>Ga0208623_100143_pt1 | contig 96272 bp, 77 predicted proteins | sample HotLakConsUCCL28_FD_184737 | JGI IMG/M metagenome (GOLD analysis project Ga0208623, IMG submission 184737) | Hypersaline microbial mat communities from Hot Lake, Washington, USA - Hot Lake Consortium UCC-L28 (SPAdes) (version 2) ...
GACGCCTGCCAGACCATCGGCGGCATCACCTCCGGCGTCGGCGCCGACTGCTGACCCCCGACCGTCGCATCCGCTCCCTCCCGACCTCGCCCCGCCGGCACCCTCCCCGCCGGCGGGGCTCCTCTTGCCGGCTGCAGCATCCGCGGTCCGATGTGCGCTACACTGGGTACGCGGGTCGCTCGAACCCCGCATTCTGCGGGCGAGGAGGAAACCATGTCGTCACGTTGGAAGGCGGTCGAGGTGCAGCTCGACCGCATCGCCGCCGAACTGGCGCGCCACCCCGCCTTCGGCGCCGCCTCCGGGCCGAAGCTCTCCGACAAGTCCTATCGCGAGAACTGGGACAAGCTGGACCGTTGCGCCGCCGAACTGGCGCGTCTCGCCCAGCAGATCGACAACCACCGCAATCTCCTGGAGATGCGCAGCCAGGTCGCCTGGCGGGTTCCGCGGGAACGCCGCTACAGCTACCTTCAATCGATCGGCGACCAGCAGCGTGGGTTGGAGCCGATCTATGCCAAGGCCGTCAACCTGCTCGACCTGCTCCGCGACATGACCGACCGCTATGGTCGGCCGGACATCAACAAGATGATCGCCGACGCCGCCAAGGACGGCATGAAGCTGGTCAAGGTGATCCTGGAGCAGCACAAGGGGCACGATCCGGCGCTGGACGCCGGCAAGGTCATGGCCCAGGGCGTCCCGCTGCCGTTCATCCTGGTGCTGATCGTGGTCTACCTGCGCCGGATGAAGCGGGAGCGCGGGCAGTCGGGGCCGGAGGCTGCCTGAAAGGCCATGGCTCCCGACCAACAGTTTCTTAAGCGTTGGCCCCATAGATTCTTGCGCCTGGACGGCCGGCGACAAGGATCCCCGATGGGCCTGCGGATGAAGTTCAACCTTGTGATGCTGGGCACCTTCCTGCTCGGCATCTGCCTGGCCGGCGCCGCCGCCTACGAGATCCTGCTGCGCAATGCGGAGCAGGAGGTGATCGCCAAGGCGCGGATCATGCGCGAGAGCGCGCTGGCCATGCGCCGATATACTGCCGAGGAACTGCAGCCGCTTCTGGAAGCCGCAGGCGGCGAGGAATTCCGGCCCCACACCGTGCCGTCCTTCGCCGCCCAGACCAATTTCCGTCAGATCCAGGTCGCCTTTCCCGACTATTCCTATAAGGAGGCGGCCCTCAACCCGACCAATCCGGCCGACCGGGCGACCGATTGGGAGGCGGACATCATCGCCGTCTTCCGGAACGATCCGGACCAGGCCGAGCTGACGGTGATGCGCGACACGCCGACGGGACGGGTGCTGTCGCTGGCCCATCCGATCAGGATCGAGGACGAAGGCTGCCTCGCCTGCCACTCGACTCCTGCCGCCGCGCCGCCCTCGATGGTCGCGCTCTACGGCACCGCCAACGGCTTCGGCTGGCAGATGGGCGAGACGATTGGGGCTCAGATCGTCTCGGTACCCCTTTCGGTGCCGATGGAGCGGGCCCGCCACGCCTTCGCGATCTTCATGGGATCGCTGGTCACGGTGTTCGTCGTGCTCGGCCTGCTGCTGAACCTGCTGCTGCACCGGGTCGTCGTCCGGCCCGTGGTCCGCATGGCGACCGCCGCCGAGGCGGTCAGTCTCGGCGATGTCGACGTGCCCGAGTTCGAAGCCGGCGGACGGGACGAAATCGCAAGGCTCTCCGCCTCGTTCAACCGTCTGCGCCGAAGCCTGGTGAGCGCGCTGCGCCTGATCGACGGCGACACCCGCTGACCTGGCTCATGGCTGGCGCCACCACGCCGGAAGGGACTGCCATGACCGCCCTGCCCTCTACGCACCCCGAGCGGCTCGGCCGCTATGAGGTCGTCTCCGTGCTCGGCCGGGGCGCGATGGGCATCGTCTACCGGGGCTATGACTCGCAGGTCGGCCGGCCGGTCGCGCTCAAGACCATCCACGCGGATCTGCTGCGCGGTCGCGACGCGGAGGACTGGCGACAGCGTTTCGCCCGCGAGGCCAGGGCCGCCGGGCGCTGCCTGCACCCGAACATCGTCACGCTGTTCGACGTCGGCGAGGCCGACGGCGTCCCCTATCTCGCGATGGAATACGTGGTCGGGCGGGCGCTCGACGACTTCCTGGGCTCCGGTGCGTCGTTCGATGCCCCGACCGCCGTGGGGATCGTCGCGCAGGTGCTGGACGCGCTGGGCGCCGCCCATGCCGAGGGCATCGTGCACCGCGACATCAAGCCGGCCAACGTCCTGGTGCTGGACGGCGGGCGGGTCAAGGTGACCGATTTCGGCATCGCCCGGATCGACACCGCCGACCTGACCCGGGCGGGCACGATGATCGGCACCCCCAGCTACATGTCGCCCGAACAGTTCACCGGCGATCCGGTCGACGCCCGCAGCGACCTGTTCTCGGCGGGCGTGATGCTCTTCGAGCTCCTGTGCGGTCGCCGGCCTTTCGCCGGCACGGGCACGACCGAGATCATGCACAAGGTCCTGACCACCGAGCCGCCCGACCCGGTCGACCTCAACCCGTCCCTCTCGCCGGGGTTCCGGCCGATCCTGGCGCGGGCAATGGCCAAGGCCCCGGGCGACCGGTTTCCGGATGCCGCCGCCTTCCTCGCGGCGCTGGCGGCGGTCGACGACGCGACCGTCATTGCCGGGGTGGCGACCGACGCCACGGTCGTGGCCGGGCAAGTCTCGGCCGCATCCCTGTCGGCGGGACTGGCGGCCGCGGAAACTGCCTTGCTGAAGGACATCGAGACCGATCTCGCCCACCATGTCGGCCCCATCGCCCGTCTGCTCGTGCGCGAAGCGGCAGCCAACACGAGCGAGATCGACGAGATGTGCCGCCAGCTCGCGGCGCGCATCCCGGCCGAGCGCGAGGCGACGGAATTCCTGCGCCGGAGCCGCAGCCGCGCCGCGTCCGTCGGCAGTGGCGGGTCGCGCGGCGGCAGCCGGACCGGGGGGAGCCTGGGCGGAACGGCCGGTTTGTCGCGGCCCGGCCCGTCCGCATCCTCTGCCGCCTGCGATCCGTCGCTGGAGGCGTCGGCCCTGCACCACCTCACGCCGATTCTCGGCCCGATCGCCCGCGTCCTCGTGCGGCGCGCCATGACCGCGGGCGCGGACCGGGCGACCGTGCTTGAGCGGCTGGCGGACGAAATCCCCACCGACGCCGAGCGACGGGCCTTTCTCCAGGCCGTCGGTGCCGACGGCTGAGGCCGGTCGCCGAGCCGGCTCGCCGCTTCAGGTCAGCCGGTTTCGCAGGATTCTCGCCAGATCGCCTCCAGCGCCTCGGTCAGGCGCCGCGCCATGTCCCGCCCGCCGACCAGTCCGCCGTCCGCCAGCCGGTCCGGCAGCTGGCGGCGCAGCGCTTCCAGGGCGGGCCGGTCGCCGATCCGCGCGACGGCCTGCCGGACATAGTCCTCCGGGTCCAGCGCCACCCAGTCGTCCAGCCCGGCGGCGCGCAGGATCGCCGCGCCGCTGGTTTCGTGGAAATGCCACCCAGCAAGGGCCAGCACCGGAGTCCCGGCCCACAGCGACTCGAGCGTCGTGGTGACGCCGGGATAGGGGAAGGTGTCCAGCGCGAGGTCGACGGACGCCATCGCCGCAAGATGTGCCCTTCGCGGCGTCGCGCCACGGAACAGCAACCGGTCGCCCGCGATGCCGTGAGCCCCGAATCGCTGCCTCAGTCGGTCTGCCGTTCCGAGGTCGTCGAGTTCGGGCGCCTTCAGAAGCAGTCGGCTCTCCGGAACCCGCCCCAGGATCGTCGACCAGCGCCGGACCACCCCGTCGTTCAGCTTGGCGAGCCGGTTGAAGCTGCCGAACGTCGGAACCGCAGGAGGCGACCGCTCCGGCCGGGCCATGTCGGGCGGGGTGAGAGCCACCCGGAATCCCGGCATGCGATGGATCCGCTCGGCAAAATGCGGCTCGTCCTCGGGCGGAAGCACGTCCTGTCCGGCCAGGAGATGGCCGATCGCAGGCAGGCCGGTGGTGCCTTCATAGCCCAGCCAGGCGACTTGAACAGGCGCCGGCCGGCGCGCGAAGACGCCGAGGCGGTGGCCGCGCATCGGACCCGTCAGGTCGACCAGGATGTCGGTGCCGGCGGACCGGATCGCCGCCGCCACCTCGGCGTCGGGCGGGTCGGCGACGTCGTGCCAGGCGGTCGCGGCAGCGCGCAGCCTGTCGGTGACGTCATCCGCGCGGCGGCCGGTCGACCAGCAGGCGATTCGCAGACGGGAGGGATCGATGGATTCCAGCGTGCCGGTCAGCAGCCAGCCGACCGGATGCGCCCTGAAATCGGGCGAGAGCAATGCCACCGACAGGGGCCGCCTGGCCGGCGAACCGGCGGGCGCCGGCGCCGGCGCCGATACGGAGGCGGCGATGCGGCGGGCGAGGGCGCGCGCCGCTTCGGCATGGTCGGCTGGATCGAACGCCGGGTCGTGCAGTCCGCAGAACAGGGCCGCGGCCCGGATGTTCGGATCGTCGGGGGCGAGATGGATCGCCCGAGCGTAAAGCCGGCAAGCCGCCTCCGGTTCGCCGCAGCGCAGCCTCGCCTCGGCCGTGGTTGCCGCCACCGCCGCCGCGGTCGGCCCGGATGACGGGGCGAGGGCGGCCGCCCTGGCGAGCGGTTCCAGAGCGGCCGCCGGGCGCGCCAGGCGAACCAGGACGGCCCCCAGATCGTGCAGGACTGCCGGCAGGTCCGGCTCGATCGAGAGCGCCCGTTGCAGCGCGTCGGCCGCTTCGGCCGGCCGGTCGTCCGCGGCCAGGGCCCGGCCGAGGCCCGCCCAGGCCGTCGCCTCGCCGGGCGTGCGCTCGGCGAGGTCGCGCCATGCCGTCGCGGCCTGGGTCCGCCGTCCCGCGCGCAGGAGGGCCTCGGCGAGGTTTGCCCGCAGCGCGATGTCGTCGGGCGTCTCCGAAAGAAGCGCCTCGAAGGCCGGGATCGCCGCGTCCAGGCGTCCGACCTCGGCGGTCAGGACGGCCGCGGCGACCCGGGCCTGCCGGTCGCCGGGCAACGCGTGACGGGCCAGGGTCTCCAGCGCGCCTTCCCGATCGCCCGTCGCCCGCAGGGCTTCGACCCGTCCGGCGAGGGCGGCCGGGTGGCCGGGGCTGCGAGACAGCGCGGCGGCGAAGACGTCGGCCGCGCCGGCGGCATCGCCGGACCGCGCCCGGGCCTGGCCGCGCAGCAGCAGCGGTTCGACAGCCTCCGGCGCCAGCGCCGCCGCCCGCCCGGCCGCCGCCTCGGCGTCGGTGGCTCGTCCCGTCCTCAGCAGCGCCAGCGCCTGCAGCAGGGCGATCTCGGCGTCTTGGGGGAACCTGCCCGCCAGGCGGCCGGCGAGGCGCGCGGCCTCGGTATCGGATCGGACGGCCAACAGGCGGCGCAGCTCGGCCGCCGTCTCCGGTCCGGTCCCGGCGCGGCGGCTCAGAATTCCACCCTAAGGTTGCCGGCGACGCTCCAGCTTTCCTCATCCTCGCGACCGACCTGGGCATTGGCCGAGACGCCGAGCGACCAGCCGGCCCACGGTGCCGCGCGAAGCCCGGCCGCGAGCACGGCGCCGTTGCGATCGCCGTCGGCGGAGTTCACGGCGTCGACCTCCCAACTGGCCGAGGCGAAAGGCTCGACCTCGCCGATCGCCCACGCCGCCTCCAACGTGGCGCGGGCCGTGCCGAGATAGACTGTGTCCGGATCGATCAGGCCGCCGCCGCCCGCCTGGTAGGCCTCGAAGGCCTCCCGGGTCCAGGAATAGCCGATCGTGCCCGCGAGGGTCACGGCGTCGATGCTGTGCTGGGCGTTCAGGTTCAGGGCGGTCGTCAGCCGGTGCGACGCGAAGTCGCCGGTGATCGCGGTGCCATTGCGGGTCTGGTCGATCTCGTTGTCGAGCCGCGCATAGCTGACCAGCGCATCGACCCAGAAGGTGTCGTCGATGATCAGGCCGCCGTAGACGGTGCCGGCGACGCCGTCGCTGTCGCGGTTGCCGGTCGGCGAGTCGAGAGACAGCCGAGTGCGCTCGTAGCCGAGGGTTCCGCCGACCAGCACGCCGTCGCCAAGAAAGCGGTCGGCGCCCAACAGGACCGTGTCGGTAAACCCGTCATAGCCGAGGCCGGGACGCGAACTGTCGAGATAGGTGCGGCTCGCGTCGGCCCAGAGGGCGCCGGGCAGCAGCGCCTCGTCGCCGCCGGAAAGGCCGGTCAGGCCCGCGGGCAGGGCGCTGTCCTCGCGGTCGCCGTCGTTTGCGCCGCCACCCAGGCGCTGAAGGATGCCGGTGTCGCCCAACAGACCGACGCCGCCCAGCCGCTGCAGCTGGCGCATCCGGAATCCGACCGAGTTCTGGATCGAGCGGATGACCGGCCGGTTGCGCTGCACCGCCGTCTCTTCGACGACCGGGGCCTGGACCGACTGCTTGGTCGGGCCCAGCGTCGCGATCAGGACGGTCGGGTCGCTGGGCGAGATGGCGAGGTCGATCAGCTGGCCCGGATCGGACTGCAGGACCGTGCTGACCGAATCGACGCCGAGGATGCCGCCCTGCGCCTGCAGGAACTGGATCGAATCGCTCGCGGAGAACTGGTAGCCGCCGAGCGGCACGAACAGGATCTGGCCGCCGGTCAGGTTGGCCGTTCCCTGGACGGAGTAGAAGTCGAAGGTGCCGGGGTCCGCGATCTCCACCTCGAGCGTCCCGCCGAGGGTCAGGTCCCCGGAGATGACCATCGTGCCGGGCGAACTGCCGGCCGCCAGGCGCCCGCCGCTCTCGACCAGGAAATCGGCCAGGAAGCTGCCGACGCCGCCGACCGTGCCACCGTCCCGGACGAGGATGGTGCCCGCCTGCGCGGTACCGCCCGAGAGGACGACGAGGACGGCCTCGCCACTGCCGCCGCCCACGGCGAGAACCGATCCGGACGCCGAGCCTTGAAGCGTCCCGCCGATCTCCGTCCGGCCGCCGGTCAGATCGAGCCGGTCCGAGAAAGTGGCCTGGCCGTCGGCGGCGACGGTCAGCGAACCGCCCGTGACGGCATGCCCGCTGCCGGAGAAATCCAGGAGGCCGCTGCCGCCGACCGTCGTGGTCCCCGAGATCGAACTGCCCCCGTAGAGGTAGAGAGATCCGTTGGCGACCTCGACCGTTCCGGTGTTGAGGAACGGGCCATCGACGGAGACCGATCCGCTGCCGCCGGAATAGGTGCTCTCCCCGACGTCGACCGTGGTCTGTCGCCCGATGCCCAGGAGACCAGTGTTGGTGAGCGCGCCATTGGCGTTGAGCGTGCCGCCGGAAATCTCGGTCGTTCCGGCATTTGTCGCCGCGCCGGACAGGGTGAGGGAGCCGTCCTGGAACACCTGCAGCAATCCGCCGCTGCCGATGTCGAGCCCGGCCGCGCTCACCGAAGCCGAATCATAGATGTCGATGCGGCCGTTTCCCTGGGTCCGGACCGTGCCGGAGACGCTGGCGGTGCTGTTGCGAATGCCGATGGTGTCGAGCGCGCCGTCGCCGTCGCGCAGCGTCAGGTCGCCGCCGACGCCGAACAGGACGGTATCCTCGATCACGGCATCGGAATCGATGAAGGTGAAGGCTCCGCCGCTCAGCCGCGTATCGGTCCCGCAACCAAAGTTGTAGGTCCTCAGCCGGCTGTCGTCGCTGAAGGTCGCGTCGCCGCCGATCGTCACGGTGTCGTCGACGACATAGACCGACGAGCGCACAACACGGAGGTCGTCGACCGTCGAGGAAAGCGCGACACCGGTCTGGTCGACGATCTCCGTCGCCATCGCCGGCGCAGCAAGGGTGGCGTGCGCGATCAGCGCGCCCAGGGCGCAGGATCCCGTAAGCCGGGTGCGGAGGCGGTCGGCCATGGGCATCTCATCCTGATCGGCGGCAGCGAGGCAGGTGATGCTTTCTTTTGTCATTTACCTAATGATTTTTCAAGTTCTGTCGCCAAATATCGCGAAAATGCCCTGATACTGGTAAATTTTTGACCCTCCGAGTGTGGTGTGGCACGCTGTCGTCTCGCACGATCCGTCGGTTTTCAGGGGCAATGTCGATCGAATCTTTCGATTCTTGGATAACCCTATTGCGACATTCGATCCGCGAGGCCGATCATGCGTCGGCAGTCCGGTCCCGCCCACGGCCGTGGACAGTGCCAGGGAGGATGCGAATGATCCGACTCATCGAATCCCGCCGCCGGCATCGCAGCCGATCGCCCCTGGTGGTCGGCCTGGCGCTGGCGCTCGCGATCCCGATCGTCCCGGTCCTGCCCTCGCTGGCGGAGGCTCAGATCGGCGCCGGCACGGCGCGCAGCGCGACACGCAACATCGTGCGCGGTGTCGGTGGCCAGGTGCGCCAGGCGATCATCCCCGAATTGCGTATCCGCCGCGGAGCGACCGGCCCGGTGCGCGACGTCGCCCTCGGGCCGGACGGCCGGTGGATGACGACCGTGCTGGGCAACGGGGCCGTGGCCCTCTGGGATCTGGACAGCGGGCAGGAGATGGCCCGGCTCGACGACGGACCGCCCGCGGCGCGGGCGGTGGTAGGCCCTGGCGCGGTATGGGTCGCGCGGGTCGATTCGCGCGGCAGCCTGCGCATCGTCGACCCGTCGGGCGCCGGCGCCGCACCGGCGCTGGAGGCGCCGCTTCCGGGCGCCGTCAACGCGCTCGCGCTGTCCGCCGACGGCGCGCTGCTGCTGGTCGGACGCGACAGCGGCGTGGTCGAGGGCTATGACGCAGAGACGCTGGAGCAGCGCCTGCGCCTGGTCGGCCATGCCGGAGTCGTCGCCGTCGCCGCCCTCGGCGCCGAGGGGCCGTTCGCGATCGCCTATGCCGATGGCCGGCTGGTCGGGATGACCGGCGGCGACGATCCCGAGACCGCGGATCTGCGCCTCACCGCCTGGTCACCCGGCGGCGTTGCGACCGCCGTGTCGGTCACGGCGGACGGCGGGGTCGTGGCCGGCACCGATACCGGCCGTCTGTTCCTCTACCGGATCGGCGGGGCAGAGCCCCAGTCGACCTGGAACGCCCATGACGGAGCCGTCACCGGCCTGGGGCCGGTCACGGGCGGTACGGTCGCCTCGGCCGGCGCCGACGGCGCGGTGCGGCGCTGGTCGCTGCCGGACGGCCGGTCGCGCGGCACCCTGGCGCCAGCCGACGGCACGGGCGTCGCCGGGGTCGCCGCCACCGCCGACGGCGCCTGGGTCTTCGCCGCCGATGCGGACGGAGCCCTCCACGCCCTGCCGACCGACGGGGGCGGCGGCCTCAAGGCGTACGGCACCGTCGACAGCTGGGCCGTGCTGGACGACGCCGGCCGGTTCGACGGCGACGCCCAGGCGCTCGAGGACGTCGTCTGGGCGGCGGACGGCATTGAGATCGAGCTCGAGCGGTACGCCGAGGAATGGTTCGAACCGGGCCTTCTCGCGGCCAGGGTCACCGCCGGCACGCCGGTCATCACGGCCGATACGGCGCCGATCGGCGGCGGCATCTTCCTGCCGCCGCAGGTCGCGATCTCGATCGATTCGCGGGCCGAGGCGCCGGGCCAGCCGGCCGGCGTTACGGTCACGGCGACCGATCCGACCGGCGGCGAGATCGGCGCTGTCCGCCTGTTCCACAACGGCAAGCGCCTGCCGGACTCCGCCCGGACCGACCGGCAGGAGACGGTCGAGGGCAATCGGGTCCGCGTCGTCGAGACCTGGCAGGTGCCGGCGGTCGGTGGATCGAACGTGATCCGTGCGGTCGCGCTGGGGTGGCGCGACGTGGAAAGCGCGCCGGCGGACGCCGAGTTCCGGGTCGACGTTCCCGCCCCGGCCGGTCCCCGGCTGCATCTCGTTTCGGTGGGCATCGACCGCTACGGCAATCCGGAGTGGAGCCTCAACTATGCCGCATCCGATGCGCGCTCGATCGCCGACCTGTTCGGGCGGGTCAGCCGGCCGGTTTATTCGGCCCGCGACGTGGAGACCCTGATCGACGGGGCCGCAACCCGCGATTCGGTGACCGGCGAACTGCGCGGCCTGCAGTCGGTCGGGGCCGAGGACACCGTCGTGGTCTTCCTTTCCGGCCATGCCCGCGCGGTGGGCGACGACTGGTTCTTCCTGCCCCAGGAGATGACCGCGCTCGACGACGACGCCCAGGTCCGGCGGATCGGCCTGTCCGCGGCCGACCTCGGGGAGATCTTGACCCGCGTGCCGGCCCGCCAGATCATGCTGGTGATCGACGCCTGCCAGTCCGGTGCCGTAGTCAACCGCTTCCAGACGTTTCGCCAGCGCCGGGCGCTGGCCGACGTCGGCCGCCAGACCGGGGTGCACGTCCTGGCCGCCTCGCGGGCGGACCAGGTGGCGCTGGAGTATCCCGTGCTCGGCGCGGGGCTCTTCACCTACACGATCCGCACCGCCTTCCAGGCCGGCGAGGACGGCTACTGGAACGCGGACCAGGATCCGCGCGACGGCGCCGTCACGGCGCAGGAACTGCGCCGCTACGTGGAGACCTTGGCGCCGCTGATCGCCCTCCGGCTCGAGCGGGGCAACGAGACCCTGCAACGGGGCGGCGTCGCCGAGCGGGCGCCCGTGACGCCGACGACGCTGGCGGTCGGCGGCGACTTCACGATCGGCCGGCGCTAGTCGTTCGACTCTGACGCCTCGAACGACCAGGTGCCTTGTCGGTGGATCAACTTATCGAGCCATTTGAATGGCTTGTGTTGTAGCCTCCGGTCAGGTTCGGGGGGATTCAAATGTCTCGGTTGATCCATTAGGAGGCGGCAGGTCGAGGCCGAGGCTCTCCAGCGCTCGCTGCTCCAGGGCCGGCCAGCGGGCGGCCCAGCCGTCGAGGTGTCCCGTGCCGGGAACGACCACCGATGGCCCCGACCAGGTCGCCGCGGCGTCCGGCGGAACCACGGTGTCGTCCTCGCCGAGGAAGTGGATCTGCGGCACGCCTTCCCAGCCGGCGCGGGCGGCCGCGGGGTCGAGGGAGTCCGGCATGGCCGAAACCCGGTGCAACGCCGTCCACGCACCGAGATCGGTGACACCGGCAACCGTGATCAGTCCGGCGACGTCGGATCGCCGGGCCGCCACCAGGGCCGCGAGGCCGCCGCCTCCCGAATGGCCGACCAGCAGGAGCGACCGTGCCCCGGCCTCGCGCTTCAGCGCGTCGATCGCCTCGTTCGCGGCCTCGATCGCCTCTGCGGCCAATCGATGCGTGGTCCACCAGCGGGCATCGCAGCCGCGGCGATCGTCGCCCGTGACCCATTGGCAGGGACGGGCGACATAGGCCACCGCCGGCATCTCCGACCGGGCCGCGAGCGCCAGGGCGATTGGGCGGCGGGGAGTGGGATCGCGCGACGGTGTGGCCCGGTCGATCCAGGCGACGCCGTCCCCCTCCAGGAACACCGCGAGAATCGGTGCGCCGGTGGGGGCGGCCCGCAGTCGCCCGTGGAGGACGAAGCGGCCGGCGGGCAACGTTCGCTCCGACAGTCCGGCCGTTTCCGCCCGTTGCAGGGCGACGCCGCGGTCCGTCGCGTCGGAACCGGCGCAGGCGGAAAGCATGGCCGCGATCAGGGTGCCGGTGATGATAAGCAACTTTGTGAACATTAATGGTTAGACTATTGGCTCTTGTGATGAATTCGGATAGGATTATTACGCTAAGCGCTTTCAGTTGGGAGGAATGGCTGTGGCAACGGTGCGCATTCTGGCGGGGAGTCTGGCGGTTGCCGCCATTGCAGCCTTCAGTCCCCTGGGTTCCGCGACCGCCGGGCCGCTCCAGGTCGCGCAGTCGGCGGAGGAGATCATCGACCAGCTGCTGCCGTCCGTCGAGGGTGGCCAGCAGGGGACGGCTCGCGGTCTCCGAATCGAATCGGGCGCCGCGGACGAGACGACGGCCGATGAGCCTGTTGCGCCCTCGATCAGCTTCCAGATCGAGTTCGAATTCGATTCGGCCGAACTGACCCCGTCGGCGCGCGCGCAGCTCGACGAACTCGCCGAGGCTCTCAACTCGACGCAGCTCGCCCCGTTCGCGTTCCAGATCAATGGACATACCGATGCGGTGGGGCCGGAGAGTTACAACGAGACCCTGTCGAGCCGCCGGGCCGAGGCGGTCAAGGACTACCTGATGAGCCGCCATGGGATTTCCGCCGCGCGGCTGGAGGCACGGGGGCTGGGCGAGCGCGCCCTTCTGGACGCGAGCAATCCCGACGCCGCCGTCAATCGCCGGGTGGAGATCGTCAACCTGGGAGCCTCCGGCGGGTGAGCGGGCTCGGCGCCTGCCCGGGGTGAAGATCAAATATTACTAAATTTATCGATCATTTTGCGGATTGATGCGCAAAATGAGTAACGATATGCTAATCCTCTAGTGCACAGAGTCGTGCCTCTGCTCGTGCGGGAGCAGTGTCGGCCGCAACCGCAGAGGAGCGTATGGCGGACATCCCTCTGGATCTCGACGTCCTGTTGGCGCCCATCGACGGCGACAACCCTTCAGGCGGCAATCTGCGCGAAGACGCGTCGCCGGATTCCCCCTACTACGCGCTGAAGGACGCCCGGTCGATCGCCCGTTCCCGGGAACGGTCGATGGACGATGGGGATGAGGGAGGGCTTCTGCCGGAGTGGCGCACGATCCTGGATCTGGCCCCGGGGGTGCTTGCCGAGCGATCGAAGGATCTCGAGGTCGCGAGCTGGCTGACCGAGGCGCTGGTCCGGTCGTCCGGGTTCGGGGGCCTGGCCGGCGGCTTCAGGCTGATCGGCGGTCTCGTCGACGGCTTCTGGGACTCGCTCTATCCGCCGGAGGATGAGGACGGGGTGGAGACCAAGGTCTCTCCCGTGACCGGGCTCAACGGCGAAGGCGGCGACGGTACCTTGATCGCGCCGATCCGCCGCGTTCCGATCACCCTGGGGACCAGCGCCGGCCCCTTCGCCACCTGGCAGTTCGACCAGGCGATGGAACTCCGGCGGATCGACGACGAGGACCGTCGTCAGGCCCGGATCGACGCCGGCGCCGTCGCCTACGAGGATTTCGAGAAGGCCGTGCGAGAGACGCCGACGGAGTTCTACGTCGCGCTCGATGCGGAGATCGAGGCGGCGCAGGCGGCCCTTGCGGCGATGTCGGAGGCCTTTGACGCCAGGGCCGGCCATGACGCGCCGCCACTGAGCACCATCCGCGACGCGCTGAACGCGGTTCGCGACGCGGTCGGCTTCATCATGCGGGAATGGGGCAAGGCGCCCCAGGCGTCGGCGGACTCCGGTGCCGCGACGGACTCGGCGACGGATCCCGGGGCGTCGACCGGCGACGCGGCGGGGGGCCCGGCCGCGGCCCCGGCGGCAGTTCAGGCGACCGGCGTCGGCGCGATCGCCAGCCGCGAGGACGCCTTTCAGGCGATGCTCAGGATCGCCGAGTTCTTCCGAAAGACGGAGCCGCATTCGCCGGTCTCCTACACACTGGAGGAACTGGTCCGGCGCGGGCGCATGCCGCTGACCGACCTGATCGCGGAGCTGATCCCGGACGAGGACGCGCGGCGGACCTATTTGCTGCGCGCCGGGATCGCGCCGCCGCAGCAGGAGGAAGGCTACTGATCGTTCCGGCACCGGCATCGCAATCCGGGCGGGGATGCCGGTCCGACGGCCGGTGGAACCGGAGCCAAGTCGGGTTTTAGGAAGAGGGAGAGACGGCAATGGCCGAGAGCGTTCATTCCAAGCTTTCGCGGGTTCGGCGCCCGCGGGTGCACATCACCTATGACGTCGAAACCGAAGGCGCGATGGTCCAGAAGGAGCTTCCCTTCGTGGTCGGCGTCATGGGCGACTTCTCCGCCGACAGTACCGAGCCGCTGAAGCCGCTCAAGGATCGGAAGTTCGTGACGATCGATCGCGACAATTTCGACCAGGTCATGCAGCGGATGACTCCCGGCCTGAAGATGCGGGTCGACAACACCCTGAAGAACGACGGCAGCGAGTTGGCGGTCGACCTCAAGTTCAAGTCGATCGACGACTTCGAACCGGCGGCGATCATCGACCAGGTCGAGCCGCTGAAAAACCTGCTCGAGACGCGCAACAAGCTGCGCGACCTAATGAGCAAGGTGGATCGGTCGGAGAACCTGGAAGCCCTGCTGGAGCGCGTCCTGCAGAATCCGGACGACCTGTCCCAATTGCAGGCGGCTCTGGGCATCACCGGCGGCGGTGACGAGGAGACGAAGTGATGACCGGCACCGAACAGGACGCACAAGGCGCGACGACCGTCACGGAAGATGCTCCCAGCCTGCTCGACCAGGCGATCGGCTATACCGTCCAGACCGAGCCCGAAAGGGCTCAGGAACTGGTCAAGACGCTGGTCGAAGAGGCGATGAAGGGGACGGTCACCTATTCGAAGAACCTGACCCAGACCTTCAACGCCGCGATCAATACCATCGACGAGCAGCTCTCGCGGCAGGTCGCCGCGATCATGCACCACGAGAAGTTCAAGAAGCTCGAGGGCTCGTGGCGCGGGCTGCACTATCTCGTGATGAACAGCGAGACCGGCACGTCGCTCAAGATCCGGACGATCAACGTCTCCAAGAAGGACCTGCACAAGGACCTGACCAAGGCGGTCGAGTTCGACCAGAGCCAGATCTTCAGGAAAATCTACGAGAGCGAGTTCGGCACGGCCGGCGGCGAGCCCTACGGCGCGCTGATCGGCGACTACGAGTTCTCGTCCCACCCGGAAGACATGGAAGTCCTCAGCGGGATGTCGAACGTGGCGGCGGCGGCGTTCGCGCCGTTCCTGTCGGCCGCCTCCCCGAAGATGTTCGGGCTCGACAGCTATACCGACCTGTCGAAGCCGCGTGATCTCGCCAAGATCTTCGAGACCGCCGAATACATGAAGTGGCGGAGCTTCCGCGACAGCGAGGACAGCCGCTTCGTCACACTCACGATGCCGCGGGTCCTGGCCCGTCCGCCCTATGGCGCGGAAACCAAGACGATCGAGGAATTCGACTACGAGGAGGCGCCGCCGGCGGTCGACGGGGCTCCCCAGAGCATGGAGCATGACGACTATTGCTGGATGAACGCCGCCTATGTCCTTGGCGGCCGGCTGACCGAGGCGTTCGCCAAGTACAACTGGTGCACGGCGATCCGCGGTGCCGAAGGTGGCGGCAAGGTGGATAACCTGCCGACCCATCTGTTCACCAGCGACGATGGCGACCTCGACGCCAAGTGCCCGACGGAGATCGGCATCACCGATCGGCGGGAGAACGAACTCAGCCGGCTCGGCTTCCTGCCTCTGGTGCACTACAAGAACACGGACTACGCGGTGTTCTTCGGGGCCCAGACGACCCAGAAGCCGAAGAAGTACGACCGGCCCGAAGCGACCGAGAACGCGGCCATCTCGGCCCGGTTGCCCTACATCATGGCGAGTTCGCGTTTCGCCCACTACCTGAAGGTGATGGCGCGCGACAAGATCGGCTCGTTCATGGAGGCGTCCGACTGCGAGGCATGGCTTAACCGCTGGATCCAGAACTACGTCAACTCCAACCCGGGTGCCGGGCAGGAGATGAAGGCGCAGTATCCGCTGGCGGAGGCCCAGGTGACGGTGCGGGAGATTCCGGGCTCGCCCGGATCCTACAATGCCGTGGCCCATATGCGGCCGTGGCTCCAGATGGAGGAGCTGACGGCGTCGATGCGGCTGGTCGCGCGGATTCCGAAGACCGCCGGCTGACCCGCACCATGGCGGCAAGCGAGGTCGACGGCCCGGGGCCCGCCAGGGCGCAGGACGCGTCCGTGGCGGTGCCCGGATCGGCGGCGGCCAGCGCCGGCTCGGGCGCCGGGCCGCCGCTTCGCGATCGGCTTGTCGATCTCCTACTGAACCCCGAGGGCGCCGGCGGAGAGGGGCTGCGGCTTGCCGAATTCCTCCGCGACGACCGGACCGGGCCGGTCCTGCTGGCCTGGTTCGGGGCGTCGGGCCTGGCCGCGGCCGAGGGGCAGCCGGGGCGGCTTGCCGAGTCGCTCGATCGGGACATCGCCCGGATCGACGCCCTCCTGTCCGCCCAGGTCGACGCGATCCTGCATGCGCGACCCTTCCAGCGGCTGGAAGCCCGCTGGCGCGGCGTGGAATGGCTGGTCCGCGCGGTCGATCCATCCGGGCCGGTGCGCGTCCGCGTCCTCGACGTCAGCTGGAGGGAGCTGTGCCGGGACCTGGAACGGGCCATCGAATTCGACCAGAGCGCCATCTTCCGCAAGGTCTACGAGGACGAGTTCGGCGTCGCGGGCGGCGAGCCGTTCGGCCTGCTGGTGGGCGACTACGAGGTGCGCCACCGGCCCGGGCCCGGCCATCCGACCGACGACGTGGCGGCGCTCATGGCGATGTCCCACGTCGCGGCCGCGGCGTTCGCGCCGTTCGTGGTGGGCTGCACCCCGGCGATGCTGGGGCTCGACGGCTTCGTCGACCTGACCGTGCCGATCGAACTCGAGAGCACGTTCCGCTCGGCGGAATACGCCCGCTGGCGCAGCTTTCGGGAAACCGAGGATTCCCGGTTCGTCGGCATCGTGCTGCCGCGGATCCTGATGCGGTCCCCCTGGCTCGACGACGGCGGCCATCGCCACGGCTTCCGATATGCCGAGGATGTCTCCGCCCCCGACGCAAGTCGTCATCTCTGGGGCAACGCCGCCTTCGCGTTCGCCCGGGTGGTGGCCCGCGCGTTCGAGCGAACCGGCTGGCTCGCCGACATCCGCGGCGCGCGGCGCGACGACGACGGCGGCGGGCTGGTCGGCGACCTGCCGGCGCTGTCGTTCGAGACCGACCGGCCGGGCGTCGCCTGGCGCTACGTCACCGACGTCGCCGTGCCCGAGCGCCGGGAACGGGAGCTGACCGATCTCGGCTTCATCGCCCTGTGCGATGCCCGCGAGACCCCCTGGGCCGTGTTCCACTCCAATGCCTCGGTGCACCGGCCGAAGCGCTACGATACGGCCGCCGCGACCGCCAACGCGCGGCTGTCGGCGCTGCTCCAGTACATGCTCTGCGTCGGCCGCTTCGCCCATCTGGTCAAGGTGCTGTTCCGCGACAAGGTCGGCTCCTTCGCGACCCCGCAGGAGTGCGAGCGGTACCTGCGCGAGCGGCTCTACCACTACTGCGAGACGAAGATCACCGCGACCGTCGAAGAGAAGGCCCGGCGGCCGCTGCGCGACGCCGACGTGGAGGTGCGCGAGGTGCCGGGCAAACCGGGGCACTACGCTTGCACCTGCCACCTGGAGCCGCATTTCCAGCTCGACCAGGTGCGCTCGAGCTTTCACCTCGAGATCGACGCCGGCGGCCGCGGCCGCTGACGGACGATGATGAAAGGACGGCAGACCATGGCGACCGCGTCAGATCATTTCCGCGCCGGCCAACTGGCCGACGCCATCGCAGCCTTGAACGAAGAGGTGAAGGCCAGGCCGACGGACATCGAGCGCCGCACGCTGCTGGCGGATTTCCTGGTCGTCGCCGGCGACGTGGAGCGGGCCGACCGGACGCTGGACGTGATCGGCCGGCAGAACCCGGACTGGGCGGCAGGCATCGCCCTGGTCCGTCGACTGCTGCGCGGCGCCCTGGCCCGTCAGGAGGTGTTCGCCGACGGCCGCGTGCCGGAGTTCCTCGCCGATCCGCCGGAGCATCTGCAACTACACCTCAAGGCCCTGCTGGCGTTGCGCGATGGCGACGGAGCGGCCGCCGCGGCATTGCTGGACCAGGCGGAGGCGGCGCGGCCTGCCGTGGCGGGCGTCTTGAACGAGGAGACGGCGTTTGACGACTTCCGGGATGCGGACGACACCACCGCCTCGTTCTTCGAGGTGATCACGGGCGGCGGCGACTACTACTGGGTGCCGTTCGAGAGCGTCGCGTCGGTGGAATTCCACGCGCCGGAACGGCCGCGCGACCTGGTGTTCCGGAAGGCGGACCTCGAGGTTCACGACGGGCCGTCGGGCGAAGTGACCATTCCCGCGATCTATCTTCCGCCGGACGGCGCGGCGCCGTCGGATGCGATGCGCCTCGGCCGCATCACCGAATGGCTCGAGATCGAGGGCGGCCACGGCCGGGGGCTCGGACAGCGGCTCTTCCTGGTCGGCGAGGAGGGCGTGCCGATCAGCCAGATCCGCAGCCTGGGCTTCCGGGCATCCGGGGCGTCGGCACTCGACGCCGCGCTCGACGGCGGGGAGCGCCCGTTGTGAGCCGTCACGGGGAGGACCGCGGCAGCGGCCGCCGGGCCGCCGAGGCTCCTGTCCAGGCGCCGCTGCTCGACCGTCTGATCGATCTCGATCCGGACAGCAGCGTCGATCCGCCCGTGGGGCGGGCGCGCCGGCTGGACGAGATCAAGGCGTCGGTCCGCAGGGACCTCGAGAATCTCCTCAACACGCGCTGGCGCTGCATCTCGCCCCCCGCCGCCCTGTCCGAGCTGGGCCGGTCGCTGGTCAACTACGGTCTCGAGGACTTCACGTCGGCCGACATGGCCTCGGACGATCAGCGCGAGGCGCTGCGCCGGGCCATCGAGGGAGCGATCCGACGCAACGAGCCGCGCCTGTACGCCGTCGCGGTGACGATCCTGGACACCCAGGAGGGCCAGGAGCGCACGCTCCGGTTCCGGGTCGAAGCCACCCTGCGCGCCGACCAGGCGCCGGAGCCGGTGGACTTCGATACGGTGATGGAGCCGGTTTCGCGCAGCTTCGCCATTATCGGGTGATCGATGGTCGACGACGTCCTTCCCTACTACAACAAGGAACTCGCCTATATCCGGCGGCTGGCGGGGGAGTTCGCCGACGCCCACCCGAAGATCGCCGGCCGGTTGCGGCTCAGCGCCGACGCGGTGGAGGATCCCCATGTCGCCCGGCTGATCGAGGCGTTCGCCCTGCTGAGCGCCCGGGTGCGCCTAAAGATCGAGGATTCCTTCCCGGAGCTGACCGACGCGCTGCTGGGCGTCCTCTATCCCCACTACCTGGCACCGATCCCGTCGATGGCGATCGCCCGGTTCGCGGCGATCAAGGACCTCTCCGAGGCCTATCGCCTGGACGCCGGCACGATGATCGACACCGAGGCGGTCGGCGGCGAACGGTGCCGGTTCCAGACGGCCTATCCGGTCGATCTCTGGCCGATCGAGGTCACCCAGGCGGTCCTTTCGGGTCGGCCCTATGTCGCGCCGCCGAACCCGGCGGCCGGTGGCGCGGTCGCTTGCCTGAGACTTCAGATCTCCTGCCTGTCCCAGGACACCACCTTCGGCGAACTCGGACCCGAGCGGCTGCGGTTCTTCCTGCGCGGCCAGCCCCATGAGGTGTTCCCGCTCTACGAGCTGATCTTCAACAATGTCGTGTCGGTGGCGCTTGCCGACGGCCCCGGCGACCAGAAGCCGGTGCTGCTGGGACCGGACGCGATCCGGCCGGTCGGTTTCGAGGCGGACGAGGGGCTACTGCCGTACGGCCCGAGGACTGCGCCCGGATACCGGCTGCTTACGGAATACTTCGCATTTCCGGAAAAGTTCCTGTTCTTCGACCTGATCGGCCTGGATGCCAAGCTGCTGCTGGGCGGCAATCGCGAACTCGAGATCTTCCTCTACCTGGATCGGACCTCGGCGGACCTGGAGCGCAGCGTCAGTCCGGAGAATTTCGCCCTGGGCTGCACCCCGATCGTCAACCTGTTCCCCCAGCGCGCCGAGCCGATCGCCTTCACGCAGATGCGGCCCGACTACAGGGTCGTGCCCGATTCGCGCCGCCCGACCGGGCTGGAGGTCTGGTCGATCGACCGAGTGGTCGCGACCGATGGCCGGGGCGACCGGCTGACCGTCCAGCCGTTCTTCGGAATCGCCCACCATGACCGGTCGGCCGGGGAGGTCGCCTATTGGCATTCGGACCGGCGGCCGGGGGCCACGGGCGACGAGGGAACGGAGGTGTTCCTCGACCTGGTCGACCTGGACTACGAGCGTGCCGACCGCGCCGACTGGACCCTGTCGGTGGAGACCACATGCCTCAACCGCGACATTCCGGCCCGGCTGCCCTATGGCGGCGGCCATCCGAAGATGACCTTGGTGGAGGCGGCGGCGCCGGTCGCCGGCGTGTCCTGCCTGACCGCGCCGACGGCGACCCTGCGCCCCGCGTCCGGCGGCGCCGCCATGTGGCGCCTGATCTCCCACCTCAGCCTCAACCACCTGTCGCTGGCAGGTCCGGAGGCGACCGATGCCCTGCGAGAGATCCTGAAGCTCTACGACTATCGGGATTCGGCGGAGACCCGCGCTCTGATCGACAGCATCGTCCGCGTCTCAAGCCGCCGCGGGGCGGCGCGGGTCCCGGGGCACGATGCCGGAACGATCTGCCGCGGCTATGAGGTGACCATCGAGTTCGACGATGCCGCCTTCTCGCAGAGCGGGGCGTTCCTGCTGTCGGCGGTCCTCGACCGGTTTCTCGGCCTCTACTGCTCGATCAATTCGTACACCCGCCTGAACACCCGCGTCCGCGGACGATCTGGAGACTTGCGCAAATGGCCGGCGAGAGCGGGCGACCGCGCGACCTTGTAAGCGATCGGCTGGCGTCCGAGCCCCACCGTTTCGCCTTCGAGCGGGCGGTGCGGATCCTCGAGCGCGCGGCCCGGCGGCGCCAGGAGAGCGGCGACAGCCCGCGGGTCGCCGGCGACCTGCGGCCGGCGCGCGAGCCTGCCCGTCTGAAATCCGTGCAGTCCCTGCGGTTCCAGCCGAACGAGGTGACGGGGCTTGCGATCGCGGCTCCGCCGCCAGGCGAAGCGGCCCCTCCACCGGTCCTGACGGTCGGCTTCTTCGGCCTTTCGGGCCCGGGTGGCGCGCTGCCCGACCACTACGCCGAACTCGTGATCGCGCGCAGCCGGGCGAAGGATTCGACGCTGCGCGATTTCCTCGACGTCTTCAACCATCGGCTGCTGTCGCTGTTCTACGCCGCCGGCGCAAAGTACTCCCTGCCGCTGGCCCATGAGCGCCGGCCGCCCGGTGCCCCCGACCCGATCGCCCGGTCGCTGCTGGCGCTGCTCGGGCTTGAAGGGCCGGCTCTGGCCGGACGCCAGGCGGTGCCGGACGAGGCCTTCGTGTTCTATGCCGGCCATTACGCCCACAATCCGCGTTCGGCCGCCGGGCTGCAGCAGGTGCTGCGCGATTTCTTCGCGCGGCCGATCGACGTCGTGCAGTTCGTGGGCCGATGGCTGGTCCTCGGACCCGACGAACAGACCCGCCTCGGCACCGGCTTTGCCACGCTGGGCGTGGATGCCGTCTCCGGCGCCCGGGTCTGGGACGTCCAGGGCAGCTTCCGGATCCGGATCGGTCCCCTCGACTATCCGAGCTTCCTGAGGTTCCTGCCGGAGGGCCCCGATCTCGGACGGCTCGGCGACCTGGTCCGCTTTTATGTCGGTCCGGACCTTGCCTATGACGTCCAACTGGTGCTCAATGCCGACGAGGTTCCGGACCTGGTTGTCGGCGATGCTGTCGGGCCGGCCGCGCCCAGGCTCGGATGGAACACCTGGCTCGGCCGCGACCCGGCCCGGGCGACGGTGGAAGATTCGATCTTTGCCGTCGAGGGATCCTGATCGTCGCCCCCGTCATTCGATCAGCCCCCATTGCTTCCAGCGGCCGGCGTAGCGTTCGACGATGCGACGAACCGTGCCGGCGAGGACGGCGTTGCGGGCCTCGGCATCCTCCATCGGCCGTCCCTCGTGCATCAGGATCTCGCCCCGGGCGGCATAGGGGGCCCAGAGCCGCTCCGCCATCGCCACCGGGTCGCGGGGGCCGCCGTCGGACAGCACGACCGCGACCATCGCCTCGATCGCCTGCATCGTGCAGCCGATGCTCAACCCGGGGACGGCCAGCGGCACCTGGGCGTCCGGTGGAAGCCTGGCGTGGCTGTTGGCCCAATACTGGTTCAGCCGGCGCGCCGCCGCCCCGGCCTCGGCGCCGGGCGGCTGGAACGGAGCGGCGAACGTGGCGCCGACCAGGACGCCCGCCACCTCGACCGGCGTCAGCGATCCGGGCGACGCCGCGCGGCCGATCGCGACCAGGTCGCCGACCGTCACCGGCCCTTCGTCCAGCCGCGCCAGCATCGGCCGATACGCCTCCTCGCTCAGAGTGGCCCGCCCGGAACGGACCTCCAGTTCCAGGGTTTCCTTCTCCTCCTCGGGGGTGCGGTGGCGGACCAGGAGGAGCTTCGACAGCGCCCGGTCCCGGTCCACCGCGTCATGCCGACGGGCACCGCGGACGAAGACATCCTCGCGGAATGGGTTGTGGTGACAGTAGTCGTGAAGCGTCTCGCGGAGCGACCGGTCGTCCACATCCTCGATCGCCGCCGCCTGCTCGCGGTCGGTCACGAAATCGGAGAAGTTCTCGAGCAGCCGGCCCGAGCCCGCGAACACCAGCTTGGACTCGGCCAGCGCCCGCGCGAGATCGATGTGGTATTCCGCCGCCCAGTGGTCGTTCAGGTATTCGTGCACGACATAGCGCGGGTCGGCGCCGTCGATCACCGAGACCATCCGCTCGATCACGGTATGATCGCGCAGATAGGGGCTGCCGGCCGCGCGCAGCCGGCGCATCGCCTCGATCGCCGTCGCCGCCCGACGGTCGCTGCCGCCTGAGCTGCGCTTGGCGTATTCCAGCAGCAGGCGCTGCAGCGGCGCCGCGGCCGACCAGCCCGGCAGGGCGTTGTAGCCCAGGCCGACGACTCCGCCCGGCCGCAGGCGTTGCCCCAGGAAGCGGCGGATCGCCGACCGCTGCTCGGGGCCGACCCAGGTATAGACCCCGTGCAGCGTGACGTAGTCGAACATCGGCATCTCGGCCGCGCCCGGCTCCAGCAGCGATTCGAAACTCGCCTCGTGGACGGTCAGGTTCCCGAGTTCGGCCGCCCTGGCCGTTTCCGACAATTCGGCGACATGAACGGGATTGAAGTCCACCGCGTGGAACTCCGCCTCGGGATGGGCGGCGGCGATGGCGGCGATCGTCTGGCCCGTTCCGCAGCCCAGTTCGCAATAGGTGAAGCCGCCATTCCGAAGCGGCGGCGAGATGCCGTTGAGGCGCAGCACGAGGTCCAGGTGGTTGGGCGCCTGCACCGGATAGAGCCCGCCCATATAGGCGAGGTCGGTGACGTATCCCATGCCCCAGTCGGCCATCTGATAGCTCCGGTTGTGACATTTTTGGTTAAGAAGTGGTCTTTTTAATATTAGAATGATGCTCGATCATTGACCAAACGTCAGAAGAAAAGCATCCTAACGAAGAATTAAGTTGCGTCGATAGACGCTCGCCGTCTGCCGGCCCTGCCGGGACGGCAGATGCCGTGAAACAAGCTGCCCGACCGACAGCGGCGAGGCAGCCGCCGGCCGGGACAGGGACGCCCCCGAAGGGGCCAGACGGGAGGGAGATCCGCCATGGCGGCAGTCGACCTGAAGTCGCTCGTCGGGCGACTCGATGCGCCGTGCCGCTCGGCGCTCGAGGAGGCCGCGGCTCTGGCCGTGACCCGGACGCATTTCAACATCGAGATCGAGCACTGGCTCGCCAAGCTGATCGGCATTCCGAACGGCGACGCTGGCCCCATCCTCGACCGATTCGGCATCGACCGGTCGCGGCTGGAGGCCGACCTGACCCGCACGTTGGACGGTTTCAAGACTGGCAATACCCGGGCGCCAAGCCTGTCCCCCACTCTGGTGTCGCTCGCCCGCGACGCCTGGCTCACCGCCTCGCTCGAGTTCGGCGCCGCCCGGATCCGGTCCGGGCACGTCCTGCTGGCCTTGGTCTCCGACCAGCAGCTGGCCCTCGCTGCCCGGGAGGCGTCGCCTCAGCTGGCGCGCCTGCAGCCGGAGGCGCTGAAGGCCGAGTTCCACAGTCTGACCGGGAAGTCGGTCGAGGCGGTGGACGACTCGCCCGCCGCGGCGGCGTCGCAGGCGGCGAAGGGCGGAGGCGGGGCCTCTCCCGGCGGGGCGCCGACCGGCGGCGGCAAGGCGCTCGAGCAGTTCACCATCGACCTCACCGCCCGGGGGCGGGCGGGCGCGATCGATCCGGTGCTCGGCCGGGATGCGGAAATCCGCCAGATCGTCGACATCCTGACGCGGCGGCGACAGAACAACCCGATCCTCACCGGCGAGGCCGGCGTCGGCAAGACCGCGGTGGTGGAGGGTTTCGCGCTCAGGATCGCCGCCGGCGACGTGCCGCCGGCGCTGCGGACCTGCGCGGTACGGACCCTCGATCTCGGGCTGCTCCAGGCCGGCGCGGGCGTCAGGGGCGAGTTCGAGAACCGGCTGAAGCAGGTGATCGAGGAGGTCCGCGCCTCTCCGCAACCGATCATCCTGTTCATCGACGAGGCGCATACCCTGATCGGCGCCGGCGGCCAGGCCGGCCAGGGCGATGCCGCGAACCTCCTGAAGCCGGCGCTGGCGCGCGGCGACCTGCGGACCATCGCCGCCACGACCTGGGCGGAATACAAGAAGTACTTCGAACGCGATGCCGCGCTCGCCCGCCGGTTCCAGGTCGTGAAGGTGGACGAGCCTGCCGAGCCGGTCGCCGTCGAGATGATGCGGGGGCTGGTCGAGACGCTGGAGCAGCATCACGGCGTCCGGATCCTCGACGAGGCCGTGGTCGACGCGGTCCGGCTGTCCCACCGCTACATCACCGGACGCCAGCTTCCGGACAAGTCCGTCAGCCTGCTGGACACCGCGTGCGCGCGCGTCGCCGTCAGCCAGAGCGCGACGCCGCCGCAGATCGAGGATCTGCGACGGCGCATCGAGCAGCTGGATGTCGCGATCGGCATTGCCGATCGCGAGGCCGCGACCGATTCGGCCCGCGAAGCGCAGGCCGAGGAGCTGCGGATCCAGCGCGGGGAGGCGGCAGACGAACTGGCGCGCCTGGAGACCCGGTGGGAGGAGGAGAAGACGCTGGTCGACGCGGTTTCCGATCTTCGCCGACGGATCGAGGACGCCCATGGCCGCGGACGCGTCGCAGGGTCGGCGACGGAGCCGCCGGTCGCGGACGGGCCGGTGCCCGCCTCGGTGGGCAGCATGGCGACGCCAGGCGACTCGGCCGCCGCCGCGCCGCCCGACCCCGAGGAGGTCGCCCGCTGGCGCGAGGAATTGGCTTCCAAGACGGCCGAACTGCGGGCGATCCAGGGCGAGTCGCCGCTGCTGCAGTCGGTCGTCGACGGCGCGGCGGTGGCCGCCGTCGTCGCCGGTTGGACCGGCATTCCGGTCGGCCGGATGGTCACCGACGAGATCAACACCGTCCTGTCGCTGGAGCGGCGGATGGGCGAGCGGATCGTCGGCCAGGATCACGGCCTCAACGTGATCGCCGAGGCGATGCGCACCAGCCGAGCCAAGCTGACCGACCCGCGCAAGCCGATCGGCGTGTTCCTGCTGGTCGGCACCAGCGGCGTCGGCAAGACGGAGACCGCCCTGACCCTGGCCGAACTGCTGTACGGCGGCCAGCAGAACCTGACGACGATCAACATGTCGGAGTTCAAGGAGGAGCACAAAGTCTCGCTCCTGATGGGCTCGCCGCCCGGCTATGTCGGCTACGGCGAGGGCGGCGTGCTGACCGAAGCGGTGCGGCGGCGACCCTACAGCGTCGTGCTGCTGGACGAGATGGAGAAGGCCCACCCCGGCGTCCAGGACGTGTTCTATCAGGTGTTCGACAAGGGGATGCTCCGCGACGGCGAGGGGCGTGACATCGACTTCAAGAACACCGTCATCATCATGACCTCGAACGCCGGTACGGACACCATCGCGGCGCTGGCCGCGGACCCCGAGACCATGCCCGACGCCAACGGATTGCTGGAGGCCTTGAGACCCGAACTTCTCAAGGTGTTCAAGCCGGCATTCCTGGGCCGGGTGACCGTCGTGCCGTATTTCCCGCTCAGCGAGGAGATGGTCAAGGCCATCGCGCGGCTGCAGTTGGAGCGCGTCCGGCAGCGCGTCGCCGACAGCTATGGGGCGCGCTTCGACTACGACGAGGCCGTCGTCGATGCGATCGCCAGCCGCGCCACCGAGTCGGAAAGTGGCGCACGTAACATCGAGAGCATCATCACCCGCAGCATACTCCCCGAGCTTTCGGCCCGCTTCCTGGCGCTGATGGCGGAGGGCGGGGCGGTGACCTCGGTGACCGTCCACCTCGGCGAGAACGGCGCGTTCGAGTACGTGATCGCGTGAGGCCGGGACGGAAAACCGCCAGCGCAGGCGGAATCAGCGGGTCGTGGTCCAGGTGTTCGGCCGCTGCTGCGGGCGGACCTAATCAAGCAAAGGAACGACAGAATGGCGATCTATCTTAAATTCGGCTCGATCAACGGCGACGCCACCCACGATGAGCACAAGCAGTGGGTCCAGGTGGACAGCGTGCAGTGGGGCGTCGGCCGGGCGATCACCACGCCCACCGGCTCGACCAAGAACCGCGAGGCGAGCGAGCCCTCGATCTCCGAGGTCACGGTCAGCAAGCAGATGGACCAATCCTCCATCTACTTCTTCGAGCAGGCCTGCGTCGGCAACAAGGCCGAGACCTGCAAGATCCACATGGTCAGCACCGGCAGCCCCGGGCGGACCTATGCCGAGTTCAACCTGACCAACGCGCTGATCAGCGGCTATTCGCTGTCGAGCGGCGGCGACGTCCCCTCGGAGTCGATCAGCGTCAGCTTCACGAAGCTCGAGGTGAAGTACAACACGGTCGACGAAGCCGGCACGCCGAAGCCGGCTTCCACCTCCTACGACATGACCACCACCAAGAAGGGATGACGGTCGCGGCCGGGCGGCCGGCGGCGGGGGCGGGGCTCTCCCGAACTCGCCGACCGGCCGCGGGCCGAGGCCGGGGATCGGCATGACAGCATTCTCCCAGGAAGGGCGCTTCCTCACGATCGAGACGCCCCTCGGCGCGGACCGCTTCATGCTGGTCGGTCTGCGTGGCGAGGAGGCCATCTCGTCGCCCTACCTGTTCCACCTCGATCTCCTGTCGGCCGACCTCGACATCAAGGCGGACGACATCGTCGGCAAGGCCGTGACCGCGACCGTCAACGGACCGGACGGCCTCCGGCGGCATTTCCACGGCAAGGTCCGGGCCTTCGGCGCCGGCGGCATCGACGCCTTCGACCAGCGGGCCTACCAGGCCGAGCTGGTACCGGCCCTGTGGTTCCTCTCCCGGACCCGGGACTGCCGCATCTTCCAGGAGAAGCACGCGCTCGACGTCGTCAAGGAGGTGCTCGGCGATTTCCCCGACGTGGAATTCGAGACGAGCCGGGTCAACCGGACCCCGGATGTCCGGGAGTACTGCGTCCAGTATCGCGAGACCGATCTCGACTTTGTCTCCCGGCTGCTGGCCGAGGAAGGCTGCTTCTACTATTTCCGCCACGAAGAGGGCCGGCATGTCATGGTGATCGCCGATACGGCGAGCGGCTATGACGGATCGGCGGTGGCCGACCAGGTCGAGGTCCGTGCCGATCGCGACGTCGTCGGCGCGGTCAGCGGCTGGCAGGCGCTGACCCGCTTCATCACCGGCAAGTGGGTCCAGCGCGATCGCAGCTTCACGACACCGACGGATGCCCTGGAGACCAGCGCGACCACCGTCGCGACGCTGCCGTCGGTCAAGGAGTTCGAAGCCTTCGACTATTTCGGCCGATACCAGAAGGCCGCCGAGGGCAAGCCGCTGACCGAGGCGCGGATGAAGGTCGAGGAGGCGGGGCACGTCACCGCCGGCGGCCACGGGTCCCGGATGGATTTCGTCGCCGGCGCCACCTTCGCCTTCGACCAGGAGTCCGGCGGCGGTTCCTATGCCCTGACCCGCGTCGGCCATTCCGCGGCCGCACCCGCCGACGTGGCCGGCCGGGGCGGTGGGGCGGACTACTCCAACTCGTTCGAGTGCATTCCCGCAGACGTGCCGGCGACGCCGGGCCCGCCGGCCAAGCCGTTGATCCCGGGGCTGCAGACGGCGACGGTCGTCGGCCCGAAGGGCGAGGAGATCTTCTGCGACGAGCATGGGCGGGTGAAGGTCCAGTTCCACTGGGACCGATACGGCAAGGAGGATGACGGCAGTTCCTGCTACGTGCGTGTCGTCCAGCCCTGGGCCGGCAACGGCTGGGGCGTCATGTTCATGCCGAGGATCGGCATGGAGGTCGCGGTGCAGTTCGCCGACGGCGACCCCGACAGGCCGGTCATCACCGGGTGCCTCTACAACGGGGTCAACAAGCCGCCCTTCCCGCTGCCGACCAACAAGACCCAGAGCGGGATTCGCACCCGCAGCTCGACGAAGGGCGGCACCGACACGTTCAATGAACTGCGCTTCGAGGACAAGAAGGGCTCGGAGGAGGTCTATTTCCACGCGGAGAAGGACTTCAACCGGGTGGTCGAGAACGACGACACGCTGACGGTGGAGAACAACCGCACGATCACCGTCTCGAAAGGCAACCTGGCGACCACGGTGGAGAAGGGCGATCGGTCGGTGGTCGTCAAGACCGGCAACGACAGCCACGACGTGAAGACGGGCAATCGAACCGTCACCGTCGGGCTGGGCAACGACAGCCTGACCGTCAAGACCGGCAACCAGACCACCAAGGTCAGCCTGGGCAAGAGCAGCACCGAGGCGATGCAGTCGATCGAACTGAAGGTCGGCCAGAACTCGGTCAAGATCGACCAGACCGGGATCACCCTCAAGGGCCTGATGATCAAGATCGAGGGCACGGCGACCGCCGAGCTGAAGAGCCCCCTGACGACCGTCGACGGCAGCGGCATGCTGACGCTCAAGGGCGGCGTCGTGATGATCAATTGACGGGGCGCGGCCGATGGCGATGAGCAAGGTCATGGCGGAGCGGGCGTCGGCGATCCTGGAGGTGGCCGAGCTGGAATCCGATGCCGCGGCGGTTGCCGACCCCGGCGAGGGGCCGGAGGCGTTCCTGCGATGCCTGGTCCAGGAAAAGCAGTTCGCCGCCGCCTTGCGCTTCCTCGCCTTTGCGCTGCCGCGGCGCGAGGCGGTCTGGTGGGCCTGCCTGGCGGCCCGAAAGACCCTGCGGCCGGACGACGCGGCCGGGGAGGCGGCGCTGTCGGCGGCCGAGGCATGGGTCTACCGGCCCGTCGAGGACAATCGGGTCGCCGCCCGAGCCGCGGCCGACGCGGCGGGGTCGCCCGACCGCCCGGCGGTGCTGGCGGCGCTGGCGGCGGCGTTCAGCGGCGGCAGCCTGGCGCCGCCCGAATCGCCTCCCGTGCCGCCGCCGGAGACCCTGTGCGCCCAGATGGTCGCCGCGGCGGTCACGCTGGCGGCCGTGGCGGGCGACGCCCGGCGCGTGGAGGAGCGCTACACCGTCCTGCTGCGGCAGGGCTTCGAGATTGCCGACGGTGGCGATGGCCGCCGGGCGGAGCGGGCGCCGGCATGATCCCGCGCGCTTCGAGGACCGGTTTTCGTATCGTGACGAGTCTGTTCCGATGAAGCTTGCGTTGACCTTGACGAGCTATCAGCGGTTGAGCACGACCCAGGACACCGACAAGGCCTTGGGCAGCGGTCGGCTGACGATCGGCCGAGGGCCGGACAACGATTGGGTGCTGCCCGATCCGAACCGCTTCCTGTCGAAGAAGCATTGCGAGATCGCCTTCACCGGCGAAGGCTACGTGCTGACCGACACCAGCACCAACGGTGTCTTCCTGAACGGCGCCGCGGCGCCGATGGGCAACGGCAGCCGGCACCTGCTGCGCGACGGCGACGTGATCCAACTCGGCGACTATCGGATCGGCGTCCGCCTCGTGGACGACGATGCGGACCCAGCGTTCGGCCTGGACGAGCCGGAGGACCAGGCCGCCGCCGATCCGTTCGCCGCGCTGGGGCCGGGCTTTCCGGACGACGACGTCGGCGACGTCTTCGGCGTCGGCAGCGATTCCGGTCCGGCGGCCCCTGGCCCCGCCCGCAGGTCGGACCCGGAGAGCGGCTTCGACGACCTGTTCGGCCCGGGGGCCGGCGAGGCCCCGGCCTCCCGGCCCGGCTCCGGCCGGGGCAGCGGGTTCGGAGACGACCACGACATCGAGCCGAGCCCGTTTTCGGCGTTCGAAGACGACTCGGGTCTGTTCGAGGACGAGACGGACGGCGACCCGGCACCTCGCCGCGGCGGATCGGCTCCCGACCACACGGATCCGCTGAGCGACGCCTTCAGGCCGCCGGAGGCCCGGCAGGCCGCCGCTCCGCCCGGAGGCCTGGACGACGACTGGGACGACGAGCTGGCGGACATCCTGGGCAACGGCTCCTCCCCGTCTCCCGCCACGCCGTCGCAACAGCCGGCCGCGCCGCCCGAGCCGCCGCCGCCACCCCAGCCGCCGCCGCCGCCTCAACCAACGTCGCCGCCCCAACCACCGTCGCCGCCAGCCTCGGCGCCGCGCCCCGCCCCGGCGCCTGCGCCGGCGGGCGCCGGAGCCGGCGGCCAAGAGCTTCTCGCGGCATTCCTGCGCGGTGCCGGCCTGCCGGCCGAGGCCATGGCCGGCGCCGATCCCGACGCGACGATGGAGGAGGTCGGCCGCGCCTTCCGGGAAATGGTCGACGGCCTGCGCCAGCTGCTCCTGGCGCGCAGCGAGATCAAGAACGAGATGCGGGTCGAGCGCACGGTCCTGCAGTCGGTCGACAACAACCCGCTGAAGTTCGCCCCCGACGCGGAGGAGGCGCTGCGCCGCCTGGTCGGCCCGCGGCGCCAGGCCTACAAGCCAGCGGTCGAGGCGGTCCGCGAAGGGTTTGGCGACCTGCGCGCGCACGAGATGGCCGTGATGGCCGGCACGCAGGCGGCGATTCGTGCGATGCTGCAGCGCTTCGACCCGGACACGCTGGCCGCGCGGCTGGAAGGAAAATCGGTGCTGGAAAGCCTGATGCCGTCGGCCCGCAAGGCCCGCGTCTGGGACCTCTATCGACAGCAGTACGCCGAGCTGGCCCGCGAAGCCGAGGAGAGCTTCGACGACCAGCTGCGGCGGGAATTCGCCAAGGCCTACGAACAGTTGGTGCGGTCGATGTGACGCGCCACGCCGGCATCGGACCGGGACGAGGGAGAGTCATGATGAGCGTGAACCGTATCGCGACGCTGCTGGGCGGCATCCTGCTCGTTGCCCTGGCCGCCTGTGCCCCGCCGCCGACGCCGCCGACCGTCGCCGTGCTCGACATCCAGGCCGCCCCGGACATCAATCCCGAGGCGAGCGGCCGGCCGTCGCCCGTGGTGCTCGGCATCTACCAGCTGAGCAGTCCGGCGGCATTCTCGAGCTCCGACTATTTCCAGCTCGCCCAAAGCCCCGCCGAGACCCTGGGCAGCGACATGCTGGCGGAGGAACAGGTGCCGATCCGGCCCGGCGATGCCCAACGGATCGAGCGCGAGATGCGCCCGGGCGCCGGCTATATCGGCCTGGTCGCCGGCTTTCGCGACATCGACCAGGCAGCCTGGAGGGCCGTCGTGCCGGTGCCCGCGGAGCAGACCACGGTGATTCCGGTGCGCATCGGCCGCAACAGCGTCCAGGCCGGCGGCGGTTGACGGCGGCAGCCCTTCCCCTTCATCCGTAGCGCGGAGACGGCCGAGACGATGGCGTGGAACAACAAGGTCGTATGGTCCGAGGGCATGTTCCTGCGGCCCCAGCATTTCCAGCAGTTCGACCGCTGGGTCGAGGGGTTGGTGCGCGGCCGGTCGCGCGGACTGCGACCGTACGGCTGGGGGCTCAGTGCGTTCCGGATCGATCACCAGCTGCTGGAGACCGGCCGCTTCGCCGTCACCGAGGCGCGCGGCGTGTTGGAAGACGGCACGCCTTTCTCGATTCCGGACGACGTCGAGCCGCCGCCCCCGATCGAGCTGCCGGAGAATACCCGCGACTGCATCGTCTATCTCGCACTTCCGATCACCCAGCCGGGTGGCGCCGAGACCATGCTGGACGACGATGCCGAGATCGAGGCGCGCTATCTGGCCCGCGACTACGAGGCGGTCGACTCCATCGCCGGATCCGAGGCGACCACGCCGCTCCGGGTCGGGCGCATGCGGCTGCGCTACCGGCTCGCGACCGATGACCTGGAAGGCTACACCCGGCTGGGGCTGGCGCGGATTTCCGAGGTCGAGGCGGATCGGCGTGTCCGGCTGGACGACAAGTACATTCCGCCGGTGATGGCCTGCGACGCCACCCGGCCGCTCGCCGGTTTCCTGACCGAGCTGCAGGGCCTGCTGAACCAGAGGGCGGAGGCCCTCGCCGCCCGGGTCTCGCAGGCCGGTACCCGCGGCGTGGCCGAGATCGCCGACTTCCTGAGGCTTCAGGTGCTGAACCGCTACGAGCCGGTGGTCGCCCATTACGGAACGGCTGCGGACATCCATCCCGAGACGCTGTTCACGCTCCTGATCCAGTTGGCCGGCGAATTGTCGACCTTCGACACGACCGGCCGCCGGCCACCGCGCTTTCCCGCCTACCGCCACGACGATCTCGCCGCGACGTTCCGGCCGGTGATCGACGAACTGCGGCACCTGTTCAGCGTCGACATGGATACCTCGGCGATCGCCCTGGAGCTCCGCGAGACCAAGTCCGGCGTGCGCGTCTCGCCGATCACCGATCGCAGTCTGCTCGGCACGGCCGGCTTCGTGCTGGCGGTCAAGGCCGACGTGCCGGCGGAAACGGTGCGTCGTCACTTCCCCCACCAGATCAAGATCGCGCCGGTCGAGGACATCCGCCAGATCGTCAACAGCGCCTTGCCGGGGATCGAGCTGCGGGCGCTGCCGGTGGCGCCCCGCCAGGTGCCCTACCACGCCGGGTTCACCTATTTCGAGCTTGAGAAGTCGGGCCATTTCTGGAAGCGGCTCGCCAATTCGGGCGGCTTCGCGCTGCATGTCGGCGGCGACTATCCGGGGCTCGAACTCGAGTTCTGGGCGATCAAGAGCTAGGCCATGAGCGACACCGACGATCCCTTCGGCGAACCCGGCGATCTCGAGCGCACGGTCATCCGGCCGAACCCCGGCGGGCGCCGCCGCCAGGGCGGCGATGCCTCGACGCCCCCACCGGCCGATCCGGCGACTGCGCCAGGACCGGCCGCCGGACCCGCTCCGTCGGGCCCTGCGGCCCGGCCGTCGGTGCCGCCGCCGGCGGCGGGGGATGGCGCGCTCGCCCCGGAGATGGTCCATCGGACCGAGAACCCGCTGCTGGCCGCGGCGACGCCGCTGCTCAACCTGATCGGCCGGCTCAAGACCGCGCCGACGCATGCCGACCCCGATGGCCTGCGCGAGCGGGTGATCCAGGAGATCCGCGCCTTCGAGCGCCGCCTGCAGGGCAGCGACCTGGCGCCGGAACTGCTGCGTGCGGCCCATTACGGATTGTGCGCCACGGTCGACGACGTGGTGCTGAACACCCCCTGGGGCGGCGGCTCGTCCTGGAGCACCCGAGGAATGGTGCTGACGTTCCACAACGAGGCCTATGGCGGGAAGCGGTTCTTCACCCTGCTGGAGCGCCTGGAGCGCAATCCCGGCCGCTCCCTGCCGGTGCTGGAGGTGTACTACGCCTGCCTCGCACTGGGCTTCGAAGGCGAGATGCGCGTCCTGCCGAACGGCGGGGCGGAGCGCAGCCGGATCGTCGAGGGGCTCTACGGTACCCTGAGGGGCCAGCGAGCGGCCGAGGACGCCGCCCTGTCGCCGCATTGGCGCGGCGTTGCCGCGGCGCACCGGCCGCTGGCCTCGTTCGTTCCGCTCTGGGTCATCGGCGTGGCGACGCTCGCGCTGCTGACGCTGGGTTTCGCCGGGTTCAGCTGGGCCGTCAACCGCCACGCCGACGCCGCATTCGCGCGGCTGGGCGACCTGCCGCCATCCGGCGAGGTGACGCTGGTGCGCGCCGATCCGACACCGCCCCCGCCGCCTCCGCCGCCGCCGCAGATCGGCCCGGACCAGCTGGAGCGGATCACGACCTTTCTCCAGCCGGAGATCGAGGAAGGGCTGGTCACCGTCTTCGACGACGCGACCTCGATCACCGTGCGAATTCGCAACACGGGCATGTTCGGCTCCGGCTCGGCGTCGGTCGAGCCGTCGTTCACGCCGGTGCTCGACCGGGTTGCCGCCGCCCTGGCGGAGGAGCCGGGGCCGATCGTCATCGAAGGCCATACCGACAGCATCCCGATCCGAACCCTCCGGTTCCCATCGAACTGGCACCTGTCGGTCGCACGGGCCGAGGCGGTCCAGGCGATCATCGCGCCGGCGCTGGACGATCCGTCGCGGATCACGGTCGAGGGCATGGCCGCCAACGAACCGATCGCCTCCAACGACACGCCGGAAGGCCGCGAACAGAACCGGCGGATCGAAATCGTGCTGATGAAGCAGGCGGGCTGAACGCCGCTCGACGGAGGACGAAAGACTGTGAAGCGCGTCGTCGGCATTGTTACCGCCCCCTGGTTCGTCGCCCTGATCGGCGCGATCCTGCTGGCGCTGGTGATTTGGTTCGCGGGTCCGCTGCTCGGCTTCGGCAATGCCCGGCCGCTGGAGTCGGTCGTCGTCAGGGCGATCCTCGTGGCGCTGATCCTGCTGGCCTGGCTCGCCTATGCCATCGTTTCGATCCTTCGCCGGCGCCGGCGAGAGAAGGGGCTGGTCGACGCCATCGCGACGGACGCCGCGGCCGACCAGGGCGCCGGTGCCGCCGAAGACGAGGTCGCCGCCCTGCGGGAGCGCCTCGACGACGCGATGGGCCAGCTCAAGCGGTTCCGTTCGCAGGACGGCAAGAGCGGCGGCCGCTTTCTCTACGAGCTTCCCTGGTACATCGTGATCGGTCCGCCGGGGGCCGGCAAGACCACCGCGCTGGTCAATTCCGGGCTGAAGTTCCCGCTCGCCGAGCGGTTCGGCAAGGGGGCGGTGCGCGGCGCGGGCGGCACCCGCAACTGCGACTGGTGGTTCACGGATCAGGCGGTGCTGATCGACACCGCCGGGCGGTACACCACCCAGGACAGCGCACGGGACGTCGATGAGGCCGGCTGGCGCGGCTTCCTCCAGATGCTGAGGAAGACCCGGCCGCGGCAGCCGATCAATGGCGCGGTCGTCGCCATCAGCCTGGCCGACCTCGTCACCCTGAGCGAGGCCGACCGCCGTGCCCACGCCGCCGCGGTGCGCATGCGCGTCCGCGAACTGCAGGAGCAACTGGGCGTCCGGTTCCCGATCTATGTCCTTTTCACCAAGGCCGACCTGCTCGCCGGCTTCGTCGAGTTCTTCGACGACCTGGGCCGGGAAGGCCGCGAACAGGTCTGGGGGGCCACATTCCCGGCCGGCGAGAGGGGGGCGGGGGCGCCCGCGGTCGACCTTTTCGACGGCGAGTTCGACCTCCTGATGCAGCGGGTGGAGGCCCGGGTCCTGCCGCGCCTGCAGGCGGAGCGGGATGCCCAGCGCCGGGCCCTGATCTTCGGCTTCCCGACCCAGCTCGGCAGCCTGCGCGACGCGATGCGCGACTTCCTGGACGAGGCGTTCCGGCCGACCCGCTACGACGACGAGCCCCTGCTGCGTGGCTTCTACTTCACCAGCGGCACCCAGGAGGGCACGCCGATCGACCGGATCATGGGCGCCCTGTCGCGCCAGTTCGGCATCGGCCGGCGGGCGGTGGCGGCGGGCGCCGGCGGCGGGCGCAGCTATTTCCTGACCGCCCTGCTGCGCGACGTGGTGTTCTCCGAGGCCAGCCTGGTCGGCCGCAATCCCGCCGCCGAGCGGCGCGGGCGGATGGCCCGCCGGCTGGCGGTCGCGGCCTCCCTCCTGGTGCTGGTCGGGGCGGGTGGCCTGTGGGCGCTGAGCGCGGCCAACAACCGGGCCCTGGTCGATCGGCTGCAGGCCGGGCTCGACGGCTATGGCGAGGACCTCGCGGCGTTCGACGCCACCACCGTCGACAGCGCCGACCTGCGTCCGATCCTGCCGGCGCTCGATCGCCTGCGCGGCCTGCCGACCGGCTATGACGACCGCGAACGGTCGGTGCCGCTGGCCAACACGTTCGGGCTCTACCAGGGACGCAAGCTGGAGCAGGTCGCCGTCTCGGCCTATCGCGAAGCGTTGACCGACCTCCTGCTGCCGCGGCTGGTCTTCCGCCTGGAGGAACAGCTGAGGGCGATCAACGACCCGCAGGTGCTCTACGAGGCGCTGAAGGTCTACCTGATGCTCGGCGGCCAGGGGCCGATGGATGGCCGGCTGGTGCGGCAGTGGCTGGCGATCGACATCGACTCCCGGTATTCCGGCCCCGGGGCGGCCGACCTGCGCGACGGCGCCAACGCCCATGTGGCGGCGCTTCTGGAGACGCCGGTGGAGCCGCCGCAGCTCGACGGCGACCTGGTGGCGCGGACCCGCGAGATCCTGGAGCGCGAGCCGCTGGCCGAGCGCGCCTACGCGCTGGTCACCCGGAGCCGCGCCGCGACGGCGCTGCCGGAATGGCGGCCGGTCGACGTCGCCGGCTCGCAGGTCACCCGCGTCTTCGCCCGTGCCTCGGGACGGCCGATGACGGACGGGATCGAGGGCATCTACACCTTTGACGGCTTCCACGACGTGTTCCTGCCGGCCGTCGGCGACGTCACCCGCTCGGTGGCGGAGGACGGCTGGGTGCTGGGGCGGGAGCAGGAGGCCCTGTCGGCCGACGAGCTGGACCGGCTGGGGAACGACCTGCTGGCGCTCTACTACGCCGACTACATCAACCGCTGGGACGGCTTCCTCAACGACCTGACCCTCGTCCCGCTCGACGGTCCGGCCCAGGCCGCGGAAGTCGTCAACATCCTGTCGGCGCCCAATTCGCCGCTGCGGTCGCTGCTGGCGTCGGTCGCCGACCAGACGCGTCTCGCCCGGCCGGAAGAGCAGGGCGAGGCGGCCGCGGCCCTCGAGCAGGCGGGCGAGGCCGCGGGAGCCGCCCGGGAAGCGGCGTCGGTCACCGGCGTCGGCCGGTCATCGACGTCCAACGTCGACCGGATCATCACCGCGCTCAGCGGCGGGGCGGCCGGCGGGCCGGGACGGCTGCCCGGCCAGTTCGTCAACGACCACTTCGCCGACCTGCACGACCTGGTCCTGGCGCCCGACGGCGGCACGGCGCCGATCGACGACATCCTGCGCATGCTCGACGACGTCTACGGCGAGTTGAACCGGGTGGCGCGCAACGGCGGCGATTTCCAGGGCGATGCGGCGCGCCGCGTCGAGACGGCGGCCAGCCGGGCCCCGGCCCCGCTTGCCGGGCTGCTGGACCAGGTGGCGTCAGGCGCCACGTCGATCGCCAGCGGCGACAAGCGTCAGCAGATCAACGAGATCTGGCGCGCCGACGTGGCGCCGCTGTGCCAGCGCGCGCTCGCCGGCCGCTATCCGGTCGCCAATGCCGCGGCGGAGGTGACGCTCGACGACTTCTCCCGGCTGTTCGCCCCGAACGGCTTGATCGACGGGTTCTTCCAGCAGCACCTGCGGCCGTTCGTCGACATGTCGTCGACGCCCTGGCAATGGCAGAGCTTCGACGGCATCGAGCTGGGGATCTCGTCCGGCGTCCTGGCGCAGTTCGAGCGGGCGGAGAAGATCCGCGACGCGTTCTTCCCGTCCGGCGGCGGCCGGCCCTCGGTCAGCTTCGAGATGACCCCGGTGTTGCTCGACGCCAATGCGACCCAGGTCCTGGTTGAGATCGACGGCCAGTCGGTGACCTATGCCCACGGGCCGCCGGTGCCGTCCCGGCTGCAGTGGCCGGGCCCGGGGGGCGGCCGAGCCCGCGTCGCCTTCCAGGGGCCCGGCGTCGGCGGCGCCACGGGCGACAGCATCGACGGTACCTGGGCGTTCTTTCGCCTTCTCGACCGGTCCCGGGTCGTGTCCGGCGGATCGCGCGACCGCTTCCAGGTCACCTTCGGCGTCAGCGGCGCCACCGCAACCTTCGACGTGACCGCCGGCAGCGTGATGAGCCCGTTCAACCTGCCCGAGCTGAGGAGTTTCTCGTGCCCGGGCTCGCTCTAGGCCCGGCGGCCGGCACGACCGGCTTCTACGGCAAGATGCCAACGCATGGCGATTTCCTGCGCCGAGGCCTTCCGGGGTCGGTGTGCGACCAGCTCGACGGCTGGCTGAGCGGCGCGATCGATGGCAGCCGGCAGGTGCTCGGCGATAGCTGGCTCGACCTCTATCTGGTGGCGCCGATCTGGCGCTTCACCCTGGGCGCCGGACTGGCCGGCCGGCCGCTGGCGGGCGTCCTGATGCCCAGCGTCGATCGCGTCGGCCGGTACTTTCCCCTTGTCATCGCCGCGACGCTGGCGCCGGGTGATGCGGCGGCTCCGGTCGCCGCCCGCGACCCGGATTGGTTCGAGGCCGCCGAAGCCACGGCCCGGCTGGCGCTCGGCGAGGACTGCGAGTTCGACCGGTTCGAGGCGGCGGTGCGGGCGCTGGGCCAGCCGGCGCCGCCAGGTCCGGGATTCGACCCGGCGGAGGTCGACGGCGCCGGCTGGGCCGCGGCGACGCCGGGGCCCGGTGGGCTGGCGGAGGCCCTGGGCTTCCTGCTCGACGCCATGACGGCAGGAGAAGGAGGCCGCTACGGCCTCTGGTGGACGACGGGGTCGGACTGGATCGCCCCGGCGATGGCCTGGAGCCGAGGCTGGCCACCCTCCAGGGCCTTCGCGGCATTCCTCGACGGCCGCTGGGGCCTGCATGGCTGGCGCTGGCCGGGCGGCGCGGCCGTCGCCGGGCATATCGGCGGCTGAAGGGAGAGGCGCGCATGGCACTGGAAGCGACGCGGGTGGTTCTGAATTCGGCGGGGGCCACCCATCGGGGCATGGTGCGCGACCACAACGAGGATGCGTTCCTGGAGCGGCCCGACATCGGCCTCTGGGCCGTCGCGGACGGGGCCGGCGGCCACGACAACGGCGACCTCGCCAGCCGCACCGTCGTCGAGGCGCTGGGAAGCATCGCCCTCGCGGACAATGCTCCCGCCCTGATGACGGCGGTCCGCGAGGCGGTCGAAGGCGCCAACCGCGACCTGCGGGCGACGGCCGCGGCGCGGGGCTCGAGCATGATGGCGAGCACGGTGGTCGGCCTGCTGTCGTTCGACGGCCACTATGCCGGGTTCTGGGTCGGCGACAGCCGGCTCTATCTGCTGCGAGGCGGCCGGCTGTCGCGGATCAGCCACGACCACAGCGTGGTTCAGGAACTGATCGACAGCGGACAGCTCGATCCCGACCAGGCCGCCCGGCATCCCAGGCGGCACCACCTGACGCGGGCGGTCGGCGCCGCCGACGACGTCCACATCGACGTCCGCCAGGGGCGCCTGGTGCCGGGAGACCGGTTCCTGCTGTGCAGCGACGGCCTCTGCGGATTGGTGGACGAGGACCAGATCGCCCATATCCTGGCCAGAGGGCCGGTGGAGGATACTGTGATGGCACTGGTCGACACGGCGCTGGTCATGGGCGCACCGGACAACGTGACCGCCTTGTGCGTCCGGTGCGACCCGGCATGAGGGAAGGGCGCCTGCCGATGATCGGGCTGTGGCCATGAGCGACGAGACCCCGCAGGGCGATCGGCCGGACGGCGACGACGACGCCACCCGGATCGTCGCTCCGACCGCCCCGCCCCCTGCGCCGGCCCCATCCCCCGCGCCGGGCGCAGGCGCCGCCAGCCTGGCACCTGGCAGTCTGGTGCTCCACACGTATCGGATCGACCGCCTGATCGGGAAGGGCGGCATGGGCGAAGTGTATCACGCGGTCAATGTGGAGATCGGAACCGAGCACGCGATCAAGGTGGTCCGGCCGGAATTGGCCCAGAACGAGAAGGTGGTGGAGCTGTTCAAACGCGGGGCCGGCGTCCTGCGCCGCCTGCGTACCGATTCCGTCGTTGCCTATGACGGGGCCTTCCGCGACGAGACCGGCCGGCTCTATCTCGCCATGGAGTACGTGGAAGGTCCGTCGCTGGCCGACCTCATCCGCCAGGGGCCGATGACGCCGGAGCAGGTGCGGATCCTGCGCGACCGGATCGCGCTGGGCCTCTACGAGGCGCACCAGGCCGGCATCGTCCACCGAGACGTCTCGCCGGAGAACATCATCCTGCCGGGCGGGGCGATCGAGAAGGCGAAGATCCTCGATTTCGACATCTCCAAGCTGATCGAGGCCTCGGCCGCGACGATCGTCGGAGAGGATTTCGCCGGTCGCTACCAGTACGCCTCGCCTGAGCAGTTCGGCCTCTATGACGGCCGGATCGACGGCCGCTCCGACGTCTACAGCCTGGGACTGGTGCTCGCGGCGGCCGCGACCGGGGCGCCGCTCGACATGGGCAACAGCCCAATGGCGGCGATAGAGGCGCGCCGGGAGGTGCCGGATCTGTCCGCCGTGCCGCCTGGCCTGCGCGAGGAGATCGCGCGGATGCTGGCGCCCGACCCGGACGACCGGCCGGCGACGATGAAGGACCTCGCCCTCTCCCCCAGCGCCCGAATCGAGCCGCAACGCGGACGCGAGCGGGCCGCCCCCGCGCCGGCTCGGAGCGCGGCCCCGGCCCCGCCCTCGCCTCGAAAGGGGCGGGGCAGCCTGGTGGCAGTTGCGGCCCTGCTCCTCGTCGTCGGGGGCGGAGCGGCGTTCGTCACCCTGACCGAGCCGGGCAGAGATCTGGCGGCCGATCTGCAATGCGCGGTCCTGACGGAGAGCGAAGCCTGCCGCGCGCCGGCCGTCGCCGACCGCGCGGCGCCGGACGGCCGCGCGCAGGCCGTGCCGGGGGACGCCGCGTCGCCAGAGCCGCCCGCAGATCCGCCGGGACCGGACTCGCAGGCTTCCGAAACGACGAGCGCCGCCTCGCCCGCCGACGCGCCATCGGAGTCCCCGCCGGCCGGTCCGTCCGATCAGGTCGCTGCGGTTCCGGCTGCCGTCGACCCGGCCGCCATCCGGGCCGCGCTGGCTCCGGTCACGGGTCGATTCGATTGCGCTTCCGTCAATCCGTCGGTGGCGGCGGACGGCAGTGTCAGGCTGACGGGATGGGTCGCCACGCCCGTGGACCGGGAGGCGCTGGGCCGCGCAGCGGCCGGCATCGAGGGCGTCGCGTCCGTCGACAATGCGACCGAGGTCTATCCGCGCCCCTTCTGCCGGGTGGCCGGCGTCCTCGCTGCCGAGGCGGCCGGCGGCCCCGCGCCGCGGATCACCCTGGGCAAGCCGGCCAGCGTCTATTTCGAGGGCGAGCCGTTGACGCTCCAGGCGGCCCCGCCGTCCGGGCAGGCGGCGTATCTGTCGGTCGTCTATATCGACAATGCCGGAACGGTCGTCCATCTGCTGCCGACGCCCGGGCGGTCCGACGACTTCGCGGCGGCGGGCGAGGTCCTCTCGATCGGCGCGTCGTCTTCGGAGGCGGCAACGGCGGCCAATCCGTTCTATCAGATCAGCGAGCCGTTCGGCCGGTCGATGATCGTGGCGATCGCGAGCGGCCAGCCCCTGTTCGAGACCCCGCGGCCGCAGATCGAGGAGACCGGCGCATGGATCGACGCCCTGCGCGCCGCCCTCGATCGCCGGCCGGACGCGGGAGCGTCCTTCGTCTTTCTCGAAACGGTGGGCAATAGCTGAGCCGCCCCGATCAGGGGGCGACGGTCTCGATCAGTAGATAGGCCCATTCGACCCGTCCTCCGGTGGCAAGCCGCTGCCTCACCGCCGGCTCGAGGTCGGCGAGGAAGGTCTCGATCGACTCGCCCTGCGGCCGCAATCCGTCGAACAAGGGACCATCGGACGCGACGGCGAGGACCAGGTCCAGACCATAGGGCGGCGCAGCCTGCATCCGGTAGCCTTCGCCCTCGGCGCCACCCAGGACGATCCGTGCGTCGGCCGGGATGAGCCGGTCCGGCACCCGATCGTTCGGCATCAGGTGCAGCACGCTACCGTCCCGCCCGACATAGGCGATGTGGAGATGGGCCTCGAACGAGGGCGCCTCGATCCGGATCTCGATCGCCTGCCCGTCCGAGTATCGCAGCAGGCCCGCCTGCCCGGCCTGGCCGATCCGCGGGATCGTCGCCTCCTGCTCGTCGGACAGTGGCGTTCCCGTGGCGGCCAGGCGATCGACCACCGTGCAGTAGGGCCGGGGCAGCAGGACGAGACCGGCCGGATCGACCGCCTCGACCCCCGGCAGGGCGGCGAGGCCGTCGAGCAGGCGCGCCCGCGCCGCCGCGTCCGCGACATGCCCGGTGAGCGCGAGACGGGCCGGCGCCGCCGTCGAAGCCTGGGCCTCGACGCGACCGCAGTCGATCGTGGACAGCACGATGTCGACGGCCTCTCGGACCTGCTCGCTGGATGGGCCGGCGGGGTCCGGAGGCGCTTCGGGGGGTGCCGGGGCCGCCGCCACCAGCGTCGCCGTCCCGTCCGGCGGCGGGGGCGGTGCCGGAGTCGGAGCCGGGGCTGGTTCGTCCATTGCCTCCGCATCCGGTGCCCGGCCCGCGGCGGCATCCGGCGCTGCCGTGTCCCCGACCGCATCGACCGGAACCGTCGGGTCGGGCGCCGGCAATGCGACCGGCTCAACCGGCGCCGGCTCAACCGGCGGCGGAGGGGCAGCTTCGGTCGTGGATCGGTCGCCCGGATCGGCCTCCGCCGCCGCAATCGGCGGCGGCGGCGCGTCCGCGGCCGAGGCGACGGCGTCCGGCGGCGGAATTGCCGGGGCGGCGGGGACCGGTGCGGCGGCTTCTGGCGCCGGCTCGGGCCGGGAGGCGACCAGGGGCTCTGCCACGGCTGGCACCGAGCCGGCCGTCTCCGTCCCGGGCGGTGGCTCCGGCGCAGGTTCCGGCCCGGAGACAGCCAGTTCCGGCGGCGGTTCCGGGGCGGCGGCCAGCGGCTCCGGTGGCGAGAGGGTCGATGGCGGGTCGGCATCGCCCACCGTCCCGGCCGGCGGCGGTTCCACGACGGCCGTCGCGCGGTCGTCCGGCTGCGGCGCGAGAGGAGGCGGCGGTTCCGGGGCGGCGGCCAGCGGCTCCGGCGGCGAGACGGTCGACGGCGGATCGGCAACCTCCACCGTCCCGGCAGGCGGAGGCTCCACGACGGCCGAGGCGCGGTCGTCGGGCTCCGGCGCGACGGGCGGCGCCGGTTCCGGGGCGGGAGGCGCGGCGGCCAACATGTCCGGCGCCGGCGATCTCCCGGGCACGGCCGCCGCGACCGGTGATTCGGGCACAAGGTCCGGCTCGGGGGCGCTCGCGACGGTGTCCGGCGGGGCCTGGACGGCCGCCGGGTCGGGAGGAGGCGGCGTCTCCGGCACTGCCGCCGGGGCCGGTGCCTCGGGCGCAGGGGCGGGTTCGGGGGCGCTCGCGACCGTGTCCGGCGGGGCCTGGACGGCCGCCGGGTCCGGAGGCGGCGGCGGCTCGGGTACGGCCGCTGTGGTCGGTGCATCGGCCGCAATGGCCGGTTCGGGCGCGCTCGCGATGGCATCCGGCGGGGCCTGGGCGGCCGGTGGATCCGGGAGCGGCGGTGTCTCCGGCACGGTCGCCGCAACCGGTGATTCGGCCGCAAGGTCGGGTTCGGGGGCGCTCGCGATGGCATCCGGCGGGGCCTGGGCGGCCGGTGGATCCGGAGGCGGCGGCGTCTCGGGCACGGCCGCCGCCGATGCGGGCGGGGGCGGCAACACCGGAGGGGCGGGATCCGCGGAGGCCGCCGACGCGGCGACCGGCTCCGGTACGGGCTGTTCGGCGATGCTCGGCCCCACCGGCGCTGCGGCGATCGGCGGCGGAACGGACGCCGCCGCATCCGGCAGTGGCGGGTCGGCCGCGGCGGCGACGGGCGGCGTGACGGTTTCCGCAGAAGCTTCGGCAGTGGCTTCGGCAGTGGCTTCGGCAGTGGCTTCGGCCGGCGGTCGGTCGGCCTCCGCGGCCGGTGGTGCCGTCGCCAACTCGGGTTCGGGGATCGGCGCCGATTCGGCCGCGGGGATCGACGCCGGCTCCGCCGTCGGCGGTTCGGCTGTCGGTGACGGTGCGGGAGGGGCCGGAGTCTCCAGCGGCGGTTCGGCAGGGCGATCCACCGTCTCCGGCACCGGCAGCAGGACGAGGTCGACGGCCACCGGTTCGTCCTCCGGCGGCCGCGGCTCGATCAGCCCGACGGCCGCCAACCCCAGGAACAGGGCGGCATGGAAGGCCAGCGACAGCACCGCGAGGGTGGTGGGTCCCAGCCGGCGGCTGGGCGACTGAAGGATGCGGGGACCGGACGGCGCGCCCACCGAGAGCGCCGGCGCGGGGCGCGGCCAAGTGCCGTCCTGGATCGCGAGGCCGCTGCCCTCGGGCCGGGGGCCGCTCAGGCGGCGGACCGCCGTCAACGGCTGTGTGGGTAACGGATGGCCAACCATCGTCACCTACGATACTATTTCATCGTCCACAAACGATTGATCGTTTCATGGCTGACGAGGAAGAAAAGACCGAGGAGGAACTGGCGCAGGAGCAGGCGGCGGCGGATTTTTCGGCCGCGATGGCGTCCGTTCCGGCGATTCCAGGGCCGGGCTTCCCCGCCGCCCGGATCGGGGATCCGCATATCTGCCCCATGGTGACGGGCGTCGTGCCCCATGTCGGCGGCCCGATCGCCAAGGGGCAGCCGAACGTCCTGATCGGCAAGATGCCAGCGGCGCGGGCGACCGACATCGCCACCTGCGTCGGCCCGCCGGACATGATTGCGCGCGGTTCCTCGAAGGTCCTGATCGGCAAGATGCCGGCGGCGCGCATGCTGGACAACTGCGCTCATGGCGGAATGATCGTGATGGGCTGTCCGGTCGTCCTGATCGGCGGCTGACCGCCGGAAGGCAGCGCCGGGCGGTCGCGCGCCGCCATCCGGCTGGATCGGATGGCGGTCCTGGCCCGCGCCAAGCGAGCGATCAACCATCGTCATCTCCACCACGGCATCGGCCGCGGCGACGCTCTCGGGGGGCCGGCGGCCGCGCCTAGATCGGGGTCTCGTCGACCAGCTCCGCCAGCAGCGCGATCGGGGGAGCGGTCGGATCGGTCTCCAGGCCCCGGCTTTCGGCATAGGCGGCGAAGGCCCGCCGGGTCCCGGCGCCGAACAGGCCGTCGATCGGGCCGGGATCGAAGCCGCGTTCCGCAAGCGCCGACTGGAGTGCCCGAACGCCGTCCCGCTCCATCCGCTGGAAATCCTCCGCGGCTGCCGCGCCCGCGTTCTCCCGGTCCTCCCGCCAGGCCGTGGCGAAGAGCGTGGCGGCGAGGGTGCGGTCGGCGTCGACGCCGGCCCCGTCGCGATAGGCCCGGCCGAGATGGACATAGCCCCAGGAATTGCCGTTGCGGACCGCTTCGGAAAACCAGCGGACGGCTTCGGTCGCATCGGCCTGGACGCCTCGGCCGTCCCGATAGATCAGCCCCAGATTGATCGGCGCGTTGGGCTGCCCTTCCTGCGCGGCCCGGCGGTAGTAGTCGATCGCCTTGTCGATGTCCTGATCGACGCCGGCGCCGTTCTGATACATCCAGCCGATGTTGTTCAGGCCGTAGATGTCGTTGGCCGCCGCCGACGCCTCGAACAGCACCAGCGCCTTCTGCGCGTCGGCGTCGACCCCGACGCCGTTCAGCAGCATCGTGCCGAGGTGGTTGTAGGCGAAGGTGTGGCCGCCGCGCGCTGCCGTGCGGAACCAGCGGATCGATTCGACGTAGTCCTGCTCGACGCCCTCGCCGTCGCGATAGCGGATGCCCAGCGCGTTGGCGGCATAGAGCTCGCCGGTCTCCGCCGCCTCGTGGTAGAGCGAGATCGCGAGGTCGACGTCCTGCTCGACGCCTCGGCCGTGCATGTAGAGCCCGGCCAGCGAGGTGATCGCCAGAAGGTAGCCGTCGCGGGCCGCAGACGCGTAATAGCTTGCGGCCTCGCCGTGGTCGCCGCTCTCTTCCAGGGCGCGGCCGAGCTGGTAGCGGAAGCGGGGCTGCTCCGGAAACCGCGCGACCGCCGCACGACAGGCGTCGACGGCCGCTGGGATGTCGATCTCGTTGGGGTAGTTGCCTTCCACCACGCCCTGGATGTCGAAGCGGGCGCCCGCCTCTGTGTCGCATTCGTGGACCCGCACGGTGACCGTGAGTTCCATCTCCTCATCGCCCGTCCCGGCGTCGATGCCGCGCCAGCCGACGCGGATCACGTCGACCACGTCGCGCGCTTCCGGCCCCGGCTGGTAGAGCACCTGGGAGACGGTCGGGGTGTCGTCCGCGGCGTCGCGGGTCGGGGAGGGGGCGGCATCCGCCGTTTCGGCTCCGCCGCTCCCGTCGTCGGCGGGGACGGCCTCCGTGCCCGACGCCTGGGCGGGGATCGCGGGCGAGGGCGCGCCGGGGCCCGGATCGACGGTCAGCCCCCGGCTGCCGCGCATCGCCGCCGTGACCAGGGGCGTCACCTCGCCGGTCGGGCTGATGCCCAACAGCGTCCCGTGACGGGGCGGCTCGACGGTCAGGAGGGAGACCGGGCGTTCGGCCAGCGCGATCGCCACGCCGCCGGTTCCGACGAACACCTCGACGACCCGCGGGGCGTCCTCGTCCTGCTCGCCGCGACCAAGGATATCGTCCAGGACCCGTCGGCCGTCGGGCTGCGACGCCTCCGCGGCCGCCACTCGAAGGCTGGCGCTGGTGACCTTCGGATGATCGGGGAACAGGTCGGCAAAGCGGGCATAGAGCGCCTGCGCATCGGCCTTCTCGACCAGGTTCCAGACGGCGTCCGGATCAGGGGTGGGGGTCGGGCCCGGATCCGCCGTGGCGAGTCCGGCGGCCTCCGCCGCGAAGCGGCCGTCCGGGTAGGCGGCGACCCAGGCGGCGGCGGCCAGCGGGCCCGCGCGGGTGCCTTCGGCCTGGACGACGACCTGCCAGTCGGCCAGGGCGTTGGCCGGATCGCCGGTCACCTCCGCCCGGGCGACGGCGCGGTCGGCGCGCAGCGCCTCGACCGCGGTTCTCACCAGCGGCGCGAACCGGGACTGCGGCTCCTCGGCCAGGAAACCCTCCAGAGCGGCCAGCCGGTCGCCGGGATCCTCGATGGCCAGCAGGGCATTGACGTGCCCCAGGGCATCGACCGTCGGCCCCGACTGCGGCGGGTTGAGGTACACCGCCTCGAACAGGCCGTCGGTGACCAGCGGGAACTGGGCGCCGGCGGTCAGTTCCGCGACGCGCTGCCGGACCCGGCGGAACAGGGCGCCCGCCTCCAGGCCCGGCTCCTGCAGAAAGAAGGCCAGCGAGGCGGAGAACGGGCTGTTGCCGCCTGTCCCGTCATAGGCGACCTGGCCGGGAGCGGTCGCATAGGCGATCAGCATTCCCGGCCGCTCGACCCGTGCCATGCCCGCCCCGAGGCCGCCCTCTTCGGTCACCAGGTCGCTGCCGCCCAGATCGGCGAGGGGGTTGTCCCGGCAGGCGTCGAGCACGACGACGACCGATTGCGCGCCCGCACGCTCGATCCGGTCGAGCACCTGCTGGAGGGCCGCCGCCTCGGCCGCGACCTCGGCCGAGGTCGAGATGGTGGCGTCGACCGGGATCAGGAAGTTGTGGCCGTCGATCTGGACGCCGTGCCCGGCATAGTAGAGCAGCGCCACGTCGGCGTCGCGCGCCCGTTCGGAGAACGCCTCGACCGCCGCGGTCATGGCGGGAAGCGGGGCGTCGAGCAGCAGTGTCACGTCGAAGCCGATCGCCTCCAGCCGGTCGCCGATCAGCCGCGCGTCGTGCTCGGGATTGACCAGGTCGGGCAGCGCCTCGTAGGCGCTGTTGCCGACCACGAGGGCGACGCGCTCGGCCGCGGATGCGGGCGCACCGATCAGCAAGACGACCAGCGACGTTCCCGTCGCGGCTGCCCCTAGCAGGCTCCGAAGGGGATGATCCCGGTGACCAGACGGCATGGCTCTGCCTCCTTGGATGCAGAAGCGTCGGCTACTCCCAGCCGCCGCCACCACCGCCACCACCACCACCGCCACCGCTGTCGCCACCGCCGCCGCCATCATTGCCGCCGCCACTGTCGTTGCCGCCGCCGCCGCCGCCGCTGTCGCCGCCCCTGTCATTGTCTCGGGTCTGGCGGGTGAACCACGAGGGCAGGTTGGTTTCGGGGGCCGGAGGGGCGCTGGTGGCGGCCGCGGGATCCGGAGCGGGCGCGGCCGGGGCTGGGCTGGGCGGCGGCGCCACCGAACTTCCGATCGCCGCGGCCGTGCCGCCCAGCGCCGCCAGGACGTCGTTGACCGTCATGGCGGCGCCCGACTGCGAGACGCCGCTGCGGCCGACCGCCCGGACGGACGGATCGGGATTGGTCTCGACGATCAGCGCCGCGATGCGCTCGACCACCGCCGGATCGCCGGAGCGGTTGCCGCTGTTCCAGCCGATGCGGTCGCCGGCCTGCTGGGCCGCCGCTTCCGCGGCGACGAGGGAGCCTAGGGTGGCAAGGACGAGGGCGGTCTTCATGGCGCGCTCTCCAATTTCCAAGGGGTCAGGGGGCCTGGCAGCTGGCAAGCCGCTGCCTGATCGTGCCGGCGACCCGTTCCGCATCCGATGGTGCCAGGGAGCACGAGCGTACCTCGCGCAGCGTCGCCAGGACGGCCATGTCGAACGCCGTCTCCGCATCGCGTGCCTGGGCGGGGGGATAGCTCTGGCGCCAACTCTGGACGATGTCGTAGCGCGCGAGCGCGAAGTCGGCATCGTCGCGCATGAGATTGCAGCTGGCGGCATAGGCCAGCGCCTCGCCGCAGCTGCCGGCGCGATCGACGACGGTCCGTTCGGCGGCAACCGGCGCCGGAAACCCGGCGACCGGGCCAGCGACCTGGCAGGACCCGAGGGCCAGCGCGGCGACGGTCGCCAATAGGATCGAGGAGGCTACCTTCATCGGTTCGCAAACTCTCATCTTGTCCGCAAAGATGGTGCGGATATTTCCCGAATGAAGAATTACTATACCAAAAAACCGAGTCATCTGAACAATAAATGGGATTAGATCGCAGCATCAAATTTCTCGTCTCCTGTGGCGCGGTTCACAGAGCGGGGATGGGGGATGGTGCAGGTTGGGGTCGTCGCGCCGGGGACGGTCCCCGGGGCGGCCGGAGGAGGAAGCCTCCGGCCCGGTTCAGACCGGACCTGTCCCATTCCAGAAGGAGACCCGCCATGTTCGTCCGTCGCTCGATCCTCGCCCTCGCCGCCGTCGCCGCGCTTGGTGGCGCGTTCGCCGAAGGCGCCCACGCCCAGCAGCAGGGCGGCGTCAAGGTGCAGGGCCTGACCGCGGTCACCACGGTCGCCAACGGCGCCAACAACGTCGGCTTCCTCGGCGACGCCACCCAGGTGATCGGCGGCATCCACGGCAACGTCGAGACCAACGGCCTGACCGCCGTCACCACGGTCGCCAACGGCGCCAACAACGTCGGCTTCCTCGGCGACGCCTGCCAGACCATCGGCGGCATCACCTCCGGCGTCGGCGCCGACTGCTGACCCCCGACCGTCGCATCCGCTCCCTCCCGACCTCGCCCCGCCGGCACCCTCCCCGCCGGCGGGGCTCCTCTTGGCCGGGACTTGTCCGGTCGGCTTCGTGGCCGGGCAGGCGACCGCGCCCTGGCCGGATCCCGTTGGGCGGGATCACCGATCCTGGCGCAGGTAGGCACGTCCCAGGAAGCGCGGCTCCCCCTGCCGGGCCGGGTCGATCACCGCGACCAGCACCAGCGCCAGGATCGTGACGACATAGGGCAGCATCGACAGGAGATAGACGGGCACCTCGGCGCCGACGACCTGCAGCCGCGGAATCAAGGCCTCTGCGGCGCCGAAGATGAAGGCGCCCAGGATCGCCCGCGAGGGCGACCACCGCGCGAAGACGACCAGCGCGATCGCCACCCAACCCCGCCCTGCCACCATGCCGTCGACGTAGACGCGGCTGCCGACGACCGACAGGTAGGCCCCGGCCAGGCCGACCAGGGCGCAGCCGAGGGTGACCACCACCGCCTGGAACAGCGGCACGTTGATCCCGGCGGCATCGGCGGTTGCCGGGTCCTCGCCGACCGCGCGGAGCCGAAGGCCGATCATCGACCGGCCAAGCACCAGCGCTGCGGCCAGCGCGAGACCCACGGCAAGGTAGGCAACGGCGTCCTGGCCGAACAGCAGCGGCCCGACGACCGGCACGGCCTCGAGCGCGCCGGCCTCCAGCTTCGGCAGGCCCCGGAACGGCTTGTGGGCATGGTCGCGGCCCCAGGTCGCCGCGGCGCCCAGTCCGATGGCGACGATGCCCAGCCCCGCCAGGATGTGAGGGGCGCAGCACGACGACCGCCAGGCAGAATGGCAGCGCCAAGGCGATCCCGGCGGCCAATCCCATGGCCAGCCCCGCCCAGGGCGACTGGCCGGTGAGTACCGTCACCGCGCCGGCGGCGGCGCCGAAGGCCATGATGCCCTCGGAGCCGAGGTTCAGGATCCCCACGCGCTCGCACAGGATCAGGCCGGTCGCCGCCAGCAGGAGCGGGGTCATGTAGACCGGCACGACGCCGAGCCAGGCGGTCAGGAACTCGACCATCACGTCTCCCCGACCGGTGTTGGGCTGCGCGGCGCGACGGGCTCCCGGTGGAGGCGGTAGACCGCCAGGAACTGCCCGCTGATCAGGGCCAGCAGGACGACCCCCTGGACCAGCAGGATGACGCCCTCGGGCAGCCCGTAGAACACCTTCAGCGTGCTGCCCGCGACGTAGACACCGGCGACGAAGAAGGCCGCGACGATGACGGCCAGCGGGTTGTAGCGGGCCACCACGGCGACGACGATGCCACTGAACGTCGCGTGCAGGGCGATGTACTGGCTCAGCCGGTATTCGGTGCCGGCGACGACCAGCCCGCCCGCCATGCCGGCCAGGGCGCCGGAGAGCAGGACGAAGAGGGCCATCGTCGCCGCGACCGGCAGGCCCAGGGCCCGGGCCGCGCCCGGATTGTCGCCGACCACCCGGCCGTAGAAGCCGAGGCGCGACCGGCCGACCAGCACCGCGACAAGCCCGGCTGCGGCCAACGCCATGACCAGGCCGGCATGCACGTTGCCGAACCCGAGCTGCGGCAGTCGGGATGCCTCGTCGATGACCGGCGAGACCGGGAAGTTGCGCCCCGGATCGCCCATCGCTCCGAACAGCAGGTGCTGCAGCAGCAGATAGGCGATGCTCGACAGCAGCAGCGAGACGACGACCTCGCTGACCTGGAAGGCGAGGCGCAGGATCAGCGGGATGGCGATCCAGGCCAGACCCGCGACGGCGGCGGCGGTCAGCATGAACGTCGGTCGCATTTGCGGTCCGCCAACCTCCCCCAGGGCGATCGCGGTCCCGGCGATGGCGCCCAGAATGACCTGCCCCTCGATCCCGATGTTCCAGAAACGATGGGTCAGCGCGACCGCGGCGGACAGGCCGAGGAGGATCATCGGCGTCGCCATGGTCAGGGTCTGCGCCAGACCCGCGCGGGTGAAGAAGACCTGGACCACGGTCTCCTGGAACAGGGCTCCCGCCGGGACGCCCGCCGCGATCAGGACGATCGCCGAGAGGCCGAGGCCGGCGCCGATCGATCCGGCAAAGACCAGCGCCTGCCGCGCAGGTGACACCCCCTGACGCCGTTCGAGGACCAGTCCGTCAAGCATGGCCGAGCATCAAGGCGCCGATCGCGTGGCGGTCGGGACGCCGGTCGGGAGTCGTCGCCAGGCGGCCGCGGCTCATGACATGGATCTCATCGCTCAGCGCCAGGATCTCCTCGAGGTCCTCGCTGATCAGCAGCACGGCCGCCCCGCGTGCCGCGGCATCGGCGAGGTTGCCATGGACGTAGCGGCAGGCCGCGACGTCGAGGCCCCGGGTCGGCGAATGGGCGACGACCAGGCGCGCGCCCTCGTCCAGTTCCCGGGCCAGCACCACCTTCTGGGCGTTGCCGCCGGAGAGCAGCCGCACCGGCCGCTCGGGGCTGGCGCCGGCGATGCCGTAGGCTTCGATCGCCCGGGCCGCCATTCGGGCCAGGCGCCGGGGCGCGAGAAGCACCCGGCCCACGGTTCCGGCCCGGACGGCGCCGACGGTCAGGTTGTCCTTGACGGTCAGGCCCGCGGCCAGGGCGAAGGCGGCCCGGTCGGCGGGAATGTAGCGCAGGCCCCGGGCGCGCCGCTGCCAGACGCCGGTACCGGCCACGTCGGCGCCGTCGATCCGGATCGAGCCCGCCGCCGCGGCCCGCAGCCCGACGATCGCTTCCGCCAGGGGCTGCTGGCCGTTGCCGCCGACCCCGGCAATGCCGACGATTCTGCCGCCGAGCACGCTCAGGTCGACGTCCTGGACCACCGCGCGCTCGCCGCTCCGGACGGTCAGGCGGCTGATGACCAGGGCCTCGCCCCCAGGCGACTGCCCGGCGCGAGGCGGCACCGTATCGGTCACGCCGCCGGTCATGGCCTCCGACAGCCGGGCGGCGTCGACGTCGTTCACGGCCACGCCCGCCATCACCATCCGGCCGCGCCGCAGGGTGGAGACCCGGTCCGCCGCCTGCATCACCTCGCGCAGCTTGTGGGTGATCAGGACGATCGGCAGCCCGTCCGCCGCCAGCTGGCGGACCAGGGCGAGCAGCCGCTCGGCCTCGGCGTCCGTCAGAACGGCCGTCGGTTCGTCGAGGATCAGGATGCGCGCGCCCAGCGCCAGGGCCTTGAGGATCTCGATCCGCTGGCGGTCGGCGATCGAAAGGCGTTCGACCGCAACGTCGAGCGGGGCCTCCAGTCCGGTGCGCCGCGCCATGGCGGCGACGCGGTCGGCAAGATCGCCCGCCGCGGTGCCGCCCGAGGCGAGACGAATGTTCTCCAGGCCGGTGAAGGTCGGCACGAGGCGGAAGTGCTGGTGCACCATGCCGATGCCCAACTTCAGCGCATCGGCGGGCGCACGGATGGCGACCGGTCGCCCCGACAGTCGAATGCTGCCGGCATCGCTGGCGTAGATGCCGGTCAGGATGTTCATCAGGGTCGACTTGCCGGCGCCGTTCTCGCCCAGGAGGGCATGGACCTCCCCGGGCGCGACGGCGAACGAGATGTCGTCGAGCACCGGGACACCGCCGAATGCCTTGGCAATGCCCTGCATGACGAGGGCCGGCGGCTCGGCCGCCGCCGCCGGAACAGGGTCCGGCGGCTTGCCCCGTGCATGCAGATCGGGCATCGCCGAGCGTCGCGTTTCGTGTGTCCGGTTCGCCGTGGCGGTCAGTTCAGCGTGCCGACCGTGCCTTCCGCGAGGAAGTCCATGGCCCACAGTCCGCCATCGTCGATGGTTTCGCCCTCGGCGACGACGACGGTGCCGTCCTGCGCCGCGATCGGACCGTCGAAGGGGGAGAAGGTGCCGGCCACGATCTCCGCCCTGACCTCCTCGATCCGCGCCCGGACGTCCTCGGGAACCTTGTCGGACAGCGGCGCGAGCGAGACCACCCCCTCGGCCATGCCGGGGAAGGCGCCGTAGGGGTTCGGCTCCCAGGTGCCGTCGACCATCCGGCCGATGGTCGGCACCAGGTGTTCGTCCCAATGGAACATGACCGAGGTCAGGATGCCCTCCGGGGCATGCTGGCTCATGTCGAGCTGGAAGCCGATCGAGGCGGCGCCCCGCTCCTCCGCGGCGATGAACGGCGCGGCCGACGACAGGTTGTTGGCGATGACGTCGGCGCCCTGGTCCAGAAGGGCCTCGGTCACCTGCCCCTCCTTTGCCGGATCCCACCAGCTGTTGGTGTAGACGACGATCACCTCGATGTCCGGATCGATCGCCTGTGCGCCCAGGGTGAAGGCGTTGACGTCCCAGTTGACGACGCCGACCGGGAAGCCCCCGAGGATGCCGATGGTGCCACTCTCGCTGACGCCGGCAGCGGCCATTCCGGCCAGGTACCAGCCCTGGTAGGTCCGCGCGTAGAACCCTTCCAGGTTCGCCGCGTTGGTGCTGCCCGACGCGTTGACGAAAGCGACGTCGGGATGCGTTTGCGCGGCTTCCAAGATGCCGTCGCTGTAGCCGAACGTGGTGCCGACGATGATGTTGAACCCGCGCTGGACATAGAGGTCGATGGCGTTCTTCAGCGCGGTGGCTTCCTCGGGGATGCTCTCGGTGACCGCGATGGTCACGCCCAGTTCCTCCTCGACCGCCATCCGGGCATTGTCCAACGCCTCGTTCCAGCCGCCGTCGCGGGCCGTGGCGCCGTAGATGAAGGCGATCTTCGGCTCGCCTGACAGCTCGAAGGCGTCGGACGCGCCGGTCGCCAGGATGCCCAGCGCCGCGATCGCGCCGATCAGGCCGGCCTGAAATCGACGGCTGCGATCGCCGCGACGGAAGAACTCACTAGGCATCCTTGACCCCTCCTGTTGGTCGCTCACGCTCTCCGGGTGCCGTCAGGCGGTTTCTTCCTGCCGGTGGGCGTAGGTGTCGTTGAACCGGGATTCGATGTAGGCGCCAGCTTCGATCGGCGCGTATTTCGGCGGATATGCCTCGGACTGGCAGCTCGGCAGCACCTCGATCCGCTCGCGCGAGTTCGGTCCGAAGAAGAACGGGATCGAATAGCGGCGCCGGCCGGACGTGTTGATCGCCCGATGCACCGTGGACTGAAAGTAGTCGTTGCTCCAGCGCGCCATCAGGTCGCCGACATTGACGATGAACGCGTCCGGGATCGGCGGCGCGTGGATCCACTCATTGGCCGAATTCAGCACCTGGAGCGCCGGCACGTCGTCGGTCTTCAGGATGGTGAAGCACTCGTAGTCGGAATGGGCCCCGATGCCGATCTGGGACTCGTCGATCTCGCCGTCCTGGCTGGGGTAGTGCAGGACCCGCATGTGCGCCATCGGCTTGCTGATCTTCGGCGCGAAGAAGTCCTCCTCCAGATCCAGCGCGAGCGCGAAGGCGCGGAAGATCGTCGCGCCCAGGTCCAGCATCGCCGCGTGGTAGTCGCTCAAGGCGTCCCGGAAACCCGGCAGCCCGTCGGGCCACTGGTTCGGTCCATAGCCGAAGACGCCCGACCGCACGTCGGGATCGGTCTCGGGCAGGTCGAGCGCCAGGTCGAAGCCTTCGTGAAGGTCGCCCTTGTTGTCCGGATTGGTGTTCTCGGCCAGGAGGGCGGTGTAGCCGCGCAGCAGCGGCGAGTTGGCGATCGATACCGCCTCCTTGGCCGCCATCGGCTGATCGAAGAACCGGTGGGCCGCCTCGAAGGTCCGGTCGATCACCGACGGATCGACGCCGTGATTGCCGCAGTAGAAGAAGCCGACCCGGGTGCAGGCCTCGCGCACCGCGTCCCCGACCGCCCGGCGCGCCGCCGCATCGGTGCCGCGCATCGGGCCGAAATCGATCACCGGAATGCTGGTGAAGGGAATCTGCTGCGCCGAAAGGCCGGATTCGAAGGCCGCCCGAGGCCCGTTGCCCGTCACGATCGTCGACATGCTCTCCCCCTCTGGCCCCCTCTGGCGACATGCGATGGTCCGGTACAGCAATGCCCATGCCAAGCCCAAAAGTGGGGGGCGGCCCGGCCCGGCCCCGTCGGCAGACCACGACGCGGCAATCGGTGCCCAAATTTCGGGCAGCTGCCTGCCGATTCCGCTGGCCCGTTGCCCCGCGCGAAGAGGGCGCGTTCAGGCGCGCGCAGGGGGCCGCCACGGTGCGTGCGGAGCCATCCGGTCGTCGTCGACTCGATGCGGAACCGGCCTATCGGTCGGCCTGCGCCACGACCGCGGTCGCCGCGACGACGGCCATGCGCCGCTTCAGGGGCTCGGTGCGTCGGGGGCCGGCGCCAGGAACCGGTCGATCATCGCGACGATGTGGTCCTCGCGGTCGTCCAGCGCGCCCGGGTCGCTCAGATCGCGGCCGAAGATGGTCGACAGCGTATGGGTGTTGGAGACGTAGAAGAATCCCAGCGCCGCGATCGAGATGTAGAGCTGCACCGGATCGACCCCGTCCCGAAACCGGCCGCTCCGGGCGCCGCGCGTCAGGAGCCGCTGGATTTCCTCGACCAAGGGGGAGTGCAGCGTGCGGATGTCCTCGACGGTCTTCAGAAACCGCGCCTGGTGCAGGTTCTCGACCGTGAGCAGCCGGACGAACCACGGCTTCTCCAGGAAATGCCGGAAGGTGAACCGGACCAGCCGCGCCATTGCCTCCCCGGGCGGGTAGCGGTCGAGGTCGAGCGAGCGTTCGCCGGCGCGGATTTCCTTGTAGGCATCGACCAGGGTCGCCTGGTAGAGGCCGTCCTTGCTGCCGTAGTAGTGATAGAGCATCCGCTTGTTGATGTCGGCGGCGGCGGCGATCCGGTCGATCCGCGCGCCGCTCAGCCCCCACTCGCAGAACTCCACGCGGGCGGCCTCGAGAATCCGGGCGCTGCTGGCCGCGGCGTCGCGGGCGTGGGCAAAGGTGCGTTCCGCCCCCTCCGCGGTCGCCGGCCCCGCGCTCTCAGGCATCGGATCCGGCCGGCCCGCCCGCGCGTCGTCGGAAGAGCTTCGAGGCATGGCCTTGCACCACCGGGATGCTGAGGATGACCGTCAGCGCGGTCAGGGCGGCGATACCGGCGCTGACCGGCCGGGTAAAGAAAGGCGACGGGTCGCCATCCGTCAAGAGCAGGCCGCGGCGGAGACTCTTGTCGAGCAGCGGCCCGAGGATCAGGCCGAGCACGATCGGCGCCATCGGATATTTCATTTCGCGCAGGGCGAAGCCGACCACCCCGAAGACCACCATGACCCAGACGTCGAACAGGCGCTGGGTGATCGCGAACGGCCCGATGACGCAGAGCACGTAGACCAGGGGCATCAGCCGCTCGCGCGGAATCCGCAGCACCAGGATGAAGAGGCGGGTCAGCGACAGCCCGAGAATCGCCATCACGATGGTCGCCACCAGCAGGATCGCGACCACCTGATAGACGAATTGAGGGCTCTCCAGCATGATCATCGGGCCCGGCCGGACGCCGTGGATGAACAGGGCCGCCAGCAGCACCGCGGCCGGCGCCGACCCCGGGATCGCCAGCGTCAGCGCCGGGATGAGGGCACCCGGCACCACGGCGCTGTTGCCGGTCTCCGCGGCGGTCAGCCCCTCGGTCGAGCCCGAGCCGTACCGCTCGCGCTCCCGGGAGTAGCGCCGCGCGGCGGCATAGGCGCCCCAGGCGCCGATGTCCTCGCCGACGCCGGGGATGACGCCGACGAAGGTGCCGATCACGCCGGAACGCACGAAGTTGACCTTGTTGGCCCAGATGTCGCGCAGCCGCGGCAGCACCCGGTCGACCGCCGTGGCGACGATCGCCTTCCGCCGGTGCTTCATCACGGTCAGGATCTCGGCGAAGCCGAAGGCGCCGACCATCGCCGGGATCAGGCCGATCCCGCCGGCCAGCGGATCGACGTCGAAGGTGAAGCGGTAGAAGCCGTGCAGCGGGTCGGCGCCGATCATCGCCACGAGCAGGCCCAGGACACCGGCGATGTAGCCCTTCAGCGGATCGCCGGGGGAGGTCAGGCTGCCTGAGATGACGATGCCGAACAGCGCCAGCCAGAAGAACTCGTAGCTGCCGAAGTGGAACGCGACCTCGGCCAGCAGCGGCGCGATCAGGGCGAGGCAGAAGATGCCGACGACCGTGCCGATCGCGGAGCCCGTGGTGGCGAGGCCCATGGCATATCCGGCCCGCCCCTGCATCGCCAGCGGATAGCCGTCCAGCGCGGTCGCCGCACTCGCCGGCGTGCCCGGGATGTTGAGCAGGATCGCCGTCCGGCTGCCGCCGTAGATCGCGCCCACATACATGCACAGCAGCACGAGGATCGCCTGGTCGGCGCCCATCTTGTAGGTGAGCGTCACCATCAGCGCGACGCCCATGGTCGCCGTCAGGCCGGGCAGGGTGCCGATGACGATGCCGAGCAGCGTCGCCCAGACGACGTTGAACAGCGATTCCGGCTGGGCCACGAAGGCGAGGCCGTTCATCAGCAGCGACAGGCCGTCCATCGGTCGGCTCTCCTCCCGTCAGGGGCCGGTCACGGCAGCCGGACCAGGAACACGGTCTCGAACACCAGCGGCACGATCGCCGCCGCGGCGACGGCGAGCGCGACGGCGGCGATCAGCGAGGCCCGCAGGCTGGGCCGCTCGTCGGGCTCGGCCATGCGCTCGAACACGGCGACGAAGGCGAAGACGAAGACCATCGTGGCCAGCCAGAACGGGATCGTGCCGACCAGGACCAGAGCGTAGACCAGGGTGATGGCCAGCGCGACGCCCAAGCGCCGGCCTTCGCTGCCGACCAGCCAGGCGACGCCGCCCTGCCCCTCGCCGCGGCGGTGGCCGCCGGCGCGCACCGAACGGACGACCAGCAGCACGGCGCAGAGGCCGAGTGCCAGGCCCAGGGCGGCCGGAACGACGCCGGGTGCGCCGGTCGGGTGGACGCCGCGTTCAGCCAGTCGCGGCATCGTCACCGATCCCCAGATGACCGCAACCGCCAGCACGGCGAACACCACGCCGGCCAGGAAGTCCGCTCGCGCCATCGTCCGTTCGTTCATCGGTCGTTTCTCTCTCGTCTCGCGCCGAGCCGGCGGCCGAGGCGGACGCCGCGACGGTCCGTCCGGCGCAGGCGGCGAAGACCGCCGCCGGCGCCGGGGCCGGACTGTCTCGACCGTCCGGTCTCAGCCGCGTGTCGTCACTCGGTGCCGACCTCGGTCCGGGTCTCGCAGTCGATCCCGATGACGCTCGGATCGTTGACCGCCTCGCCCCGCTCCAGGCGGCCGCAGGCCTCCTCGATCACGATCGGCATCGCCCGGGCCCGGGCTTCCTCGCCATAGGACGGCGCGAACACGGCGCCGCGGTTGGCCGCGTACTCCATGATCGCCTCGGAGGTCATGATCTCCTCCTCCCAGATCCTGTCCATGGTCTCGACGACCTCGTCCGGCACGCCGCGCGGGATGAAGACGCCGAAGTAGTCCGGCGCGATCGGATAGTCGGCCAGCCATTCGGTGATCGGCGGGATCGGGTCTATGCCCTCGATCTGCAGAGGCGTGTCGCTCAACGCCGCCAGTGCGCGGATGCGCCCGCCGCGAATCATCTCCGCCTGCTCGACCGCCAGCTGGGTCGTCACCATGGCCTCGCCGGCCGCGGTCGCCAGGACCGCCGGGTTACCGCCGTCATAGGTGATCATGCGGTAGTCGAAGTCGGCGTGGGCGGCCATGCTGGCGATCGCCGTGCCGCCCGAGGACGTGACGCCCGCGGTCGCCACGGTGATCTCGTCGCCACGCTCCCGGAACGCCTCCAGCAACTGGCCGAAATCCTCGAATTCGCTGTTGGCATTGACGCCGACCACCGGCACGTTCGCGATCGACAGGTAGATGTGATAGTCGTCGATCGAGGTATCCTCGACCTGGCCGGTCACCGTGTAGTTGGCGTTGTTGGCGATGGCGTTGGCGGTCCAGGTGTAGCCGTCGCGCGGCGCGTCGAGTGCCGCCTGGGTGCCGATCGAGCCTGAGGCTCCCGGCTGATTGACGACGACGACGCTGGCGCCCAGCGCCTCCTCCAGGATCGGCGCGGTGACGCGGGTGATCTGGTCGGTCGAGCCGCCGGCCGACCACGGCACGATGATGTTGATCGGCTTGTCCGGCTCCCACTGGGCCGAGGCGGTCGCCGGGATCAGCGCCAGGGCCGCCGCGGCAGCGGAGATATGGCTGAGCTTCATAACGTATCCTCCCCTTTCATTTGGTGGACGCACGATCGGCGTCCGGTTTGCGCCCCGGCGGGCCGGGGCTCGGAGCGGGCGGCCCCGACGATCGGTCCGACCGTATCCCTCGGTGCCGTCCGCCGTCAGACCACGGACAGGAACCGTTCGGCGCAGGTGGCGACGACCTCTTCTCCGGGGCGCTTCCACCAGTTCTCCGCCGAAAATATCTCCACCTCGCACAGGCCGTCGTAGCCGGCGGCCTCGACCAGCCCGCGCAGGGCGGGGATGTCGATGACGCCGTCGCCCATCATCCCGCGGTCGAGCAGCAGGTCGCGGGTCGGCACCAGCCAGTCGCAGATGTGGAAGGCCAGGAGGCGGTCCTTGCCGGCCCGCGCGATCTGCGCCGGCAGGCCGGGATCCCACCAGACGTGATAGACGTCGACGGCCACGCCGATGCCGTCGCCCAGCGCGTCGCAGAGGTCGAGCGCCTGGGCGAGCGCGTTCACGCAGCAGCGGTCGGCGGCGTACATCGGGTGCAGCGGCTCGATCGCCAGAGGCACGCCGGCCTCCCGCGCCCATGGCAGGATCGCCGCCAGGCCCTCGGCGACCATGGCGCGCGCGCCGGCGATGTCCTTCGATCCTTCGGGCAGGCCGCCGGAGACGATCACCAGGCATTGGGCGTTCAGGGCCGCCGCCTCGTCGATCGCCCGCCGGTTGTCGTCGATCGCCGCCCGGCGTCGCGCCGCGTCGGCGGCCGGGAACATGCCGCCGCGGCACAGGCCGGTGACCGTCAGGCCGTGGTCGCGGATCAGCGCGGCGGTGCGGTCGAGGCCGGTGAGGGCGACCTGGTCGCGCCAGGGCGCCACGCCAGCCACGCCGGCCGCGGCGTAGGCCGGAATCGCCTGATCCAATCCCCACTGGGCGCGGGTCGTCGCCGTGTTGATCGACAGCCGCGTCAGGTCGGTCAGGGGGGCGGGGCGGGCGGTCACGGCGAGACCCCCCGCACGGTCATCAGCATCGTCATCCGGGACGCCGCCCGGTCGGGATCGGTCAGCAGCCCTGCCCGGTCCGCGAGCCGGAACAGGTCGGCAAGGTGCAGGGTCGAACGCGCGCTCTCCTGCCCGCCGACCATCGTGAAATGGTCCTGGTGGCCGTTCAGCCAGGCCAGGAAGACGACGCCGGTCTTGTAGAACCGTGTCGGTGCGGCGAAGACGTGGCGCGACAGCGGCACCGTCGGTTCGAACAGGGCATCGTAGCGCGCCCGGTCGCCCGCGGCGAGTGCACCCAGCGCGACGGAGGCGACCGGCGCGATGGCGTCGAAGATGCCGAGCAGGGCGTCGCTGTAGCCCTGGTCGTCGCCGGCGATCAGCTCCGGATAGTTGAAGTCGTCGCCGGTATACATCCGCACGCCGGCCGGCAGGCGCCGCCGCATCGCGATCTCGGCGTCCTTGTCGAGCAGGGAGATCTTGATCCCGTCGACCTTGTCGGCGTTGGCCGCCAGGATTTCCACACAGGTGTCCATCGCCGCCGGGATGTCCGCCGTGCCCCAATACCCGGCCAGCGCCGGATCGAACATGTCTCCCAGCCAGTGCAGGATCACCGGTTCGGCCGCCTGCCCCAGAACGTGCTCGTAGACCCGGTGGTAGTCGTCGGGGCCGGCGGCGACCCGGGCCAATGCCCGGCTCGCCATGACGATCAGCCGGCCGCCCGCCGCCTCGATCGCCTCGGCCTGGTGGTCGTAGGCGGCGATCACGTCGTCGATGCCGCGGGCGTCGGCCGGGTCCAGGTGGTCGGTACCGCAGCCGCAGGCGATCGCCGCGCCACCGCGGGCACGGGCGGCGTCGAGCGACCGGCGGATCAGCTCCAGGCTGGTCGGCCAGTCGAGCCCCATGCCGCGCTGGGCCGTGTCCATCGACTCGGCGACGCCGAGCCCGAGCGACCACAGGTGTTCGCGATAGGCGATGGTGCGGTCCCAGTCGACCGCGGTCTCCAGCCACGGGTCGACCGCGGCCAGCGGATCGGCGACGACATGGGCGGCGGCGAAGGCCACGCGGTTCAGTGCCGGAGGGCCGCCCGACGGCAGCGCCAGCGGCGCGCCGGTGGTCCAGCGCTCGGTACCGCCGCCGGCGGCGGGCAGGGTGACGGTCGCCATGGTCTCAGATCTCCACCGGCGGAACGTCGACCCAGCGCCGCTCGTCCCAGCTCCGCTGCGCCAGCTCGGCGAACTGCACGCCCTTGACGGCCTCGGCGATGGTCCAGGGATAGGGTTCGTCGTCGGCGACGTGGCGCAGGAAGGCCTCCCACTGCACCTTGAAGCCGTTGTCGTAGACCTCGCGGTCGGGCACGTCCTGCCAATCGGCGAAGAAGTCGTGGGTCTGCTTCTGGTCGGGATTCCACACGGGCTTCGGTGTCGCCCCCCGATGCTGGACGCGGCACTCGGTCAGGCCCGCCACCGCCGAGCCCTCGGTGCCGTCGACGTGGAAGGTGACGAGGTCGTCGCGGCGCACCCGCGTGCACCAGCTCATGGTGATCTGGACAATGGTGCCGTCGGTCATCATGACGGTGGCATAGGCCGCGTCGTCGGCGTCGGCGTCGTAGGGCCGGCCCTGTTCGTCCCAGCGCTTGGGGATGTGCGTGGCGCCCAGGCAGGTCAATGCCGCCGGCGCGCCGAACAGGCCGTCCAGCACGTACCGCCAGTGGCACATCATGTCGAGGATGATCCCGCCGCCGTCGGCCTTGCGGTAGTTCCAGGACGGCCGCTGGGCGGCCTGCCAGTCGCCCTCGAACACCCAGTAGCCGAAATCGATCCGGACATTCAGGATCCGGCCGAAGAAGCCGGCATCGATCAGTTGCTTGAGCTTGCGAAGACCCGGCAGGAAGAGCTTGTCCTGAACCGCGCCGTTCTTGACGCCCGAGGCCTCGACCGCGCGGGCGAGGTCGACCGCAACGTCCAGGCGCTCGGCGATCGGCTTCTCGCAGTAGACGTGCTTGCCGGCGCCGACGGCGCGTTTGATCAGCTCGGCGCGCAGCTGGGTCGAGGCGGCGTCGAAGAACACCGTGTCCTCGGGATCGGCCATCGCGGCGTCCAGGTCGGTGGTCCAGCGCGCGACGTCGTGGGCCTTGGCCAGGCGCTCGAGCTTGTCGGCGTTGCGGCCGACCAGGATCGGATCGGGCATCAGCCGGTCGCCGCGCGCGGTCGGCACGCCCCCCTGGTCGCGGATCGCCAGGATTGACCGGATGAGATGCTGGTTCATCCCCATGCGGCCCGTCACGCCGTGCATGACGATGCCGATCCGTCGGGTGGCCATGGTCGCTGTCTCCTATACGGGGTCGTTCAGGCGAATGGGGCGGAGCGCGCCGCCGGGACCGCCCCGGCGTCCGGTTCAGGCCGCGTGACGGGGCAGGACGGGCGCGGCCGGGCGCGAAGGGAGCGGGCGTGGCGGGACGCATCGGGTCGAGGGGGAGGCCGAGGCCAGGTCGCGGGCGCTGCCGTCCGGGCCGTCGGGCGCGCGCCGATCGGCCTGGCCGCCATCAACCGGCACGGTGATGCCCAGCGCCGCGCAGGTCCTGGCGTCGATCGGTCCGGTCGAAGGGTCGGCCGGCCTGAACGGCGCCGACTTCCACCCGTCCCGGCCAAATGCCGCCGACACGGCGCACAGCCGCTCGAACGGCCAGGGCCGCAGCACCTCGTTGCATAGCGACAGTCGCTCGAACGGCCAGGGCCGCAGCACCTCGTTGCATAGCGACAGTCGCATCCCGGCGACATGCCTCCCCTAAGCACACTTTCATTCGTATCGTTGAGCAGTAAATAACTGGTTAGTTACATGTCTGTCAATTCTCATGGCGCCCCGGCTCGGTCGCATCCCGGAGGCGGTCCCCGCTGCCTGTAGAAGAGGGGGCGCGGATGGTGACGCGGCGGGAGCTCCCAAGTCCTCCACGATGGCGCAGGCGGCACTCCGGCTCACCGGCGTCCGTGCTGCCCGTCTCGCAGGCCCGGATCCGGGCCGGGGCCGGCGCCTAGATCTGGAGCCCGGCCGGCACGACCAACAGCGGAGAGAACGTGAGGCGCGCGAACCGGTCATGCCGAACGAACAACCGGGAGCAGGCCGGTCCGCTCGTTCAGGCGGAAGTTCCGAGGGCTGCCTTCAGGGCGCCTCGGTAGCGTCGGCTCACCGGCAGGCTCCGACCGTCGATCATGGTGCAGAGCATCCGTCCGTCGCGGATGACGACCTGGTCCACTCTAGCCCCCATTCAGCCTCTGCGAACAGCGCCAGCTCGATCGACTCGTCCAGATCCCCAAGGCCCCTGAAGGCCGGGTCGTCCCCCTCGTCCCGGCCCGCGCCGAGCCCGATCGCCGTGCCGACGGTGAATTCGGTCGGTCCGTCGCTGGCGAATATGTCGACGCCGAGCCCGAGCTCGCCGATGAAGAAGCGTCCGTACCGCGCCTCGATGATGGGCTCGGGGACGACCTCCATCTCCTCGGAGCCGGAGAACACCGGCTCCAGCGAGGCGCCGAGGCCGAGGACGAGGAAGTTGCCATCCTCCTGCGCCCTCGCGGCGGTGCCGGTCGACAACAGGATGGCAGCCGCCATACCCGCGATGGCCGCGGGAGCGATCGAAACGGTCATGTCTCTGGTCTCTCTGTCTTGGGGGGAAATCAGTCGGAGGTGAAAAGCGGAATCGCGAGGGTGCTCGCCATGCCGCCTCCGGTGACGACCCGCAGGGTGGCGGACCGCATCTCGGCAGATGTGAACAGCGTGCCGCCGGTCTGCGGATTGCGGTCCCAGGCCGGGAAGTCGGATCCGGCCACGAGCAGCGCGATCCGATGCCCGGCCGCCACGCGATGGACGATGTGGCCGAGGTCGACCGCGATCCGGACTTCGCCTGCGGGTGCGGACGCGACCCGCGCGAGGTGCGAAAGCACGAGGCTCGCCGTTCCGTCGGGCGCGATGTCGAGCAGCCTCAGGCTGACATCGAAGCTCGGCGCGTCGGAGCGGACCGTCAGCTGCGCCGAGACGGGCCCCGCGATCAGCGTCGCCTCGTCGGTCGGGGCCATCTCGAACAGGGCGGTGTCGGTTCGGCCGAGCGAGCCTGTTGCGGCGGTTGGCGACCCGACGGTCTCCCCCTTGTGTCGACGGTCGCCGACCCGGCGGAGGGCGGAACTTGGGCGGGCGAGCTTCGGGGGCTCAGGGACTCAGTGAGTTCAACGAGCGGGGACAGCGGCTGGTCTACCTGTTCACGGCGACCTTCACCGCTTCCGAGGGCGCGGCGAAAGGCCGGCGAGGGATCGAGATCGCCGAGCGGCCGGTCACGCCGTGTCGAGGCTCCCGACGATCCGATCTTCTGGTAGAATGGCCCCACCATGGTCCGTGACTATTCGGCTTTCCTGCCGGGCGGCGCAGACGCCCACCGTGCCCGCAGCGAGCCGACCGCGCTGGAGCGGCTCGGCTGGGACCCGTACTTCGCGCAGCAGATCGACGTCCAGGCACTGACCGAGACCCCCCCGGTGCGGGTCGTCGCCGTGCATCGCGGTGGTTTGCAGGTCGCGGGCGACGGCATCGACGAGACCGTCCCGCCGGGCCCCGAGGCGACCGTCGGCGACTGGCTGCTGCTGGACCGCGCTCGGCCGCGGGCGAGCCGGGTGCTGTCGCGCAAGAGCCTCGTCAAGCGCCGCGCGCCGGGCACGGACCGGCGGGTGCAGCTGATTGCCGCGAACATCGACACCGTTTTCGTCGTCACCTCCTGCAACCAGGATTTCAACGTCGCCCGTTTGGAGCGATACAATGCGCTGGCCTTCGAGGCGGGAATAGAACCGGTGATCGTGCTGACCAAGACCGATCTCGTCGACGATTCCGCGCCTTACGTCGACGGAGCGAAAGCCGTGTCGGACCGGGTGCCCGTGGTCGCCCTCGACGCACGCGGCGAGGAGCCGGCCACGGCGCTCGCCGACTGGTGCCGCCCCGGCCGCACGGTTGCCTTCCTCGGCTCGTCCGGGGTCGGCAAGTCGACCCTCGCGAACGCGCTTCTCGGGCAGCAGGCGATTGCCACACAAAGCATCCGCGAAGACGACGCGCGCGGCCGCCACACCACGACGCGCCGCGAGCTGCACCCGATCCCCGGCGGCTGTATCGTCCTCGACACGCCGGGCATGCGCGAGCTTCAATTGATCGATGCCGCCTCGGGCATCGCCGATGTCTTCGAGGACATCGAGGGGTTGGGGGTCCGATGCCGCTTCGGCGACTGCCGTCACCAGACCGAGCCCGGCTGCGCCGTGCAGGCCGCGATCGCGGACGGCCGGCTCGACCCGGCACGGCTCGCGCGCTGGCGCAAGCTGCAGGCCGAAGACGCCTTCAACTCCGCCAGCCTCGCCGAGCGCCGGGAGAAGGACCGGGAATTCGGCAAGCTGGTCCGCCGCGTGATGAAGGCGAAGTCGCGCCGCGAGCCGTGAGCGGAGCTGCCAACGCGCGTCGTTCGACCATGCCCCTGCCTGTCGCATCGCCCGGCCCTGCGGCCACCGCGCGAGAGCGCCGTAGCGTTCCGACGCATCATGGAACCCGGCACCAAGATCGCGCGGCGCCTGTCCTGCGACGACAACATGATCGCTCACTTCAGGGCAACAGATGAGGCGGGGGCCAGAAAGGCTGATCCTGCAGTCGCGCGCCGCGCCTCGCCGCAAATCGCTAGATATTGGCGCGAAACGAGATCGCGGGGCACCCGCAATCTGAACATCAGGGGTTTGCCGGAAGCGGCAACATAGCGAGGTCGGCGATCGGCCATGAGGTGCCCTCCGTCGGTGACCGGACTGGGGCACAGCGGCGGCATACTGAATTCTAAGGCACTGAATTTGATGGGAAAATAGAGCCAGAGTGGCGGAGGGAACGGGACTGGAGTCGAACGTTCTCTGGGTCCGCGGGTGAATCCGGGACCGCTAAGCCATTGAATTTCAATGCCTCTGCGCGCGCCCCTCAAGCGGCCATCGAAACACCAAGGCATCTTGAGCGTTTCCTGGTTGACGGGATAGCGCTGGCGTGGTGTCCATCGGCTACACTGTGGTAAGAACAATTCATGCACAACACCAACCATTTCGGCGGACACGTAGAGAGACTGCAGCGAACCGGGATCAACGCGGGCGCGCTTCATGCCACCGGCGCGCTGATGTGGCGTGGCGTTCTGCTTGGAACCGCGCTCTATCTGCTTCTCGGCGAGGATCCCGAAGCCAACCTCAAGCTCAATGGTGTTTCCTACATCGTCGCCCTCGTCTGGGCCTATTACGATGGCATGTTTGCCAGAAGGATTTGGTCGATGGCCTTCGTGGAGGCGATCTTCCTGCATCTGCTGGGAATCCAGGTCGGTAATCTGCTCGCAGCGATCTTCGGCAATCCGCTGCTCGGGGCATGACAGGCGAATGCCACCGAGAGAGCCATCTGCCTCCCAGCTCGTTGACCCGCGTCAGGACCCTGCATGAACGGTCTCTAAGTCAAGGTGGTGCATCGCGGCATGAGATATGGTTGGTGGGGAGCGCAAGGTTCTCTTCGAGGTTCACGAGGCCGGAAAAACTGGTGCGTCGCAGCCCATCGAACAACGAGTCAATGACGGCGCGGGAGGCGCTCCGCGGGCCGCGAGCGGTCGCACGACAGATCTGGCTGTTACTCGCGAGAACTGACCCGCGGGTCGCCTGCGGCGTGGCCCACAAAGCTCTCACCTTCCTCATTCTCCGCGCTGCGGCCGAATGGCGAGGACATCGATCTGCGCGGTCCTGAGCACCTGCTCCGTGACGCTGCCAATGAGCATCCTTGCCAGTCCGCTCCGTCCATGCGTCGACATGACGATCAGGTCTGCCTTCTCCCCATCCGCCGCGTTGAGGATCTCATGTGGCGCCGCAGAGGCCTCGTACCGCGCTACTTGCCGGACGTCGCCAATATCCGCGGACGCGACAAAACGGGATAAATCGCGGGCCGCGTCCTTCTGTTCGTCCGCGATGTAGTGCTCCTGGTCCTCCTTTGGCATCGCGTGCCCCATGACGAGTCGGAGCGCCGGCGCGTCGAACACATAGAGCAGCGACGTCCGGGCGTGGTCGCCAAGCCCCAGCGCCTGGAACCGGAGCAATGCGTCGCGCGAGCCGTCGGAAAGATCGGTCGTCTGCAGCACATGCCGATAGTGCCCGGCCGGCGTGGCGTTCACCATCAGGACGGGGCAATCCACCGACCGGATCGTCCGCTCTGCCGTGGTGCCGACGAACACGTCCCTGAGCACCTGCCGTCGATGCGGCCCGATGACGAGAAGGTCGGGCGCCGCGTCTGCCACGGCCTGAGCGATGCCGACGAAGGGGGACGCGAGGATGACGCGCGTCTCGCAGGTCACGCCGTCGACATCCCGAAGCGTGGCGGCCATCTGCCGCAGCAGCGTCGAGGCCTCGTCCCCCTCGGCGTCCACGATCCGGCGCGGCTGATCGTCGTCGACGACATGAACGAGCAGGATGGCGGCATCGAACTGTCGGGCCAGCAGGGTCGCGCGCCGCAGCGCCCGATCCGACCTCTCCGAAAAGTCTGTCGCCACCATGATTTTCTTCATCGTCTCCGGTCCCGGGCCGTGGCCTCGCATCTGGGAGCGACGCGCTGCGACGCGTCAAGCTTTGTCTGAATCGTCCGAACCGCTCTATAATACGCTATATTAAGCCAAACTTGGTGAAAAGGCGCCAGCATGTCACGCGAGCAATATCGGACCGTAAAGGATGTCGCGGACCTCCTGCAGGTCAACGAGGTCACCGTACGACGCTGGATCAAGGACGGCGAGCTCAGGGCGATCGACATCGGCAAGGGATGGCGGATCGGCCCGGACGATCTCGATGCCTTCCTCGAAGGTCACGCGACGCGGCCCTCAGCCAGGCCCAATGGCGGCACGAACACGGCTTCGGAGGTGACCGGAGCACAGAAGACGAAGGGACAGGAGAATTGATGGAAGTTATCGTTCAGTCGCCGTTTGCGGAGATCGCCGCGCTTCTGGTGATGGCGGCGGTGATCGGCTTCCTCGGGATCATCCTTCGCCAGCCGCTCATCGTCAGCTTCATTGCGGTCGGCCTGATAGCCGGGCCCTCGGCGCTGGACCTGGTTCGTTCGGACGAGCAGATCAGCCTGCTGTCCGAACTCGGGATCGCGGTGCTGCTGTTCCTGGTCGGCATCAAGCTCGACGTGAAGCTCATCCGCTCCCTCGGGGCTGTCTCGCTCCTGACCGGGCTCGGCCAGGTCGCGTTCACGTCGATCTTCGGCTACCTGATCGGGCTCGCGCTCGGGCTCGGTCATATCACCAGCCTCTACGTCGCCGTCGCGCTGACCTTCTCCTCGACCATCATCATCGTGAAGCTGCTGTCGGACAAGCGCGAGATCGACAGCCTTCACGGACAGATCGCTCTCGGCTTCCTCATCGTGCAGGACCTCGTCGTGGTGCTGGCGATGATCGTGCTCTCGGCTATCGGCATCGGCGCGGCGGGTGACGGCGACCATGGCGGGGGCTCGGTGCCTGTGGTCCTGGCCTCCGGCACCGCGATGGTGGCGCTGGTGATCCTGTTTGTGCGCTATGTCGCCAATCCGCTGACCGAGCGGCTGGCGCGCGCGCCCGAGCTCCTGGTGATTTTTGCCATCGCCATGGCCGCGATGTTCGCGGCGGCGGGCGACATCGTCGGCCTCGGCAAGGAGGTGGGCGGCCTGCTCGCCGGCGTCGCGCTCGCCTCGACCCCCTACCGGGAAACCATCGCAGCGCGGCTGGCGCCGCTGCGCGACTTCCTGCTCCTGTTCTTCTTCATCGCGCTCGGCTCCGCGCTCGATCTTTCGCTACTCGGCGCGCATGTCAGCGGGGCTATCGTGTTTTCGCTCTTCGTGCTGATCGGCAACCCGCTCATCGTTCTGGCGATCATGGGAAGCATGGGCTACCGAAAGCGCACGGGCTTCCTTGCCGGTCTCACCGTGGCTCAGATCAGCGAGTTTTCTCTGATCTTCATAGCGATGGGCGTCTCGCTCGGCCATCTTGGCGAGGAAGCCCTCGGCCTCGTAACCATGGTCGGCCTCGTGACCATTGCAGCGTCCACCTACATGATCACCTATTCCCATCAGCTCTTCGCGCTGTGCGCGCCGTTGCTCGGAATCTTTGAGCGCAGGGGTACGCCGCGAGAGCCGAGCGAAGCCGGCGCCCATCATGACGACGGCTATAAGGTGATCATATTCGGCCTGGGACGGTTCGGGACGGCCATCGGCATGCGGCTGCAAAAGAGAGGTATCCGGGTGCTCGGGGTGGACTTCAACCCGCTCGCCGTGCGGCGCTGGCGCGAGCTTGGGCTCGACACGGAATTCGGCGACGCGACCGACCCGGAGTTCGTCGCCGAGTTACCCCTGACACGCGCGGAGTGGGTTATCTCCACGGTCCCTATCCACCCGACAGGTCTCAGCCACGAGGACACGCGCACCACGCTCATCCAACTGACGCGGTCAGCGGGGTTCCGCGGTCGCGTCGCCGTCGCATCGCACCATCCTCGCGACACCGAGGAGCTCTTCGGTGCAGGCGCAGACATCGTACTGGAGCCTTTCCAGGATGCTGCCGACCGAGCGGCCGACCTGCTCTGCGGCGCTCCAGAAGAAGAGCGAACCGAGATTCCATCCATAGACTCGGAAGAAAGGGAAGCCTCGTAAGTGGTGGGACCAGTACGTTCACGCCCGATAGGTGATGCCGACCGTGTGACAGAGCGTGAACGCGGACACGCCATTCACGCACTACCGCAGGAAGACGTGCTCAGCTTGATGCAAGCGAGTGCGGCCGGCCTGAACTCCACGGAGGCCGCTGAACGTCTTGAAAAGCACGGCGCCAACCGCCTGCCGGCGGCACCGAAGCGGAGTGTGGTTCTTCGATTTCTGGCGCATTTTCACAACGTCCTGATCTACGTCCTTATCGGCTCCGCCATCATTACCGCGAGCCTGGGTCATTTCATCGACACCGGCGTCATCCTAGCCGTCGTCATCGCCAACGCGATTATTGGGTTCATTCAGGAAGGTCGGGCCGAGCAGGCGATGGACGCCATCCGCCAGATGCTCGCACCCCGTACCTCGGTGCTGCGCGACGGCAAACGGATCAGCGCCGACAGTGCCGACGTGGTCCCAGGAGATGTCGTGCTGCTGGAGGCGGGTGAGAGGGTTCCAGCAGACCTGCGCCTGCTGCAGGTAGCCGGCCTGCGCGTCGAGGAGGCCATCCTCACCGGCGAGTCCGTCCCGGTCGAAAAGGCGACGAAACCGGTGGCGGCCGAGGCACCCCTGGGCGATCGCGCCGGCATGGCCTACAGCGGCACACTGGTCACCGGCGGGTCCGGTCGTGGTGTGGTGATCGCGACCGGCGGCGCAACCGAAATCGGCCGTATCAGCGGCATGCTGTCCCGGGTCGAGACGCTGACGACGCCGCTGGTCCGCCAGATGGACGCCTTCGCCCGCTGGTTGACCATCTTCATCCTGCTCGTTGCCGGCGTTCTGCTCGCCTTCGGCTATTTCGTCGGGCATGTTCCCTTTGCCGAGCTTTTCATGGCCGTCGTCGGCCTATCGGTGGCGGCCATTCCCGAAGGCCTCCCCGCCGTCCTCACCATCACGCTGGCGATCGGCGTTCAGGCCATGGCGCGACGCAACGCCATCGTTCGCCGCCTGCCCGCCATCGAGACTCTCGGCTCGGTCTCGGTCATTTGCAGCGACAAGACCGGAACGCTCACCCGCAACGAGATGATGGTGGCAACTATCGCCGCCGGTCGCCAGATCTATGCGGTAGATGGTAGCGGCTATGCACCCGAGGGAGCGATCCGTGTCGGCGAGACGGAGCGCTCGGCCGAGACTGACACTGTCCTGACCGAAATAGCCCGGGTCGCGACCCTGTGTAACGACGCCGTGTTGCACCCGAACGAGACCGGCTGGCGTGTCGAGGGCGACCCGATGGAGGGCGCGTTACAAGCCCTGGCGGGCAAGGCCATGCGTACGCACGAGACGGTGTTCGCCAACTGGGCTCGAACCGACAGCATCCCCTTCGATGCCAGCCATCGCTACATGGCCGTTCTCAACCACGATCACGAGGGCCATGCCTGCATCAGCGTCAAGGGCGCGCCCGAGCGCATCATCCCGATGTGCACCGACCAGCGGGCCGCGGACGGGAGCGTGGAGCCGCTCGATGCCGACTATTGGCACGCTCGGATCGAAGACATCGCGTCACAGGGCCAGCGCGTGCTCGCCCTGGCGACCCGGGCCGTGCCTCAGGATCACGTGGTCCTGAATACCGCGGACCTCGAGGGCCAGATGACCCTGATCGGCTTCGTCGGTTTGATCGACCCACCCCGCAGCGAAGCCGTCGAGGCCGTCACTGAATGCCACGCGGCCGGCATCCGCGTGAAGATGATTACCGGCGACCATGCGGCGACAGCTCGGGCGATTGCCGAGCAGATCGGGCTCAGGAACGCGGAGCAGGTACTGACCGGTGCCGACCTCGATGACATGGACGATGCGCAACTCGCCATGGCCGCCGTGGAAACGGACATTTTTGCCCGCACCAGCCCCGAACATAAGCTGCGCCTCGTGATGGCGCTCCAGTCCCATGGCCTCACGGTGGCCATGACGGGTGATGGGGTGAACGACGCGCCGGCGCTCAAGCGCGCCGATGCAGGCATTGCCATGGGCCGGAAGGGCAGCGAAGCGGCAAAGGAGGCGGCGGAAATCGTGCTCGCCGATGACAACTTTGCCTCGATCGTGGCGGCGGTCCGCGAAGGGCGTACCGTCTATGACAATATCAAGAAGGTCATTGGCTGGACCCTGCCGACCAACGGCGGGGAGGCGATGCCGATCATCGTCGCGTTGCTCGCCGGAATGGCCTTGCCAATCACGGCCGTGCAGATCCTGTGGGTCAACCTGATCGCTACGGTGACATTGGGTATCGCGCTCGCCTTCGAACCGACGGAGGAGAACACCATGCGCCGGCCACCGCGGCCGCGGAGCGCCCCGATCCTGAGCGGCGAATTGGTCTGGCACGTCGTATTGGTCTCGGCCCTTTTCTCGTTTGCTGTGTTCGGCATGTACACCTACGCCATCGACAAGGGTCATTCACAGGTGCTTGCGCAGACGATGGCCATGAACACGATCGTGGTGCTGGAGATTTTTCATCTCTTCTTCATTCGCAACATCCACGGCACCTCCCTGACCTGGAAGGCGGTTCGCGGCACACCGGTCGTGTGGATGACGGTGATCGCGGTGACCGTTGCGCAATTCTCGGTCACCTACCTGCCCCCGCTGCAGATCGTCTTCGGGACCGAAGACGTGCCGTTCATGGAAGGCGTGCTGATCGTCGCCATCGGTGTGGCGTTCTTCGCCATCATCGAGGTGGAGAAGCAGCTTCGACTGCTGTTCCGCCGGGGCGAGAGACAGGCTGTGTAGTTTAGGTCGTTTGGTAGGGCGTGCCGCCGAGGGAGGTTGGAGGCGCACGACAAACTCCGGCGAACATTTTTGTCGAGAGGTCAAATTAGCAGCACGCGGAGGATCAACCCATGACCAACAAGATGAAATGCGCTGTATTCGTCGAACCGAATAGGATCGTGCTCGACGAGAAACCGATCCCCGACGTCGGACCGCTGGATGCGCTGATCCGCATCACGACGACCACAATTTGCGGCACCGACGTCCACATTCTGAAAGGCGAGTACCCGGTCGAGACGGGCCTGACAATCGGTCACGAACCGGTCGGAATTATCGAGAAGCTGGGTTCCGCCGTTGAAGGCTATGAGGAGGGGCAGCGCGTGATCGCCGGCGCCATCACGCCAAGCGGACACAGCAATGCCTGCCTCTGTGGCTATCATTCCCAGGATGGCGCCGGGACGAAACATGGTTTCAAGCCACTCGGTGGCTGGCGCTTCGGAAACACCATCGACGGGTCTCAGTCGGAATACCTGCTGGTTCCCGACGCCATGGCCAACCTGTCGCCGATCCCGGAGGGGCTCACTGACGAGCAGGTGCTAATGTGCCCGGATATTATGTCGACCGGCTTTTCGGGGGCCGAGTCCGGCAATGTGCGGATCGGCGATACGGTCGCCGTGTTTGCGCAAGGCCCGATCGGACTGTGCGCGACAGCTGGCGCGCGAATGATGGGGGCGACGACTATCATTGGCGTCGAGGCGGTGCCGGAACGGATGGAGATCGCCCGCAAGATGGGGGCGGATCACGTCGTCGATTTCACCAAGGTCGACCCGGTCGACGAGATCATGCGCCTGACCGACGGACGTGGCGTTGACGTGGCGATCGAGGCGCTCGGTCTGCAGCAGACCTTCGAGGGCGCGCTCCGGGTTCTGCGGCCGGGCGGGACATTGTCATCCCTGGGTGTCTATTCGGGCGACCTAAGGATTCCACTGAACGGTTTCCTGGCTGGGCTCGGGGATCACCGTATCGTCACCACGCTGTGTCCGGGCGGTAAGGAGCGGATGCGCCGCCTGATGGAGGTCATCGGCTCGGGCCGCGTGGATACCAAGCCGCTGGTCACCCATCGGTTCAAGCTGGAACAGATCGAGGAGGCCTACGACCTGTTCGCCAATCAGCGGGACGGTGTGCTCAAGGTGGCGATCACCCCGTGACGTTTTGAGCTGCATGCTGGAGCGGCGGATAAGAAATAAACGGATCACATCGATCGCGACCTAGGGAAAGTTGGTCTCGTGATAGCTCACGCGCGGCAGTGCGCTTTGGCCGATGCGTGAATCCCACCCGGTGTTCACAGCGCACCGGTCGATTGCAGGAGTATTCCCAAAATGCTGAGCGGTACCAAAAGCCGGATCAGCCATAGCCACAGCCGGCCGATGGCCGTGTCTCCGAAATCCGATTCGGAAAGGGCGACGCCTCGTTCCAGGCGCCAGCCGACGTAGAGTGCCGTCAGAATGCCAATCGCCGGCAGCAAAAAGTTGGAGACGGCATGGTCGATCGCATCGAGAATGCCGAGAGACCAGATTCGCACTTCGCCAAGAACGCCGTAGCTAAGGGCCGATGGCACGCCCAAGATAAACACGGCAGTCCCAACGGTCGCGGTCGTCTTCCACCGTAGGACACGCCTCCGGTGCGTAATTGCGGCGACCGGGATTTCCAGCAGCGCCACCATGGAGGTGATAGCGGCCGCCGAGAGAAGGAAGAAGAACACGGCTCCCACGAGGTGTCCGGCAGGCATCTGCATGAGGACCTGCGGCAGGGTGATGAAGGCGAGCTCAGGCCCGGCGGCGGGGTTGCCGCCCAGGGCAAACACCGCTGGAAAGATTGCGAGCCCCGCAATGATCGCAAACATCGTGTCGCCGATGGCGATGATCGCCGCCGAGGCGGGCAGGGAAAAAGTCCGGGGCATATAGCTTCCGTAGGTAACGAAGAACGCCATGCCTATACCGAGTGAAAAGAAAGCCTGCCCGAGCGCCGCCGCGTACATTCCAGGCTGCCTTAGAGACGTCCAGTCGGGGGCGAAGAGAAAAGAGACACCAGTTCCGGCACCGGGCAAGGAGAGCGCATACGTAGCGAGAATGACAATGATCAGCGCGAGGAAGGGGATCAGCAACCGGTTGACCCGCTCGATTCCGCGCCGAACACCACCAGCGACGATAAACATGGCGAGCATCAACGTCGCGGCTTGCCAAGCAAGAGGTTCTCCGCGGTCGGAAATGAACTGTCGGAAGAAACCGCCGTAGTCGGCGCCCGCGGCACGCCACAACGCACCCGTCGCCGCGCCGATGAAGTACATAAGTGCCCATCCCGCGATGATCGCATAGTAACTCAGCAGGAGGATGGCGGCAGCGACAGCAAGCCGTCCGACTGCATGCCATTGGCCTGGTGACTTGTCAGACTCGAAAGCCGAAATGGCATCGCCTTGCGCGCGCCTCCCGATGGTAAGTTCGGCGATCATCAACGGGATTCCGATGAGCAGCACGCAGGCCAGATAGACCAGGAGGAAAACCGCGCCCCCATTCTCTCCGGCAATGTACGAGAAGCGCCAGATGTTACCGATTCCGACGGCGCCGCCAATACTGGCAAGGACAAATCCGTAGCGGCTGGCCCACTGCTCACGCGGTATGCTCAACGCTCCATTCTCCAATCTGGTGGGATGAGCAGTATCAGGAGCTATCCTGACTAGGAGGAGGCTTCATCGCCCCTGAAGCATATTAGCATACTGCGGCAAAGTGCTCTGACTGACGGGCATCGATGACTCTCTAACTCGCCGAAAGACAAGCCCGTGCCTGCTCCCGCATCACGGCATAGTCGCTCAGCATCTCCGCGATCGCGGACCCTTCCGGCAGCATCCCGAGTTCCTCCGCAGCGCGTCCCTGGAACTTGCGGCTGTACTCCACGACGGAAGGGCAGACGGTAACGATGCGTGGTTCAGAACCGCCCGTCGCGCAGCCGGTCAGCGAGATCGTCGCGATCGCGAGGACGGCGAGCCGCCGCATCGAGCATCCGGCTCTGAATTTCATTGGCCTTCTCCGTGGTTTCGAGGCGTTCCGCCAAGCGCCCGGCGCGCTCACCGGCGCGGCGAATCGACAGCAGGAACAGGAGGACGGTGAGGGCGAGCAGGCCATACCGCAGCGCGGCGCGTGCCCACGGACTGGCAGCGACCCAGGCAAGTAGCGAGGCGATCATCGCCGCCCCCGCTTCCAGTCGTCGATGCGGGCGTAGATGGCGACCGCGACACCCGCGAGCGCCACGGCGATGAACACCGATCGCAGCGTATCGAGATAGGGTACGAGCGGCAGGATGGCGGACTGGGTTTCGGCCAGGATGCTTTGCGCGACCTCGACGCCCGCGGCGCCAAGCGTCGCCACTCCTGCGGCGCCGCTGCCCTTCATCGTTCGGCTTTCTGCCAGCACTTCCCGCGCGGGCGGCGCTTCCTCGGCGAACGCAGTCGCCCGCACCGGGAAACGTTCTCCCCACTGCCGCGCCGGTCCCAGATCGATGTGGATGAAGCCGGAGCGGGGGTAGAAACCGAAGCCGAGGAAGCCGACCTCTCGCGCCGCCGCCTCGAACGCGATCGGGTCGTGGTTGGCCATGGCGATATCAAAGGCCGATCCATCCATGTGCTTCGAGCGCGGCGCGCCGCCGACGGCGCGGTTGTGGGCCGGACTGCGGTAGGCGGAGCGGACGATGAGCGGCTTGCCGAGCCGGTCACGGAGCGCCTGGAGCTTGTCGAGCGCCTCCTCATTGAGGCGTAGCGACCCGCTACCGCGACAGGCGATCTCCGCGGGCGAGAAGCTCTTCCAGCGCCAGGTATCCTCGGGCACATCACGCCAGTGGTTGAAGTAACTCGTCGTCATGCGTGGTCTCCGGGCACAAAAAAGCCCGCCGGACGGCGGGCTGGTGGGTTGGGGCTCGGCAGGGCCAATCAGGGACCGTTGCCGAACAGCTTCAGCTTGATGGCGATGCCGGCCATCAGGGCGAGCAGGATACCGGCGGTGATCAGCCGGACTGTGGTCTGGACGGCCGTGCGCTTGGCGAGCCGTAGGCTATCCAGCAGCGAGCGCAGATCGCGGATGTCCTCGCGCGCCTCACCATTGTCGAGACCGATGTCCCTGAGCGCCTGCCTGGCGCCGCGGTTGGCCGCCTGGCTCAGCAGCCGCTCGAGCTCCGCCCTCGGGAGGCGCACCAGCCTCCCGTCCTCCGGTCCGTCGCTCATAAGGTTTCTCCAAACACACGAAACCCGCCTCGCGACGGGTCCAATCCATTCGGCGATGAGAGACCGCGGCTACTCGACCACCTCGATCGCGAACCAAGTGTCGGCAGCGGCGAGCACATTCTTGGTGGAGCCCGAAGTCTGGCGGGCGAAAAACTCGAAGTAGTCGCCGGCGACGACCGGCACAACGGCGCAGCCGAAGTTCTGGACGCCGCTGTCGCCCTCATCGCTCTCCTTGGCGGCACCGGGAAACAGCGCCCCGTTCTTGTTGGCCCAGACGTGCCGATAGCCGGCGCCGCCGAAGCCCCAGCTGATGTTGCCCTTGAGCCGCACCTTGGTGACACCGGCGGGGAGGGTGAGCCGCGTCGGATTACCGGCCGACCAGAAGCCATCGGTGTCGTAGACCACGGCGTCCCAGGCGAGCGCCGTGTCGGTCGAGTTCGGGACCGGCTCTGTGGCGGTGAGGTTGACGAGCGCCCCGCGGAAGGCGGGCGCGACCCGTTCCACCACCTCCATGTTGAACCAGGTGGCATCGCCGGCGGCGACGCCGAGGCTGCCGCCCGAGTTCTGCCAACACTCGAGCTCGAAGTAGTCGCCGGGCTGGACCGGGACGATGCCGGTCGTCACCGAGAGCGCGTTGTCACCGTTGGTGGGTACCGTGTCGAGATCCTCGGCCCGGCCGGCGAAGCTGGCCCCGTTCCTCGTGATGCGGACGAAGCGATAGCCGGCGCTCGAGGTGGTGGCGAAGCGCAGGTTGGCGCTGAGCCGCACCTTGGAGACGCCCGCCGGGACCGTGAGGCGCGTCGGGCTGCCACCCGACCACATGGCGCCGTCGTCGAACTCGGCCGCCTCCCAGGCGACCGCGGTCATGCTCGAGGTCGCGACCGCCTGGTCTGTGGAGCGCTTGACCTGGACCGCGCGGGCCTCCGAGGCCTGAGCGATGGTGTCGACCGCCATGACCGCGAACCAACTCTGCGGGTCGGCCTCGACGGCGAGCGCGCCGCCGCTGTTCTGCCAGACCACGAGCTCGAAATAGTCGCCCGGGCTTACCTGGATCGGGGCGGAGACGACCGCCTGCCGGGCCCGGCTGCTGCTCCCGAGCGGCCCGATCAGACTGCCGGGGAGCCCCTCGACCTCGACGCCGTTCCGGTGCACCTCGATCCAGCGGTCGCCCGTGGCGCTTGCCCCCCACTGGACGCCGGCGACGACCACCACCTTGGAGACGCCGGCGGGCACCGTGAGGCGGGTCGGGTTGCCGCCGCTCCAGAACCCGTCGGTGTCGAACAGGGTGGTCGCCCAGCCGACCGCGGTCTGGGCCTGGTTGGCGATGCTGGCATCAGCGCTGAGCTTGACCACCGCACCGCGAAAGCCGGCGCCGCTCGCGCCCCCGCTGCCCCCGCCGCCGGTCACCGCGGCATCGGGCGCCGCGGCGAGGATCTCGGTCCCGGTGTTGTAGAGGAGACGCCGCTGGCCCGCGGTGAGGTTGACCGAGCCGCCGCCCGAGGCCCGCTGGACGGTGGCGACCTGTGCGGTGGCGTTGCGCACCAGGAAGAACCGCTTGCCGTCGGGCACGCTGAGCGTGAAGGCCGCGGCCGGCGTGCCGGTCAGCACCAGCTCGAAGTTGCGCGTGAAGGTCGCGCCGTCGACGCTGGTGTTGCCGGCCGAGCAGTCGACGGGGGCGGTGTCGTTCATCGCCTCGTCGAGACGGTCGAAGGCGTCGTTGGCGGTGACCTCCTTCTGGTTCTGGGAAGCCGCGATGTGGGCGATGCCGAGATTGGGCGTGGGCATGTCAGAGGCTCGCTGTTGCTGGGAAACCGCGGCCGGCGACCGCGCTCATCTGGGTGACGGTGACGTGCACGAGGGACTGTGGCGCGCCGAAGTCCGCGGTCTGGTCGGCTGCGGTGTAGACGGCCGTGGGGCTGGCGAGCCCGGTGATCGTGCGCACGACGGCGCCGCCGGGCGCGTCGAGCACGTCGAGCTCGTAAGCCTCGGAGGTCTCGCCGAGCGGGACCTGCCCGGTGCCGTCGCGCCAATCGCCGCCGATGCGGGTGCGGCGCACCCAGGTGATGGTGAGGTCGCCGCCGCCGTTCCGGCTTCCCCGGAGGTGCGCGGGCGCGTAGGGCGCAAGGTCGCGGCCGGTGTTGATGACGGTCTCGGTGTCGGCGTCCTCGAAGAGCGTGCCGAACCCGACGCCGCGCCAGGATCGGGAGAGACCGAGCTCGCCGAGACCCAGCGTCGTCGCCTCGACGTCGTCCGCATCGAGCAGAACGAAGAGCTCGCCCGCCTGGTGGCCGGCGGCGAAGGCGTCGGTGCCGCGCCGGCCGCGCAGCAACCCCATGAGCGTGAACGATCCGTCCGGGTTCTGCGTCACGTCGCGGAACTGGATGATCTCGGGCTCACCGTTCGCCTTGACGACGATCGCGGCGTTGGCGCCGTTCAGCATCTCGAGCTGGGTCACCGATTCCAGCCGCTCCTCGCCCGTGGTCATGAACACGGTGAGCGCGTTGGCCTCGTCGGTCGCGAAGAGCGACGGCGGGTCTCCCAGAGCCTTCGCGGTCGCGCCCCAGGGCGCTTCGTTCAGCGCCGTGCCGGCGCGCGTCCAGGAGCTCCCATCGGCGCTCTTATACAGCGAGGCGCCGGGCCAGCCGGGCGGGCCGTAGCCCGCCATCAGGTAGTAGATGCGCGAGCCCGCGCCGCCCATGTCGTCGACGTCGCGCAAGAGCGGCAGGTCGAGGAGGAAGAGCCGCGTCGCGCCCGCGGCGCCGATGGCCTGCGCCGGCACGCCGGCGCCGGCATCGCCCACGACCGTCGAGACGTAGGCCGGCGCGTCCTCTGAGACCGCCCGCAGGTCGATCGAGAAGTCGGCGCCCACGTCGGTGCGCACGATCCGGCTGCGGAACACCGCCCCAGTGTCGAGGGTCACGTCCACCACGTCGGTCGGCTCCAGCAGCAGCCACGTCCAGGGCACCCGCCCCTCGTAGGACGAGCGCTCGATCCAGGCGGCGTAGAGCGTCTGGCTTGCGATGCGCTTGGCCGTGGTGGCGTCGAGCGCGATAGGGAGATCCACGCGCACCTGGTCGCGCGAGTGCATGGTGGGCACGGGCAGTGCGGCACGCTTGTCGGACTGCGCCCCCTGCTGATAGTCGGCACCCTTGTCCATGTAGAGGACCGAGACCCGCTCGGGGAGCTCCACCTCCTGCGTGCGCCGCTCGCGCCAGGCCTCGGCCCGCTCCTCGTCGAGCGGCACGAGGTCCTGCTGCCGGAGGGTCGCGACCGGGGCCCGGCCGCGCTTCCTGAACCGGAGCACGTCGTCGCTCTCGACGCCGTCGAAGAACCAGGCGTTGGCGAGCGGCTCGATGGCGCCGCGCACCGTGGTCTGGCGGCCGATCACGTAACCCGGCACGACGTCGGTGAGCTCGGCCCCGTCGAGGTCGGCAAGACCGAGCCCGGCGCGGCCGCAGAGGTCGGCGACGATGGCGGACAGCGCCTCGCCCGCGCCGCCGCCGCGGTTGAGAAACAGCCGCGCCCAGCCACTCGTGCTGCGCACGAGGAGCGTGTCGGTCACGGAGTCGTAGACCTGGGAGCCCTGCTCCTCGACGACGCCGGGCCAGGTCTCGTCGAGGACGAGAGCGCCGGTCGCGGTATCGAGTTGCACGACGTGGGTGCTGCGGATCAGCGACCAGCGCTGGCCGCGGATTCGGCTCTGGCCGAAGAACGGACCCTCATAGTTGATCTGGATCGGCGTGACGGTCTTCCAGACGATACCGATATCGCCGCGGTACTTCACCGTGTAGATGTTCCCCGCGGATCCGCCGTTCGAGATACGCACCTGGAAGATGACGGAGTCGTCGGTCGCGTCGTAAGAGAGCGCGCCGGCTTCTTCGTAGAACCCCGTCGCGCCCGCCTCGAAGTCGGCGGCAGCGAAGGTGGCGAGCTTCTGCCAGGCGACCCCGAGGCTGCTGCCGATCAGCGTATCGTAGACGGCGGTCGCCGAGACCCTGATGCGGTAGAGGGCGAGCTGGCCGTGGTTGGTGCCGGTGCCGCTGCCGAGCACCCAGCCCTCGCCGAAGCCTTCACCCGTCTTGCCGCCGATGCAGCCGCGCACGCGAGGTTCGTCGACGGTCTGCCCCGCGCCCCAGACGTAGCCCATGCTGTCCGCGCGCAGGAGCCCGACATCGTCGAAGATTGAACCCGCGAGTAGGAAGTCGACGCGGCCCTGGACCCCGTAGGCCGAGACCATGCCGAGCCTGCTCGTCGCCACGAACCGCGTGGTAGTATTCGAGAGCCCCGTCGACAAGAAGCCGAAGCGGCCGACCTCCTTCAGCGAGTTCGGATCGACCCGCAGGATCGGTTTCGAGTTGCTCGACCCGGTTGTCAGGTAGAGGTGACCGTCGTCGCCGCAGAAGAGCGTCTCTGGGAAGTTGTTGGGCGAGACGCTCGTCACGTCGCTCATGCGCGCCTGCCGGTCCTCGCGCATGGTGCGGAGGTCGAACCGGCGGATGCCGGCCGAGGCGGCGTTGACGTCGCTGTCGACGAAGTAGCCGTAGCCGCGGCGCCAGTCGACGGCGAGATCGTCGATCTGGTAGGAGCCGAAGTACCCGCCTTCCCCTGTCGTGATGAAGTCGAGGAGCTGATACGGCTTCTCGTCGGTCTTTCGGAAGGTGATCTCGGCGGTGATGTTGGGGATGCGGTTGCCGTAGTCGGCAAGCGGCAGGTCTTCGAACACCACGTAGCAGAGCCCGCGGTGCGCCGGCGTCTGGCCTTCGCCGACATGGGACTCGATCAGCCCGTCCGGGAGCTGGTCCTCGTCGCCGGGATAGAAGCGAAAATTGAGGCCGGACTTCGCGACGTCGGCGTTCTGGCCGGTCTTGTCGTAGATCAGCTTGCCGTCCGCCCAGATGCGGAGCACGTCCTCGGCCGGGCCCTCGCCGAAGGCGAGCGCAAAGGAGGCAAAGTAGGAGTAGGTGACCGTGGTCTGGCTGCCGCCGCCCCCGCCACCCTTGCCGCCGGTCCGGGTGCGGCTGACGTTCTTCTGCTCGCGGATCCCGGCCGACCAGATCATGTTGCCGGACATCCTGAGTGTGCCGTAGCCGATCCCGATCGGCGCGCCATAGGCCGAGGACGTGACCGTGAGGTCGCCGAGGCGCGGCCCCTCGGTGACGATGTCGGGGCCCTTCCGCGGGAACAGGAGGTTGCCGACCACCGAGCCAACCAGCCAGCCGGCGGACGCGCCGACGCCAATCGCGGAGCCGAGCGCGGCCCCGCCCACTGCCACCAAAATAGCCATGGATCAGTCCCCGGATCGCCGTCCGGGGCACGCCCCGTCGAGCCCGCGGAAGCGGAAGCAGAACTTGACCTTGCCCGGCCACTCGCCGGCGTAGGGTTCCTCGACCACCTTCCGGCGCGTCGCATGCGCGTGCACGAGGTAGGACACGCCGTGCCGCTCGCTCACGATACCCGCGTGGCAGGGGTAGGCACCGTCGGCGAACAAGAGCACGTCGCCCGGGCGCATCTCGGCGACCGGGACCGGGTCCATGTTGGCGCGGAAGTGCTCGACGAAGGCCTGGCCCTGGGCATGCCGGCGGTAGCTCGTGGTGTCGTAGTCGGAAAGGCCCAGGTCCTTGGCGACCAGCACCACCAGCCCCGCGCAGTCGAGCCCCCGGCGGCTTCGGCCCTGGTGGCGCCACGGGACGCCCACGTATGCACGTGCCGCAGTCACGACATCGTCCCTACTTGGCATCGGGGTAGCTCAGCATGGCGTCCTGGCCCGGCAGGTGCGGCTCGCCGCGAAAGTTCAAGACGTTGGCGAACCGGCCGGTGCAGGTGGAAAGCCGCTTGTCGCAGCCGGGGTAGGCGCGGAACTTGTCGCCAACCTCGATCGCGAAGGGCTGCGGCAGGAACAGCGTGATCCGACTGCTCGCCTCGACCCAGTCGCGCACCTCGCAGGAGCGCCCGGCATTGGCACCGGACTCCCAGGTCAGAACGCCGCCGGCGAACCAGCCGTCGGCGGCGCGCGGCTCGTCAATCGCGATGTCGAAGGTGGTCCGGTCGACGACGGCGGTGACCGCGCCGTGGCGCGTCCAGGCCTCCTCGGCCTCGAACACGGCCGTGCCGTCGGTGGTCTGCTGGCCGACCGTCGGGTTGTAGAAGGGCTGCGCCGCTGCCGTGGTCCCCGCGGCGGCGCACTTATATATGCGGTTCTCGTAGAACTCCTGCGTGACCTCGGGCGCGCGGAACAGGCCGCTCAGGGAGTCGAAGGCGGCGTTTGTGACCGAGCCGCTGACGAAGGCGCCGGTGAGCGTCACGCGGACCTTGCGGGTGCCGGCCGGCACGGCGGCGCCGGTCACGCTGCGTGCGACCCAGGTGCTCACCGGGCTGATCGCCTCGGCTCCGGTGTCGAGCGCGACGGCGAGGGCCGCGTCGGCGGCATCCAGCAGCTCGACGAGCACGCGGCCTTGGTCGTTCGCGTCGCCGGCGCTGTTAGCGCGCCAGCAGGCGAAGTCGAAGACGTAGCCGCCAGCGTCGACCGCCGCGAGGTCAAGAGCCGCGCTCATGTCGACCACCTGCTCGACCGCGAACCCGGCGGTCGAGGGGTTGGCGCCCTCGAGGAAATGCGTGCCGGCCTGCGGGCCGATCCCGTCCGAGGTCTTGACCGCCGCCGCGCCCGAGAGCGTGGTCCAGCCGCTGAGGTCGCCGGTGTCGAGGCCCGCGTTGACGAGGGCGAGCGGGACAGAAGGCCGGAGCGTATTGACCCGCACGGTGTCGCCCGCGGCGTAGGCCGTGCTGCGCGCGACGACCGGCGGCGCGATCGGCACCCTGCAGCGATGGTCTCCGAGATCGGCGCGGCATTCCGGGCTGTAGAGTTCGCCGATGCGTTGCTGCAGCGCTTGGGTCATGCCGCGCAGTTCGGTCCGGAAAACACCCTGCTCGGTCAGCACGACCTCGCCGAACCAGCCACGGCGCATCCGGAGAGCGCCCATGGCGGGGTCCGCCCAGTTGACCAGGAAGATCCGCACCTCGGCCTGATCGAACAGACCGGCGCGCAGCTCTTCTTCGGTGATCGCCTCGCTGTCGAAGACGCCCTCGACATCGAGATTGTCGACGCTGAGGCTCGCATCGTTGGCGATCGCAGTGCGCGAATAACCGGAACTCGCCTTGTAGACAGTGCCCTCGAACGACAAATCGCGGTCATGGTCCGTGAAGAAGAACTCCTTGCCGTCGACGCGCGAGATGCGCCAGCAGGTGGCGAGCGTCGTCACCGGCCCGGCGAGGTGGGTCGCGAGTGCTGCCGAGGTCGATTTCATGGTCTGATCTCCAGCACCGGGATCTGGCCCCAGCTGCCGAGCTGATAGGTTTCGATGGTGAGGTCCATCTGATCGCTGTCGAAGCGAACGGGCACGTCGAACTCGACGTCCGCGGTCACCTGCACGCCGGATGCGGGTGCCACGGTGAAGGTCACGAGCCCGGTCGCCGTGTTCAGGCTCCAGCCCGAGACCGCCTCGACGCCGTCGCGATAGATCTTCACCGTTCCGGGCACGGGCTTGGTGATGACCCGGGTTTCGACCTCGCCGCCGCTCGCGTAGGTCTTCACGAGCTGGAACGTCTTGGTCACGCCGTCGCCTTGCCCGATCAGCTGGGCCAGCGCCTGGTAGTCGGTCCAGTCCTTGAAGCGGAAACCACAGGCGCGTCCGCGTCGCGCGCGAAAGAAGGCGATGAGGGTGGCCACCTGCTCGCGCTTCTTCAGACCGTGCGCCACGTTCCATTTGCCCCGTGCGGCGGCCCAGTTGGCGTTGCGCCGCTCGTGTCCCGAAACCGTTGTCACCACGGTGGTCGAGTAGCCGGGGCCGCCGGACGCCCCGTAGGAAATGTCTGGCGGGAACTGAACTTCGTGAAAGCCGCTCATCTGTCGATCCGTCAGAGATTGCCCAATTCAGAGATTACGTCGGGCCCGCTCCATGGCGCGGGCAGCGTCAGCGGCGATCTGCCCTTGGGCGTAGCGAAAGCTGCCGGCGTCCGGCGTCGAGATGTTCATCACCACGTTGACGGGCGGACGGGATTCACGGGCCGAGCCCATCGCTGCCAGCTGGGCGCGCGACAGCACCATTTCGCCGCGCTGCAGGATCGCAGGCACCTCGTCGGCACGAAGCCCCGCGACACCGCCGTCGTGGAAGCGCGGCGCGCCTGCAAAGGCGAGTTCCGGAACGAGCCGCTGCTGGGCGGGACCACCGGCGACGCCGCCTTGATGGAAGATGCCGGCGAACAGCCCGCCACTGCCCCCGAACAAGCCGCCGAGCAGTCCTCCGCCGCCTCCGCCGAGTGCATTGGCCAGTGGGCCGAGGATCGCGGAGCGAACCGCGATGCGGGTGATGTCAGCCAGAATACTATCGGCGAGCGCCTTGAAGTCGAACTTGCCGCCGGTCACGAAGCTGGCGATGGCGTCCTCGGCGCTGCGAAAGGCGCTGGTGAGGGCGCTTCCCAGCCCTTTGCCCCAGTCCATCGCTTCGCTGGCATAGCGCGAGAGCTCCTCGCGAACCGCCGCCCAGCCGGTCGCGGCCTGCGTGGCCGCCGTAGCCGCCGCCTCACCGGCGGCCCGGCTTGCTTGCGCGGCACGCGCAGCGGAACCGGCCGAGCCTTCGCCATCCCCCGTGGCATCGCCCCCAGTGCCGCCGATGGCTGCAAAGGCTTCATCGAGGCGTTCCGTCGCCACGGCTGCGTTGTCGATCTCGGTGTTTGCCCCTGCCATCGCCTCCCGGAGCGCGGCGATGGACGCGAGGGGCGCACCCACCAGCTCTCCCAGCGCCGCTGCCGTTTCTCGCGCACTGTCAGCGGCGGCGCGCGCATCCCCGGCGAAGGCCGACAGACCGAAATCCGGTGCCGCGAAGGTGTCCGTCTCGAACGCGGCGGCGAAGGCATCACGCGCGGCGTTGCCAGCCCGGCTCGCTGCGCCGGCAAACTCGTTCTCGATCCGGCCGAGATCGACGTCCGGCACCAGCTCGATCGCCCGCTCGATGCCGATCGCCGACAGACCGGCATTGACGCCTTCCAGGAGGCCGTTGATGCCGTCGACTGCGCCATTGAGCATCGACTCCAGCCCGGCGATCAGCGCGTTCGCCGCCTGGATCGTCAGATCGCCGATCGCCCGGGGCAGGTTGCTCCAAATGACGACCATCGCATCGAAAGCACCCTGAAACGTCCCGATGGTGCGATTGCCGAAGGCGACGACGGCCTCGAGCGACGCCTGCAGCGCGTCGGCGATGCTTGCCTGAATGCCGCTCCAGGCAGCACTGACGCGCGCTTGAAGGACACCGGCCAGAAGCCCGATCCTGTCCCAGACCTCACGGGCCACGTCGCCCAGAAGGCCGAGCGCGGCACCGAAGCCGCCGGTCGCCTGCACCAGTCGGCCGAACTGGTAGATCAGTTCACCCGCCGCCACGACGAGCGCACCGATACCGGTTCGGATCAACGCGCCGCGCAGAAAGACCAGCGCGGTGGCGAGGCCTCGCACCGAGGCGGCGGCCACGACCATGCCGGCGACCCAGCGCCCGGCCATGAAGGCGGCGAAGGCTGCAGCGATCGAAGCGAGACGGCCGATATTGTCGAACAAAAGGCGGATGGCCTGCCCGAGCGGACCGGTCGTGCGTGAGATCGCCGCGAGCGCGTCGGCGACGGCTTCAAGCGCGGGTGCGGCGGCAACGGCAAGCTGGTTCGACAACCCGCGCCAAATCAGACCGAGCCGGGAGATCGCATCGTTCGTCCGCTCGATCTGGTCGGCGTCCTGTTCCGACACGACCACGCCGAAATCGCGAACGTCCTGCGTCGCCTGCCGAAGCGTGCCTGTGTCGATCCGGGAGATGGCGATGCTGCCTTCCTCGCCGAACAGCTGACCAGCCACCGCTGCACGCTCGGCGGCGGGCACGAAGTCCAGGATCGCCTGGTTGATGCGGCCGACACGCTCATCGAGCGGCAGGGCGAGCAAGGCTGACGCCGAGAGCCCGAGACGTTCGAGCGCCGCGACTGCCGGACCGGTCCCGGCAGCCGCCTGGCTGAGGCGGCGCGTCAGGTCCTTGGTCGCCTGCTCGATGCCCGACATCGAGACGCCAGCCAGTTCGCCGGCGCGTTCCAGCACCTGAATGCTCTCGACGGTGGTCCCGAGCGACTGGGCGAGCTTGGCCTGTGCGTCGACGACCTGAAGGCCTGAGCGGATCATGGCAGCCGCGCCCGCGGCGAAGGCAGCGGCAGCGGCGGCGGCGGCGATCTGGAGCCGGCGATAGAAGGCGGCGACACGCGTGTTGGCGGCATCCATTTCGCGGGACAGGCGCCGCATGCCCTGCTCACCCGCATCGCCGATGCCTTGCAACTCGGCGCGCACCTCACGGCCACCCACGACGGCCAGGCGAACGGAGACGCGTTTCTCAGCCATCGTGTTCAGCTTTCATTTGCGCATTGAGGCCGCGAACCATCATTGCCTCGATGTCCGGCAAGAGTTCCGCGCAGATGAGTGTGTTAAGCCCGAGCGCCTCGGCCATCGCGAGGGCCGCATTCATGTCAAGCCCCAGGACTGCGCCGGGGATGACGCGCAGTTGGCTCGTGAGCCGCAGGGCCAGATCCCAGACCTGCCAACCCTCAATCGTGACGGGGCGGTTCAGGACGGATGGGCATTCGCCGCAGGTGCCTCGACAGGATCGGCAATACTGGTCGCCCCCGCTGAAATGCCACTCGGCAAGGGCGCGGAGTCGTTTTTTTCCGCTTCCAGCAGCAGACCCTTCGAGACGTAGCGCAGCTGGAAGGCCTCGAAGAGCGGCAGGATGTCGAGCAGCGCGTCGATCCCTTCCGGCGTGACCGGCACAGGGTTGCCGTCGGCGTCGCCGACACCTTCCCAGTCCTCGACCACGAGCCGCGCGAGCGCCTTGGCCATGGCGACGGCGATGGTCTCGTTCGAAGCTCCTTCGGGCAGGCTGGTGACGGTGGGATCGCTGCGCGCCGCCGCCATCAAGGATGTCGTCAGCGGACCGACGTGCAGGCGCACACCGTGGCCGAGATCGAGCCAGCGCGGCTCGCGGGAGAGATCGAGACGGATCATGGATTAAGTCCTCATGCGTAGCTGGTGACGTCGTTCAGAAGATGGGCGCGCAGCATGGTGCCCTCGCTGTCGTCGAAGGCGGCGCGCCAGTCGAAGCTCGCCTCGACCCCGCCGGGGCCGGAGACGGCGTATTTGGGTTTGGGCAGGAAGACGCGCGGCAGCTCGAACCGCAGCGCGTAGCCCTCGGGGAAGGTGAAGCCGTAATCAAGTGCGACGGGATCGCCATTGGCGGCCTCGGCGACCAGCGTGGCGCCGTCGAAACGCACCGACATCGATCCTTCGGCCGACGCGAAGGTGGGGTCCGCCGCCTCGATCTTGCCGTCCTCGCGGATCACCCGCACCCGTTCGAGATTGTTCGAGAAGGTGAGACTGCCGCCGGTGACACCCGCCAGCGCCGATCCACCGCGTCGGATGAAGCCGCGCCCCTGGCTGAAGCGGCGCAACGAGAAAGCATCCGGACTACCGTCGACGGTGGCGGCGAAACGTTCCTCGCCCTGCGCCACGAGCTGAAGACGGGCGTTGGCCGGTCCCTCCTGGCCCATCTCGAAATTGATGCTCTCCATCACCGTGCCGAGGTGGCGAAAGAAGACCGGCGTCGTGAGCTTGGGGTGCCCGATCTCGATGGTGTAGCTCGGGATGTCGTCGGCCCCGCTTTCCCATACATGCGCGTAGCCGCCGCCGGTCAGCGTCGGTGCGGACACGGTCGCCGCCGATGCCGCGATGGTGAAGCTGTTGCCTGTTGGCCCCGCTGTGTCGAACGCGATCACCAGCGTCTGCGTACTGGTAGGCCGCGAGTAGGTGCACTTCGCCACCTCCGCATCAGCCGAAGCGTTCAGGTCACTGACGAGTTGATCGACGGTCTGGGTGACCGTAGCCTGGATCTCGGTCTCGTTGCCCGTGGGCGTGCCAGAGACGAAGGTCCAGACCGCGCCATTGAGTGTGATGGTGGAACCGGACGACGGGTTGGTCGCGAAGGCGATCGAGCCGGAAGCATTGACCGTCGTCGTCACGGGATCGCCGAACAGGCCGGTCAACCAGAAGCCGGTGCCGCGCAGGTCGAACGGGACGTCAAGCTGGCCCTCGTCGGTGATAAGGCCGCGATAGGGATCCTGCGCGTTGCGCCCACGCCCCAGAAGCGGATCATCGCCGAGCGGCTGGGCGGAGGAGAGATCGGTCGATTTGAAGTCGAGGCTCCGGTAGCCGGAGAGCGGCGCCACCCCGTAGCTCGCCTCGCGGCAAGCCTTCAGCGTGGCGTCCGCGCCGTAAGCGCGCACCTTGGGCATGGATAACTCCTGTTCTTGAAGATCAGTCGCTGAGCGGATCGCTCACCAGGTATTCGACCGTGACGACGAGCCGGGCGGTGAGGACCGGCGCCGCACCTTCGATCGCCAGAGCCCCGGTCTCGGGCGCCGACGGCGTCAGGTTCTCAGCGAGACCGCCGAGGGAGGGATCGATCCTGAGCGCCATCCCGATCGATCCGAGAAGCCCATCGAGCGCTGCCTCGCCTCCGCCCATCGGATCGTGGGGCACATAGACCTCGATCTCGATGCGATGGGCGTAGAACTCCGTGCGCGGATTGAGTGTCACGTCAGGCTCGCCGGGATCGCCATCGCGCAGGATGACGAGACCGGTCGCCGGCACCTTTTCCGGCAGCACCTCGTTGCGACGCACGTTCGCCGCGAGCGCGGCTTCGAGGGTCGAAAAGAGCGATGTGAGAATGTCTTCACGCCTGGACATCAGCGGCTCCTGTCATCGCCGGAAAACCAGTTGCGCGTGACGAGGCCGGGCAAGCGATCGACCCAGCGTTCCGCAGCGGAGACGACATCGAGCCGTTTCCGGACCGTCACCTGCGGCACCAGAATGAATATCGGCACCGTCACAAGGCCCCTTCCGCTCCGCAACGCCGCAGCACTTGCTCGTGAATATCCGCCCCGCTTGCCCGTCCGCGCCCGCATGTTGTCGGCGACGAGCAGAGAGGCGGCGTTGCGGCGATAGACAAAACGCAGCCGCTGCCCGGTCCGCCGCTCCCATCCGCCGGGCGTAATCTTGCGGCCACCGTCCCCAAAGCGTCCGGCGGCTGCGGTCGGGATGGCCAGGAAGAAGCCGTTCTTCGAGCGGATGGTGGCGCCGTTCTCGTAGACGCGGATGATGCCCGGCGCTTTCGACCAGACGAGCCCCGCGGCTGTGATGCTGTCCTGCCCCTTGGGGTAGGTCTCCGATCGCCAGGTTCTGGCAAGCCGGGGACCGAGCCCCGCGTTGGTAATCTGCGTCCTGAGCTCGGTCTTGAGCCCCTCGGTCGCCTCGCCAACGCCTTTCGAAACGGCCTGCTCGGCGGCCCTGACCTCCTCGGCCATGATGCGCCCAAGGTCGCCAATGATGGTCGCGGACAGTCTCATGCACTGCGAAGCTCCGCCGTCCAGATCAGTCGCTCCGCGTCCCGGCGCGGTTCCCCCTGGACGACATAGGAGACACCGTCGAACTGGAACCCGTCGCCTTCGGCGAAACTGGGCGCATCGGCGACGCGGATGTCGACGACGGTCGTCTCCGCGTGGAGGCGCGTTTCCCCGAAGTCTGACACCCGGTCGGGGCGCCGCACGACGATCCGTACTGGCACGGCAACGCCACCCGTTGGCGTGAAGGTGGCGTCCCGGGCCATATTGGGATCGGCGAACAGCGTCTCGAAGGCGGCCGCGATAGCCGACATCAGAAGCTGCCGTTGAGGCGAACGCGCCCCACGACGTCACCCGCGCCATTGGCCACGGCCTCGGTCGCCACCCCGATGAGCGTGTTGCTCGTCGCGGTCTTGGTGGTCTCCTTGTTAGTGTTGTCCCAATAGATCTTGTCGCCGACGCCCCAGGCCTGCGAGGCGACCTTCTTCATATCAAACACGCCGACGAGGGCCGCTTCGACCGTCTCGGCATTCGCGGCATCCCCGGCGGCGACGCCGAAGACAGAGCCGACGAGCAGGCCATCGCCGGAGGCGACGGCATAAGGCGCGGTCAGGGTGATGGTGTTGCCGGGCTGGACGTAGTTCTTCATCGCGCGTTCCTTTCGCGGAAAAGGGAACGGGCGGCATGTTTGCCGCCCGTCAACAGGGTTCAGTGGTCAGGGGTGACCGGGCCTATGCGCCCGGGTTCTTGTAGAGGCCGCGCCAGTCGATGGCCTTGGCGCCGAAGTCCAGGCGGCACTTGATCTCGACGCCGTCGACGTCGAAGCCGTTGCGCGTCTCGACGTAAGCGCCCTGCTGACCTTCGAGATAGGCGTACTCGATCGTGTCGATCTGGTTCGGATTGGCCGCCAGATACCAGGCGGTTTCGCTGACCGCATCGAGCCGCGGCTCGCTGATCGGCGCCAGTGTGCGGATCGACTGCGGCACCACGCTCGCGGTCGCGGCGGGCACGAGGTTCTGGGCGACCAGCTGCTCGGCCTTTAGTTCCAGCGAGGCAGGCACGATCAGGAAGGCGGGGCGGACGTTCAGCACCGTCTTCTTGTCGAGGCCCGTCTGCTTGGCCATCGCGGCGCGAGCCGCGCCCACCGCATCGACCGCGAGTGCCGCGCCGGTGCCCGCGAGGTTCTTGTGGTTGGCGTGAAACAGCGCGCTGCCATCGGCCATGGCCGGGTTCGAGGTGATGACGCCCCAGACCACGTCCGACTCCAGCTGCGCGATGGAGTTGCCGTACATCGCGGGGATCCGGGTGAAGGCGTCGAGGTCGTCGTTGATCAGCGTCTGGCGGGTGATCGCGACCACCCGGCCATAGGTCTTGACCTTGTAGCTCTCCTTGGACTCGCCGAGCGTGCCGCGCTTGAACTCGCCGCTTTCCCCGACCTCGAGCAGCTGCGGCGCTTCACCGAGCTGTACCCGGTGCATCGCCTTGAAGTCGGTCGCCAGCACCTGGCGGCAGAACAGCATGAAGGTCCGGGGATAGGCCTCGTAGGCCTGCCGCAGGGTCTTGTTGGTGACGGCGGACAGGATCTCGGGGAAGTCCGAAGTCGAATGCAGGGCCCGCGTCGCCACCTCGTCGCGCGACAGGCCGCGCGTGTTCACCCCGGCATTGCCGAGACTTTCACGAGCGAGCTCCAGCAGTGTCATGCCACGATACTGGCGCGCGGCGTCCTCCAGCTGGAAGAGCGTCGGGCTGTAGCGGTGAAGCAGCGCGTTCGCCACCGCGTCGCGGCGGGTGATCCGCTCGTCGCGGCCACCGAGCGGGACCGAGACGTGTGGGAAGGTCCGGGTCTCGTCCGATTTCGCGGCGACCTGATCGAGGATCAGCCGGCGGGATTCGTCAACGCTGACACCGCGCTTCACCAGATCCTCGGCGAAGCCGCGCTCCAGATTCAGGCGCCCCGCCAGATCGTAAATGGTGGAGACGCGGTCGCGTTCGGCATCGCGGGCCCGGCTGACCATTGCGTCAGCGCTCTCCGTCACCGCGGGCGTCGCCTCGGGCTTCGGCGCCTTCGGCTGCGCGCGGGTTTCGCTGGCGCGGTCCTTCGATTCCGTCATCGGCGTCGTCTCCTCGGTCGCGACCGGCTCGGCCGGCTGGTTGGTGGAGGGGTTCGCGGCGTCGCTCGCCGGGGTCTTGGTCTGGTCGGTCATCGGGATGAGTCCTTTCTTGCTGGAAGGGGCGTCCCGGCGGTGAAGGACGCAGTCGTGAAGGGGATGCTGGGTGCGGAAGCCGGCTGCCGGATCGGCGCCGACCGCGACGGCGGAGACCTCGAATGGCGTCCAGTCAACGGCACGCCAGAGTTCGCGAGCGGCTTCTGGTTTCGAGACCTCGAAGCGGTGGACCTGATAGCCGATGGAGACAGCGCGGATGTGCCCGGCCTGAATGTCGCGCCAGATCGGCTCGACGTCCGCGCGCTCGGACAGGCGCACCAGAGCAATGCCCCGGCCGTTCTCGATGCGGGCCGATCCTGGTACGATCGAGCCGATCACCGCGTCGAGCTCGGCCAGTTCGTGCACCTTCAGGAAAGGCGCACCCGCGTTCAGCCGTTCGAGCCGGACGTGCGCCGGGTCGAGGCTCAGTTCCTCGTCATAAGGCTCGCCGAAAAAGGTCGCGCGGCGGATGCGGGCACCAGCCGACCAGACCACCTCGACGGTGCGGGCCTCCCCATCCACTGTGTTTGGCGCAAGCTCAGCCGCCCGGCGCATGGCCGGCAGTTCGATCATCGTGTCCATGGAAAATCCTGAAGGTCAGTCGTTGGGGGCCGGAGGCGTGTCACCATCGGCAGTCGGATCATTCGATTGCGCGCTGCCGGTCTTGGTGACGCGCCGCGGATCGCTGTCGAGCACGAGGCCGAGCGCGTCGAGCTTGGCGTTGGTCGCAGCGATCTCGGCCAGCACCGCGTCCGGGTTGCGGCCCTGTTTCGCAATCACCTCCGCCAGCGTCATGGTGCCGGAACGGATCGACAGCAGGTTGGCCATCGCGTCCTTCTGCGGATCAACCGCCTCGAACTTCGGCGGCGACCATTCGACCGGCACGGTCGGCAAAGGGATCTGGCCCGCCGCCCATGCAGCTTCCGTGAACCATCGCCAGACTGGCGTGCAGAACATCGGAATGAAGAGCTGCCACTGCACGGCGTCGATCTGGCGGCGGAACTCGACAAGCCCCGCCCGGATCGAGGAATAGTTGACCTGGCTGAGGTCCCCGGTCAGCAACTCGTAGGGCACCCGGAACCCGGCCGAGATCGTGTGCAGGCTGGCGCGCTTGTATTCGCCGTAGCCGCCGGTGGCGGACGGCTGGTTGAAGCGGATATCCTTGCCGCCGCGCGCATAGGCGATGAGCCCCGGCTCGAACTGCTCGACCCGGTTGCCGTCGGCATCGACCACGGAAGGCGCGATGCCCTGCTGCGCCTCGTCGTCGCCGAAGACGATGGCGGTGACGCAGGCCTCGGTCTTCTTGCGGACCAGTTCGGCGATCTCGTAGTCGTCGAGATCGCGCAAGGATCGGATCACCGGCGCGCCCCAGGGAACGCCGCGCGCCTGCGTGCGCTGCTTCTCGTAGACGTGGGCGATCTCGCTCGCCGGAACCGGGCGGCTCTGCAGGCCGTTCTGCAACGCCCCGTAGGCGTCGCCCGGATGCTCGGCATGAAGCCAGTAGGCGCGGCGCTTGCCGACCGGATCGAACTCGATCCCTTGCACGAGGCGACCGGCACCGATGGCGCCGGATTTGGTGGCGTCCAGGAAGTCCGCCTCCAGCACTTGAAGCTGCAGGGGCACCGGCAACCCATCCGCCGCCCGACGCAGGCGGCGGCGCACCAGCACTTCGCCCGCCTCGACCATCTCGCGGCAGATCAGCGTTTGCATCCCATAGAAGTCGAGCTGGCCATCAGCGTCGCAATCCGCCGTCCAGCGCTCGAAGAGGGCATCCACCTTCCGGTCCAGCGTGTCGTCGCCACTCGCAGCGCGCGGCATGATGCCCGCACCGATGATATTGTTGACCAGCACCGCGACGGCCTTGGCCGCATGCGGGTTGTTGCGCACAAGGTCGCGCATCCGGTCGCGCAGAAGCGCCCCGGCGACGCCGATCTCGGTGTCGGCCGAGGATCCGGGCGCACGCCAGCCCTCCGTCCGCCGGCCGCGCGCGGCACCGTCATAGCCGCGCGTCAGCGTCTCGAAGGCCTGACGGGCCATCACGCGGCGGGCCGCCATGCGCGGCGCCACCGTTGCGATGGCGTGGTCGAACCAGTTCGCCGACATCACCGGTCTCCGCGCGAGAAGCCCGCGAGCCCGGCGATCGGCAGCGGCCTCGTCGTTCCCGCGATGGCGCGTTCGATGGTGCGGATGCGCACGAGCAGATCGTCGGCCGAGCCGTAGTCGACGGACTTGCCGTCATAGCTGACGCGCGTGGTGCCGCTGGCATAGGCGCGGCGCAGCGCGGACAACTCGCTTTCCGTCCAATCGGCCATCAGAACCATCCTTCACGTCGCCCGAGCCAGTCCGATCGCCGCTTGGTCTGCGGTGCGGGCCTTTGCCTGTTGATCTGCCCCGCCGGATCGGCGGGCGCATTCGTGACCCCGAGCTGATCCTCGAGGTCTTGCCATTTCTCGGCGGTCCAGCGATCCGCGCCCGCGATCCAGGCGGCGGCGCGCGCGTAGACGCGGCAGTCCAGTGCTTCGTTACGCTCGCGCAGCTTCTGCCATTCCAGCCGGGCGAAGCCGCGCTTGGTGCGCACCGTCACCAGCTGTTCGGCGACGAACTGCTTCAGCCATTCGTTCTCGACCCAGTGCGGCAGATGCACGGACCCGGGCGGAAACGCGGCGCCGTCGGCCATGTCCTCCTCGGTCGGTCGTTCCAGCCGCAGGAAGCGGTAGGTCTCGGCCTTGAAGGTCGAGACCGCCACGGTCCAGAGCCGGGCCCCGCGCCGCAGGCGTTTGCCCGCGTCGGTCGCGTCGACAAACGTCGGCCCCGACACCGGGCTCGATCGGTTGAACCCCTCGACGCCCTTCACTGGCGCAACCTGCGCGAACCCTTGCGCCCGCGCCCAGGAATAGACCGCCGGGGCCTCGTAGCCGGTGTCGATGGCGAGCCGCGCGATGCGCAGATGCGCGCCGCGTTCATGCGGCCATGACCGGTCCAGCAGTGCGGTCAGGTCGCCCCAAGCCTCATGTCGGTCGGGCCCGCCCTCGATCACGACGTGATCGACGAGCCAGCTTTCCAGCCCGCGGCCCCAGGCCCAAACATCGACCTCGATGCGGTCCTTCTGAACGTCGGCCCCTGCGGTCAGGAACAGCCCGCCCGCAGGGACGATGCCGGCTTTCCAGCGCTCGCGTCGGTCATAGAGCCGCTGCCAATCGGGCGCCTCGCCGGTCTCGACCCATGTCTCGCCGAGGATCGTGTTGCGGAACGCCTTGATCGCCTCGTCCGACCCCTGGGCCGCCTCCCAGTTCCGTGCGATCCGCTCCCAACTCAGCCAGCCCACCGGCGAATAGAGCGCCGACAGGTGGAAGCCGATGGTGGTCGGATCGGCGGCAACGGCGGTCGCCCGCCATTCGCCCGCCTCTAGCCCGCATATCTCACGAGCGTGCGGTTTCCGGTGCGTGAAGGCGTTCGAGACGGTGGCGGACTGATGGCCGGAGGTCTGGGCAGGCGTGTCCGTTGCGCCTGATTGGCGCGTTCCGGGTCGGTGCGGGTCCAGCGTTGTTGACGGGCGGGTGGAGGAGCGCGGCTGGCGCGGATCAGCGGCACAATCGGGCGT
>Ga0208623_100145_pt1 | contig 94128 bp, 83 predicted proteins | sample HotLakConsUCCL28_FD_184737 | JGI IMG/M metagenome (GOLD analysis project Ga0208623, IMG submission 184737) | Hypersaline microbial mat communities from Hot Lake, Washington, USA - Hot Lake Consortium UCC-L28 (SPAdes) (version 2) ...
ATGCCGTAAACTCCTCCATGGTCCGTCTCCCGTGCTCCTTTGAGGCAAGGCACCAGCTCCAACCGGCGCAACCCTCGTTCTAAGCACGTCGCGAGACGGACCACCCAAAAACCGACATAAGCTCTACACCTGCTGATGCTCTGGTCGGACATGCACCCGTAGGTCGGACCAACGGTCCGACATGCCACCCTCACCGCCCCGGCGCCATCCGGCGGTAGCCGAGCGCCTCGGCCACGTGCAGGCGGCGCACGCCGTCGCTGCCGTCGAGATCGGCCAGCGTGCGGGCGACACGCAGCACCCGGTGATAGCCCCGGGCCGAGAGCTTCAGCCGCTCCGCCGCCTCGGTCAGCAGGGCGCGACCCTTGTCGTCCGGCCCGGCGACCTTTTCCAGGAGTTCGCCATCCGCCTCCGCATTGGTCGCGGGCACCTGCTCCAGCGCCGCTTCGGCCGCCGCCGCCGGCCGGCGCGTCAGGACGCCGAAGCGGTCGGCCTGCGCCTGTCGCGCCCGGGCCACCCGGGCCGCCACGTCCGCCGAGCCCTCCGCCGGCGGCGGCAGCGACAGGTCGGCGGGACCGACGGCCGGCACGTCGATATGCATGTCGATCCGGTCGAACAGCGGGCCGGAGATCTTCGACTGGTAGTCGAGCGCGCAGCGCGGCGCCCGGGCGCAGGCCAGCGCCGGGTCGTCGAGATGGCCGCAGCGGCACGGGTTCATCGCGGCCACCAGTTGCACCCGCGCGGGATAGGTGACGTGGTGGTTGGCCCGCGCCACGGTGGCGTAGCCGGTCTCCAGCGGCTGGCGCAGCGCCTCCAGCGTCGGCCGCGAGAATTCCGGCAGCTCATCCAGGAACAGCACCCCGCGATGGGCCAGCGACACCTCCCCCGGCCGGGCGCGGATCCCGCCGCCGACCAGCGCCGGCAGCGAGGCCGAGTGGTGCGGGTCGCGAAATGGCCGCTGGCGCAGGAGCTTGCCGTCCTGCAAAAGGCCGGCGACCGAATGGATCATCGAGACCGCGAGCATCTCCTTGAAGTCGAGCGGCGGCAGCAGGCCGGGCAGCCGGCTCGCCATCATCGACTTGCCGGCGCCGGGCGGGCCGACCATCAGCAGGTTGTGGCCGCCGGCGGCCGCCACCTCCAGCGCCCGCTTGGCGCTCTCCTGCCCCTTGATGTCCTTGAGGTCGCGCACCGCGGGCGGGGCGTCGTCGACCCTGGCCTCCGGCGGGCGGAGCACCTGGGCCCCCTTGAAGTGGTTGATCAGCTGCAGCAGCGTGCGCGGCGCCAGCACCTCGATCGGCTGGCCGTCCTCCGCCGCCGCCCAGGCCGCCTCGGCTCCGCAGGCGGCAGGGACGATGACGCCCCGGCCTTCCGACGCGGCGTGGATCGCCGCCGGCAGCACCCCCGCGACCGGCGCGATCGAGCCGTCCAGCGCCAATTCCCCCAGCGCGACGAACCGCGCCACCTCGTCCGCCGGCAGCACGCCCAGGATGACCAGGAGGCCCAGCGCGATCGGCAGGTCGTAGTGGCTGCCTTCCTTTGCCACGTCCGCCGGAGCCAGGTTGACGACCAGGCGCTTGAACGGCAGCGACAGGCCCAGCGCATGCAGCGCGGCGCGCACCCGCTCCTTGCTCTCGCCCACCGCCTTGTCGGGCAGGCCGACCAGGGCGAAGGTCACCTGCCCGCCGGAGACGGTGACCTGCACGTCGATCGACCGGACCGAGATGCCCTGGAACGCCACCGTGTTGATTCGCGCGACCAATTCGCGATTCTCCTGAAGATCCGACGATTTGAACGCGAAGGTATGCGCAACGGGAGGGGACGGCAAGAGACGTGCCCTCCCATCGGAGCCGTCCCGGCGAAAATCGGGAGCTCGACGGCAGGGGCGCGTTCTGCGGCGTCGGTGCGCTGTCCGTCGAGGTCCTGGATCGCCGCTGCGCGGCGTCCAGGATGACCGGGAAAAGGGGATCCGCGCCCCGCTCACCCCACCGGTTCGCGGAGCGGCCTGCCGTCGTCGCGCAGCAGGATGTAGATCGCCGGGATCACCAGCACGGTCAGCGCGGTCGAGCTGGCGAGGCCGAACAGGAGGCTGATCGCCAGGCCCTGGAAGATCGGGTCGGCCAGGATGAAGGCCGCGCCGATCATCGCGGCGAGCGCGGTCAGGAGGATCGGCTTGAACCGGATGGCGCCGGCCTCCAGCAAGACGTTCCTCAAGGGCGTGTCGGCGTCGCGGCGGTGGCGGATGAAGTCGACCAGCAGGATCGAGTTGCGCACAATGATGCCGGCCAGCGCGATGAACCCGATCATCGAGGTCGCGGTGAACGCTGCGTCGAACAGCCAATGGCCGATCAGGATGCCGATCAGCGTCAGCGGCACCGGCACCAGGATCACCAGCGGCAGCTTGAAGCTGCCGAACTGCCCGACCACCAGCAGGTAGATGCCAAGGATCGCCACCCCGAACGCGGCGCCCATGTCGCGGAAGGTGACGTAGGTGATCTCCCACTCCCCGTCCCACAGCAGCACGGGCTCGACCGGGTCCTCCGGCTGGCCGTAGAAGTCGATGGCGATGCCGGCGTCGCGCGCCTCCAGCTCGTCGGCGACCGCCAGCATGCCGTAGATCGGCGCCTCGAAGTCCCCTGCCAGCTCGGCCGTCACCATTTCCGCCGGCTGGCCGTTGCGCCGGAAGATCGGGAAGCTGGCCGGCTCGCGCCCGACCCGGACCACGTCGCCGAGTTCCACCGTGCCGGCCGCGGCCGGCACCGGGGTCGCCAGCAGCCGCTCGGAGAGGGAGAGCTCCTCCAGCGGCAGGCGGATCGCGATCTCGATCGGATCGGTCCCCTCGCCCCGATGGGAGTAGCCGACCGGCACGCCGTGCACGATCGCCGCCAGCGTGTCGTAGACCGCCTCCTGCTCGACGCCGTGGAATTCCAGGTTCTCCTGGTCGATCGAGAAACGGATGCGGTCGGCCGGCCGACCGAAGCTGTCGTCCACGTCGACGACGAACGGCACGGCCTCGAACGCGGAGCGGACGGTGCGCGCGGCCTCGCGCCGGGCCTCCGCGTCGGGGCCATAGACCTCCGCCAGCAGGGTCGCCAGCACCGGCGGGCCCGGCGGCACCTCGACCACCTTGATCGCGGTGCCTTCCGGCACCGGCAGGTCGGCCAGCCGCCCGCGGATGTCGAGCGCGATGGCGTGGCTTGCCCGGTCGCGTTCCCCCTTGGGCGACAGGTTGACCTGGAGGTCGCCCTGCTCCGGGTTCTCGCGCAGGAAATAGTGCCGGACCAGGCCGTTGAAATTGAACGGCGCGGCGGTGCCGGCATAGGCCTGGACGTGCACCACCTCCGGCACCTGGGCCAGCCGCTCCGCCGCGGCGAACAGGACGCGCTCGGTGTCCTCCAGGCTGGCGCCCTCCGGCAGGTCGACCACCACCTGCAGCTCCGACTTGTTGTCGAAGGGCAGCAGCTTGACCACCACGTCCTTGGTGTAGAACAGCACCATGGACCCCAGCGTGGCCAAGGCGACCAGGGTGAGGAACAGCCCGGCGCGCCCGCGACCCTTCAGGAGCGGCCGGGCGACGGCGATGTAGAACCCGCCGACCCTGCCGCCCGGCGTGCCGCCTGGGTGACCATGGCCGCCCCGGCCCTCAGCCTCGCCGTCGGCCCGGTCGGGATCGCCGTCGTCGGCGGCCGGCTCCGCGCCCTCGGGCGCCGGGCCGCGGCCGTGCTTCTTCCGCCCGGCGATCCTGAGCATCAGCCACGGCGTCAGCATCACCGCGACGAAGAAGCTGAACAGCATCGCCGCCGAGGCGTTGGCCGGGATCGGGCTCATGTACGGGCCCATCAGCCCGGAGACGAACATCATCGGCAGCAGCGCCGCGATGACCGTCAGGGTCGCGATGATGGTCGGGTTGCCGACCTCCGCCACGGCCTCGATCGCGGCCTGCATCCGGGTGCGGCCGTCGTTCATCGCCCAGTGCCGCTCGATGTTCTCGACCACCACGATGGCGTCGTCGACCAGGATGCCGATCGAGAAGATCAGGGCGAACAGGCTGACCCGGTTGATGGTGTAGCCGAGCATCCAGCTCGCGAACATGGTCAGCAGGATCGTCGTCGGGATCACCACGAACACCACGATCCCCTCGCGCCAGCCGATCATCACGGTGATCAGCACGACGATCGACACCGTCGCCAGCGCCAGGTGGAACAGCAGCTCGTTGGCCTTCTCGTTGGCGGTCTCGCCGTAGTCGCGGGTCACCACCACGTCCAGGTCGTCGGGCACCAGCCGCTCCTGGATCCCCTCCAGCCGGTGCAGGATCTCCTCGGCGATCACCACGGCGTTGGCCCCGGCGCGCTTGGCGATGGCGATCGTGACCGCCGGCACGGCCTCGTATCCGCCCGGCGCGTCCTCCGCCCCGAGATACTGGAGGTGCCAGGAGCGGTGGTCCGACGGCTCCGCCCCGACCACCACGTCCGCCACGTCGCGGACATAGACCGGGCGGCCGTCGCGCGAGCCGATCAGAAGCAGGCCGATATCCGGCACGCCCTGCAGCGTCTGGCCGGCCACCGCGATCAGGGTGTCGCCGTCCTGCCGCAGCCGTCCGATCCGGAACGAGCGGTTGGCGTTCTCGATCTTGTCGACCAGCTGGTTGAGCGTGACGCCGTAGAGCGCGAGGCGCTCAGGATCCGGCTCGATGCGGATCTGGTCGGGCCGGCCGCCGACGATGTAGGTATAGCCGACCTCGTCGACCTTGCGGAGCTCGAGCAGCAGTTCCTCGGCGATGTTGAACAGGTCGTTGTCCGACCAGCGGGCCGCCGCCTCCGGCTTCGGCGCCAGGGTCAGGGTCAGGATCGCCACGTCGTTGATGCCGCGGCCGACGATCAGCGGCTCCGGGATTCCCAGCGGCAGCCGGTCGAAGTTCGCCCGCACCTCGGAATGGACCCGCAGGATGGCGTCGTCGGCGCTGGTTCCGACCTCGAACCGGGCCGTCGCCACCACCCCGTCGTCGACGGTCTGGGAATAGACGTGCTCCACATTGTCGATGCCCTGGAGGATGTCCTCCAGCGGCTCGGTGACCAGTTCCACCGCGTCCGGCGCCTTCAGGCCGTTGGCCTGGACATGGACGTCGACCAGCGGAACCGAGATCTGCGGCTCCTCCTCGCGGGCGAGCTGGCCCAGGGCCACGGCGCCCAGCACGATCGAGGCGAGCAGCAGGAGCGGCGTCAGCGGCGAGTCGATGAAGGCACGGGTCAGCGTGCCGGAAATGCCGAGTTTCATGGACTCTTGGCTCCAGGCCCGCGGTTCACGAGTCGGCCGCGTCGGCGGCCGGCGGCACGATCACGTCGCCGGGCCGAAGGCCGGAGAGGATCTCGATCGGATCGTCGAACCCGACATCCGCGGCCCCCGCCGGCACCGGCAGGCCGGTGCGCACGACGATTTCCCGGCCCTCCTCCAGCCGGACGAAATCGACGCCGAAGCGCTCGAACACGTAGCCCTGGGGGATCACGATCGCCGGCCGGGTGCCGGCGGTGACCCAGACCCGCACCCGCTCGCCGACAAAGAAGCCGCCGAGGCCGCCCGGCACGGTCACGTCGGCGACCACCCGGCCCTGGTCCATCCGCGGATAGACCTGGCGCACGGTCCCTTCGCGCAGACCGTCCGCGTCGGTTTCCATCAGCGCCTCGCCGACCAGCACCGGGTCCCCCTCCGCGATGAACCGGGCGTGCCGTTCGGGGAGATAGAGGCGCAGGACGTAGGTTTCCTCGGCGATCGTCGCCAGCGGCTCGCCCGGCATCATCACCGAGCCGTCCGCGGTGTGCACCTCCAGCACCCGGCCGTTGACCGGCGCCAGGATCGCGCCCTGGTTCAGCATCTCCTGGGTCGCCTCGCGCTCGGCCCGGGCGGCGGCCAGCTGGGCGGTCACCACGTTCACCTGGGTCTGGGCATCGTCCAGGTTCGCCTGCGGAATCGTGCCCGACTGGTGCAGCTGGCGCGCGCGGTCGTAGTCCGTCTCGGCCTGCTGCAGCTGGCTCTCCAGCGCGCGCACCCGCGCGTCCAGCGCCGCCAGCTGCTGGACCAGCGTCTCGTCGGTTACGGTGCCCAGCACCTGTCCGCGCTCGACGCTGTCGCCCTCGTCGATGGCGATGCCTTCGACCGTGCCGGCGATGCGGGCGCGGGCCATCAGCTGGTCGACGCTCTGCACCGTGCCGAACACGGCCTTCAGGTCCTCGATCGGCCGTTCCACGATCTCGATCGGTCCGCGGTCGCCCGGTGTGTCCCCCTCGGTGTCGCCCTGGGCGGCGACGGCGCCCGGCAGGGCCAGCAGGGCCAACAGCAGGACGGGCAGCAGTGCCGGCAGGAAAAGGCGGGAACGGCGGCGGGCTATCGACGGCGGCATCACGGGATCGATCCTCCGGGGGACGGGGCCGGTCGGCGGGCGGGTCGATGCCGCGCCGGCCGCATATTTCGCTTGCCTAATATATTAGGTAGAACTAAATTAGCAACCATGAATATCGAGGAGATGGAGCGCAACGCCGGCCGGGTCGCGCGACTGCTCAAGGCGATGGGCAACGCCAACCGGCTGATGATCCTCTGCCGCCTGTCGGCCGGGGAGAGCACCGTCGGCGCGCTGGCCGAGGCAGTGGGGCTGAGCCAGTCCGCCCTGTCCCAGCACTTGGCGAAGCTGCGGGAGGACGGGCTCGTCACCACCCGGCGGCGCTCCCAGTCGGTGCTCTATTCCCTGTCGAGCGCGGAGGTGCGGGCACTGATCGACGTCCTGAACGGCCTCTATTGCGCGCTGCCCGGCGATCGTCCTGCCGGCGGCGCCGCGGACGGCGATCCGAGGCCACTGCGCGACCAGGATCATGCCGGGCGGCCGCGCGGGCGGCGTTGAGGTGAATCAACGCCGAAGCGACGGCGTCGCGCGAAGGTTATGGAAAACGGCCGGACGGACGCGGACCTCGGTCCGGGTTCCCGGCCCCGGCCGACGGGCCCTCGGGCGAGGCGCCCCGGCGAAGGAGGAGGAGGAAACCCGATGACCCATGTCGTGGTACTGGGCGCCGGCCTCGGGGGCATCCCTATGGCGCTGGAGATGAAGGATCTGCTGGGGCCGAACGACCGGCTGACCGTGGTGAACGACCGGGAGGACTTTCAGTTCGTCCCGTCCAACCCCTGGGTCGCGGTCAAGTGGCGGACCAAGGGCGACGTCACGGTTCCGCTGAAGCCGACCTTCGAGCGCAAGGGCATCGAGTTCACCGCGGCCGGCTGCAATCGGGTCCTGCCGGAGGAGAACCGGCTCGAGCTCGGCGACGGCGCGACGCTCGACTACGACTATCTGGTGGTCGCGACCGGGCCGAAGCTGGCGTTCGACGAGATCGAGGGCTTCGGGCCCAGGCTGGCCGACGGCGGCGGCTGCACCCAGTCGATCTGCCATGTCGACCATGCGGTGACCGCTTCGGAGGCGTGGGAGCGGTTCTGCGCCGATCCGGGTCCGATCGTCGTCGGCGCGGTGCAGGGGGCGAGCTGCTACGGGCCCGCCTACGAGTTCGCCATGATCATGGACACCGACCTGCGCCGGCGGAAGATCCGCGACAAGGTGCCGATGACCTTCGTCACGTCGGAGCCCTATATCGGCCATCTGGGCCTGGGCGGCGTCGGCGACACCAAGGGCCTGCTCGAAAGCGCCTTTCGCGACCGCACGATCAAATGGATCACCAACGCCAAGGTCGACCGCTTCGAGGACGGCACGGTCCAGGTGACCGAGGTGCACGAGGACGGCAGCGACAAGGCGAAGCACGCGGTCCCGGCGAAATTCACGATGATGCTGCCGGCCTTCAAGGGCGTCGACTGCCTGTTCGCGGAGGACGGCGGCGTGATCGAGGGGCTGACCAACCCCCGCGGCTTCATCACCGTCGACAAGCACCAGCGCAACCCGACATACCCCAACGTCTTCGGCATCGGCGTGGCGATCGCCATCCCGCCCTACGAGAAGACGCCGGTGGCGGTCGGCGTGCCGAAGACCGGCTACATGATCGAGAGCATGGTGACGGCGACCGCGCAGAACATCCGCGAGCTGATGGACGGCAAGGCGCCGAGCCACGAGGCGACCTGGAACGCCATCTGCCTCGCCGATTTCGGCGACAGCGGCGTCGCCTTCGTCGCCATGCCCCAGATCCCGCCGCGCAACGTCAACTGGGCGAGCCAAGGCAAGTGGGTGCACCTCGCGAAGATCGCCTTCGAGAAGTACTTCCTGCGCAAGGTGCGGCGCGGCGTCTCCGAGCCGGTCTACGAGAAATACGTGCTGAAGCTGCTGGGCATCACGCGCCTGCGTGACCGCATCCTGCACCGTCCGCCGCAGGCGGCCGAGTGACCCCCCGAACAGAGAGGATCAAAGACATGTCGATCGACCGCATGGTCATGGCCTTCGCCGGCGCCGTCATCCTGGTCAGCCTGGGCCTGAGCCAGGTGCACAGCGTCCACTGGCTGTGGCTGACCGCCTTCGTCGGCGCCAACCTGTTCCAGGCCGCGTTCACCCGCTTCTGCCCGCTGGCGATGATCCTGAAGAAGCTGGGCGGCAAGCCGGGCGTGGCCTTCTCGTAGCTCCGCGGCGCCCACCTCGCCCGATCGCCTGCGGCCCGATTGCGGCCTATCTGAGTTCGTCAAGCCGCAGCGACCGCAGTTCCCGGTCGGACGGGGCACGGCGGGTGCCGTCGTCCTCCTCGACCCAGACCCGCAGCGTCAGCGGGCCGTCCGGCCAGCCGCCGGGCAGGGGAATGCGGGTGGTGCTGGGACCGCGGTCCGGTCCGAACGGCGCGTAGCCGCCGAGGACCGTGCCGTCGGCCCGCGCCACGGTCACCGCGGCCCCGGACGGCAGCGTCCCGAGTTCGAGAACGATCAGCGGCAGCGCGCGGCGGTCGCGGTCGACCGGCACCGTCAGGGTGACCGCAGCGGCATCTTCCGGCATGTCCGGTCCCTCCGCGGCCGGCCCGGCAGGCTCCGCCCCGCCGGCCGAAACCGGATCCGGCGCCCCGGCCAGCCCGAGCCCCGCCGCGAGCGCTGCGGCGAGGACGGGCAGGCGGGGCGCCGGCCGGACCATGGCTCAGAACGCCCCGATCGTCACCGACCGGAGCAGGCCCTGCGGCGCGTCGGCGGCGAGCGGCGCGGTCAGCATCGCCGGCCCCTCCTCGCCCGAGGCGACCACGGTCACCTGCAGGTCCTGGTCGTCGGTCAGCGTTCCGGACCCCCGAAGCCGGTCCACCACCGGCGCGATCGCCACGGTGAAGGTCACCGGCATCCCCGGATGGTGGTCCATGCCGAAGAAGACGAAGCTGCCGGCGAAGTTGTCGCCGTCGACGCTGGGGTCGACCGGCTGGCCCTCGACGCCGACGAATACGTCGAACGCCAGATCCCCGCTGTCGGACGGCGGGTCGATGGTGACCGTGGCGAAGGCGTCGCGCGGCGCCTCCGCCAGCGCGGTCTCCAGCGCCTGCGGCAGCGCGACCGTGGCGTCGGCCGCCGCGCCGAGGCCGAAGCTCTGCGACAGGTTGCCCGTACTGGCCGACGGCGCCACCGACGCGACGGGTATTCCGACCACGTCCTCGCCGGTCCCCGGCTCATAGTCGTAGTCGAAGGCGCCGATCGAGAAGTAGTCGACCGCCCGATCCTGCGTCACCGGTTGCCCTTGCGCATTGTGGAAGAACAGGAAGGGCTGCGAGTCGAACGCCGCCCGCTGGTCCGGATGGGGCCCGATCGGCAGGCCGCGGGCCTGCTGCTTGCGGGTCCAGACGTCCCACAGCCGGTCGATGTTGCAATGATGCATGAAGAAGATGGGATCGACCGGCGACAGGAACAGCCCCATGAACCCGCCGATCGAATCGTGGACGTTGTTGTGGGGCTGGCCTTCCATGACCGAATAGTTGCGCGTGTTGACGTGATGGTTCGGGGCCCGCGCGCTCTCGAAGCCCGGATTGCCGTCGGGCGCCTCGAATTCCCGCGGCGCCAGGAGCAGGCGCACCACCGGCTCCGACACGGCGACCTTGGTGCGGTCGTTGAGTTCCGGGTCCTCGGCGGTCAGGTCGCGCGCCTCGGCAGACGGGAAGAAGGCGTTCTCGGCGGCGCGCCAGAACGTCGGGAAGTCCGGATAGCCGCGCAGGGCCTGCTGTCGCCGCTGGGCGTCGGAGAAGCCGTCCCAATAGGCCTGCATCGCCGGGCGCATCCGGTCATTGAAGGTCGTGAGGTCCGGGATATAGCCCTCCGTCCCCGGCTGCAGCACGTCTCCCCAGAAACTGGGGGGCACCGCCGGTTCCTTCGTCCAGTCCCAATAGGGCAGCGCGAATTCCGGCTTGCCGGCCACCTCGCGGCAGATCTCCTCGAACCAGCCGAGAAAGCCGCGGTGCCAGGTCAGGAACCACCAGTTGCCGTGCGGGCAATCGAGCAGGTGGGTGAAGGCATTGCGGTACCAGTTGCGCGGATCGTCCGGCGGCAGGGCGAGCATCGCCGTCACCGCTTCCTTGTAGCTTTCCAGGTCGCCCGCGACGTTGGGGCCTTCCAGGCTTTTGCGCGTATGGGTTGCGGCGCGTGCGCTGCGTGGTGTCAGCGTGGCGAGGGCGCAGGTCGCGGCGGAGGCCGCGAGGAACGCGCGCCGGCCGAGATCGGGCAGGGGGACAGGCATCGGAGCGTCTCCATCGAAGGGGAATGGCAGCGAGCCCCCTCGGCGAGCCGCGGCAGCATGCGCCGCCCCGGAGTCGGCCGGCGACGCCTACCTTGCCGCTATATCCAGGTGTTCACTCCCCGTATCGTTGGCTCAAGGACCCGCACCGCTCGGATCACGCACCTATGGAAGTTTATTTTCAACCTATAAAGTTGGCTTGCGCTGAATTTTCACGCAAATGAATGCTCACGCAACGTGCAGCCAGCCGTTGACGGTCAGTCGGCCGTCCTGCGAATCGGCCGAGTCGAGCGCCAGCGGCAAGACCTCGTGATAGGCATCCGACGGAAAGACGATCAGCCGGTTGTCCTGGGGCTCGACCAGGGTCCACCGCTCCTGCCGGTAGCCGACGCCACCGAACATCCAGTCGTAGATCCGCAATTGTCCGCCCCTGAACCGCCGGGGGGTCCGGCACATATAGTAGACGAAGCTGATCCGCCGCCCGTCGATCGCCGCCACCCGGTCGTTCGGCCGGTCCTGATGGCAGCGGAAGAAGTCGCCGTCGCCGTGCAGCGTGACCTGAACTTCGGTCCGGCCATCCGGCCGGGCGGCCAGGCCGAACGCCGCCATGGCCCGGTCAAGCTCGGCCCGAACCCGGTCGACGGCGGCAAGCGCGGCACCGTCGGCGGTTTCGATCAACCGGGAGGAGCGCACGGCACCGTCGGAATAGCGGCCGCCGCCGTCGATCACCGTCGCCTCGGTGAAGCGGTCGATCCGGCCGAACGCCTCCGCCCAGATCGCATCCCGCGCGGCGGCCGGCAGCGCGTCGTCGATCAGCAGGACCGGCACGACTCGGTCGAGCCCCGCCGGTTGGAATCCCAGCGGCCGGCCGGCCAGGGCGCGGGCCGTGGCGTTCGAGACCAGGTTGTTCGGCATCAGCGCGGCCAGCCGGTCAGCCAGTGCCTGCGCCCGCGCGATGTCGCCGGTCATCCGCGCCGCCGCGATCGACGAGGTCAGCGGCGCGATCGAGTCCGGATCGGCTGCGAGCATGGGATCGAGCACGGCCAGGGCTTCGGCCGGCCGACCTTCGTCCAGCGCCCGGGACGCCGAGGCAAGAGCCGCATCGAGCCCTGCATCGCTCCCGGAAGGAGCCGTCCGCGCTTCCGCCGTCATGCCGCCTCCTCGCCCCCACCCGACAGAGACCGCTCTCGCGGTTTCGTCCTCAGGGTGAGGCCGAGGCTGCCCCGCTCGCCCGCGGCCCGTCAAGACCGATCGTGCCCACCGCCGTCCCCGGCGCGGCGGTGTCGCGGCCGGCAACCTTTCCCGGCGCCACGGCGGCGGGATATGGTGAGGCGTGACGGCTGCCCCCAGTCGGCACCGTGTCCTTGCCGACTTCGGCTTCGGCGGCGATGGCCGGCGGTCGCCGGCACTCCCGAAACGACCGAGGCGAGAGACGCGCTTGGGCATCGGTTTCCTGTTCAGCCCGCACTGCATCCGACCGACCGGCGACGATTCGCCGGCCCGGGGCCTGGCCGCCTATGTCTGGCGGATGAGCGGCCGGCACCAGGTCGTCGTCTGCGTGCTGGCTGGGCTGGTGGCCGCGCTGACGGTGGTGCCGGTCGACCTGCAGCGCCGCCTCGTCGACGAGGCGATCGGCGGACGCGACCGGCAGCTGCTGGCCGTCCTGGGGGCCATCTATCTCGGGGTGGTGCTGCTGAAGGCGGGGCTGAAATTCGTCCTGCGCGTCTACCAGGGCTGGCTGAGCGAAAGCGCGATCCGCTATACCCGGAAACACCTCTCGGGCTACCTCTCCCGACGCGGCGACCATCTCGAAGCCGCGGAGGGCGGTGACGCCGTCACCGTCATCGGCCAGGAGGTGGAGCGGGTCGGCAGCTTCGTCGGCACCGGGTTCTCCAACCCGGTCACCAATGCCGGCATGATCCTGGCGATCCTGGGCTACATGCTGGTGGTGCAGCCCTTCGTGGCGCTGCAAGCATGGTTCTGCTGCTGCCACAGCTGGTCATCGCGCCCTGGCTGCAGCGCAAGGTCAATCGGCTCGTGGAACGGCGGGTGCCGCTGATGCGCGGCCTGGGCGAACAGGTGTCGGCGGGCGGCGAGGAGATCGAACCGCCGACGATCGAGCCTCTGCTGGACCGGATCTTCCGCAACCGGATGGCGATCCACCTGACCAAGTTCCTGCTGAAGGGAACGATCAACCTGGCCAACAACCTGGCGCCCCTCGGGGTGCTGGTGGTCGGCGGATGGTTCGTGCTGGAGGGCGCGACCACCGTCGGCGTGGTCGTCGCCTTCGTCAGCGGCTTCGAGCGGCTGGGCGATCCCTTGCGCGAGCTGGTGGCGTATTACCGCACCGCCTCCCGCACCCGCATCCAGCACCGGCTGATCGCCCAGTGGATGCGGGCCGACGGCTAGGCCGCGACCGCGCCGCCCTTGATGGCGGGGCGGCGGGCGATTGACACGGAATGCGCGCGGCAGCGATAACCTCGGCGCCATGCCGATCACGCTTCAGGACATCCGGGTCTACCCGGTCAAGGGCCTCTCGGGCCAGCCGCTCGACCGCGCCGATCTCGCCGTCGGGGCCGTCCTGCCGGACGACCGCCGCTTCGCCATCGCCCATGGCGCCAGCCGGTTCGACCCGGCCGAGCCCGGCTGGCAGAAGAAGTCGCAGTTCCTGCAACTCTGCCATACCGAACGCCTGGCCCAGCTGGACAGCAATTACGATGTCGAGACGGGAGTGCTGACCCTCAGCCGGGACGGCCGGCGGGTCGCCGGCGGCGACATCCGCACCCAGCTCGGCCGCGACCTGGTCAACCAGTTCCTGGCCGCGTTCCTGAGCCGGGACGAGGCACGCGGCGCGCCGAAGCTGGTCGAGGCGCCGGGGGTCAGCTTCACTGACGCGCCCGAGCCGTGGCTCTCGATCATCAACCTTGCGTCGGTGCGCGACCTGGCGGAGCGGATCCTGCGCCGGCCGGTCGATCCGTTGCGGTTCCGCGGCAACCTGATGATCGACGGCGGGGAGCCCTGGGCCGAACTCGGCTGGGAGGGCCGTCGGATCGCGATCGGCGGCGCGGTGCTGGAGGGGATGGAGCGGATCGGCCGCTGCGCCGCCACCAATGTCGACCCGGGGAGCGGCGAGCGCGACCTCAACATCCCCCGCACCCTGCTGAAAAGCTACGGCCACACCGACTGCGGCCTCTACGTCCGCGTGGTCCAGGGCGGGCCGATCGCGGCCGGCGATGAGGTCACGGTCGAGGAGATCCCTGGTGCCGGTCGTCCCGGCGACAGGCAGGACCTCGACGCCACGGGCCCGTTCTGAGAGACCAGCTCGCCGACCGCCGAGGTCCTGGATCGGCGCTGACGCGCCGTCCGGGACGATCAGGGTGGGGATGCGCCGTGCGAGGTGCCGGGCCTACCCCAGGCCCGCCTTGCGCCGCGGATCGTAGGCGCCCTTCGGCGTCCAGCCCTCGACGAACCGCTTCAGGTCCGGATCCCCGCCTTCGGGCAGGGCAACCTGCAGGTGGACGTACTGGTCGCCCGCCGGCTCGCCCTTGGTCTCCGGCAGGCCGCGGCCCCGCAGGCGCAGCTTCGTGCCGGTGTTGGACCCGGGCGGGATCTTCAGCGACACCTTGCCCTTGAGCGTCGGCACCTGGACGGTGCCGCCGAGCACCACCTCGTGCAGCGTGACGGGCAGGTTCAGGTGGATGTCGCGGCCCTGGCGGGTGAAGTGGGGGTGCGGCCGGACCGTCACGTCGACCAACGCATCGCCGCGCCCGCCGCCGAGACCGGCAAGCCCCTGGCCCTTCAGGCGCAGGGTCGTCCCGCTCTCGGTGCCGGGCGGAATGGTGACGGTCACGGTGCGGCCGTCCGACAGCACCAGCGGCTTCTTGGCCCCCGCCGCAGCCTCCAGGAAGTCGACCTCCATCCGATGCGAAACGTCGCTGCCGCGCGGCTTGGCGCCGGCAGTGCCGGCATCGCCGCCCCCGGCCGCGGCCCGGCCGGCAAACAGGTCCTCGAAGAACTCTGCCGAAAACCCGCCGAAGCCGCCGGCGCCCTGCTGGAATCCGCCCTGGCCGAATCCGGATCGCGCACCGAAGCCCGGGCCCTCTCGCCGCGCCCGGCCGGCACCCGCCTGCTCATAGGCGCGGTGGAACTGCCACTCCGGCCGTTCGCGTCCGTCGGTGTCGATCTCGCCGCGATCGAACTTCTTGCGCCGCTCCGCATCGCCGACGATGGCATAGGCGGCCGACACCTCCTTGAACCGCTTCTCGGCCGCCGCATCGCCCGGGTTGCGGTCGGGGTGCAGCTCCTTGACCAGCTTGCGGTAGGCCTTCTTGATCTCGTCCTGGCTGGCGCCCTTGGAGACGCCGAGCACGGTATAGGGATTGCGCATCTACCCCCTCGATCGGCAGGTCGGTGCCCCAGGGAGCGTTTCCCCCCTTCGGACCCCGCGTCGCGGCGGCCGGGCACCGGTCAATCCATGATAGGCCGCCCCGGCACCGGTGCGGCGCCGGGTCTCGGACTATTGCCTATGTAGGGGGTCCGGTCGACGACGAAAACGGCCGCCTGCCATTTGGGGGCAGGCGGCCGGTATCGTCTTCGCGGATTCGGCGCGGAGGCGGCGGCGATTCGCCGCGGCGCCTCAGTTGACGATGCGCCAGGTGCCGTCCGCCTGCCGGCAGGCGGTGCCGGAGGTCGTGCTCGGCTGGCCGCCGACATAGGTCGTCTGCTGGAAGTCCCGGCAGTCGGTGCCCTGCGACTGATAGGTGCGCACCGGCGTGACCGTGCCGTAGTTGCCGCTGTCTGGGTTGTTCCAGCTCGACGTCGTGCCGGTCGGCGCGGTCTCGAACGCGGTATAGGCGGTCTGCTGCGCATACTGCCGGTCGACCCGGTCGAGCTGGCGCCCCACTTCGCCGCCGACCAGCGCGCCGATCAGTGTGCCGGCGCCGGTCGCGATCAGCCGGCCGGTGCCGGAACCGATCTGCGAGCCGACGACGCCGCCGGCGATCGCCCCGCCGGCCGTACCGACCGCCTGCCGTGTGCCGATGTCGGAGGTGCAGGCGCCCATCAGGGCCGCCGCGGCGGCGAGGGCGACGACGGTCTTTGCCTTGGTCCCGGTCATTGCCATGGATCCTCTTGTCCTTCTTCAACGGTTGTCGCGTCCGCTCCCGTCCCGGGACCGGCGGCGCGGCCTCCGCTTCTGCCGGCTCCCGCTGAACCGCAGGTGGCCGGACGGCGGCGGCGGTGCAAGACCCGCTCACACATAACGACAGCCCCGCAGCAACCGCCGCGACGCCAGATTTTCCGAGGGGCGGTCGCGACAGTCGGAACCGGCGAGCGCCGATCCCCCTGGCGGACCGTTGGACCCGGAGCAAGCCCGCCCCCGTAGACTTCTTCGTTCCACAGCGTAATTTGGGCAGTGATTGCGACGCAACTGTGACCGGCCCAAACCGACGCGAGCGACCGCGGGCGATGAGCGACCTGGACCTGGAACGGATCGACGAAAGCGAACTGGCCGCGACCGAGGACCCCTTCGTCCTGTTCGCGGACTGGATGGCCGAAGCGGAGGCGAGCGAGGTCAACGACGCCAACGCGATGGCGCTGGCCACCGCCGATGCCGACGGCATGCCGGCGGTGCGGATGGTGCTGCTCAAGGGGGTCGACGGGCCGGAGGCCGATCCGCGCGGATTCGTCTTCTACACCAATCTGGAAAGCAACAAGGGCCGCGACCTCGCCGCCAATCCGAAGGCCGCGCTGTGCTTCCACTGGAAAAGCCTGCGCCGCCAGGTCCGGGTGGCCGGCCCGGTGGTGGCGGTGTCCGACGCGGAGGCGGATGCCTATTACGACAGCCGGCCGCGCGGGTCCCGCATCGGCGCCTGGGCATCGATCCAGTCGCGCCCGCTGGCCGGGCGGGGCGAGTTGATCCGCCGGGTCGCCCAGACCGGCGCCAAATACGCGGTCGGCCGGGTGCCGCGGCCGCCGCACTGGTCCGGATTCCGGATCGTGCCGCAGCGAATCGAGTTCTGGCGCGATCGGCCCTTCCGCCTGCATGACCGGCTGGTGTATCACCGCAGCGACGACGGCTGGGCGACCGAACGCCTCTTTCCCTGATCCGGCTTGCCGGAGCGGGAGGCGCCCGTCCGCCGCGCCTTGACGCAACCAGCGGCCCCCGCGACCTTGACCGATCCGGCCCCGATACCGCCGACCGACACCGCCCCGGGCAAGGCCCCGCCGGCGTCGGCGACCGACCGAGCAGCACGGCTGCGTCGCCAGGCGACCACGGCGAGCGTCGCGGTCGGCACCACGCTCGCGCTGGCCAAGCTCGCGGCGTGGCTGGTCACCGGGTCGGTCACCATCCTCGCCAGCCTGCTCGACAGCATGGTCGACGTGGCGGCATCGCTGATCACCTTCGTGACGGTGCGCCACGCGCTGCGCCCGCCCGACCGGTCGCACCGCTTCGGCCACGGCAAGGCCGAAGCGCTGGGCGCGCTGGCGCAGGCGGCGTTCATCGTCGGCTCGGCCCTGTTCCTGGTGTTCGAGGCGATCAACCGGCTGATCAGCCCGGAGCCCCTGTCGGGCACCCATTGGGGCATCGCGGTCATGGGTCTGGCGATCGTGCTGACCGGCAGCCTGGTCCTGTTCCAGCAGCATGTGGTCAAGGTGACCGGCTCGCTCGCGATCAGGGCGGACAGCCTGCAGTACAAGGGCGACATCCTGATCGCCGTTGCGGTGATCGCGACCCTGCTGGTGGTCCGGGAGGACCGATGGCTGTGGCTCGACCCGGTGGTCGGCCTGGCGATCGCGGGCTATCTGTTCTGGAATGCCTGGGCGATCGGCCGCGGCGTCCTCGACGTCCTGATGGACCGGGAGCTGCCGGTCGAGGACCGGCGGAGGATCCGGGAGATCGTCGGCGCCCATGCCCGGGTCGAGGGCATGCACGACCTGCGCACCCGGCATTCCGGCGTCCAGCCCTTCATCGAGCTGCACCTGGAACTGGACGGCGACCTCTCGCTGGAGGCCGCGCACGACATCGCCGATGCGGTCGAGCAGGCGTTGAAGGACGCCTTTCCCGGCGCCGAGGTGGTGCTGCACCAGGAACCCGCCGGCCTGGAGGACGAACGCCTGGACGACCTGATCCGCCAGGGTCGGAACGCCCCGTAGATCGCCCAAGCCGCGCCAGCGGTTTGGGCGACGGGGGGCGACGGGATCCTAGAACCGCTCTAGCAGCCGCTCGATGTAGTCGAGCTCCAGTTCCGGCCGGGCGCGGTCGCCGAGGCGGCGGCGCAGTTCGTCCAGGATCTGGCGGGAGCGCTGCATCTCCGAGGCCTCGGGAATGCCCACGTCCTCGGTGTTGGTGCCGCTGCCCTCCGGCATCGGGCGGCCCAGCGGGTCGCGGCCCTCGGCGCGGCGCGGCATGGTCTGGCCGGGGCCCTGGCCCTGCCCCTGCTGGGCCATCTGCTCCAGCATCTGGTCCATGAAGCTCTGCATGCCCTGCTGGAGCTGATCCACGGCCTCGGTCGCCGGGCCGGTCGCCTGGCCGGGCTGGCCCTGGCCGAGCGCCTGCTGGGACTGGCGCATCGACTGCTCCGCCCCGCCGAACGGCCGCGGGATGTCGCCGGTCATCTCGCTCATCTGGGCCATCATCTCGCCGAGCGCCTGGCGCAGCGCCTCCTGGATCGCCGCCATGTCGGAGGGCGACCCGCCCGGCATCTGCCCCTGGCCGGGCATCTGGCCCTGGCCCGGCTGCTGGCCCTCGCCCGGCTGCTGGCCCTCGCCCGGCTGCTGGCCCTCGCCCGGCTGCTGCCCCTCGCCGGGCCGCTGGCCCTGGCCCGGCTGCTGGCCCTGCTGCTGCTGCTGCTGGAACATCTGGTCGAGCAGCTGGCGCTGCGCCTCGGTCAGCGCCTGCAGGTCCTCCATCAGCTCCATTGCCGGGTTCTCGCCCTGGGGCTGGGCCATCATCATGCCGGACTGGAGGTTCTCCATCATCTGCTGCATCTGCGACAGCAGCTCCTGCGCCTGGTCGCGCATGCCGGATTCGGAAAGTTCCTGCATCCGGTCCATCATGCGGTCCATCATCTCCTGGAACTCGTCGGACCGCATCATCTGCCCGTCCTGGGGCATCATCGGCTGCATCTGCGGCATCTCGCCGTTCTGCAGCTGCCGTGCGAGTTCCTCCATCATCTGCTGCTGGAGCGCCTGCATGTAGTCGTCCATCGCCTGGCGCAGCTCGTCCATCAGCCGGGCGATCTCGGCATCGTCGGCGCCGTTCTCCAGCGCCTCGGCGAGGTTGCGCTGGGCGTCGCGCAGGCGCCGTTCGGCGAGCGAGAGGTCGCCGTCCTCGATGCGCAGCGCGGTCTCCCACAGCAGCTCCGCCACCGGGTCGAGCTGCTCGGCCAGCGTGCCGTGGCGCACCGCGTTGTCGAGCCGCCGGAAGGCCGTGCGCAACGCCAGGAACACCACCGGATCCTCGAAGTACCGGTGGGGGCGCACCGACAGGCTCTCCAGCGCGTCGGCCACCTGCCCCGCCGTTTCCGGGCGCCACATCAGCTCGCGCCGCTGGTCGGCCACGGCGCGGGCGACCGGGTGGGTGAACTCCCGCTCCGGCAGGGTGAAGGGCTCCGGCGCGCTCTCGCCCTGCTGGCCGGCGGCGTCGGTCGCCACCAGCGTCACCGTCACGGGCAGGCCGGCCCACGGGTGCGGCGTCAGGTCGAAGTAGCCGCCGGCCTCCGCCTCGGTCGGGCGACGGCCGGGCAGGCTGAGCTCCAGGACCTCGGATTCGCCCTTCAGGTGGTCGGGCGCCTCCTCCGCCAGGGTCAGCCGCGCGGTCACGTCCTCGAGACCGTAGTCGTCGGACGCCGCATAGCGCAGATGGGTCGCCCACCGCTCGGTCGACGACGGCAGCTCCGCGAAGGCGATCTCCGGCGGCGCATCGGGCACCACCGTCATCGGCCAGGAGGCCAGGGCCTCGCCGTCCTGCATCACCGCGATGCGCGTGCCGTCGGTGAGGGTGGTCTCGATCTCCCAGCTCACCCCGCCGACCGGGTCGAACGGTCGGCCGGCCGGCGCCTCGGTGGCCGTCGTGTCCTGCGGCGGCAGGCCGAGGTCGAGCATCGGTGCCTCGTTGCCGCCGGTCACCCGGGCCAGGAGCGTGCTGCCCTCGGGCACCCGGATGGCGGCCGGCTCGGCTGGATCGGCTGGATCGGCAGGATCGGCAGGCCCGGCCGTCGCGTCTTCCGCCGCCCCCTGGCCCGGCGGGCGCAGATAGATCGGCGCCGCCCCGGTGTAGTCGGGCGGCGTCACGAACAGGTCCAGCGTCGCGACCTGCGCCCCCGCGGGCGTTGCCAGGCCGGGCGTCACGGCGCGGGCGAAGCGCGGCAGCCAGTCGCCCCAGGCCGCCACCACCGCGACCACAAGCACCAGGCCGATCGCCCCGCGCAGCCCGTACCGGTCGCGCGCCGCCAGCCCCGGCCGGGGCCAGCGGTTGCGCAAGGCTCCCAACGCCGCCTCCGCCCGCCGGCGATGGGCCGACCACAAGGCCCGGCCCGCGGCGTCGTGGGCACCGGTGGCCTGGGCCTCCGCGAGAGTTGTCAGCGGCCGGTGGGCGAGGCCGCTGTCGGTCTCCAGCCGGCGCCGCGCCTGCATCCGGTCGGGCAGGGCCAGGCCGCGCAGCCCGCGCCACAGCGCCCAGCCGGCGCCCCCGGCAAAGACGACAAGGGCGAGGGCATGGAGCCAGCCCGGCAGCGCCGGCAGCGCGTCGAACAGGGCAAGGGCGGCGAACACGAGCACCACCGCGACGAACGGCCACACGGCCGGCCACACCCGCTCCCATGCCGCGGCGGCCCAGGCGAGCCGCAGGCGCAGCAGGGGTTCGTGGAACGTCGAGGCGTCGCGGGCGGGGCCGGACGAGCCATCGCGGGCGGCACCGCTGGCCGACGGGCCGGGGCGGGTCGGCGGGCCGGGCTGGTCGGTCATCGTCGCGGGGCCCTCCTGGTTCGCGAGGTCGCGGGGCATGCCAGGACCGGCCGGCCCTCCCCGGCGGGGCGGCCCGGAAGGATCAGCCGGTCGACGCCCGCGCCTTGGTCCGGTCCGCGGACAGCCACGGCGGCAGCATCTCGGCGGCGAGCATCTCTTCCAATGTTGGCCGTTTTCTGACGATGGCAAACCGGCCGTCGGCGACCAGCACCTCCGGCGCCGGCGGGCGGGTGTTGTAGGCCGAGCTCATGACCGCGCCATAGGCCCCGGCCGACCACAGCGCCACGAGGTCGCCCGCCGCGACCGGCGGCAGCGGCCGCTGCACGGCGAAGGTATCGCCGGTCTCGCAGACCGGGCCGACCACGTCGTAGGGCCGCCGGGCCGTCCCCGGCGCCGGCTCGGCAACTAGGCGGATATCGTGCCAGGCATCGTAGAGCGTCGGCCGGATCAGGTCGTTCATCGCGGCGTCCAGGATCAGGAACGACCGCTGCAGCCCGTCCTTCACGTAGATCGTCCGCGCCACCAGGATGCCGGCGTTGCCGACCAGCGCCCGCCCCGGCTCGACCATCAGGTGACAGCCGAGATCGCCCACCGTCTGCGAGATCACGTCGGCATAGGCGTCGAGCGCCGGCGGCGCCTCGTCGCGGTAGGTGATGCCGAGGCCGCCGCCCAGGTCGATCCGGTCGATCGCGAAGCCCTCGCCGCGCAGCGCCGTCACCAGCTCGGCCACCCGCGCATAGGCGGCGCGATAGGGCGCGAGGTCGGTCAATTGGCTGCCGATATGGACGGCGACGCCGACCGGGGACAGCGCCGGCAGCGACCGGGCATGGCGGAACGCCTGCGCCGCGTGGTCGAGGTCGATGCCGAACTTGTTCTCCTTGCGCCCGGTGGTGATCTTGGCGTGCGTCTTCGCATCCACGTCCGGGTTGACCCGGATCGCCACCGTCGCGGTCGCGCCGAGGCGCCGGGCCACGGCGCTCAGCGCGTCCAGCTCCGGCAGGCTCTCCACGTTGATCTGGGCGATCCCCGCCTCGAGCGCCGCCGCCAGCTCGGCCTCGGTCTTGCCGACGCCGGAGAACACGATCCGGTCGGGCGGCACGCCGGCGGCGAGCGCCCGGTGCATCTCGCCGACCGAGACCACGTCCGCTCCGGCGCCCAGGCCGGCGAGGGTCGCGATCACCGCCTGGTTGGAATTGGCCTTCACCGCATAGAAGATGTCGACGCCGCGCGGGACCAGCGCCTCGGCGAAGGCCCGCCAGTTGGCGGCCAGCGCCTCGGTCGAATAGCAGTAGAACGGCGTGCCGACCGCCTCGGCCAGCTCGGGCACGGGGACGCCGTCGGCGGTCAGGACGCCGTCGCGGTAGATGAATCCGGTCATGTGGCGGGGTAGCTCCGGGGATAGCCGATGCTTTCGGCGTCTTCGGGCGGGCTGAGCGAGCCGGGCTTCTTGCCGCAGGCCGCGACGCCCAGCGCGGCGGCCAGCAGAACCACGGCGGCGAATGCCCGCAGTCGGATCGGTCGGGTCATCGGCCTTCCCCTTCACTGCCCCTGTCGCTTCCACTACCGCTGTCGCTGCCGAGAAACCGGCGCCGTGCCTCCTGGGCCGCCTCGGCCACCCGCGCCGGCGCGGTGCCGCCCCAGCTGGTGCGGCTCGCGGCCGACGCCTCGACGCTGAGCACCGAGAAGACGTCGCCGGTGATGCCGGGCTCGACCGCCTGCATGGCGTCGAGCGGCAGGTCGGCGAGGTCGCAGCCTCGCTCCTCCGCCAGCCGGACGATCCGTCCGGTGACGTGGTGGGCACGGCGGAACGGCATGCCCAGCACCCGGACCAGCCAGTCGGCGAGGTCGGTCGCGGTCAGGAAACCGCGGGCCGTGGCCGCCTTCATCGCCGCCGGCACCGGCTCCATGTCGCGGATCATCCCGGACATCGCCGCGAGGCACAGCATCAGCGTGTCGTCGGCGTCGAAGACCGGCTCCTTGTCCTCCTGCATGTCCTTCGAATAGGTCATCGGCAGGCCCTTCATCAGGGTCAGCAGGCCGATCAAGTGGCCGAACACCCGCCCCGCCTTGCCGCGCGCCAGCTCGGCGGCGTCGGGGTTGCGCTTCTGCGGCATGATCGAGGAGCCGGTGGTGAACCTGTCGCTCAGCCGGACGAAGCCGAACTGCGCGGACATCCACAGCACGATCTCCTCCGCCAGCCGCGACAGGTGCATCGCGGTGATCGACGCAGCGGCGAGATACTCGATCGCGAAGTCGCGGTCGGCCACGCTGTCGAGTGAATTGGCCGTCGGCCGGTCGAAGCCGAGCGCTTCGGCGGTCGCGAACCGGTCGATCGGGAACGACGTTCCGGCGAGCGCCGCCGCGCCCAGCGGACACTCGTTGAGCCGCCGGCGCGCGTCGGCGAACCGCCCGCGGTCGCGGCCGAACATCTCGACATAGGCCAGCAGATGGTGGCCGAAGGTCACCGGCTGGGCCGCCTGGAGATGGGTGAAGCCGGGCATGACGGTCGCCGCGTGCGGCTCCGCCAGATCGATCAGCGCCGCCTGCAGATCCGCCAGCGCAGCCTCGGCCCGGTCGATCGCGTCGCGGGTCCAGAGCCGGAAATCGGTCGCCACCTGGTCGTTGCGGGAGCGGGCGGTGTGGAGCCGGCCGGCGGCCTCGCCGATCCGCTCGGCCAGCGCCGCCTCCACGTTCATGTGGATGTCCTCGAGCTCCGCCGTCAGCGCCAGGCGGCCGGCAGCGATATCGTCGGCGACCGCATCGAGTCCGCGGCAAATCGCCGCGACATCCTCTTCGGTCAGGATGCCGGTCGCCGCCAGCATGCGCGCATGCGCCTTGGACCCGCGCACGTCCTGGTCGGCCAGCCGCCGGTCGAAGCCGATCGAGGCATTGATCTCCGCCATGATCGCGTCGGGTCCGCCGGCGAATCGCCCGCCCCACATCCGGTTGCCGATGGCGGTGGTCGGTTCCGGGTCGGATCGGTCGGCCATGTCGTCTTCCACAGGATCTTCCGGTTGCGGCCGAGATCGGCCTCAGGCGGCCCTGGTTTGGCAGTTTCCCGGCGCCTTGGGAAGCCCCGTCCTCACCACGGCCGGCCGGACGCCCCAACCCTCCGGCGGGAGGTGTCGCCCGAACGAATGAATCGCCGATTGACACAGCCCCACCAAAAGCAATTTATAATATGTTCTACCAAGGCTACATGCTTGAATGGTTGCTTCTACGGGCGAGAGAATGCGCAACCTGAAGAACCCCTTATTGGTAGACGGCACAGCCGCATTACCGCAACCAAAGGCTGTTGATGCCGGGCGAGAATCGTTTAGCAGGCGACTCGCCATGGTTCCTCACGTTCTGGATTGGGATTTCCTGGAGCGTCTGGTCGTCGCCGATTCGCCCTGGACGGGTCGCAGGACCGCCGAGCCCTTCGGCGTCCTGCTGCGGACCCTTGCCGTTTCGGTTCTCTTCGACCTCAGCGGCGACGACCTCGAATTCCAGATCGCGGACAGGCGGTCGCTGCGCGGCTTCATCGACGGCGGCGAAGACTGCCCGCCGCCGACCCGCGAGGCCTTCGAGGTCTTTCTGTGCGCCCTGCGGGCAGAAGGTCTGGCCAATGCCGTCTTCGGCTACCTCGACCAGGCCCGACGGCGGCTCGATGCCATGATGGGCGGCGGCGCGAACGCCCTCCGCGTGATCCAGTCGTGCTGTCGCGAGGCGCCGGGGGTCCCGGATTTCCTCGAGCCCGAATGGATCGACCTGGAGAGCCGGTTCGTCTGCTATTGGGACACCAAGCGGGGGCGCCGCCCGGCACCGTCGCTCGCGGACCTCGCCGGATCGGCGCCGCCGGGCCTGCGGCCGTTCCTCGGGATGGTGCGACTCGCCGACCCGCCGGACCACTTCATCCACGAGGAGATCGGCCACGCCATCCGGGAGCGGAACGGTCGGGGGCTGGAAGGTCACAGCATCGGCCGCAAGGCAAGGGAGAACACGCGGCAATACGGGTCGCCGGGTCTCCAGGGCCACCTTCTCGAAAACTGCCAGCAGTCCCTCGAGACGATGCGGCCGGTGGCCATGACCTGCTTCTTCCGCAACTACCAGCATCAGGCCTGTCGTCTCTGGCAGGCGATGGCCCCGGTCATGGCTTCCGACGGCCGGCAGCCCGACCGGCTGGTCTTTTGCGCTCTGATCAAGCCTATCCTTTTGGCGTAGTCACGGGCCCTAAAGGTGCTGGTGGAAGCGCACGATTTCGAGGAGACGACGATTCGTCAGCCTTGCGACATAGTTGATGATCGCCGATCTGGTGTATGATAGATCTGATCATGGCTCGAATGTGGGGTCTCGGCCGCTTCGCCCCGTTAAAATGGCAATTGTCGGCAACGGTGCGGCGCCGGCACGGGACGATCCACGCCGAAAGGCCCACACCGAACGGCGTCGACTCGGGGAAGAGTACAGATGATCGACAAATCGGGTAAGCACGCGGCAGGCACCGTTTCGCCCGACACCGGCCAGGGCACCGCAAGTGCCGTCTTGCGCGCCCGTCGCCTGATGGCGGTCGACCAGCATATCGACTGGTCCCGTTTCGACCGGTTTCTCGTCTGGATGGCCGGGGACTGCGATCGGCTGCTCGGCTTCGCGCCGCTGCCGCTCTTCAAGGCCCTGCTGATCAAGCATTGGTTCCGTCTGCGGACGGACGAGTTCGACCACGACATGGCGGACCGGGAGTCCTTCCGGCGCTTCGTCCGCGGGCCCAATTCGACCGCTCCGATTCCGGACCACGCCAGCATCACCCTGTTCAGCCGGATGATCCGGGAACGCGGCCTGGGCACCGACCTGATCCGCGAAATGGAAAGCCAACTGTCGGGGCTGGAACTGGTACCGCCCGACCGTTCGCTTGGCGACCTCATGCGGGCCATGGGGGTGGAGAACCCCTACGGCTTCGCCGCGGAACTGCCGCCCGACGAGTGGCGGGTGATCGAGGATGCGTTCCTCGAGCTGTGGTCGGACAAGCGCGGCGGCAATCCGGCTCCGACACTGCGGGATCTGAGCCTGATCGATCTCCAGCCTTTCGAGCGGCACCTCGCGGTCCTCCGCGTCGTCGACGGTGGCCTCGACTTCAGCTACGACTTCGTCGGGCTCGAGCTGGAAGCCGCGAACGGCGCCAGCATGAAGGGGCAGACCCTTGGCCAGAAGGCCGCCTTCAACGTCGGCCACTTCGGGCATGCCGGTCTGCAGGGCGAACTTCAGCGGGTGTTCCAGGACTGCATCGCGGAGATGCGGCCGATCCGGATGACCGCCTATTTCCGGACGGCGGCCGGGGTCAAGAGCCAGCTCTGGACGATTCAGGCCCCGGTGCTCGACTTCGAGACCGGACGACCCGCGAAGGTGATTGCCGCGGCGCTGATCCGACCCCTGGCCATCAACTGACCGCCCGCGGCGGACGCCGCGACCGACCGGCGGCGACTGACCGGCGGCGGGCGGCGGGCGACCGGCACCTCCCGGGACGGCGGCGGCAGGCGCCCGCCGGATGCCCGGCGGGCGCCTGCCGGCCTTGCCTGACGGGGCGGTGTCAGGCGGCGGCGGCCAGTTGTTCCTCCGCCAGCCACTGGCGCATCGCCATCGATGTCGCGTCAGGCTGCTCCACGGTCAGCATATGCGCCGCCCGATCCACCACGACCATCCGGGCGTGGGGGATCGACCGCGCGAGATCGGCCATCTCGTCCACCGTCGTGGCGATATCCTCTCGCCCTGCGATCACCGTCGTCGGGCAGCGGATCGAGCAGACCACGTCGTCGTAATCGCCGCGCCGGAGCATCGCCTCCTGGTGGCTGACGAAGGCGTGCCGGCCGGTCTCGTAAACCTGACCGACCAGATCGGCCATCAGCGCCGCGTTGGACCGGTTCTCCGGCGTCACCAGACGCTGGATCGCCCGCCGCCACATCTCCAGATAGCCGACGCGCTCCAGCGCCTTCAGCATCGTCCTGCGCCGCATCGCCAGGGACGGCGTATCGCGCTTGGCGGTCGTCGCCAGAAGGCACAGCCTGTCGACCCGCTCGGGTGCCCGCCGCAGGATCTCGAAGGCGATATAGCCGCCCATCGAGAATGCCGCGAGGCTGAATCGACGGGGCGCCTCCTCCAGGATGGCCTCGGCGACGGCGCCGAGATCGTCGATTGCTGGCAGCGGAGCCACCCAGCACTCCGCCCGGTCCTTGAGGGCCTCGATCTGGGGTTGCCAGATCCGGCGATTGCACGACAGACCCGGGATTAGCAAAACCTGATCAATAGCGGTCATGCTCTTTCTCCAAGAGACTTGTTGAGGACCCACCAGTTTGATGGATGGCTCAGTATGACCGGATCAGCAAAAGGATGAGGAATCCAAAACCACTCAATCTATTTGAGCACTCTCGCATTTGTAGTTACGCGCCGAGCACGAAACCAATTCAGCTCTGAACCCTCTCTTATAAGTTGTTATTCGGGTGAAGATAGGGCGCTCGTAGGATGGATCTTGACAACCCTTCCTATCACCCTATCCTATGGGCCGGACACTGATGCGGGGCCTTCGATGCCGGACCGCGGCGAGCAACTGGACGAAGTGAGGCAGCGGCTGATCGAAGCCGTCGAGCATGCGGGGACCAATCTCGCCACGCTGTCCCGCGCCCTCGGCCGCAACCATGCCTATCTGCACCAGTTCGTTTTCCGGGGATCACCGAAGCATCTGTCCGCCGAAGCGCGCCGGACCCTGAGTGCCATGCTGGGGGTCGAGCCGGAGTTCCTCGCGCCCTCGCGACAGCCGCTCACCCGGCAATCGTCGCCCGGTCCCCTCCCGGGGCACCGGCCGGCGCAGCGCGCGGCACAGCGCCCGGCCCCCGAGGCGCCGCCGACCGGGATCAGCCTGACCGCCTTCGCCCGCCGCCTGACGATCGCGCGGCTGGAATCGGGGTTCGATACGCCTGCGGCGTTCTGTACCGCCGCAGGCCTCGACCGCCAGCGGTTCGCCGATCTGGAGGATGGCGTGGACGATCCGACCATGGAAGAGCTGGACCGGATCGCCGAAGCGTCGGGCAAGTCGTTCGACTGGCTGATTCGCGGTCCGCGTCACCCGCAGGATGCCGCCGTTTCGCAGGGCCGGGACGTCGGTCGCTCCGACGGGGCGCCGGTCGCTCAGGGCGTGACGGAAAATGGAAACCTTCCGGCGGTTCGCGCGTCGGGAGAGGATCGGGATGGCACGGCCAAGGCCCGCTCCGCAAAGGAGGGGCGGGATGGCGGAGAACACGATCCTTCCCGTCGGCGACCCTAACCGTAAGGTGAGATAGGAAAAGATAGGAAATCTGTTAGAGTCATACCATCTTCCGCACGGCGATGGGGTTGTGGAGGATCCGAAGTTGAACGTTGCAGCGAAGGCAAGAGGAGTGGAAGGCGTGAACGCACAGACGGAAGAAGTGGTGCAGGAGGCCCCGCGCAGCCGCGTCGGCCGTGGCCGCAAGGCCCATGCAGTGGATGCCCATGTCGGTCAGCGGATGCGGCAGCGCCGCGTTCTGCTGGGCATGAGCCTGGAGCAGGTGGCGGACGCTCTCGACCTGACGTATCAGCAGGTCCAGAAATACGAGCGGGCCGCGAACCGGATCAGCGCGGGTCGCCTCTACGCGATCAGCCAGGTCCTGGACGTGCCCGTGTCGTTCTTCTTCGACGGGCTGGAGCCGACCGGCCAGGCCGGCGATGTGAACATCGCCGCCCCGCAGGACGGCGCCGACCGCCAGGTGATGGAGAAGCGGGAGACGCTGGAACTGCTGCGCGCCTACTATCACATCCAGGACCGGAACATGCGGCGTCGCCTGGTCGACCTGATCCGCGCGGTGTCCAACTCGACGTCGCCGGCGGCGCTCGAGCAGTAGGCTCGGCCTCTGCGCCGTTTCGCCGGCACATGCCCGATACCGACGCCCGCCCGACTGCCGACGAGGCCACGTGCCTCGCGGCAGCGGGCCGGCGGCGGCCGGACCAGGATCGCGACCGTTCGGGCCTGATCGTCGCAGTCGCGCCCGCGGGCCTTGATCCGGCGGGCCTATGTGACGATTTTTCCGCGCATCGGCTCTTGTCCGCCCTGCCAAGGAACGTCGCCCGGTGCGCCGCTATATCCCCCTTCTGGTCGTCCTCGCGGGCGTGGTCGTCGCGCTCGGCATGATCTGGCTTGCCGGTCGAGCCCAGCAGCAGCGGGCCGAGGCGCCGCCGCTCGACGGGCCGATGTCGAGCTTCACCCTCGAACGCCCCGCGACCGCCGCGCCAGCGGTCGCCTTCGCCGCGCTCGACGGCGGCGAGACCGGGTTCGACGCGTTCGAAGGCGAGGTCCTGCTGGTCAATTTCTGGGCCACCTGGTGTGGCCCCTGCATCGAGGAGATGCCGGCGCTCGACGCGCTTGCGGCCGATCTCGCCGACCGCCCGTTCCGCGTCCTGGCGATCTCGATCGACCGGGGCGGCGCGGCGCAGGTCGCGCCTTTCCTCGCCGAGCACGGCATCGACGACCTCGACGTCTACCTCGATACACTCGGGACGGTGCCGCGGGCGTTCGAGGCGGTCGGTCTGCCGACAACGGTGCTGATCGACGCCGAGGGGCGCTGGGTCGGCAGCTATCAGGGCGCGGCGCCCTGGGACGGGCCGGAGGCGAAGGCCCTGATCGGCCACTATCTGCCCGACGCGCAGACCTGATCCGACGCGCGAAAGGCTGGACATCCGGCGCATCCGGCGCAACCCTCCCGTCTCGCGAGGCATCCGCCCGTCCGCCCAAGGAGGTCCGCCATGGTCAAGCGCGTGTTCATCGACGGCGAAGCCGGCACCACCGGCCTGCAGATCCGCGAGCGCCTGGCCGGCCGACGCGGCATCGAACTGGTCTCGGTCCCCGATGCCCGGCGCAAGGACCCCGCCGCCCGGGCCGAGCGGTTGAACTCGGTCGACGTCGCCATCCTGTGCCTGCCGGACGACGCCGCGCGCGAGGCCGTGGCGATGATCGAGAGCCCGGACGTGCGGGTGATCGACGCCTCGACCGCGCATCGGGTGGCCGACGGCTGGGTCTACGGCTTTCCGGAGATGACGCCGGACCAGCGCGACACGATCCGCACCGCCCGGCGGGTGGCCAATCCGGGCTGCTATCCCACCAGCGCGACGGCCCTGATCCGCCCGCTGGTCGATGCCGGCCTGCTGCCGCGCGACTGGCCGGTCACGGTCAACGCCGTCTCCGGCTATTCCGGCGGCGGCCGGCAGTTGATCGAGGTCTTCGAAGGCGGCGGCCCGCACGAGCCGTTCTCGCTCTACGGCCTCGACCTGACGCACAAGCACCTGGCCGAGATGAAGACCTATGGCGGGCTCGACCGGGCGCCGCTCTTCGTGCCGTCGATCGGCGCGTTCGCGCAGGGCATGCTGGTCAGCCTGCCCCTGCCGGTCTGGGCCCTGCCCGGCCGTCCCTCGGGCGACGCGGTCCGCGCCTGCTATGCCGAGCGTTACCGCGGGGAGCGGTTCGTCAAGGTGCGCGACGCCGCCGAGGCGGGCGTGCTGGAGCGGGGCAAGTTCCTGCGCCCCGACGCGGTCAACGGCACCAACCTGCTGGAAATCTTTGTCTTCGCCGACGAGGGCGCGGACCAGGTGCTGGCGGTCGCCCGGCTCGACAACCTGGGCAAGGGAGCCTCCGGCGCGGCGGTGCAGAACCTCAACCTGATGCTGGGCCTGGACGAGGCCGAAGGCCTGGAGGACGGGCGGCTGGCGGCGTAGGTCCGGCTGCGGCCGATGCCCGCTCCCCGCCTGCGGTGAGCTGTCTCGCGCGCCGGCGCGCGGGCGCGCGAGACCGAGGGGCAGGGCGGAGGCCTCGAGTCCGCGCGGCCGGCCGACACCCGGGACCTACTCCGCCGGCACCTCCAGGCCGCGCCGGCCGGCGGTGACGGGGATTTCCAGCCGGTCGATCATCTCCTTCGGGACAACCTGCCAGAACCGGCCCTTCTCCATCGGCCAGTCGTTCAGGATGCGTGCCGCCCAGCGCGAGCCGGTCTCCTCGACATGCTGCTCGATCAGGCCTTTAAGCAGCTGCTCGTAGTGGTCGACCTCGATCCGCTGCCAGATCACGGCGTCAGGGTTGACCCGCCACTCGAAGTCGTCGGCGACGTCGTAGACGAAGGCCATGCCGCCGGTCATCCCGGCTGCGAAGTTGTCGCCGACACTGCCCAGGATTACCGCGGTGCCGCCGGTCATGTATTCGCAGCCGTTGGAGCCGCAGCCCTCGACCACCACGACCGCACCGGAGTTGCGCACCGCGAACCGCTCGCCCGCCTGGCCGGCGGCGAACAGCTTGCCGGCGATCGCGCCATAGAGCACCGTGTTGCCGATGATCGTGTTGTCCTGGGTCGCCAGCGGGCTGGCGGTCATCGGCTTGACCACGATGGTGCCGCCGGAAAGGCCCTTGCCGACATAGTCGTTGGCGTCGCCGAACACCTCCAGCTTCAGCCCCTGCACCGCCCAGGCGCCGAGCGACTGGCCGGCGGAGCCGCGCAGGCGCACGGTGACGTGACCCGGCTGCAGCCCGGTCATCCCGAACTTTCGGGTGATCATCGCCGACAGCCGGGTGCCGATCGCCCGGTACGTGTTGCGCACGTTATAGGTCAGCTGCATCTTCTCGCCGACCTCGAACAGCGGCCCGGCATCCTCGATCATCCGGGCGTCGAGGGTGTCCGGCACCGGGTTGCGCTCGCCGTCGGCCAGGGTGCAGTACATCGGCTTGTCGCCGGGGTCCGCCTTGGCCAGCAGGCTGTTGAGGTCGAGATCGTCGAGATGCGCCGCGCCGCGGCTGACCTGGCGCAAGAGTTCGGTATGCCCGATGATCTCGTTCAGGCTGCGATAGCCGAGCTGGGCCAGGATCTCGCGCACCTCCTCGGCCATGAAGGTGAAGAGGTTCACCACCTTCTCCGGCGTGCCGGTGAATTTGTCGCGCAGCGCGTGGTCCTGGGTGCACACGCCGACCGGACAGGTGTTGGAGTGGCACTGCCGCACCATGATGCAGCCCATCGCGACCAGCGAGGCGGTGCCGACGCCATATTCCTCCGCGCCGAGGATCGCCGCGATGACGATGTCCCGGCCGGTCTTCAGGCCGCCATCGGTGCGCAGCCGGACCCGATGGCGCAGGCGGTTGAGCGTCAGGACCTGATGGACCTCGCTGAGCCCCATCTCCCACGGCACGCCGGCATACTTGATCGAGGTCTGCGGGCTGGCGCCGGTCCCGCCGACATGCCCGGAAACCAGGATGTTGTCGGCGCCGGCCTTGGCCACGCCGGCGGCGATGGTGCCGATGCCGGTGCGCGACACCAGCTTGACCGTGACCTTGGCGTCCGGGTTGATCTGCTTGAGGTCGTAGATCAGCTGCGCCAGGTCCTCGATCGAGTAGATGTCGTGGTGCGGCGGCGGGCTGATCAGCATCACGCCCGGCGTGGAATGGCGCAGCCGCGCGATCTCCACCGTCACCTTGAACCCGGGCAGTTGGCCGCCCTCGCCCGGCTTGGCGCCCTGGGCGACCTTGATCTCGATCTCGCGGCACTGGTTCAGGTATTCGGCGGTGACGCCGAACCGGCCCGAGGCGACCTGCTTGATCGCGGAATTCCAGTTGTCGCCATTCCTGTCCGGCTTGAATCGCGCGGGATCCTCACCGCCCTCGCCGGAGTCGGATTTCGCGCCGATCCGGTTCATCGCCACGTTCAGCGTGCCGTGCGCCTCCGGCGACAGGGCGCCCAGAGACATTCCGGGGGTGACGAAGCGACGGCGGATCTCGGTGATCGACTCCACCTCGTCGGCCGAGATCGACTCGCGCGCGGAGCGGAAGTCGAGCAGGTCGCGCAGATTGATCGGCGTCTGCTTGCGCACCGCCTCGGAATACTTCTTGAAGGCGGAATAGCTGTCGGTCGCCACGGCGTGCTGCATCATGTGGATCAGCCCGCCCTCGTAGGCGTGCCGCTCGCCGTTGCGGCGGTAGCGATAGAACCCGCCGACCGGCAGCGTGACCACGGCGTCGTCGAAGGCCTTGCGGTGGAGTTCGGTCACCTTCTTCTGGATGCCGGCGAGACCGATGCCGGAGATCCGGCTGGGCATCGACGGGAAGTACTCCGCCACCAGCGACCGCGACAGCCCGACCGCTTCGAACAGGCAGCCGCCGCGGTACGAGCTGATGATCGAGATGCCCATCTTGGACATCACCTTCAAAAGCCCCTCGTCGATCGCCTTCTTGAAGCGGCTCAGGCACTGCTCCAGCGACAGGTCGCCGAACAGGCCGCGGCGGTGCCGGTCGGCGATCGCCTCCTGCGCCAGATAGGCGTTCACCGTGGTCGCGCCGACGCCGATCAGCACGGCGAAGTAATGCACGTCCAGGCATTCCGCCGAGCGGACGGTGAGCGACGTGAACGTCCGCAGGTGCTGCTTGATCAGGTGCGTGTGCACCGCGCCGGTCGCCAGGATCATCGGGATCGCCGCGCGCGCCCGGCCCATCGCCTCGTCGGTCAGGATGACATGGGTCGCCCCGCCGCGCACGGCGTCCTCGGCCTCGCGGCAGGCCCGGGCGATGGCGTCGCGCAGCGCGCCTTCGCCGCCGTCCACGTCGAAGGTGCAGTCGATGATCGCCGCGGTGTCGCCCATATAGGCGCGCATCGCCTCGTACTCGGCCGTGGTCAGCACCGGGCTGTCGAGCTGCAGCAGGTCGCACTGGCTGGCGTCCTCGTCGAGGATGTTGCCCAGATTGCCCAGACGGGTGCGCAGGCTCATCACCCGCCGCTCGCGCAAGGAGTCGATCGGCGGGTTGGTGACCTGGCTGAAGTTCTGCCGGAAGAAGTGGTGCAGGCCGCGGTAGCGGTCGCTCAGCACGGCGAGCGGCGTGTCGTCGCCCATCGAACCGATCGCTTCCTTGGCGTCCTCCACCATCGGGTGGAGGATCAGCTCCAGGTCCTCCATCGAGACGCCGAAGGCGATCTGGCGGCGGCGCAACTGGTCCTTGTCGAACAGCACCGGCTCCCGGCCGTTCTCGCGGATCAGCTGGTCGATCACGGTGATCCGGCGGACCCAGTCGGCGAAGGGCTGCTTGCCGGCCAGCAGGTCCTTGATCTCGCGGTCGTGGTACAGCCTCGCCGCGGCCAGGTCGACGGCGATCATCTGGCCGGGGCCGAGCCGGCCCTTCTCGACGACGCTCGCCTCCTCGACCCGGACCATGCCGGCCTCGGAGCCGGCGATCAGCAGGCCCTCGCCGGTGATCGCGTAGCGCATCGGGCGCAGGCCGTTGCGGTCCATGCCGCCCATCACCCAGCGGCCGTCATAGGCCGCGATCGCCGCCGGGCCGTCCCAGGGCTCCATCACCGCATTGCAGTAGCTGATCAGCGCGCGGTGGCTCTCCGGCATGGTGCGGTCGCCGCCGGCCGCCTCGGGGATCATCAGCGCCTTCGCCATCGGCGCCGACCGGCCGCCGCGGCACAGCAGCTCGAACCCCGCGTCCAGCGCCGCGGAATCGGAGCTGCCGGGCTGCACCACCGGCTTGATGTCGTTGACGTAGTCGCCGAAATGCTCGTCCGAGGCCATGCGCGTCTCATGCGCGCGCATCCAGTTGACGTTGCCCTTGACGGTGTTGATCTCGCCGTTGTGGGCCAGCATTCGGAACGGCTGCGCCAGCCGCCACGTCGGGAAGGTGTTGGTCGAGTAGCGCTGGTGGTAGATCGCGAAGTTGGACACGAACCGGTCGTCCAGAAGGTCCGGATAGAACGCGGTCAGCTGCTCGGCCAGGAACATGCCCTTGTAGATGATCGACCGGCAGCTCAGCGAGCAGATGTAGAACTCGCTGGCGCCCTCCGCCTTGGTCGCCTTCTCGATCCGACGGCGGATGACGTAGAGGTCGCGCTCGAACTCGTCCTCCGACACGCCGCGCGTGTTGGCGATCATGATCTGCTCGATCTCGGGACGGGCGGCGTTGGCCTTCTCGCCGATCACCTCCACGTCGATCGGCACCTGGCGCCAGCCGTAGATGTAGTAGTCGAGCTTCAGCACCTCGGTCTCGACGATGCAGCGGCAGCGCTCCTGCGCCTCCAGGTCGGTGCGCGGCAGGAAGACCATGCCGACCGCGATTGGACCGTCCAGCGGCTCGTGTCCGGTACGCAGCACGTGCTCGCGGAAGAACTCCTGCGGGATCTGGACATGGATGCCGGCACCGTCGCCGGTCTTGCCGTCGGCGTCGACGGCGCCGCGGTGCCACACCGCCTTCAGCGCGTCGATGCCGGCCTGGACCACGTCGCGCCGCGGCTGGCCGTCCAGCGCGGCGACGAAGCCGACGCCGCAGGCGTCGTGCTCGTCCGCCGGGTCGTAGGCGTGCGCCTCGACCAGCGCGCGGACGTTGGCGTCGTACTCGGCGACGAAGCGCGCGCCCTCCTCGGCGACGTCCGCGGGCAGGGGCAGGCGGCCGGTGGTGCGGTGGGCGTCGGTCATGGCGTCAATCCTCGTCACGCTCGGACCCCGGCAGAAAGTCGGGGTCCAGGATCTGGTCGATGGTGTAGGGGCAGGTTTCGGGGAAGGCTTCGAGACCCATTTCGGTCTCTCTGGCCGCCCATTGCCGAGCCTCCTCGTAGGCTTCGTCGATCACTTCCAGCACCGTCTGCCGAGATCGGCCTGTAAGGGAAAGGCTTGGATTCCTCTCGCCAATTCTCTGCAGTTGCTGTCGCGCCTCGAAACAAGACAGTCGCCAGCTCCGGCGCCCGTCGTAGCCATGTTGGTGCTCGAGCTTCAGGAGGTGGGCAAGCAGGCGTTTGAGTTGACTCCGGCGGGCGCTGCGCTGACTGTTCCCCAAGTCCTCTAGCTCCTCTGCGACATGCGGCAGATCGAGCGCGTTGACCCCCTTCTCGCGCGCCAGCCTTGCCTGCTCGTCGGCCCAGGCCGCGAAGTCGATGTCGTAGTCGGTGGACAGGTCGATCGTGTGGGCGCCCCCCTCGGCCTCGACGATCGTCACATGCAGCGGCTCGACAAGGCAGATGCGCCGGAACACCGATGCCTTTTGGCCAATCTCGGAGAGAAGCCCGCCAAAGGCCGTCCTGACATCGGCAGCTTCCGCGTTGTCCTCCACATCCACAAGGCAGAGCCAGCGTTCCGAAACGCCGGCACGAGAACGGCTTACCGCCCGCTCCGCCGCGTCATCCGCGAGGGCCGCGCGGTGCAGCAGGTTGTCGTGTGCCGCCAGCGGCACCAGGTCGACGCCGACGACGCGATTGTCCCCGAATGTCAGGACGATATCGGGCTCGCCATGATGGGCGTCGCCGCGCCACAGCCAGACAGGAAAGCCAAGCGCCCCCACGCGCCGCAACCCGACCAGCAGCCGGCGCAGGGCGAAAGCCTCGATGGCCTTCGTGTCGGCCGGGTCGCGCCCGCGCCCGGGCACGCGCTCCCCGAACCCGCCGAGATCGTCCGAGAACGTCTCGCGGGATTCGAGAACCAGGAGCGGCCGGGTCTCGGGCCTGTGGTCGACGGCGGGACTCATCGCACCCACCTGTGTCGCCACCGCGGCCGAGCCAGCTGTCGCGGTGCCTCTGTCGCAAAGGGGCGCTTCATGGCCGCTCCCCCTCGTCACGCTCGGGCCCCGGCAGGAAGTCGGGGTCCAGGATCTGGTCGAAGGTGTAGGGGCAGGTTTCGGGTAAGGCCGAGGCGGGAAGGCCGGTCTCGGCGGCCGCGCCACGGCGGGCCCATTTGTAGATCTTTTCCATCAGAGCGCTCCGGTCGACCTTGCCGCCCTCCAAGGGATCGAGACTCGGGCTTTGGGCGACCACGCGTACGAGATCCGCGCGGCAGCGCGTGATCGTACCGGCCCAGCTCCGCGTGAACCGCTCGGTCTGGTATTCCGCCTTCAGGAGATGCATGACGAGCGTCGTCAGATGGCTGTCGCGCTCGCGTTCGTTGCTTCGGCCCAAGCTCTCGATCTCCTCGGCCACATGGTCGAGATCCAGCGCCTGCGCCCCCTCCTCGCGCGCCTTGCGGGCCTGCTCCAGGGCCCAATTCCTCACGTCGATCTCGTACACCCGGCTCAAATCGACATGCCGCATGCCATCGCCGAGCGCGTCGAGAACGACCGTTTCCCCAAAGATCAGGTGGATTTGACGGAACGTCGGAACCGTGCCCGTCGCACCGTCCCCCGCTCCCTCGGCCTCCCGCAGCAGCGCGACGGTCTTCTCCAGGTCCGGGGCCACGATCCCCGCCTCCGAAAGCTCGTAAACCAGGAGGTCGCAGTCGGGAACGTTGCGATACGTGCCCTGGCGTTGCTTCCGTCGCTTCTCCTCGATTGCGTTTCGCAGGTCCTTGACCAGGGTCCTTTCGACGCTGTCGCCGACCCGGCCCTCAGGAGGGCCGACAAACATCGTCTTCGGGCCCTCACCTCTGGCAAGCTTTTTGGCGGTTTCAGTCAATTCCCGCTGATGCTTCTGAGACCCCGCATTGGTGTGCTCCACGCCCAACAGGCGGCGGCTCGGCCCGACATGCAGGTCGAAGTCAGGATGCCCATCGCCCGGACCCCGGCGATGCACCTCCACCGGAAACTCCAGCAGCCCAACAGTCTTCCAGGCCACCAACAGCCGCCTCAGGCAGAAGGCCTCTTCCTCCTCTCCCCGGAAGCGCATGCCGGCATGGCGCGGGCGCACCTCTTCCCCGAACCCGTCGAGATCGTCCGAAAATGTCTCGCGGGACTCTAGGACCAGGAGCGGCCGGGTCTCCGGACTGTGGTCGACGGCGGGGGCCAATCGGGCCTCCCTACTCCGCCGCGACGGCGCGGGCGCCGGCGTCGGTCAGGGCGCGCTCGGCCAGGTAGCGGTCGATCGCCGCCGCGGCGTCGCGGCCGTCGCGCACCGCCCAGACCACCAGCGAGGCGCCCCGGACGATGTCGCCGGCGGCGAACACGCCGTCGAGGTTGGTCATCATGGTGCGGTAGTCGATCCGGACGGTGCCCCAGCGGGTCACCTTCAGCTCCGGCTCGCCGAACAGCCCGGGCAGATCCTCCGGGTCGAAGCCCAGCGCCTTGATCACCAGGTCGGCCTCCAGCACGAACCCGGAGCCTTCGATTGGCTGCGGCGTCTGGCGGCCGGTCGCGTCGGGAATGCCGAGATGCATCCGGTGGGCGCGCACGCCGGCGACCCGGCCGTCGCCGTCGAACGCCTCCGGCGCCGCCTGCCAGACGAACTCGACGCCCTCCTCCTCGGCGTTGGCGACCTCGCGCTGGCTGCCGGGCATGTTGGCGCGGTTGCGGCGGTAGACGCATTGCACCGAGACCGCGCCCTGGCGCACCGCCGTGCGCACGCAGTCCATCGCCGTGTCGCCGCCGCCGATCACCACGACGCGCTTGCCGTCGGCGTTCAGCCGCCCGGACTCGTACTCCGGCACGCTGTCGCCGAGGCCGATCCGGTTCGATGCCGTCAGGTACTCCAGGGCCGGAACCACGCCGTCGAGCCCGACGCCGGGCGCCTTCATGTCGCGGGCCTTGTAGACGCCCGTGGCGATCAGGACGGCGTCGTGCTTCTGCCGGAGCTCCGCCAGCGTCGCGTCTTGGCCGACCTCGAAGTTCAGGTGGACCGTCACGCCGCTGTCGGCCAGCAGCTTCGAGCGCCGCTCGACCACGTACTTTTCCAGCTTGAAGTTCGGGATGCCGTAGATCATCAGCCCGCCGACGCGGTCGTAGCGGTCGTAGAGATGGACCTGCCAGCCCTTCTTGCGCAGTTCCTCCGCCGCGGCCATGCCGCCCGGGCCGGCGCCGACGATGCCGACGCTGCCGGGCTTCTCCTCGACCGGCGACACCGGCTTGACCCAGCCCTCGTCCCAGGCGGTGTCGGTGATGAACTTCTCCACCGCGCCGATCGTGACCGTGCCATGGCCAGACTGCTCGATCACGCAGTTGCCCTCGCACAGCCGGTCCTGGGGACAGATCCGCCCGCAGATCTCCGGCATGTTGTTGGTGGCGGAAGAGACCTCGTACGCCTCCTCCAGCCGGCCCTCGGCCGTCAGCATCAGCCAGTCGGGGATGTTGTTGTGCAGCGGGCAGTGCGTCTGGCAGAACGGGATGCCGCACTGGGAACAGCGCGAGGCCTGCTCCGCCGCCTTGTCGCGCACGAACTCCCCATAGACCTCGAGCCAGTCCTCGCGGCGCTGTTCGGCCGGGCGCTTGTCGGGCATCTGGTGCCCGGTGCGGACGAACTGGAGCATCCTCTGCGGCATGGCGCCGATCCCCTGATTGCCGGTTCCCCTTCGCCGCGGGTCGCCGCCCGCGGCTTGCCGCGCCCGGCGGCCCCGAAGGCCCGCCGCCGGCGCGCGCTTGCCCCCGCCCGCCGGCCGCACCGACAGCGAGGGACGGCTGATATAAGAGAAAAAAGCCCGCCAAACCAGCGAAAACCGACATCAAGGTCAATAATGCTGTCCCATTTTTTCCGCCATCGCGCGAAGAACGCCCAGGAGGCCCCCAGGGGTGCGCAAGCGGGGCGGCATAACCGTCCCATTTTGGGACGAATGATCCCATCGACGGGGATTTCGGCCATGCTCCGTTCGGACGCTTGGCGCACCGGGTTTCGACCGTGTATCAGGAACGCCCCGTTGCACAGTGTCAGGCGATCCCCCCGTGCCGCTTCTCCATCTCGTCGTCCTGGCCCTTGTGCAGGGCATCACCGAATTCCTGCCGATCAGTTCCAGCGCCCATCTGGTCCTGGTTCCGGCGCTGACCGGCTGGGACGACCAGGGCCTGATCATCGACGTTGCCGTACATGTCGGCACGCTGGCGGCCGTCATGGTCTATTTCCGGCGCGACATCGCGGTCATGGTCGTCGGGTTCCTGAGGTTGCTGATCGGGCGCTGGACTCCCGGCGGCCGCCTCGCGCTGCTGGTGGCCTGGGCGACGATTCCGGCCGTGGCGGCCGGCGCGGCGCTGCACGCAACCATGCCGCAGGGCATCCGCTCGGTCGAAGTGATCGCCTGGACCACGATCCTGTTCGGCATCGCGCTCTACGCCGCCGACCGGCTGTCGCTGCAGGTCCGCAAGGTCGAGCACATCGGCTGGGCGGCGGCCCTGTTCGTCGGGCTGGCCCAGGCCCTCTCGCTGATCCCCGGCACCAGCCGCTCCGGCATCACCATGACCGCGGGCCGGCTGATCGGCATGGAGCGGACGGAGGCGGCGCGCCTTTCCCTCCTGATGTCGATCCCGACGATCCTGGGCGCCGGAACCCTCACCGGCCTGGACCTCGCCGAGGCAGGCGACGCCGCGCTGACCGGCGACGCGATTCTGGCAGCCGCGCTCGCCTTCGCCGCCGCCCTCGCGGCGATCTGGGCGCTGATGCGCTGGCTGAAGGTGGCCGGGTTCGGACCGTTCGTCGTCTACCGGCTGCTGCTCGGTGCCGGCCTGCTATGGTGGCTCTACGGCTGACCCGGCCCGGGGGCGATCCGGCCCCTTGACCGTGCCGCCCGATCCGGGCACCGCTGTCGGCGCCCGTCAGCCCCACAGCCATCGCGAAGGCCCGACGCCATGATGAAGCGCCCCGACATCCCCGCCGGCACCCTGACCCGGCTGACCGTCGACGGCCCGATGCTGGCCGGCAACCTGGTGGGCGAGCCGACCGCCCGGGCCGTCGACGTCTGGCTGCCCGAGGGCCATTCGGGGCAGGGTCTGCCGCTGCTGGTCGACCTCGCCGGGTTCACCGGCTCCGGCCTCGGCCACACCGCCTGGAAGAACTTCGGCGAGAACCTGCCCGAGCGGTTGGCCCGCCTGGTCCGCGAAGGTGCCCTGCCGCCGGTCGTGATGGCCATGCCGGACGGCTTCACCCGGCTGGGCGGCAACCAGTATGTCGACACGCCGGTTCTCGGCCGCTGGAGCGGTTTCCTGGCCGATGCGCTGGCCCCGGCGCTGGAGGCGCGGTTCGGCTGCGGCGGCGATGGCCGGCGCGGACTGTTCGGCAAGTCCTCCGGCGGCTACGGGGCGCTGGTCAACGCCATCGCCCGGCCGGACGTGTGGGCGGCCGCCGCCTGCCTCTCCGGCGACATGGCGTTCGAGCTGTGCTACTGGCCCGACCTTCCCGCCGCGGTGCGGGTGCTGGCGCGCCACGACGGCTCGATCGAGGGCTTTCTGGAAGCGTTCCATGCCTCCGACAAGCCGAAGGGCGATGAGGTGACCGCGCTGATGATGCTGGCGATGGCGGGCAGCTACGACCCCGACCCGCAGGGGTCGCCGCTCGGTCTCCGGTTGCCGGTCGACCTGGAGACCTGCGAAGTCATCCCGGAACGCTGGGCCCGCTGGCGCCTGCATGATCCCCTGGTCCTGGCCGACCAGCATGCCGACCGGCTTGCCGGGCTGAAGGGGCTGTGGATCGAATGCGGCGACCGGGACGAGTACAACCTGCTCTACGGCGCCCGCCGGCTGCATCGCCAGCTCGCCGCGAACAGGGTGCCGCACGAGTACCATGAATTCGAGGGTGGCCATTCCGGCATCGACTGGCGGCTCGACACCATCCTGCCGTGGCTGGCCGGCACGCTGGCCTAGGTCGCGTCGATCCGTGGCGGGGCGCCACCTACGCCGCGCTGGCGGCTTCCCGGGTGTTGAGCAGGGCGTAGATGCCCTCGGCCGTGTCGCAGCCGCGCAGCTTCTCGCACAGCGCCTCGTCGCGCAGCAGCCGGGAGACCCGGGCCAGTGCCTTCAGGTGGTCGGCGCCCGCCATTTCCGGCGCGAGCAGAAGGAAGACCAGGTCGACCGGCCGGTCGTCGACCGCGTCGAAGTCGATCGCCTTCTCCAGCCGGGCGAAGACGCCATAGACCCGCGGCAGCCCGGCCAGCTTGCCATGCGGAATCGCAACGCCCCGCCCGACGCCGGTGGTGCCCAGCCGCTCGCGCTCGAGCAGCGTCTCGAAGATTGCCCGTTCGTGCTGGCCGGTCAGATGCGCGGCCTTCTTCGCCAACTCCTGCAGCGCCTGCTTCTTCGAGGTGACGCGCAGGGCGGGGACGATCGCTTCGGGCGTGAGGATTTCGACCATGAAAGGCTTTTCCGTGCCAGCGGCGCCGATCAGGCGCCGGCTTCTCGCGTGCCGCGCGGGTCGACCCAGCCGACGTGGCCGTCGGGCCGGCGATAGACCATGTTGAGGCCGCCATGAGCCGGGTTGCGGAACATCAGCGCCGGCAGTTCGGCGAGGTCCATCCGCATGACGGCCTGGCTGACGGTCAGCGTCTCGACCGGCGTCGTCATCTCGGCGATCACGACCGGCTGATCCGACTCCGTCTCCGCCTCCTCCTCGTCGCCGCCGTCGGCCGCCTGCAGGACATAGGCCTGGGCGTCGATCGCCGGCGCCGCCGCGTCCTCGCGGTGGTGGTCCCGCAGCCGGCGCTTGTAGCGGCGCAGGCGCTTGGCCATCCGCTCGGCCGCCGCATCGAAGGCGACATAGGGGTCCTCCGCCTCGGCCGCCGCGTTCATCTGGATGTTGCGGCCGACATGGATGGCCGCGTCGGCGCGGAACAGATGCGCCTCCCGCGAGAACACGACGGAGGCGTCGATCGCGTCGCCGAAATATTTCGACGTGATCTGATCGAGCCGGTCCGCGACGTGGCTGCGCAGGGCGTCGCCCACGTCGAGCTGCTTGCCTTTGACGCTGAGGTTCATGACGATTCCGAAACCGAAGGGAACGCGCCTCGACGCCGGACATTCGGCGGTCGGCGATGGTGCGTTCGGCGGGCGCGGAACATAGGGACAGGCCTCCCGAGGTGTCAAGACGCCACGCGGCCTGTCGCCCCGCGGCAGCCGGGACCCGGCCGGGCGAACGCGGGGCAGAGGGGGCTTGGCGTCATGCGCCGATCGTCTTTTCCCGCCGGCGCTGGACCGACGACGGGATCCGCATCCCTTCACGGTACTTGGCCACGGTGCGCCGCGCAATCTCGATGCCGTCGCCCCGCAGGATCTCCACGATCCGGTCGTCGGACAGGATGGCGTCGGCCGGCTCGCCCTCGATCAGCGCCTTGATCCGGAACCTGACCGCCGCCGCCGAGTGCGAATTGCCGCCGTCGGCGCCGGAGATCGCCGCGGAGAAGAAGTACTTGAGCTCCAGCACGCCGCGCGGTGTCGCCATGAACTTGTTCGAGGTGACCCGGCTGACGGTCGATTCATGCATCCCGATGGCCTCCGCGATGTCGCGCAGGATCAGGGGCTTGAGCGCCGAGACGCCATGGACGAAGAAGGCATCCTGCTGGCGGACGATCTCCGTCGCGACCTTCAGGATGGTTGTCGCCCGCTGGTGCAGGGACTTGACCAGCCAATTGGCCGTGGCAAAGCAGTCGCCGAGGTAGTCCTTCTCATCCCGGCTGCGGGCGTGCCGGCTGACCTCGGCATAGTAGCGGTGGTTGATGAGGACGCGCGGCAACGTGTCGGGGTTCAGTTCCACCGCCCAGCCGCCGTCGGCCTGCGGCCGCATCAGGATGTCCGGCGTCACGGTCTGCACGGTCTCGTAGTCGAAGCGCCGGGCCGGCCGGGGGTCGAGTTCCCGGATTTCCTGCATCATCTCGGCGAGATCTTCGGCATCGACCCCGCAATGACGCATCAGCCCCGCGTACTCCCGCCGCGCCAGCATGTCCAGCCGGTCGAGAAGGGCGCGCATCGCCGGGTCCAGCCGGTCCTTCTCGGCCAGTTGCAGGGCCAGGCATTCGCTCAGCGACCGGGCGAAGATGCCAGTCGGGTCGAGGCCGTGGAGCCGCGCGACGATCGCCTCCACCTGCTCCAGCGGGCAACCGAACTGCGCCGCGATCTGGTCGGCGCCGGCGGTCAGCCAGCCGTTGTCGTCCAGCCAGTCGATCATGCCGCCGGCGATCAGCCGGTCGCGCGGATCCGGAAACTCGACGGCGATCTGGCCCTCCAGATGCTCGCGAAGGGTCGGCGCGCCGCCGAGGGTCTGGTCGACCCCTTCCTCCGGGCCGTCGAACCCGGTGCGGCCGCCCGCGCCCCAGGGCGTGACGCCCGCCAGGTCCGCGCCGTCCGGCCGGGCGTCCGCGGCGCTGTCGACCGCGCTGCCGTTGGTCCAGACGTTCTCGTAATCCGTGTCTAGCGGCGCGGAATCGCCGGAGGCGAAGCCGTCGGCCTGGGTCAGCCGGTCGGTACCGGTCCGGTCCGGGTCGAGCGCCCGCGGCTCCGCCGACGCCCCGCCGTCCGGCGATGCGGCACCGCCGCCGGAATCGGCCGCCCCATCGGGGCCGCCGTCGGCGTCTTCGCGGTCCAGCAGCGGGTTTCGCTCGATCTCCTGATCGACGAACTGCGACAGCTCGAGATTCGACAGCTGCAGCAGCTTGATCGCCTGCTGCAGCTGCGGAGTCATGACGAGCTGCTGCGATTGCCGCAGGTCGAGCCGTTGAGTCAGCGCCATGATTGCACCGGGTTACAGACTGAATCTTTCACCCAGGTAAACGCGCCGAACGTCCTTGTGCGCCACGATCTCATGCGGCGCACCTTCCATCAGCACGTGACCGTCATGCAAGATATAGGCCCTGTCGACGATCTCCAACGTTTCTCTGACGTTGTGATCGGTGATCAGGACGCCGATGCCCCGGTCGCGGAGCTGGCCGACCAGTTCGCGGATGTCGTTGACCGCGATCGGGTCGATGCCGGCCAGCGGCTCGTCCAGCAGCATGAAATGGGGATGGGAGGCGAGCGCCCGGGCGATCTCCACCCGCCGGCGTTCGCCGCCGGACAGCGCCAGGGCCGGGGCGCGGCGCAGATGGGTCAGGGAGAACTCCGCCAGCAGATCCTCCAGCGTCGCCTCGCGCACGGCTCGGTCGCGCTCCACCACCTCCAGGACCGCGCGGATGTTCTGTTCGACCGTCATGCCGCGGAAGATCGAGGCCTCCTGCGGCAGATAGCCGATCCCCATCCGCGCGCGGCGGTACATCGGCAGCTCGGTCAGGTCGCGGCCATCCAGCGAGATGACGCCGGTATCCGCGGCGATCAGCCCCATGACGATGTAGAAGCAGGTGGTCTTGCCGGCGCCGTTCGGGCCCAGGAGACCGACCGCCTCGCCGCGCTGCAGGCGGATCGACACGTCGCGCAGCACCGGGCGCTTCTTGTAGCTCTTGCCCAGGTTGCGGGCGACCAGGCCCTCGTTCTCGGCCACCAGCGCCGGGCGGTGCCGCCCCGGCCCCTGGGCGTCGGCCGAACCGCCGGACGCATCGGTGTGAAGCGGGGAAACCACGTCGTTCAAGGGAGACTCCCGGTCGGCCACGGAGCTTGCGCGGTCGCGCGCGGCGCAGGCATTGGAGCGGATCAGTCTCTCGGCACCAGCAGGCCGCGGATGCGCCCGCCGCCCTCGCCTTCGCCGCCCGATCGGGACAGGAGACGGCTCACCCCGGTCTCCATGTCGACCTCCGCGAAATCGCCGTTCAGCTGGGTATCGCCCTGGGTCAGCCGGACGTTGCCGCTCAGCGTCGCGATCCCCGTCTCGACATCGTAGACGCCCTCGTCGCCATGGGCGACCTCGCTGGGCGTGGTGATCACGACGTCGCCGCGCGCGCCCATGCGCCGCATCTCCTGTTCGCCGTCCGGTCCGTCGGCGAATTCGGCCGTCAGCTCGTCCGCCTGGATCCGGTCGTCGTCCCGCACCGCGACCGCATCGCCGCGGGCCACGGCGAGCTGCTGGGTTTCCCAGTATTCCAGCGTGTCGCGCGCGGTCACCGTCTCGGTCGGCGTGACCAGCTTGAGGTCGCCGCCCGCCATCACGAAGACGGCCTTGTCCACGTCGTAGACGCCGGTCGCACCGGTCACCGTCTGGTCCGGCGAGGTGATGACGACGTTGCCCTCCGCCGTCAGCTTGAAGATCTCGGTCGAGCCGTCCTCCAGCTCACGGTAGGCGGCCGTCACCGTGTCGGCGGTCAGCGTCGTGTCGCCCTGGCGCAGCACCACGTCGCCGCGCGCGACATACATCTTCTCCTCGCTGTACCACTCCAGGCTGTCGATCGCCTCGATCTCGATCGGCTCGTCCCCGCCGGTCAGGCCCGAAAGCTGGGCGTCGGCCGGTCCGGCGAGGCCGATCGCCGCCGCCGCCGCGGCGGCCAGCCAGGCCGTCGAATGTCTGGGATAGGCGGACATCATGGCAGCACCTCCGGCACGCCTTGCGTATCGGTTCCCGGTTCGGCGCCCCGCAGCACCATCCGGGACCGGCCCGTGAAGATCACCGACTCGCCCTCCGGCCCGACGCGGAAGCCCTGGGACCGGATGGTTCCGCCAGGGCCCGCCACCTCGACCGGGGCATCGCCCCAGGCCGTGCCTTCGGTCAGGTCGATATGCATCTCCTCCGTCCGCATGGCATAGCCGTCGTCGCGGAAGATTTCCACGTTGCCGCGGAGATAGACGTCGTCGCTTTCCCGGTTGTAGACGCCGAAGTCCGCCAGCAGCGACGCCCAGCCGTCGTCCGACAGGGTCATTTCGGCTTCCGGATTCTCGATCTCGACCACCTGCGGACCCGCCTCGCCCTGGCGCGCCTCGGTGCCGTGGATGGTGAACGGCCGCCCCGATTCGTCGGTGGAAGTGTAGCGCGGGTTGACGATCGTCGAGTCTCCGCCCGGGTCCGGACGATCCACCTCGGCGGGGCCGGCCGGGGCATCGACCTCCTCCAGCTGCGGCCACAGGACGACGAGGGCGATCAGCCCCAGCGCGACCAGCGGCAGGACCCGCTTGGCGACCCGGACGAAGGCCGTGTAGCCGCGCCCGCCGCCGACCCGGCGGGTCGGCCGCTCCGCCAGCCGGCTCAATCGCTCGCGCGCGCTGGACGGCGACGGGTCGGGGCGGTCGCCGGTCATCGCCTCGGTCAGCGCCACGGCCTCACGCCACCCCGGCCCGCAGGCAGTCGTGGATGTGAACGATGCCGACCGGCCGGCGCCCCTCGTCCAGGACGAAGAGGCTGGTGATCGCCATGGTGTTCATCGTGCCCAGCGCCTCGGCCGCCAGCGCGCCGCCGCGGATGGTCAGCGGCGTCGGCGTCATGATCTCGTCCACCGGGCGGGTCAGCAGGTCGTCCTCCATGTTCCGGCGCAGGTCGCCGTCGGTGACGATGCCGACCAGGCCGCCGGCCGCGTCCAGCACCCCGACGCAGCCGAAGCTGCCGGCGGTCATCACCAGGATCGCGTCGGCCATCCGCGTGCCCACGGTGACCAGCGGCAGGCTGTCGCCGCCATGCATGACGTCGCTGACCTTGATCAGCCGCTTGCCCAGCGAGCCGCCGGGATGGAGCTGCTTGTAGTCGTCGCGGGAGAACCCCCGCCGCTCCAGAAGCGCGATCGCCAGGGCATCGCCCAGCGCCAGCATCAGGGTGGTCGAGGTGGTCGGCGCCAGCCCCATCGGGCAGGCCTCCGGCGCGTCCGGCAGCAGCAGCAGCACGTCGGCATGTTCGCCCAGGCTGCTGGCGGCGCGGCTGGTGATCGCCACCACCGGCACCGAGAACCGCCGGGCATAGGCCAGGATATCCGCCAGTTCCGGCGTGTCGCCGCTGTTCGAAAGGGCGATCAGCGCGTCCTCCCGCGCGACCATGCCCAAGTCGCCGTGGCTCGCCTCGCTCGGGTGGACGTAGTAGGCCGGCGTGCCGGTCGACGCCAGGGTGGCGGCGATCTTCCGCGCGATGTGGCCCGACTTGCCCATGCCGGTGACCACCACCCGGCCGCGGACGCCCATCACCACGTCGACCGCCTGCCGGAACGCCCCGTCCAGGCTGTCCGCCAGCCGGTTCAGCGCATCGGCCTCGATCGCCAGCGTGCGCCGCGCGGAGGCCAGGACCCGCTCGGCGGTGGCATCGGGCGTCGGCTCCGGCATCGGCATCGGCTGGAGGGGAAGCGGCTGCGGCTTCGGCTGGGACATCGATTTCTCCCGATCCGGCGCGGCGGGCGCCGGGGAAACGCAAGGGACGGGGGCGCAAGCGACGGCGGGCGTTCGACCGCCGCCCCGGGCCGCCCGCCGACGGCAACGGCCCGGGAGTGCGACGCCGCGGGCCAGTGAGATCGGCCGTCGAGTAAGATCGGCCGTCGAGTAAGATCGGCCGTCGCCGGGCCGATCGGCCGTCGCCGGGCCCCCGGCGCCCGCGACGCGCCCGGCGGCCGACGACGGCGGCCCCGGCGCACTCCCCCTCGGGTCCGCCGACTATGGAATCGCCCCGCGCCGCGGTCAATTTCTTCGGCCGGCCGCCGCGTGCGGCGCCGTCCGGACCGTCACGAATGGGCGAAGATGTCCGTCTCCGCCCAGCCGGCCAGGTCCAGTCGGGCGCGCATCGGCAGGAAGTCGAAGCAGGCCTGCGCCATCGCGGTGCGCCCTTCGCGCGCCAGCATGCCGTCCAGGCGTTCCTTCAGCCGGTGCAGGTACAGCACGTCGCTGGCAGCATAGCGCTGCTGCTCCGGCGACAGGTGGTCGGCGCCCCAGTCGGAGCTCTGCTGCTGCTTCGACACCTCGACGCCCAGCAGGTCCCGGCACAGGTCCTTCAGCCCGTGCCGGTCGGTGAACGTTCGGGTCAGGCGCGAGGCGATCTTGGTGCAGTAGGCCGGCGCCGCGACAACGCCCAGCCAATGCTCGATCGCCGCCAGATCGAAGCGGGCGTAGTGGTAGAGCTTCAGCCGCCCCGGATCGGCGAGCATCCGGGCGAGGTTCGGCGCCTCGTAGCGGCCCCTGGGCAACTGGACCAGGTGCGCCGTGCCGTCGCCGGCCGACAGCTGTACCAGGCACAACCGGTCGCGGTGCGGCGAGAGCCCCATCGTTTCAGTGTCGACGGCGATCGTCCCCCCGAGGTCGAGGCCGTCCGGCAGGTCGCCGACATGAAGCGTGGGATGCGTTTCGGTCACGGGCAGTTGCTTCCTGGGCGCGGCGGCCGCACGGCGAGGGCACGGCCGGAAAAAACAACGGCCCGCGCGAACGGCGGGCCGGGATCCGACGATGCCCCCGCGGCCAGGGACGCCGCGCCGAAAGGATGGTGCCCAGGAGAAGACTCGAACTTCCACGGCCTTTCGGCCACAGGTACCTGAAACCTGCGCGTCTACCAATTCCGCCACCTGGGCATCGCGGCGAGCCGGGTACTTAAGGCCCATGCGGTCGCTTGTCAACACGAGAAAACGGACGACTTTCCTCCTCGAGTCGGCGTGACGCGGGCCGGCCCGGCGGGGCGGCCGAGACGGGGGGAAGCGGGCGATCGCAGTCCGTCGATTGAACCTCGACAGGGCGCCGGCCCAGCCCTATTCATGGGCGCCTTGCAGCGCCGCCCGTCATCACGGCTCCCGCTCGGGGAACCGGCGGCGGCACCGACGACAATGGTTCTTCGACCGGGAGCGGACCCATGGTCTACCGCGCGCCGGACTTCAAGACGGTGGCGATCTTCGGCGGCACGGGCTTCATCGGCCGGTACATCGTGCGCGACCTGGCGAAGCGCAGCTGGCGGGTCAACGTCGCCACCCGCGACGCGGACCGGGCGCGCCACCTGCAGCCGCTGGGGACGGTCGGGCAGATCTGCCCGGTCTTCGCCAATGTTCGGGACGAGGCCTCGACCGCAGCGGCCGTACGCGGCGCCGACTACGTGATCAACCTGGTCGGTATCCTTTACGAATCCGGGGCGCAGAAGTTCGAATCGGTCCACGCGGCCGGCGCCGGACGCATCGCCAAGGCGGCGGCCGAAGCCGGGGCGGAGCGGATGATCCACATCTCCGCGATCGGCGCCGATCCGAATTCGCCGTCCCAGTACGCCCGCACCAAGGCCGAGGGCGAGAAGGCGGTGCTGGACGCCTTCCCCGACGCCACCATCCTGCGGCCGTCGATCGTGTTCGGTCCGGAGGACGGTTTCTTCAACATGTTCGCGGGCATGGCCCGCTACCTGCCGGTGCTGCCGCTGATCGGCGGCGGCCACACGAGATTCCAGCCGGTCTATGTCGGCGACGTGGCCGATGCAGTGATGGCCTGCCTGGACGACCGCAAGACCTGCGGCAAGGTGTTCGAGCTCGGCGGACCGCGGGTCTACAGCTTCCGCCGGCTGCTGGAGATGATCCTCGAGGAGACCCGGCGCAAGCGCCTGCTGATGCCGCTGCCCTGGCCGATCGCGCGGGCCCAGGCCAAGGTTCTGGGCGCCCTGCCCAAGCCGCTCCTGACCCCCGACCAGGTGACCCAGCTGGAGCGGGACAACGTGGTCGCCGACGGCGCCGCGACGCTGCAGGACCTGGGCATCGAGCCGACCGCGCTGGAAGTGATCCTGCCGACCTACATGGACCGCTATCGCCTCGGCGGCCGGTTCGCGGCACGGCAGAAGCTCAACCCCTGAACGAGACCTCGCAGGCCGGCCGAACCGCGTCAGCGGTTTGCCCGACGGACATGCGTCCCCGGCATATCGTCATCAGGGAGCGAGCCGTGCGCACCGGTCGGGGCACCTGACCGGCAATTCCGGCGGGTAGGGTTCTTCGATCGAGGGAAAATCCCGCGGAGGAGAGTACTTACCGTCTTCCCAGGTGAAGAGTGGCCCAATATACGGCACCCGCAGTGGCCCCAGCAACAAAGGGTTGGGGAATGAAAATCACTTCGGCCATGAATATCCTGCGATAGGCCGGTCCGAGAGCAATGAGATAGAAGCCCGACAGGAGCACTTGAGTGACAAGCCCGACTGAAAGGGTGGTCACCACCCAGCCATCTGGGAAGGGTCGCGTCAGGCGCCGGTTGAGAACCACGGCGACTGGCAGAAGCATCGCCACAGCGATCGGAACGGTGGTCATGAGGCCGGGGAGCAGGCAGGTCCATCGATAGACCTCAGTGCCGCTTCGGAGATCGCAACCGGCTGGAACAAGCCAAAGAAAAAGTGCTGCTACTGCTGTCGGCACCAGCGCCGTCACGACTGATGCGCGGAGAAGCTCGGCCCCCTTGTGCCCTTTCGATGTCCTGTAAGCCGAGGTCCAAAATGTCATCATTCTTCCCAGAAAGGGACTACAACTGACATTGTACAGATCACACGTCGATTTTCATCACATTCTCAAGCGCAGCTGGCGACCTCGACACTGGACGTTGAAAGGGCACACGGGCGGCCGGGGATTTCCGGCAATGGCGGCCGCCCGGTACCGATCTTCCTGAACGATCGAGGCAGTCCCACTTCGTCGCACACCTCCACGACGAGGGGGCATAGCGGTCCCGTTGACCGGCATCGGACGTGGCGCCCATCCGGTTCAGCCGACGCCGGGATGCCGGACCGCCGCTTCGCTTTGATCCCACCGCAAGCCCACGAAAAAAGGGCGCCCGCAGGCGCCCTTCTTCCGTCTCGCCGGGCATTGCACGGGTCAGTGCAGGCTGACCGGCTCCATCTCGTTCTGGCGGACCACGGCGTAGGCGGTCTCGCGGTCGCGCACCACCGTCAGGGCGGTCCCGTCCGCGCCGTGGATCGCCCAGGCCTTGGTGTCGTCCACGGTGATCGGCTTGACGTAGGCCACCTCGTCGACGCCGAGCGACGCCAAGTCGGTCGGGGTCATCCGGCGGGCTTCCTGGGGAAAATCGTGCCTCATGGCTCGAACCTCGAATCTCGGGGCGGCGGCGGCGCCGGTCAGGACGCCTGGTCCTCGGCTGCCGGGTCGGCTTCGACGTCGATCGTCTCCGGCGAAGCGGCATTGCCGGCGCGCTGGATGTCGATCGTGCGCGCCCGGCTGGACGGCGCAGGCCGGTGCAGGTCGATGTTCAGCAGGCCGTTGTCGAGCGTCGCGCCGACGATCTCGATCCCGTCTGCAAGCACGAAGGACCGCTGGAACTGACGCGAGGCGATGCCGCGGTGCAGATAGACGCGCTCCGCATCCTCGCGCTGCTTGCCGCGGATGGTCAGCTGGTTGTCCTCGATCTGCACCGACAGGTCGTTCTCGGTGAAACCGGCGACCGCCAGGGTGATCCGCAGCCGGTCATTGCCCAGCTTCTCGATGTTGTAGGGCGGATACCCGTCGGTCGACGCCTTGGCGGCGCGGTCGAGGGTCCGCTCGAACTGCTCGAACCCGAGCAGGAGCGGAGAGTTCAGAAGCGAGAGACGGGTCACGGTGCGCGGTCTCCTCGTGCGAGCGAGCGGCCGATCACCCGCGGCCGGCAACGGGGGGCCCGGCACGGCCGGCGCCCGATTGTGGGTTCGACGGCCCGAAAGGCGCCGTCGTCCCGACAGTGAAGGTAGGGTGCCGCGCGACGGGATTCAATGTGGCCGCCTCCGCCGGCCCGGCACTTGTTTCCGGTCGCTTTGACCTGGATCAAGGGCGGTCGGGCGCGGTCGGCGTAGCAGGGGCGAAATCCGCCCCGACCCATCCGTCCCGAGGCCGCCTCCGATGACCGACCTCACGCTCGCCGACCTTCCCGGGCGCGACACCGCCGCGACGGGCGGCGCCGGGCTGCTCGACCTCGACCGTCTGGCGGCCGTGCCGACCGTCCGCGACCCGTTCGATCACCTGGTCGCAGAAGGGCTCCTGTCGGCCGGCGACCTTGCGGCGATCGGCCGGGACTTCCCGCCGATCCGCAAGCCCGGGCTGTTTCCCGCCCACGAAGTCCGGGGAGGCCCCGCATTCGCCCGGCTGATCGCCGAGATCGAGGGGCGACGGCTCGCCGCCGTGATGTCGGAGAAGTTCGGCCTCGACCTCATGGGGCTGCCGCTGATGGTCACGGTCCGCGGCCATTGCGCGGCGAAGGACGGCAGGGTGCACACGGACTCGACCTCGAAGGTGGTCACCTGCCTGCTCTACCTCAACGGCGCCGACTGGCCGGCCGATGGCGGGCGGCTCAGGCTGCTGCGCTGCGGCGACGGCCTGGACGACCCGATCGCCGAGGTGCCGCCGACCGGCGGGACGCTGGTCGCCTTTCGCCGGACCGACCGGTCCTGGCACGGCCATGCGCCGTTCGAGGGGCCGCGACGCTACGTCATGTTCAACTGGATCGCCTCGGAGGCGGAGGCGGCGCGCGAGGTCGCCCGGCACACCCTCTCCGCCCGGCTGAAGAAGGCGCTGAGCTTCGACGCCGGAAGGAGCTGAACCGCGATGCCCGACACCCTGTCCGCCCCGGCCGAACCGACCGCCGCCGGAATCGAGGCGCAGTTGCTCGGCTGCTTCGACGCCGCCGACCGGCGCGACCGGCCCTGGACCCACTGGCTGCTCCAAGGCGTCCTGCCGGAACCGGCGGCCGACGCGGTCGCTCACCTGCCACTGCCGGCACCCGACCGGTCAGCCTTGGCGTTCGACGGCACGCGGGCCGGCGACAATCCCAGCCGGCTGTTCTTCAACCCGGACGGCCGGGCGCGCTTCCCGGTGGTCGATGCGATCGCCGCCGCCTTCGACGGCGCGGCCGTGCGGACCCGCCTGTCGGCGCTCACCGGCGTCGACCTGGCACCGCACGCCCTGCGCATCGAGTACTGCCAGGACGTCGACGGCTTCTGGCTGGAGCCGCACACCGACATTTGGCCGAAGAAGCTGACCATGCTGGTCTATCTGGCGCGCGACCCGGCCCTGGCCGACGCCGGCACCGACCTCTACGACGGACCGGAGCGGCTGTGGGGCAGCGCGCCCTACGTCTTCGACGGCGGATTGATCTTCATTCCCGGTGACGACACCTGGCACGGCTTCGCGCCGCGGCCGATCCGGGGCGTACGAAAGTCGCTGATCGTCAACTATGTCGACGCCACCTGGCGCGCCCGCCACGAGCTGGCCGAAGGCGCCTAGCGGGACGGGCCCGGACGCCGACGGGCCCGCCGGCTGCCGCTTCGCTCTGGGCGGCCCGCGGGACGAAATCGTATCGCGGTGTCCCAATTCCGCCCGGCCCGGATATGATCGTCCGGCATTGAGCGGGGCGCGCTGCCGCCGATCCCCGATGCGACCGACGCCTGCTGGCGGACCGCTGCGCCCGTGACCGATACCACCCCCGTCCTGCCCTTCGCCGGCGAACTCGCGGCCGTGCTGACCGCGGTCAGCTGGGCGCTCGCCAGCGTCCTGTTCGCCGGCGTCGGCGGCCGGGTCGGTGCGCATGTGCTGAACCGCTCCCGCGTGCTGTTCGCCCTCGGTTTCCTGATCGCCCTTCATTTCGCCGTCGAGGGTCGGGCCTTTCCGGCGCATGCGACGATGGCGCAGTGGGGCTGGCTCGCGCTCTCCAGCATCGTCGGGCTGGTGATCGGCGACACGCTGCTGTTCACCGCCTACATCCGGATCGGGCCGCGGCTCGGCACCCTGACCATGACGGCGGTGCCGATCTTCGGCGCCCTGCTCGGCCTCGCCGCCTTCGGCCAGGGGCTGACGATGCTGCAGATCGCCGGTATCGCGCTGGGCGTGGGCGGCGTGGTCGCGGTGGTCGCCGACCGGCGGTCGAGCCGGATCGGGATTCCCGGCGCCCACGCCTTTCGCACGGGCATCGCCGCCGGCATCGGCGCCGCGCTTTGCCAGGCGGTCAACCTGGTCGCGGCCAAGCAGGCGATGCTGCTCGGCGATCTCTCGCCGCTGTCGGCGACGCTGGTGCGCACGACGGTGGCCGTGGGGCTGCTCTGGGGACTGGTCGCCGTGCGTGGCGGACTGCCGCAGACCGTCGCCGCGTGGCGCAACCGGCCGGTGCTGACGGCCATGGTGGTCGGCAGCCTGATCGGCCCGGCACTCGGCATCTGGCTCTCGATGATCGCGGTCCGATGGACCCAGGTCGGCGTCGCCGCGACGCTGATGGCGCTGCCGCCGGTGCTCCTGATCCCCTACGACGTGTTCGTCCGCAAGCGGCCGGTCTCGGCGCTGTCGATCGCCGGGACGATCGTCGCGCTCGCCGGCGTGGCGGTGCTGTTCAACACGTAGGTCGCGCCGCAGCGCGGGCCGACGCGAACCCGTGCGGTGTTCCGCCGGCCGGGCCCGGCCGCGGAGGCCAGTCGCGCCTTCGACGCGACCTGAGCCGGATCATGACCCGGTCGTCTTAACGATATTGCAAACACCGGGTCAGATGATGGAACTTCCTCCTCCGTCATCCGATCGGGAGCCCGGCGTCGCCATGGCCCAGGAAATCCGCACCATCGTCTTCACCGAGGCCGAAGCGCTGTTCGCCCTGGTCCAGGGCCGGCGGACCGCCGGCCGGACCGTCGCGCCGGGCGAGGTCCGCGCCTTCACCACCCATGAGGCCAACGGCACGCCGGAGGCGCTGCTGCGCGTAAGGCGGGCTGACGACGGCGCCGAGGAGGAGCACGTCTTCGACGCCGAGGAGATGCGCGAGGCCCTGGTCGCCTACTGCATCCGCCGCCGCGTGCCGCTGCCGATGAAGGGCCGCAAGCACGTCGAGGCGTCGCGCAGCGGGCTGGCGCTGGTGGTGACGTTCGAGATCACCGACGCGGTCGCGGAGGCGGTCTACGGCACGGTTCCCCTGCCCGAGGCCGCGCCCGCCGGCGCCTGATCCGGATCCCGCGCGCGGCGGCGGACGGGCGGCGCCGTAGCGTTAACGCTTTCCTAAACCCCCTCGGCGCAGCCTCATCCCATGGCAATCGGCCCGACGACGGGCGTCCGGGAAGGGTTGAGACGATGGCGCGCGAGGTCCGCTACATCCTGTTCAGCGACAACGAGGCGATCTGGGCCCTGGTGCAGTGGCGCCGCGGCCTCGGGCTGTCGGTCGGCGACGGCACGGTGCGCAGCTTCGTCACCCACGTCTCGAACGGCGAGCCGGAGGCGCTGCTGTCGATTGAGCCCGGCGCCGGCCGGCGACCGGAGGAGCACGTCTTCCGCGCCGACGAACTGCGCGACGCCCTGGTCGGCTATTGCCGGTTCCGCAGCATCCCGCTGCCGCGCGACGGCGCAAAGGAGATCGAGGTGACCCGCGGCCGGATCGGCCTGGTGGTGACCGTCGAAGGGGCCGACCAGCCGATGCCCGCCGGGCGTCCCCGGGTGCCCGAAGACCGACCGGCCGCCGTGGCCTGAAAGCCGGGCCCGCACCGCCAACCTCTCGCGTAGAGCGATCGCCGACCCCACCTTCGCCACAAAGGCGGTGACTCCTGGTCCGGGATGGCCGCAACCGAAGGGGCTGCCGGCATGAGCCTGGAACTCAGGGGCGCGATCAGGGCGCTCGATACCGCCACCACCGCCGCGCTGGGCGTGCTGGCGACGGCGTCCGGCTACTGGACCTATCTCGGCGTGCGCTCGCTCCTGGACGACGGCAGCCTGCTGGCGGCCGGCGGGGCGGTGATCTATTCGGTCGCCGTCTCGGTCGCGATCTTCATCGTCTGGAGCTACTTCATGAAGTTCCTGCCGCTGATGCGCAGCGGCGCCGCCAAGCTGAAGCTGCTGCTGCTGATGGGCGTCGCGGCGGTGGCGATCGTCGCCATGTCGTCCTGGCTGAACGCCGCGGCGTTGGCCGGTCCGGCGGCGGTGGAGCAACATCTGGCCGAGGCGGTGGAGGACTACCAGGGCTCCCTGACCCGGGCGCACGAGAACGCCCTGGCGGCCCAGTCGCTGCTGCCCGACGTGCGGATCGCCGCGGCCAAGTTCGCCGACCTGGCCGAACAGGAGAACGCCTCCGGCGCCCTGACCGGCACCGCCGGGTCGGGCACGGTCGTCGCCCTGCTGCGGCAGACCGGCCGTCAGCTGGGAGAGATCGCCGGGCAGATCGAGGCGTCGTCTGACGATGTGGCCGCACTGATGCAGGAAGGGCGCGGCCATCTGGGCGTGATGCGCGACCTGATCGCCGCCACCGGCCCGATCGATGCCCGCGCCACCGGCGTCGCCGACGAGGCGGTGCAGCTGATCGCCGTGATCTCCGCGCTGGAGGAAACCTCGGTCGCCCCGGCGATCAAGCGCGCGGTCGACGGCCTGGCCCGCGGCTTCGTCCGCCCGGTCGCCGACGGCCGCACCGCCGATCTCGCCCAGCGCCAGACCGAGGTGGTCGGCTCGGTCGAGCAGGTGATCGCCGAGACCAGCGTCGCGCTGACCGGGGCGGTCGACGAAATCCTGGCGCGTCCGGCCGCCGATCCGGTGCAGTTCCAGCCGATGAGCGCGGCCGAGGCGGTGCTGACCTATGCCGATGACTTCGTCCCCGCCTGGGCCGGCGCGATCGCGATCGACATGGTGCCGGCGGTGCTGGTGCTGATCGTCATGGTGGTGCACGGCGTCGCCCGCGAGTACGAGGGCCACCGGCCGGAGGCGACGCTGACCCTGACGGAGCTGAAGCTCGCGAAGCGGGCGCTCCAGGAACTGGATCTCGAGGAGATGCAGGGCGGCGCCCGCGCCAGCGTCGAGCGGCTGCGCACCGCCAGGGCCGGCGAGGCGGAGCCGCCGCGCGAGGTGGCCGGGCGGGATACCCCTTCCCGCCCGCGCAGCGCCTGAGCGCGGCGGAGGCGGAGGGCCGGACGATGACCACGACGCTGCCGGTCGCGACCAGCGGATCGGGGCCGGAGAACGGGCCGGAGCCGGAGACCGGATCGGGGCCGCCCGGGGACCGCGATGACGACCGGCGGCGCCGGCTCGATTCCGGCCGCCTGCTCTCGGCGGTCTTCGCCGCGACACTGGCGGGGTCCCTCGGGCTGGTCGGCTGGGACGCCTGGCAGACGGCCCAGCGCGCCGGCGCTGGGTGGGCGCCGCCGGCGCCGGCCGAGCGGCTGCTGCCGCGGCGCGATGCCGCCGCCCCGCCGGCCGATGCCGGACCGGCCGCACCGGACGACCGCATCCGCCCCTATGCCCCGGGAACCGTTCCCGCCCTGCCCCATGGCGAGGCGATGACCTTCACCTTCGTCGAGGCCGTCGACGGCCGGCCGGCGGCGATCCTGGCCAAGGGCGCGCTCGGGCCGGGCAGCGCCGACGACCTCGCCGCGTTCTGGGAGGAGACCGGCGGGCGCGCCCGGGAGATCCGCCTGGACAGCCCCGGCGGGCTGGTCGGCGAGGGATTGGCGGCTGGACGCTGGGTGCGGGAAACCGGCCTCGACACCCGCGTCGACCGCTATGCCGACTGCACCTCGTCCTGTCCGCTGGTGCTGGCCGGCGGCGTCGCCCGTCTTGCCGATCCGTCGGCGAGGATCGGCGTCCACCAGATGTTCCGGGAGGAACGGCGGGTCGCCCCGGTCGACGACACCATGCGCACCACCCAGGTGCTGGCCGCCGACGTGCTGCGCCACTTCCTGGAGATGGGGGTCTCGGCGGAGATCATGGAGCCGGCGCTGCGCACGCCGCCGATCGCCGTCTACCTGTTCGATGGCCTGGAACTGGAGCGGCTGGGCCTGGCCGAGGTGGCGGGGTAGCGGCTTCGGGGCCCGCTACCCACCCTTCCCGTTGAACTGCCGCGCCGAACGGCCCAAATTCTGTGCGCCCCGGCGGAACGTGCGCGCGCCGGCGGCCGGCGGCCCCGGGCAGCCGCCGGGAGAACCCGCGCACCAACGATATCGAGCGATGGGGTGGGGCCGATGGCCGTGAAGAAGCACTGGACCCTCGACGACATTCCCTGGGAGCGCTTCGACCGGTCGAAGGTCGACCCCGACCAGGAAAAGCTGGCCCGCGCGGCCGCCATGGTCGAATACAACTCGGCCGACTACGTCCAGTATCTCGAAAACGTCTTCGCCGACGATCCGCGATTCATCGAGGCGGCGCGCCAGTGGGGCGTCGAGGAGGCGCAGCACGGCGAGGCGCTGGGCCGCTGGGCGGCGCTGGTCGACCCGAGCTTCGATTTCGAGCAGCGCTTCGCCCGGTTCCGCGACGGCTTCCGCCCGGACGTCGACGCCACCAGTTCGATCCGAGGCTCGCGCGCCGGCGAGATGGTGGCCCGCTGCATGGTCGAGGTCGGCACCAGCTCGTACTATTCCGCCCTCGGCGACGCCGCGCAGGAGCCGGTGCTGGAGGCGATCTGCCGCCGCATCGCGGCGGACGAACTGCGGCACTACAAGTTGTTCTACGACAACCTCAAGCGCTATCTGGACAAGGACGGTCTGAACCGCCTGCAGCGCCTGAAGGTGGCGCTCGGCCGGATCAACGAGACCGAGGATGACGAACTGTCCTACGCGTTCTACGCCGCGAATACCGAGCCCGGCACCCCCTACGACCGGGAGCACAACAACCGCGAATACATGCGCCGGGCGATCCCTTATTACCGGGACACCCACATCGACCGGGCGCTGGCGATGATCTTCAAGGCCTGCGGGCTGAAGCCGCACAGCCGGATGTTCGACGTCACCGCCTATGGCGCCAAGTGGTATCTGGGACGGCGGCAAAAGCAGCTGTCTCGCCTGGCCGCCTGAACCGGAGGAGACCGCGAGATGCTGCTGCGCCGGCTGATCTTCCTGGCCGCCAAGCACGCCGCCACCGACCCGCGGGTGCGCTCCCTGGCGGTCGACGCGGCCCGCAAGGCTCGGCCACATGTCGAGCGCACGGCACGCGAGGCGCGCGCGGCCATGCGGGAGGTCTCGCCGACCAAGGATCCCCGCGGCTTCGCCCAGCGCCTCCGCGACCGGCTGAGCGACGTGACGCCGCCGCCGCCCAAGGCCGGCCCACCGGCGAAACGGGACTAGCCTCGCCGGTCGGCGCGGCCGACGGCGCGACTCGACGCCCGCCATCGTTCGCCGCATACTGCCGCTTGGCGGGCTGGGTTGCGGGACCCGGGCCCTGGACGATGGCAGGACGGGCCCGATCCCCTCGTGACGCAGGAAGTGCGCTTCATTCTCTTCAGTCCGGTCGAGACGGTCTGGGCGATCGCCCTGTGGCGCAGCGCGGCCGGCCGGCCGATGCCGCCCTCGACCGTGGTCCGGTTCGAGGTCGATCCGAACGAGGCCGCACCCGGCCTGCGCCTCAGCGCCCGGCCTAGGAACGGCGGCGCCCTGATCGACTACCGCTTCGACGCGCGGGAGCTGACGGACGCGCTGATCCATTTCTGCGCCGGGCGGCGGATCCCGCTGCCCAAGGACGCCGCCAAGGCGCTGGAGGTCCACAACGGCCGGTTCGCGATCGGGATGCGCCGCAACCTCGACGAAACGGCCCCCCAGGTCGGCGCGGAAGGCGTCGACCTGGAGGTGCCGGACATCGAGATCGATCGGGTCCTGGCGCAGATCTGACCCCGCGCCGTCGGGTCAGCCGGCCGGCACGGGCGCGCCGCCGTCGAATTCCGGCACCGGGTTGGTGCTGGCGGCATCGTCCTCCAGGTCCTGCCAGTTGACCTCGGCGTCGTCGATATAACCGGGGATATCCTCCTCCCAGAAGCCGACGATCGTCCGCGTGATGTTGAGGTAGAGCGTCCCGTCGACGATCCGCCACAGATTGGGATTGCCGGGCACCTTGCCCTCCAACGCCACGCCATAGGCACAGTGGCCGTCATAGGCGGGAGCGTAGCGCTCGGGATCGGCGAGGAAGCGCTCGCGGTTTTCCTCGGTGGCGAAGGCCCAGGTGGCGCCGTTCCAGTCCGCGGTGATGTCCGACCTGCCGGGCACCGCGGCCGGCTGCGCCTCGCCCACCGGGGCCTGCGGGAGGTCGAAATAGGCCACGACGTCATAGCCGCTGACGGCATAGCCGGAACCGTCGACAAATTGCTCGCCGGCCAAGGCCGGCCCGGCGGACAGCGCCAGGGCCACGGCGGCAGCGGCGATCGGGAAGCGCAAGCTCATCGTTCGGGTCTCCTCATCGGGACGGGGCGATCATGGCCGGGGCCGTCGGTCCGGCCCCCGCCCTCCAGGCCCCGAAGATGGGGCGGGTCGGCGGTCTCGGGCCAGCCACGCTTGCGTGAGCGCCGCGGGCGCCGCGGCTCACGGCGTTGTCAGGCGACAGTGCGCGGCGGATCGACTAGGGTGCGGTGCGGTGCAGCATGCCGCCTGCGCCCGCCGATGCTGCCCGACCGGATCGCAGAGGCGACGACGCCTTCGACCCCTGCCCTGATTGACCCCGAACGCCGATGTCCGATGTTCCGACCGACCGCCCTGCCCCACCACCGCCGGGCGGGGCACCGTCCGACCCTCCAATCGGGCCCCAGGCCGGGCCCCTGGCCGGGCTGACCGTCCTCGACCTCTCCCGGATCCTCGCCGGCCCGACCTGCACCCAGCTGCTGGGCGACCTCGGCGCCGAGGTGATCAAGGTGGAGAAGCCCGGCGCCGGCGACGACACGCGGAGCTGGGGCCCGCCCTACGTCGCCGACGCCGAGGGCGGACCGACCACCGAAAGCGCCTATTATCTCTGCGCCAATCGGAACAAGAGGTCGGTCACCCTCGACATCGCTCGGCCCGAGGGTCAGGGGCTTCTGCGCGAGCTGCTGGCCGGCTGCGACGTGCTGATCGAGAACTTCCGCACCGGCACGCTGGAGCGCTGGGGCCTGGGCTGGGAAGACCTGAGGGTCGACTTCCCCGGCTTGGTCTACTGCGCGATCAGCGGCTTCGGCCGGACCGGGCCCTACCGCGACCGCGCCGGCTACGACTTCCTGATCCAGGCAATGGGCGGGATCATGAGCGTCACCGGCCATCCCGACGGCCCGCCCACCAAGGTCGGGGTCGGGATCGCCGACGTGATGTGCGGCATGTACGCCGCCACCGCGATCCTGGCCGCGATCCGCCACCGCGACCGGACCGGCGAGGGCCAGATGATCGACCTCGCCCTGTTCGACAGCCAGATCGCCTGGCTGATCAACGCCGGCACCAACTACCTGACCTCGGGCCGGGTGCCGGGCCGCCTTGGCAACGGGCATCCGAACATCGTGCCCTACCAGACCGTCGCCGCGGCGGACGGCGAGTTCGTGCTGGCGGTCGGCAACGACGCGCAGTTCCGGCGGTTCTGCGCGGTCGCCGGGATCCTGTCCCTGGCCGACGACCCGCGCTTCGCCACCAATGCCGCCCGGGTCGCGCACCGCGAGGTCCTGTTGCCGCTGATCGAGGAGGCGACCCGGACCCGCCCGGCCGCCCATTGGACCGAGGCGCTGGAGGCGGTGGGCGTGCCGTGCGGGCCGGTCAACACGCTGGACCGGGTGTTCGACGATCCCCAGGCCGTTCATCGCGGCATGCGGATCGAGATGGACCATCCGCTGGCCGGCGGCGGCAGCGTGGACCTCATCGGCAATCCGCTGAACCTGTCGGCGACGCCGGTGACCTACCGCCATGCGCCGCCGACCCTGGGCCAGCACACCGATGCCGTGCTGACCGAGCGCCTCGGCCTCGACCCTGCCGCATTGTCGGCGCTTCGTGACGCGGGAGTGATCTGACCCGATGCCGACCGCTGCTGCCCTGATCGCGGAACGCCTCGCCCGTGCCGGCTGCACCCACGCCTTCGGCATGCCGGGCGGCGAGGTGCTGTCGCTGGTCGCGGCGCTGGAGGCCGCCGGCATCACCTTCGTCCTGGCCCGGCACGAGAACGCCGCCGGCTTCATGGCCGAGGGGTACTGGCACCGGACCGGACGGCCGCCGGTCCTGGTGACCACGATCGGCCCCGGCCTCGCCAACGCGGTCAACGTCACGCTCAATGCGCTGCAGGACCAGGTGCCGCTGATCGTGCTGTCCGGCAGCGTCGACCCCGCCGAAGCGCTGACCTATACCCACCAGGTGCTGGATCACGGGCAGGTGATGCGTCCGGTCACCAAGGCCAGCTTCCTGGCCACGCCGGGCGGCGTCGCGGTGATGGTCGACAAGGCGCTGGCGATTGCACGCGACGACCGGCCGGGTCCGGTCCACATCGACCTGCCGATCGCCCTCGCCGACGCGCAGGAGCCGGCGCGCCCCGACCTCGCCCGCCCTGCCCCGGCACCGGCCGCGCCCGCGCCGGGAGAGGCGCTGGACCGCGCCCGCGGCTGGCTGGTGGACGCCGAACGGCCGCTGATGATCGCCGGCATCGACGTGTTGCACCACGGCGCCGCGGAGGCGATCGCGGCGGTCTGCCGCCGGCTCTCGATCCCCCTCATCACCACCTACAAGGCCAAGGGCGTGCTGCCGGAGGACGATCCCCTGGCGCTCGGCGGCGCCGGGCTGTCGCCCAAGGCGGACCGGCGCCTCCTTCCGCTGATCGCGGAGGCGGACCTGGTGCTCTCGGTCGGCTACGACCCGATCGAGATGCGGATCGGCTGGCGCGATCCCTGGGGGCCGGAGAAGCGGGTGGTCGAACTGACCGCCGCACCCAATCATCACTACATGCACCAGGCGGCGATCAGTTTCGTCGGGGACGTGGGCGCGGGGCTCCGCGCGCTGACCGACGGTATCGCGCCGCGGCCGACCTGGCCGGGCGGCGAGCCGGCGGCGGTGCGCACCGCCCTGCGCCGCGACTTCGCGCCGGCCGGCGACGGCGCCGACGACTGGGGTCCGGCAGGGGTGTTCGCGGCCCTGCGCCAGGCCCTGCCGGACGACGCGGTGGTCACCGTCGACAGCGGCGCGCACCGCATCCTGCTGAGCCAGCAATGGACCTGTGCCCGGCCGCGGACGCTGCTGCAGTCGACCGCCTTTTGCACCATGAACTGCGCCCTGCCGCTGGGCATCGGCGCAAAGCTGGCGGCCGGCGACCGGCCGGTGGTCGCGGTGGTCGGCGACGGCGGGCTGGAGATGGGCCTCGGCGAACTGGCGACCGCCCGCGACCGGGGCATCGCCCTGGTGGTCGTGGTCCTCGCCGACGCCTCGCTGGCGCTGATCGACCTGAAGCAGCGGGCCCGCAAGTTGCCCAGCGCCGGTGTGACATTGGGCGCCACCGACTTCGCCGCCGTCGCCGAGGCCATGGGCTGCCACGGCACCACCGCGACCGATGCCGCCACCCTGGCCGACGCCGTCGCGGTCGGCCTCGCCGCCGACCGGCCGACCGTGATCGCCTGCCCGATCGACAAGCGGGCGTACGAGGGAGCGTTCTGAGCCATGTCCCGGGCCCCGACCGTCCGCGACCCCCGGCTCGACTTCTTCCGCGGGATCGCGATGTTCATCATCCTGATCGCGCATATTCCGGGGAATGCCTGGGGACGATGGATCCCGGCGCGGTTCGGCCCGTCCGATGCGACCGAGATGTTCGTGTTCTGCTCCGGCTTCGCCGCCGCGATCGCGTTCGGCGGCACCTTCGCGCGGCGCGGCTTCTGGATGGGCGTCGGCCGGGTGCTCTTCCGCTGCTGGCAGATCTATTGGGCGCACCTGTCGCTGTTCTTCGTCGTCGCGACGGTGTGCGTGCTGGCCAATCTGGCGTTCGAGGAACCGAACTACATCTCGAAGCTCAACCTCACCTATTTCTTCGAGTTCACCGGCGAGGCGCTGGTCGGGCTGTTCACGCTGACCTACGTGCCGAACTATTTCGACATCCTGCCGATGTATTTCGTCGCGCTGCTGATGATGCCGCTGGTGGTCGCGCTCCAGCGGCTGCATACCGGCGCGGCCGTCGCATTCGTCCTCGGCCTGTGGCTGGTCGTCCAGCTGACCGGCCTCTCCCTGCCGGCGGAGCCATGGTCGGACCGGCCGTGGTTCTTCAATCCGTTCGGCTGGCAGCTGATCTTCTTCACCGGCTTCATGCTGAGCGCCGGCTGGATCAAGCCGCCGCCGGTCAATCGCTGGCTGGTCGGCCTCGCCGTCTTCTGGGTGGCGTTCATGGTCTGCCTGAGCTGGCGGCCGATCTGGTCGAACTGGCCGCTGATGCCGGACATCTACGGCGCCCTGGTCGGCGACCGTCCGAAGACCGATTTCCACTGGCTGCGCTACGTCCATTTCCTTGCGCTGGCCTATCTGGCGGTGGCGATCCTGAAGGGGCGGGAGCAGATCCTGCTGCACCGGCGGTTCGCGCCGATCGTGAAGGTCGGCCAGCAGGCACTGGCGACCTTCCTGACCTCGATGGCGGTCAGCTGGACGCTGGGCATCGCGCTGGACCAGCTTGGGCGGACCTGGATCACCGTCGGCGCCGCCAACCTGATCGGCTTCGCGATCCTGATCGCCGTCGCCTATCTGGTCGGCTGGTACAAGAAAACGCCCTGGAAGCAGCCGCGCGCCGCCGGCACCGATCCGGCCCCGCGGCCGGCTGCCGCCGTCGCCCCGGCCGAGCGCGGCAGCCCGGCCGGCGCTCGCGCTTCCGCCGTGCCGCTGCCGGGGGAGTGACGGTGCGCCGCGCCGGCCGGCCCGTCTCTCCCGGACCGAGACTCCGCCCCCGGGCGCGGCGGGCGGCCCTGCCCCTGGCCCTGGCCCTGCCCCTGGCCCTGGCCCTGCCCCTGGCCCTGGCCGTGTCGGCGCTGGCCGGCGCGGCGCAGGCGGGCGAGGTGCGGCGCAGCCTCGGCTTCGACAGCACGGCGCTGGGCCGCTCGCTCGCCTATTCGCTCTACCTCCCGGACGGCTGGTCGGCCGACGGCCCGCCGGTGCCGGCGATCTACCTGCTGCACGGCCATGGCGGCGGAGAAAACGACTACCTGAACGCCGCCGAGCTGGAGGCGATCGCCGACCGGCTGATCGCCGAGGGCGCGCTGCCGCCGGTGCTGATCGTGATGCCGGATGGCGGCAACTCCTGGTATGTCGATGCCCCCGATTCCGCCGGCGCGGTGGCGGGCGCGATCCGCGACGATCTGCCCTCCCATGTCGAAGCCCGCTGGAACGCCCGGCCGGACCGCGACGGGCGGGCGATCGCCGGCCTCTCGATGGGCGGGTTCGGCGCGCTGCGGCTCGCCTTCTTCCACCCCGACCGGTATGCCGCCGTGGCGGCGATGTCGCCGGCGGTGTTCGTCCCCGGCACCTTCGACGCGCCGCCGAACCCGATGCAGATCGGCATGTTCGCCGGGGCCTTCGGCACCCCGTTCGACGCCGCCCGGCTGGAGCGGGAAAGCCCATTCGCCGCGCTCGACGCCCTGGCCGGCCAGCCGGCCCCGCCGCCGGTCTTCCTCACTGTCGGGGACGACGACTGGTTCGGCCTCGAAATCGGGACGATGGCCCTGGCGATCGCGATGAAGGCGCGCGACCTGCCGGTGGAGATCCGCGTGCTCGACGGCGACCATACCTGGCCGTTCTGGCGGCAGCAACTGCCGGAGGTGCTGCGGTTTCTCGGGCGGCGGTTGGCACGGTAGGTCGGACCAAAGCGCAGCGGCGGTCCGACAGCCGACGACGCCGACGAGACACGACACCGGCCGTCGGGCCGTTGGTCCGACCTACGGGAGCAAAGCAATGCCCGACGACCTCATCCTGCGCTCGACCCTCACCTGCCCCGAGTGCGGGCATGTGGAGACCGAAACCATGCCGACCGACGCCTGCCAGTATTTCTACGACTGCAAGGGCTGCGGCACGGTGCTGAAACCGCTGCCGGGCGACTGCTGCGTGTTCTGCTCCTACGGCGACGCGGCGTGCCCCCCGGTGCAAGCGGGCGACGGGTGCTGCGGGTAGGTCGGACCGCAGGGTAGGTCGGACCATAGCGCAGCGGCGGTCCGACATCCGACGCCGCCGACTCGTGATGACGCCGGACCCTTGGTCCGACCTACCGCGCCGCCTGCTCGGCAATGGCAGCGAAGATGCCGTCGAGCTCCTCGGCCATGGCGTCGAGGCCCTCGCCGTCGTAGGGCGCGAACACGGCCGTCGGCCGGCGGTAGGTCAGCGTCGTGGTGCCGTCCGGGTTCTCGGTCAGGTAATAGCGGATCGGCGCCTCGATGCCGGCGGGCACGCTCGCCTCCAGCATGCGCACCGCGAAGTCGTTGCGGAACACCTCGATCACGCCGTTGCCGGGGATGTCGATGCCGCGGCCGTCCGCCGCGCGGCTGGCGCTGGCCTGGCCGACGAGGATCATGCCGTGATCCTGCACCGCCGTGCTCAACCGATCCCAGAGGGTGTCGAAGTCGTGCGGCGTCTCGATCTCGACGATGCCCTCATAGGGGTAGGGGCCGGTCTCCTGCGCCGGGGCCCGGCCGACCGGCAGCAGGCTGAGGCAGAGGGCGAGCACCGCCATCGCGGCCAGGGCGCCGGCCCGCGCCGCCGCACGGGTTCCGCCGGCGGAAGGGGCGGGCCGGGCAAGCGGCGCCGGCCGGCGTTCCCGCCGCTGCGCCGCGGCCCGGCAGCGGCCGCCCCAGCTGCCGTCGACATGGCGGCGGGCGCGGGCGTCCAGCGCCTCGGTCGAAAGGTCGAACCGGCCGACGCCCAGCGACGCCTCGACATGCAGCTGAACGAACACGTCGCGCTGGGCATGGCTGCCGCCGATCGAGGGCAGGTCCCTCAACACCGGCGTCAGTCGCGCCGCCGCGCCGGCGTCGTCACCCCGGCCGGCATCGCGGACCGCCTCCATGAGCGGCAGGCCGACGGCCGCCAGCCGCGCCTGCTGGGTCGTCCGGGCTTCGGCCGCCGCGGCACGGGCCGAGGCGACCATGGCATCGGCCGCATGGTGCCGACCGGCACCGGACAGGGCCAGCACGTAATGGGCGTCGGCGAACACCAGCGCATGGTCGCCGCGATGACCCGCGGCGCGGTCGGCCAGTTCCTCCCACCGGTCGCCGACGTCGACCCCCGCCTGCGCCAGCCGCCAGAGCATCGAGGCGCCGTTGGCGATGTCGCGGAAGTCGTCGGTGTGCTCGGGCCGGATGCGGTCGTCGTAGAGCGCCAGGGCGGCATCGGTGCGGCCGAGCTCCAGCTCGAACAGCGCCCGGTGCCACCAGATGTGATAGTCGAAGTTGTTGCAGTGGGCGTGCTCGGCCCGGTGGGCGTCGAACCAGGCCAGCCCCTCCCGCGCCCGGCCCTCCATCTCCATGACATGGCCGACGGCGTGCAGCCCCCAGGCGTCCCGGCGCTCCAGCTCGACCGCCCGGCGCCCAGCCGCCTCCGCCGCGCGGTAGTCGCCGGTCTCCTCCAGCGCGAAGGCGTGGCAGCCGAGGATGTAGCCGTAGTCCGGCACCGCCTCCGACCAGCGTGGCAGCACCGCCTCCAGGTCGGCGCGCATGCCGGCGGCGTCGCCCAGCATGAAGCGGGCGTTGTGCGCCAGCTTGATCGCCAGCCGGTCGTGCGGGTGGAGGCGGATCGCCGCCTCCAGCGCGCGCACCGCATGCCACCAGTCGCCGGCCACCCAGCCGTCCAGCGCCTCGACGAAGAAGGCCTCGCGCGGGCCGCCGCCGTCCTGCGCCAGGCAGGTGCGGGCGATCGCCAGTTCCTCCCGCATCGCCGGCAGCAACGCGTTCTGCGCCATCAGGCCCATCGCCAACCCCCGGGCGGCGTGGCCCAGCACCATCCGCGGATCGGCCGCCAGCGCCGCCGCCAAATGCTCCGGCGCGGAGCGGCAATGCGCCAGCACCGCCTCGGTGAACCCGTCGAACGGCGCGACGGCGCCGGCATCGGCGGTGGTCAGCGGCACGTCGCAGCGGTCGCGGAACATGGGCGGGCTCCCCCCTGGGGTCGATGTGTGTCGATGGCCGGGAAGTAAGGTCGCAGAGGTCAAAGGCCAATGGCCAGAGGGTTCGGCACGCCCGGCTCGCACCTACCCGCGGCGCATCGCACCTGAGCGTGAGCCACCATGACGCGGGATTCCAAGGCCAATCCAGGTCGGCTCATGACAGGCCCTCTCCAGACGCACGGCGCGCTCGCGAAGAAGTGACGGTGGCGTTTCGCACCACGATCGGTACGCGCAAGCTGGGTCCGACGGGAATGACTGTTGGGCGCCTAGATGTCAGTTGACTTCTGCCGGAAGATATATAATCATAAGTTGTGTACTACAGCCATCACGAGAGTCATCGTTGAACCGCTCTATCGCCATGAATGACGCCAATCGCTACCCCAACCCCCATTTGGCCGACGCATGCATCGTCGGAAGCGGCCCTTCAGGCGCGATGGCCGCCCGTATTCTTGCGGCGCACGGCTGTCGCGTTGTGGTCTTGGAGTGCGGGCGGCCAACGAAGCTTGGAGCGACTTTCGATCGCGACCAAGCCGACCGAGAACGGGCGTTCGTCAGAACCGATTCGGGAACGAGACAACCTATAGGCGATCCTTGGACCGCTTCGGGTGTGGGCGGTGGAATGGAGTTCTACGACGGCATTTCATTCCGATATCAGCCCGTCGATTTCGACCCCTCCGCCCACATCCGAAGCGATCTCGACCCTCGGTGGCCGATCGGACCGGCGATGCTGGCGCCTCATTACCGCGCCGTGGAACACCTCGTGGGGATCGCCGGCGACGCGGCCACGGCACGAGCCACCGGCATTGATGAGCCGCTGCCGCTTCCGGCGCATCGTCCTGCAAAGCGCGCGTCGGTTCTGTCGGCGGCGGCAGGACGGTTGGGGCTGTCGCCTTTTCCCGTCCCTATCGCGATCAACTCGCGCAATCGCCATGGCCGACCGAACTGCGATAGCTCAAACGGATGCGACGGTCTGCACTGCCCGAGCCGCGCGAAGGCGAGCGTGACGGCTCTTCGACTCCTTGCGCCGTGGCCCAGCGACCGAGGAGCAATCGACTTGCGCGCGAACGCATTGGCCGTTCAGTTGATCCAGACCTGCGCCGGCCGGGTCGATGGTGTCGAATACGTCGATCTCCAATCCCGGACGCGCCGAACGGTGCATGCCGGGCTGGTGATCCTGGCTGCCAATGCCGTACAGTCGGCCGCGTTGTTGTTGCGCTCCCGGAACAGATGGCACTCCCGCGGCATCGGCAATGATGCGGATCTCGTGGGTCGCGGGTTCTCCTTCAAAGTGAGCGCCTATGTGACCGGGACGTCGGCGGCCTGGCGCTCGGATCCGTTGATCGGCGCACCGTACCGGGGCCCCCACAGCACGGTCGCCCTGCTCGATCACTACGTCGATCCCGATTGTCCCACCGGGCTCGGCGGCGTGATCTACGACGCGCACTACGCCGAACCTGAGCGGAATGCCGGTCGCCTCAGACTGCACGTCCTGGCAGGGGAGCATCCACTCCGCGCCAACCGCGTGGCCGAAGCCCCGGAGCGCAACGCCCATGGCCTCAACAGACTGGAGTTCCAGTACCGCTCGACGGCGGCGGACCTGGATCGCCTCGACTATCTCACGCATCGGGCAACCGACATTCTTCGGGAGGCCGGCGCTGAGCAGGTGTCGGTCGAACCGTCACATTTTCGACTGGGCAGTTCTCACTTGCACGGCACGACGCGGGCAGGATCTGACGCGGACACGGCCGTGGTCGATGCAGACGGTCGCGTCCATGGCATCGCCAACCTGCATGTCGTGGACGGCGGCTACATGCCCTATGCCGGGGGCCTCAATCCCACTCACACGATCATGGCGAACGCCCGCCGGATCGCCCTGTCCCTGGCGACAGGAATGGCAACCCCGCGCCACCGCACGCCTTCAGCACAGGAGTCCTGACCGATGCCTGCCGATGACACCTCTCTCAAACCCTCGAGCTTTGCGGCGACCCCGGCCGAGGCCTACGCCGGCTGGGAGCCCGAAAGCCGCTCGGCAATCGTCATGGACCGCGGCCAAGGCTGCTTGGCCTGGGACACCGAGGGCACCCTGTACCTCGACATGACCTCCTGCAGCGGCGGCGTCCCATTTGGTATCAGCCACCCGGTTATTATGCAGGCCGCAGCAACGGCAATCGGTGATCGTGGCGACATGCTGCCCAGCAGCCTGCACAGAGCGCGTTTGTCGCTGGTCGACCGAATGCGGCAGCACTTCCCGGTGGCCGAGCGCAGCTTCTTCTTGCGCACCGGTTCGTGCGCCACGACCGCCGCCACCCGGATTGCCCGCGCCGCAACGGGTCGGGAGGTCGTCCTGACAGCCGGGTTTCACGGTTGGCACGACGCGCATCAGCAGCGACCGTGGTGCAAGACCCCCGCCCTGGAGGATTCGCGGACGATCGACTTCGGATATGACATCGAGTCATTGAAGGCGCTGCTGCACCGACATCGGGGCAAGGTGGCGGCCGTATTCATGACGCCGGAGCCGTCGATTCTCCCGGTCTCCCACGCTCGGGAAGTTGGCGCGCTGGCCAGAGAGGCCGGGGCACTGTTCATGCTAGACGAGGTCCTCTGCGGGCTAAAGTCGGGACCGGGCGGGTACCACGGCAGCGCCGGCATCGACGTTGACCTTGTGGCGTTCGCGAAGGGCTTGGCAAACGGTGCCGCGCTCTCCGCCGTCTGCGGCCGCAGCGCAGCCATGGCCGGAATGGACGACGCCTATCTCGGAAATACCTATGTCCGCGAAGCCCGGGCGTTCGAAATCGCCCATGCGACCTTCGACCAGTTTGAGTACCGGGACGGCCACGCCGCCCTGCTGGATGCCGGTATCCAAGCGATGGACACGATGCGCGCCGCCCTCGCGGATTCCGCGCTGACCGCCTGGTTTCTCGGTCGGCCCACCATGTTCGACGTGGTCCTGCCCGACGAACTCATCGGCAACGCCCTCTACCAGAACATGCGCGATTGCGGCCTCCACGTGATGTATGCCGGCACGCACATGATCTCGGTACCGACAGCGGGTGAAGGCGTCGAGCATCTCGGCGACCGCCTCCGCGAAGCGATCCGCCGCACCGAACGGCAGCTGCCTTCGGCGCCGGCGGCCGTGCCTTCGGCGGAAGCCGCGATCATCGCCTACGCCCAGGCCGCCTTTCACGTCACGCAGGCCGAAATGGAACGGCGCGCCGACCATTGGCTGGGCGCCATCCACTAACGTTTGCCGGAGTGAGACAGATGCTGAACCGCCCTCAAGCGGCCGTCGTCAATTCGCACAACGGCTGGGACCCGTTGGAAGAAGTGGTGATCGGCGTACCCTATCTTCTGGACTACGCCACTGACGTGTCGTTCCGACTGTTCTTCCACGACAACATCGCGGAAGAGGTGTACTTCGAGGACGAATCCGGCACCTGGAAGACGTTCGGCAAGTTTCCCGACAATTGGATCCGTGACGAGGCTCTCGAAGACCTGGAGGGGATCGTCGAGACGCTGCGCGGCGAGGGCGTGACGGTGCGGCGGCCGGAGGTCATCGATCGGATCACCGTCACCCGATCCCCCTGGTGGGAAGCCCCCTTGAGCCACGCGATGATGTGCCGCGACGTCTTCATCGTCGTGGCTGACGAAATCATCGAAACGCCACCGCTCGTCCGCTCTCGCTACTTCGAGCCCGACCTCTACAAGTCGCTCTTCACCGAGTATTTCCGGGCCGGCGCACGCTGGATCACCGTCCCCAAGTCTCGTCTGCTCGAGAAGAACTTCGATTTCAGCTACGCCGTCAGTCGTGGCTATACAGACCATGTGCCGGACGAACAGGATCATGAGATGATGTTTGACGGCGCTCAGATCCTCAGGATCGGCGAAGACCTGATCTTCAACTGCTCGACCGACAACCACCGCCTCGGCATGAACTGGCTGAAGCGCCACCTCGGCACCCCTTACCGGGTGCACGAAATCGGCATTGCCGACAATCACATCGACGCCAAGTTCGTCGCCCTGCGACCGGGCACCCTGCTGATGCATCCCAGCGTCGGACTGGAGGAGATTCCCGCCTTCCTGAGATCCTGGGACGTGATCCGCTTCGAACCACCCGAGACTGAAGGATCCCGCGATCCTTCAGTCGTCCAGTTGGCCACCGAGAACATCGGAATGAACGTGCTGTCGATCGACGAGCAGCGCGTGGTGGTCCAGGAAGAGCAGCGTCCGCTCATCCGCAGTCTGGAATGCAGCGGCTTCACGCCGGTGACGGTGCGCTGGCGGCATGGCCAGGTTCTGGGAGGTGGGCTGCATTGCATGTCGCTGGACGTCCGCCGTCGCGGCGACCTTCAGGACTATCGCACGTGAACCCGCGATTGCCGCACCTGGGCAGCGTCATGAGCGAACCCGCGAGCCTCGTGGCCGATGCGCTCCTGTTCGACCTGGACGGCGTGCTCGTCGATTCCCAGCGTGCCGTCCAGGAGGCGATGGCGCACTGGGCGGTGTCTGTAGGGCTGGACCCCGAAGAGGTTCTCGCCCGCTGCCCTGGCCGGCGCGACGTCGACCTGGTCCGCGAACTGCTCCCAACGGCCGATCCGGCGGCTGAGGCAGCCGCGATCGCCGACATTGAAGCAGTGCGGACCGAGAGCGTCGTACCAATACGAGGTGCCGCGGCCCTGTTGCGGGACCTCGGGCCAACCGGCTGGGCCGTCGTGACGTCATCGGCGCGAAGGGTCGCCCAAGCCCGACTGACCGCAGCCGGCCTGCCGCGACCGCCTCTGCTGATCGGTGCCGAAGACGTGCCCAGCGGCAAGCCGCATCCGCTGCCTTTCCTGCATGCCGCGGCCCGACTGGGGATACCGCCGTCGCGTTGCATCGTCTTCGAGGACTCTGAAGCCGGTCTCCGCGCCGCCGACAGGGCCGGGATGCGCTGCATCAGCATCGGGCCGACGGCGCTCTCGCTCGGCGTAGTCACGGTGAGCCGACGCGACCTCTCCGACGTGACGCTGATCCGGCCGCCGATGGGCCTCCGGCGCTTCGCGCTCGCACTACCGGCCACCCGCCAGGTGCAAACCGCCAAGGTCTGAGAGGAGGTTTCGATGCCAGACGCCCGCAGCGCACCGCGGTTCCGGGAAGTGCACCTGGCCGAGGACCTGTTGTCGGCCTACCGCGAGGTCTCGGAGATGGCCTCCGCACTAACGGAACTGGAGCTTCGAATGGAGGTGCTGGCACGCGCCTTCGCCGGACGTCGGCTGTGGATCGTCAATTCGACGGAACACGGCGGCGGCGTGGCCGAAATGCTAGCGCGCCAGGTCCGACTGCTGCAGCAGGGCGGTGTCGACGCCCGGTGGCTAGTTTTCGAGCCGGGTCAGCCGGAGTACTTCGAACTCACGAAGCGTATTCACAATCTCCTCCACGCGCCTGCGGGGATCGAGCTCGACGGCACCGACCGGCGGCTCTACGCCCGGGTCGCCGAGTCCGGCGCCGCTGCCCTTGCTGCACATGTCAGGCCGGGCGACGCCCTGATCGTGCACGACCCCCAACCGCTCGGCGCGGCCAGCCGGCTTGTCCACCGAATGAACCTCGACGCGATCTGGCGTTGCCATGTCGGGCATCCGATTCGGACCCCGGCGACCGTGGCCACCTGGTCTTTTCTGCGGGAGTACCTCACGCCGTTCCAACGTACGGTATTCTCTGCGGCAAGCGACGTCCCTGACTTCCTGGCGCGCCGCTCGGCGATCATCACTCCGGCCATCGATCCTATCAGCCCGAAGAACCGCCCCCTGTCAGCGGATGAAACCGACCGAATTCTGCGCCACAGCGGCGTCACTGCGGGTGGCGCGGGGGATGCGGGCCTGGCCGGCCAGGTCGCCCATCTGCGGCCCGACGGGCATTTCGGGCCGCTGCCCGCCGAGGCCGGGACGGTCCTGCGTCATCAGCCAACCATCACCCAAATCTCGCGATGGGACGCATTCAAGGGCTTCGACCGCCTGATCGACGGGTTCCGGTATTTGAACGACGGGCGACAAGGCTCGCACGAGACCGACGGCTGTCGCCTGATCCTGGCCGGACCAGATCCCGGACACGTCGCGGACGACCCCGAGGCGAAGCGGGTGCTAGACACGCTTGTCGACAAATGGGCGACTTTGGACGAGACTGTCCGCGCTAAGGTTATGATCATCAACCTGCCGCTGAGCGATCCTCGCCGCAATGCCCTAATCGTCAATGCACTGCAACGGCATTCCACGGTGGTGGCGCAGATGTCGCGGCGCGAGGGTTTTGGACTTACCGCGACCGAGGCGATGTGGAAGGGCAAACCGATTCTCGCCACAGCCGGGACCGGCGTCGCCTTCCAGGTCCGCCAAGGACGGGAAGGTCTGCTCCTCGACCCCGATGCGCCGCCGGAGACGCTAGCGGATGCCATGGGACGGTTGCTCGCAGACGAGGGGCTCCGGGAACGATTGGGTGCGGCGGCCCGGGCCAGAGTGGTGGAGAAGTATCTTGTCGCCAATCAGATGTGCCAGTGGGTGGATCTGCTCCACGCCACCTTCACCGCGAGGGAGCGCCGACCGGGCCGACCATTGGCCGTCTGACGCCACCACTGCCGGCGACCGGGCCGTCCGTCGTCCGCCCCTTATGCGCCGCCTTCTCCGCGGGCGCCCGTCTTGACTCCCGACACCTCCTCTTCCGCCGCCAGGCGTCTTGTCGGCTCGGCCCGCCGACTGGCAGCGCTGTTCGAGCGGCCGGAGATGCGATGGTGGGCTCTCGCCGTCGTGTTGAGCCGGCTCTACGCAGCGATGGCGCTTCTGGCACTGATTCTCGGTGCCGAGGCGGTGACCGGGTCGCTGGCCGATGGTGCCCTGCTGGTCGGCCTTGCGTCAGGGGGCTTTGCCCTTGCGGCGCCGTGGCGCGGGCGGCGTCTCGACCGCGGCGATCTGCGACGCGGGTTGCGGCGCGACAGTCTATGGGCCGCCGTGGCGATGTTCGCCCTGTTCTGGGCGCTTGTCGCAGCCGCGCCCTTCTGGCTGCTGGTGATCCTGTCCGTCCTGATCGGCGCGATTCCTTCGGGCGTCGAGGGCGGAATCCGGACGCTGCTGCCCGCCGTCGCGCCCGGGAACCGCCTGGCGCAGGCCAACGCGATGGAGGCGACGCTCGGCGAATTGACCTTCCTGCTCGGTCCGGCGCTCGCGGCGCTGATCGCCATGACACTCGGTCCGACCGCGATCATGGCCAGCATGGCGGTCGCATCGGCGGCCTGTGGGCTGGTGACTCTACGCCTGCCCGACCGAGTAGAGGAGGACGCCGGGCCGGCAAGGGACGGCGAACGATCGGACCCCGCCGGCGGCCTGTCGTCGGCCCTGATCGGCGTCTGGCGTTTCGGGAGGGCCCGCCCGGTCTTCGCGCTAGCGATCGCCGTCGGCGCGACATTCGGGCTCTATGAGACGGCCCTGCCCGGACAGCTCGTCAGTGTCGGCCAGCCGGCCGCGTCGGCGGGCTGGGTTCTGACGCTGGCCTTCGCGATGAGCGCCGGCGCCGGTCTCGTGGTCTCCCTCGCCTCGCCGGACGACGCCGATCGGGCCCGTGCGCTGGCCGTACCGCAGGCCTGCGCCCTGCTGCTTGTCCTGGGATTGGGGTGCGTCGCCAGCGCGGCCGGGCCGACACCGCTGCTCTGGCTTGCGGCCATGGCCATCGGGGCGACGCTGGCTCCGCTCTACGCCATGGGCAGCCTGTCTTTGCAGGTCACCATACCGCCGGCGCGGCAAAGCGAGGGTTTCGCCATGTTCATCGCAGCGCAGGAGATCGGGTCGGCGATCGGCAACCTTCTCACGAGCTTCCTTCTGGAGCGGATCGGTGCTGCCACGCTGTTCGTCATCGCCGGGACGGTGGTATGGATCTGTGCCGCCTTGCTACTGAGCCACCTCGTGCGCCGGCACAGCGACCGGACCTGACAGTGTTGGCTGCCCTTCGCCGGCGACCGCATGGCGTCACATCTGCCGCGCCGCCCGCCGCAACCGGCGCAGGGTCTTCATCGCCGGGTCGGCGGCCAGGCGGTCGGACTGGTCGCGGTAGATCGCGTAGAGCCGGTCGTAGACCGCCGTCGCCGCCGGGTCGGGCTCCAGCGTCCGCGCCGCCGCCGGGCCCAGGGCGCGGGCCGCGGCGGCGAAATCCGGGTAGACGCCTGCCGCCACGGCGCCGTGGATCGCCGCGCCGCGGGCGGTTGCCTCCGGCACCTCGGGCACCGCGACGGGCCGGCCGACGATGTCGCAGAACAGCCGGAGCAGCAGCGGGTTCCGCTCGGCCAGCCCGCTGGTCAGCACCACCCGGTCGACCGGCAGCCCGGCGCCGGTCAGCGTCTCGACCACCCGCCGGGCGCCGAAGCACAGGCTCTCCAGCAGCGCGCGCCAGATCTCCACCGGCCGGGTCTGCAGCGTAAGCCCGAGCACCAGGCCCGAGAGTTCCGGGTCGACGAAGGGCGTGCGCGCCCCGTTCAGCCAGTCGAGGGCCAACAGCCCGCTCTCCCCCGGCGCCAGGGTCGCCGCCTCGGCATTCAGCCGGGCGAAGGCCGTCTCCGCCGCCTCCCCCTCGCAGAACCGGCGCACGAACCAGTCGAGCACGTCGCCGAACGCCGCCTGCCCGGTCTCGTAGCCCCAGAGGCCGGGCACGATGCCGTCCGGCACCGCCCCCGCCATCCCCGGCACCGGCGCGAAGGCCTCCGCCATCAAGAGGTAGCAGGCCGAGGTGCCGAGCGCGCCGACCAGCACGCCCGGCGCCGTGACCCCGACCGCCGGCACCGCGGCGTGGGCGTCGATCGTCGCCACCGCGACCGCCGGCCGCCCGGGCAGCCCGGTGCGGGCGATCCAGTCGGCCGTCATCGGCCCGGCGGCGCTGCCGACCGGCCGCGGCTCTGCCAGGCGTTTGGCCAGCTCGGGCACCAGGCGGTCCAGTTCCGCCGGAAACCGGCCGTCGACCCAGTGCGCCTTGTAGCCGGCCTGGCAGGCGCTGCGCGCCTCTCGACCGGTCAGCTGCCAGACGATCCAGTCGCCGCAGTCGAGGAAGCGCGCCGCCACCGCCCACAGGTCGGGGGCGTGCTCCGCCAGTTCCGCCGCCTTGGCCGGCAGCCATTCGCAGGAGGTCCGGCCGCCCGTGCGCTCCAGATAGCGGCCGCCGATCGCCTCCTGCCGGTCGGCCTGGGGCTGCGCGGCATGGTGCTTCCACAGCTTGGCGAGCGCATGCGGCCGGTCCGGGTGGCGGCGGGCCAGTGGCGTGCCGTCGGCGAGCGTCGGCAGCGGCGTGCAGGCGGTGGCGTCGAGGCCGAGGCCGACCACCGCGCCGCCCGCCGGCACCGCGCCTGCCAGCCGGCCGAGGGTCGCCTCGGCCGCCTCCAGCCAGTCGTCCGGCACCTGGACCGCCCAGTCCAGCGGCAGCGGCCGGCCGTCGGGGCCGGTCTCGTCGAGGACCCCGTGGCGGTAGGGCGCCACCTCCCGCGCCGCCAGCGCCCCGGTGTCGGCGTCGACCAGCACGCCGCGCGCCGAGCCGGTGCCGTAGTCGAGCCCGATGACGAAGCGCTGGGCCATGGCGGTGGTGTCCTCCCTGCTGCGCCGCCCGCGGTCCGGGCCGGCGCGGGGCCGGCCGACCCGGTGGGGCGCCAGCTTGCCGCCCGCGCCGTGGGCCGTCCAGTCGGGCGGGCGCCGATCCCGGCCGGCCGCGACGGCGCCACGGTCGAAACTGTCACGGTCGGCGGCGCAGGATCGCTGCCCTGGGCGGCGCCCTTGCGGAAATTGTGATCACGGCGTCGGGAACCCGTTCGCACGCGCCCGCATTGCCCTTTTGTTCAATGCTTTTCGGAGACCGGAGAGATCCCATGGAAGCGATTCGACGCCTGACCATCCTGCTTTTCGCCAGCCTGTTCCTCGCCGGCGGCCTCGCGGCCTGCGACGACAACGGCGACGAGGTGGCCGAGGAAACCGACGAGGCCGTCGAGGAACTGGGCGACGCCACCGAGGAAGCCGGCGACGAGGTGGAGGACGCCACCCAGTAGGTCGCGCCGCCCGCCACTCCTTCCGCTCGTCCGCCCGCGCTCACCCCGGGTAGCAGCCCGCAACCCGGGCGCGCAGGCGGACGAGCGCCAGGACCGTGTCGATCGTCGGCGTCGGCACCTCGACCCGGCGGCCCATCTCCTGCACGGCCGTGACCAGGGCGTCGATCTCCATCGGCCGCCCGCGCTCCAGGTCCTGCAGCATGGAAGTCTTGTGCGCGCCGACCTTGGCGCCGCCCTCGATCCGCTTGTCCACGTCCACCGGGAACCTGACGCCCAGCGTCTCGGCGATCGCCTGGGCCTCGAGCATCATGTTGCGGGCGACCGCGCGGGTGCCGCCGTCGCGCGGGTCGTCGTCGGTGCAGAGCACGTCGAGCGTCGCGGTCGTCAGCGCGCTGATCGGGTTGAACGACAGGTTGCCCCAGAGCTTGACCCACAGCTCGTCGCGGATCTTCGGGCGCACCGGGGCGCGCAGCCCGGCCTTGCCCAGCACTTCCGACAGCGCCTGGGCGCGCCGGGTCTTCTCCCCCGACGGCTCGCCCAGCGAGAAGCGGTTGCCCTCGATGTGGCGGATCACCCCCGGCTCCGGCACTTCCGCCGCCGGGTAGACGACGCAGCCCAGCACCCGCTCCGGGCCGATGCCGTCCCACTGGACGCCGCCGGGGTCTACCGTCTCCAGCCGCAGGTTCTCGTACGGCCCCTCCAGGCCGTGGAAGTACCACCAGGGCACGCCGTTGACCGCCATCACGACCGTGGTTTCCGGACCCAGCAGCGGCTGCATCCGCGTCACCATCGGCGGCACCGAATGCGCCTTCAGCGTGACGATGACATAGTCCTGGGGCCCCAGTTCGGCCGGGTCCTCCGACGCGGTGACCGGAAGGGTCGACCGCTCGCCGTCCTCGATCAGGGTCAGGCCGTGCTCGCGCATGGCCGCGAGGTGCGGGCCGCGGGCGACCAGGGACACGTCCGCCCCGGCCTGGGCCAGCTTTGCCCCCATGTAGCCGCCGATCGCGCCGGCGCCGACGATGCAGATCCTCATGTCCCCAACCCCAGCTTCTCGGCGAGGCCGATGCGCTGCAGCTTGCCGGTGGCGCCCTTCGGGATCTCCTCCAGGATCACCACCCGCCGCGGCACCTTGAAGTCGGCGAGGCGGCCGGCGGCGAAGTCGCGGATCTCCTGCTCGGTCACCGCCTGGCCGTCGCGCAGCACCACCGCCGCCGCGACCTCCTCGCCCAGCTTGGGGTGCGGCATGGCGAAAGTGACCACCTGCTGGATCGCCGGGTGGTCCATCAGGATGCCGTCGACCTCCAGCGGGCTGACCTTCTCGCCGCCGCGGTTGATGATCTCCTTCAGCCGGCCGGTGATCGAGAGATATTCCTCGGCGTCGAACCGGCCCTGGTCGCCGGTGCGGAACCAGCGCCGGCCGTCGGCCTCAAAGAACGACTTGGCATTGGCCTCGGGGTTGGCCTCATAGCCGGGCGTGACGTTGGGCCCGGAGATCACCACCTCGCCGATCTCCCCGGCCGGCAGCAGGCGGTTGTCCAGCTCGTCGGCGGTCATCACCAGCGGCCCGGCGGCGATGCCCACCGTCCCCGGCTTGCGCGCGGCCGGCGGCAGCGGGTTCGAGGTCATCTGGTGGCACGCCTCGGTCATGCCGTAGCTTTCGATCACCGGGGCGCCGAACGTCGCCTCCACCGCCTCCATCACCTGCGCCGGCAGCGAGGCGGAGGAAGAGCGGATGAAGCGCAGCTGCGCCCGCTTCACGCTTTCCGGGTTGCGCGGCGCGCGGGCCAGGATGGCCTGGTGCATGGTCGGCACCGCCGTGTACCAGGAGGGCGCCGCCGCATCGAGCCAGCCGAAGAACCTCAGTGCATCGAAGCCCGGCGCGCACCAGATCGACCCGCCCGCCGCCAACGAGCTGGAGATCGCCGCGATCAGCCCGTGGATGTGGAACAGCGGCATGACGTTGAGGCAGCGATCCTCGGGCGTGAGCGCGAGCGTCGCACCGATATGCCGCGCCGAGGCGGCCAGGTTGCGCTGCAGCAGCGGCACGATCTTGGGCCGGGACGTGGTGCCCGAGGTGTGCAGCACCAGCGCGCCGTCGTCGGGGCCGGAAAAATCGGCCGGCCCGTCCGAGGCGGTCCCGCCCCCGCTTTCCGGCACGAGGTCGAAATCGCCGGCCGGCCGGTCCTCGGCGGTCGCCAGGCGCACGATCGCGACGCCGTGGCGCCGCGCGACCGCCAGCGCCGGGCCGTCGTCGTCCGCGCCGACGACCAGCGCCTTGGCCTTCAGGTCGCTGATGTAGAAGTCGTATTCCTCTTCCCGGTAGGCCGGGTTCAGCGGCGCGGTCATGGTGCCGCAGGCAAGCGTCGCGAAGGCCGTCGCCATCTCCGGCCCGTTGGGCAGCACGATCGCCACCCGATCCTGGCGGGTGACGCCGATGGCACGCACCGCCGCCAGCGTCCGATCGCGCAGGTTCCGAAGATCGCCGTAGCTCAGCCACGCCCGCCCGGGCGCGCCGATCGCCGGCGCCTCCGCAGGATGGGCGTCGAACAGCTCGCTCACCGTATCGGCCATGACTCCTCCCTCTCGGCGGCGGCCCAGCCGCCGCGGCCGCCGCTCTCGTTGATGCGGCCGCTACTTTCCCGCATCGCGCCGCGGCTTTCCAGCCCTCGAAAAAGGATGGCCCGCCGGCATGGACCGCAGAGTGGACGGCCTGGGCGAAACCGGCCGGGGCGAATCCGGGGCCGGCCTATGGCCTGACGGGCGCCTCCGGGGTGGCCGAGACGGGACGCGGCGCGGCGCCCCCGGCCGTCGACGCCGACGTGGCGACGCCGATCCGCTCCTCTTCAGCCTCCGCCGCGGCCTCGGCCTGCCGTCGCCGGGCGGCGGTGCGGGCGGCCTCACGGCGGCGCAGGACCTCGTAGGCGACCGCAGCGGCGACCGTCACCGCGATCAGGATGAGCCCCAGCGCATTGACCGCGGGGGTGACCCCCGTGCGGACCTTCGAGGCGATGTAGACGGTCAGGGTCGTGTCGAAGCCGCGGACGAAGACGGTGGTGTTGTAGTTCTCGAAGGACTGGAGGAAGGCGATCAGGCAGGAGGCCAGGATCGCCGGCATCAGGAACGGCAGGGTCACGCGGCGGAACGCCTGCAGATGGCTGGCGCCGAGGTCGAGCGCCGCCTCCTCCAGCGTCCGGTCAAAGCGCTGCAGACGCGCCAGCACCAGCAGCATGACATAGGCGGCGATGTACGCGCTCTGCGCCAGGACCATCAGCAGCGGTCCGCCGGTGATGCCCCAGGGTCGCCAGAAGACCAGCGTGGAGATGCCGATGATCACGCCGGGGGTCAGCAGCGGCGAGACCATCACGCCATAGAGGAAGGTCTTCGTCCGGCTCTGCAGCGCGTCGAGGAACAGGGCCCCAGCGACGCCGACCGGCACCGCCACTGCGATGACCCCAAGGCCGACCGCCAGGCTGGTCCACAGCGCGTTCCACATCTGGCCGTCACGCCAGAGCTCGCCGAACCAGCCCAGCGTGGTCCCGGTCCACGGGCTGATGGTGGGAAATCGGCTCTCGTTGAACGTCGCCGCCCCCATGATCGCCAGCGGCAGGAAGAGATAGGCGAAGAACAGCGCCAGATAGGCGCGGGTCATCCAGATCTGCAGCCGCCCGGCGGTCATTTGGCGATGTCCGTCAGGCCGACGCGGAACAGCTTCATCGCCGCGAAGATGAAGACCAGGCAGAGCAGCAGCAGGATGAAGGCGTAGGCGGCGCCCTGGTTCCAGTTCCCGCCCTCGAAGAACCAGTTGTAGATGATCTCGGTGAACCACCGGCTGCCCGGCGAGCCGAGCAGCGCCGGCACGGCGTAGGAGCCGGCGGCCAGCATGAAGGTCATGATGCAGCCGGTGGCGATGCCGGGCTTGGCGTGCGGGATGACGATCCGCCGGTGGATCTGCCAGGCCGGCGCGCCCAGGTCGCGCGCCGCCTCGATCTGGTTGCGGTCGAGCGATTCGATGGCGTTGTAGAGCGGAAACACCATGAACAGGATGTAGGCGTAGACCATCCCGACGATCACGCCGGCATTGCCGTTGAGGTAGCGCACCGGCTCGTCGATCAGCCCCAGGAACAGCAGGATCTGGTTGAGCGGCCCGTTGTAGGCCAGGATGATCCACCACGCGAAGGTCCGCAGGATCTCGTTGATCCAGAACGGGATGATCAGCAGCAGCACGAACAGCGGCGCCTGGCGCGGCGTCGCCACCTGGGCGAGGTAGTAGGCGACCGGGTAGCAGACGACCAGCGTCAGCGCGGTGACGAGGGCGCTCGCCCAGATCGTCTTGAAGAAGATCGCGCGGTGGATCTCGTTGCCGGCCAGGGTGGCGTAGTTGGCGACGGTCAGCACGTCGTCCGGGCCGCCGCGCTGGTTCAGGGGCAGGTTGGGCCGGAACGAGTACTCGATCATCACGAGCTGCGGCCCGATCACCATGACGACGATCCAGAACGCCGTGACGGCGAGGATCAGCCCGGTCAGCGACAGGCCGTAGCGGCGGACCAGCGCCCCCATGGCAGGTCAGCCCCGATCCGCCAGGACGACCGCGTCGGCCGGGCCGAACCCGAACGTCACGGTCGCGCCGGCCGCCAGGTCCGGCGTACCCTCGGCATTCGGCAGTTGCACCGCGACCGGCAGGTCGCCGGCCCGGGCGGCCAGCTGGAAGAAGCTGCCCTCGAAGCTGCGCTCGACGATGGTCGCCGGCAGGCGGTTCTCGTCGCCCTCCGCCGCCGCGCCGACGAGATGCAGCCGCTCCGGCCGGACGAACAGCAGGGCGGCGGCGCCGGGTTCCAGCGCCCCGACGGCGCGGCCGCGCATCCGGCCGAGGGCAGTCTCGACGACCGCGAATCCGTCCGCCCGCTCGACGACACGGCCGGGCAGGCGGTTGTTCTCCCCGACGAAGCCCGCGACGAAGGGGGTGGCCGGGGAATCGTAGAGCTCGTCCGGCGCCGCCACCTGCTCGATCACGCCCCGGTCCATGACCGCCACCCGGTCGGACATCGTCAGGGCCTCGCCCTGGTCGTGGGTGATGTAGATGAAGGTGACGCCGGTGCGGCGCTGGATCGCGCGCAGTTCCGAGCGCATGTGCTGGCGCAGCTTGAGGTCGAGCGCCGACAGCGGCTCGTCGAGCAGCAGCACCGCCGGCTCCACCGCCAGCGCGCGGGCGATGGCGACCCGCTGGCGCTGGCCGCCCGACAGCTCGGAGACCTTCTTGTCGCCCTGGTCCGGCAGGGCGATCAGCTCCAGCAGCGCGTCGGCCCGTCGGCGGCGCTCCGCCTTGGCGACGCCCCGCATCTCCAGGCCGAAGGCGATGTTGTCGCGCACGCTCATCAGCGGGAACAGGGCGAGGTTCTGGAAGATCATCGCCGTCGGCCGCCGGTTCGGGCCCAGACCGGCAACCGGCCGGTCGCCGATCCGCACCTCCCCCTCGCTCGGCTCCAGGAACCCGGCGACGATGCGCAGGAGCGTGGTCTTGCCACAGCCCGAGGGGCCGAGGAAGGAAAAGAACTCTCCGGCCCCGATGCGCAGGTCGACGTCGCGGACGGCGACGAAATCGTCGAAGCGCATGGTGACGCGGGTCAGGTCGACCGCCTGGGTCATCGTCTCATTCGAATTCCGGAAGACGGAACGGCGGCGGACGGCGGAGGCAAGCCGCCCCGCCGCCCGCCCGGGCCCCGAGCCGCAGCCCTCAGGCCGCCAGGAACCGTTCGGCGTACTCGTTGCGCTTGGAGATGAACCAGGCGTCCTGGATCGGCCAGGCCCACAGCTTGTCCAGCGCGTCGCCCGGATAGGCGGCCGCGAAGAACTCGCGGTTGAAGTCCTCCAGGTACTGCTCGGCGCCCTTGACCGTGGTGTTGATCTTGGTCTGGTTGGCGTACATGGCGCCGACCTCGGGCGTGTAGTACCAGTTGACGAAGGCTTCCGCCTCCTCGACGTTCTCGGCGCCGGACAGCATGCCGAAGCCTTCAATCCACATCAGCGCGCCTTCCTTCGGCGCGACATAGCGGATCGGCATCCCTTCGTCCCACAGGCGGGCGCCGGTCGAATCCCAGGTCTGGCCGATCACGCAGCCATTGGTGCGGAAGGCGCCCTGGGCCTCGTTCTCGTTCGACCAGAACTGGGCGATCGCCGGCTTCGCCTTGACCGCCTCCTCCAGGATGAGGTCGTAGTTGGCGACCATCTTCGCCTCGTCGGCGAAAGCCTCGCGCATCGGATGGGGCAGCCTGCCCTGGTCCTGCAGCCACAGACCGATGCCGACAAGGCCGGAATGGCTGCGCACCGTGACCTTGCCGGCGTAGTCCGGGTTCCACAGGTCGCCGTAGCTGGCGGTGCCGTATTCCAGCGGGGCCGCCTCCATGTTGTAGGTGATGGCCTCGGTGCCCCAGTCGGTCGGCGCGACATAGCGCTCCCCGCCGACCATGCCGCCGCCCTCGTCGGCGCCGCGCAGGTTGCCCTCAATCACGTTGTCGAACGCGATGTTGGCCTGGTTCAGCGGCTGCAGCAGGCCTTCCTCGACATACTGCGGCACCCGGTCGATGGTCGGCATGATCAGGTCGAAGCCCTGGCCCTGGTTCGCCCGGACCAGGTTCATTTGCTCCTCGTTCGAACCGAACTCGACGCGGGTCACGGAGATCCCGGTCTTGTCCGTGAAATCCGCCAGCATGTCGTCCGGGAAATAGCCCGCCCAGCAGAACACCCGCACCTCGCCCGAGGACGCCAGCGCCTTGCGGCTGACGATGGCCGGGGCGGCGACGGCCGCGGCGCCGATCGCGGTGGCGCGCAGCACGCTGCGCCGGGACACGGCGGGTCCCGTCCCGCGCCCGATGACGAACGTCTTTTTCATTGTCCGATGCCTCCGAAAGCCGGGGTACGTCGATCGCCCACCGGCGCGTGATGGAACGGCCCAACCTTACTCCGGAATTCCATGCCGTCGAGCCATCTTGCGTGACCGTTGCGTTACGCATCGGGTGCCCGTGGCGCATCAAGGGCTTGGGCGCCTTACATTAGTCGACTAGGATTGACATATGATGAAGGCGCGCTCCGAACCATCCGCGGCCGGCCGTGCCGGCAATGGCGATGCCGTCATCGAGGCGGCCTGGCTCTACTACCACGACGGCCTGAACCAGAGCGCCGTCGCCGATCGGCTGGGCGTCAGTCGGGCCACGGTGGTGAACTACCTGCAGGAAGCGCGCGAGCGGGGCCTGGTCCGGGTCAGCCTGGCCGACGAACCGTTCGTGCGCCACCGCCTGGCGCTGGACCTGGTCGAGCGGTTCGGGCTGAAGGCCGCCTATGTCGTCCCCACCGCCCGCGACGGCGACGAGGCGGAGGCGCTGCGCCGGGTGGCGCGCGGCGCGGCGCAGTGGCTGCCATCGCTGCTGGCGCCGGGGGACATCCTGGGCGTGGCCTGGGGCCGCACCGTGTTCGAGGTCGGCGACTTGCTGGAGCAGACCGCGATCCCCGACCTGACGGTGGTCCAGCTGACCGGCTCCATGGCCTCGCCCTACGGCTTCACGGCGGAAATCTGCTCGGCGCGGCTGGCCCAGCGGCTGGGCGCGACCTGCATCAATCTGCATGTCCCGGCGCTGCTGTCCTCCGCCCGGCTGGCCGAGGAGCTTCGGCGCGAGCCGATCATCGCCGAGCAGCTGGCGGCGCTCGGCCGCTGCAACAAGGCGCTGTTCGCCGCCGGCTCGTGCACGCCGGACAGCCATATCGTCGGCGCCGGCATCGCGACGCAGGCCGACCTGGACGCCTATATCCGCGCCGGCGCGCGCGGCGTGCTGAGCGGCCGGTTCATCGACGGCCAGGGCCGCGCCGTCCACGGCCGGCTGGAGCCGCGGATGATGGGCATCGACGTGGATGCCCTGAGGGCCATCCCGACCGGCATCCTCGTCTCGGTAGGCGCGGAGAAGGTGGTCCCGATGCTCGCCACCCTGCGTGGCGGCTTCGCCACCCACTGCGTCACCGACGCCGCGACAGCCGAGGGCATCCTGGCCACGGCGTGACGGCGTAGGTCGGGTTGCAGCGCAGCGGAAACCCGACATGCCGCCCCCGCCGCCGGCGCGGGCTGTCGGGGTGGGATGTCGGGTTTCGCGTTGCTCAACCCGACCTACGCGGCTACGCGGCCGCGCTTTCCGGGAAGAGGCCGCGCAGGCCCTGCTCGGAGGCTTCGCAGACGCCGCGTTCGGTGATCAGGCCGGTGACCAGGCGGGCCGGGGTGACGTCGAAGGCGGGGTTGCCGCAGGGCGTCGCATCGGGGCTGATCTGGACGCGGGTGACGGTGCCGTCCTCCGCCCGGCCCCAGACCTTCGCCACCTCGTCGCCGCCGCGCTCCTCGATCGGGATCTCCCTCACGCCGTCCTGCACGGTCCAGTCGATGGTCGGCGAGGGCAGCGCGACGTAGAACGGCACGCCGTTGTCCATTGCCGCCAGCGCCTTGAGGTAGGTGCCGATCTTGTTGCACACGTCGCCGCGGGCGGTGGTGCGGTCGGTGCCGGTGATCACCAGGTCGACCTTGCCGTGCTGCATAAGGTGGCCGCCGGCATTGTCGACGATCAGGGTGTGCGGGACCCCGTGGCCCGCCATCTCCCACGCGGTCAGATGGGCGCCCTGGTTGCGCGGCCGGGTCTCGTCGACCCAGACATGCACCGGAATGCCCATCTCCACCGCCTGGTAGATCGGCGAGGTGGCGGTGCCCCAGTCCACCGTCGCCAGCCAGCCCGCGTTGCAGTGGGTCAGGATGTTGACCGGCTCGCCCGCCGGCTTCTTCGCCGCGATCGCCTCGATCACCTTGAGGCCGGCGAGGCCGATCTGCCGGTTGATCTCGACGTCCTCGTCGCAGATCTGCGCCGCGCGGGCATAGGCGACATCGCGCCGCTCCGCCGCGCCGAGGGGGGCGAGGCGCCGCTTCATGTCGTCGAGCGCCCAGCGCAGGTTGATCGCCGTCGGTCGGGTCGCCGCCAGCACGCCGCAGGCCTCCTCGAGGCCGGCATCGGACGGGTCCGCCGCCATGTGCAGCGCCACGCCATAGGCCGCGGTCGCACCGATCAGCGGCGCGCCGCGCACCCACATGTCCTTGATGGCGGTCGCGGCGGCCCTGAGGTCGGTCAGGTCGACCACCACGAAGTCGTGCGGCATCCGGGTCTGGTCGATGATCCGGACGGTGCGGCCGTCCTCGGCCAGCCAGATCGAGCGGTAGTGGGTGTCGCCGACCTTCATGACAGGTCCTCCTCCTGGATGCGTTCGGCCAGGGCGCGTACGTCGGCCGGCCCGGCGAAATGCCGCCGCCCGACCGCCAGCTGGCGACCCATGGCCAGCGCCCGGCGCTCGCAGGGCGCGCGGCGGTCTGGATCCTCGATGCTCTCCAGCTCCAGCGTGTGGGCGAGGCCCAGAATGCGCCGGTGCATCTCCACCCCGGCGAAGCCCAGTGCATCTTCCCAGATCGCGTGCAGCAGTTCCGCCAGCGCCTGCTCCGAGGCGAGCGCGTCGCCCTGATCCTCATAGAGCGACGCCTGATAGAGAATGCCCGTCCGCTCGGATCGCCAGAGGCGGGTGAACTCTCCCCGGAACACCGCCCAGATGGCATCGACCGTATCGAGAATCCAGGCCCGATAGCCATCGCGGCCGCCGGGCCGGTCCTCGTGGCCGGATTGGGCGAAGTAGGCCATCCAGAAATTGGCCAGCAGCATGCCCACGTCGAAGCCGAACGGACCGTAGACCGCGAATTCCGGGTCGATCACCCGCGTATCGTCCTCGGTCACCATCACCGAGCCGGTGTGCAGGTCGCCGTGCAGCAGCGTCTGGGCGTTCGAGGCGAAGGCGGCCTTGAGGTGCTGGGCCGCGACCTTCAGGTCCCGGTCGGCGTGCAGTTTCGCGACATGGGCATCGAGCTGCGGGCTGGTGTGCCGGTTCATCGGCGCGTCGAAATAGGGATCGCTGAAAATCAGGTTCTCGGTAATGTCGCACAGCGCGACATTGGCGGCGAACAGTGCCAGGTCCGCCTTGCGCTCGGCCGTCGGCATCGAGAGGTCGGAGCCGCGGAACAGCGACCGCGCCAGGAACAGGCCGAGATGCCCCGCGAGCTTCGGATGCTCGACCCCGCCGGCCAGGCTCTTGCGCAGGATCACGTGCGGCGTCAGGAAGTCCATCACGATCAGGGCCTGGTCCCTGTGGAAATAGAGAACCTCCGGCACCCGGCCCGGATCGCGCCTGGCGTGGCGGATCAGGGCGTTGTATTCGAACCACGCCCGCTCCAGCGGCAGCGGCCAGCTGTCGCCGACCAGCCGGACATGCGGCAGCGCCTGCTTGACCACCAGTCCGCCGCCGGCGCCCTCCACGATGAAGACGAGGTTGAGGTTGCCGTCGCCGACCTCGCGCACCCGCCAGCCGCCGGGCTCGCCCAGCCGCCCGGTCAGCGCCGGCAGCGCTCCCAGGCGGTTCGGCAGCGCCTCCGGCGTCAGGGGTTCGTAGCCGTCGGGGATCGTCACCGCCATCTTTGACCTCCTCCCGGATCGCCTGCCCGGATTACCTGCCCGGATTACCTGCCGCCGCCCCCGCGATCGGGCGAAACCCGCCCCCACGGGCACGGCACCCTGCCGTCCTATCGCCCAGGCTATGCAAAAGTCAATATGGTTTGACAATTGCCGAGCGCGCTCCATAGGATGCGCGGACAGGGAGGAAATCAATGTCCACCGGCGTCGCGCTCAGGCTCCGCGGCCTGAGGAAATCGTTCGGCAGCAACACGGTTCTGCGCACCATCGATCTCGACATTCCGGCCGGCCGGGTGACCGCGCTGATGGGCGCCAACGGCGCGGGCAAGTCGACCCTGGTCAAGATCGTCGGCGGCGTGCACAAGGCCGACGCGGGGTCGATGGATCTGCGCGGCCGCCCCTTCGTCCCGGCCGACCCGGCCGCGGCGATCCGCGCCGGCGTCGTGACGGTGCACCAGACCATCAACGACGGCGTGGTCGCCGACCTGGACGTGGCGACCAATCTGGTCCTCGACCGCCTGGCCGGCGGCGAGGGTGGGCTGCTGTTCAACCCGGCCCGCGCCCGGCGGGAGGCGGCGGAGATCGCCGCGCGCATGGGGCTCGATCTCGACCTGCGCGCCCCGGTCAGCCGGCTGCCGCTGGCCGAACGCCAGCTGGTCGCGATCGCCCGCGCCATGGCGCACGAACCCGACCTGCTGATCCTGGACGAGCCGACCTCCTCGCTCTCCGCCACCGAGGCGCGGCGGCTCTTCGCCCTGGTCGACCGCCTGCGCGACCGGGGGGTGGCCGTGCTCTACATCTCGCACCGGATGTCCGACATCCGACGGGTCGCCGACCGCATCGTCAGCATGCGCGACGGCCGCATCGCCGGGCTGTTCGAGGACGCGCCGCTCGACTACGAGGGCGCGGTCGACGCGATGCTGGGCCACGGCATGGCCGATGTCGACATCGCCAGCCCGACACCCGGAGAGACCGTGCTGGAGATCGAGGACCTGCGCCTGCGCCCGGGTGCCGCCCCGTTCTCCATGGCCGCGCGACGCAACGAGGTGGTGGCGATCACCGGCCTGGTCGGCACCGGCAAGACCGCCTTTGCCGAGACGCTCTACGGGCTGCGCCGGCCGGCGGCCGGGATCATGAGGCTGCAGGGGCGGCCCTACGCCCCGGTCGGCGCCGGCGACGCGATCGCCGAGGGCGTCTTCCTGTCGGCCAAAGACCGCGGCAACAACGCGGTGATCCCGGACTTCTCGATCACCCGCAACATCACGCTGCCGTTCCTGCCCCGGTTCTCGGTCGGCTCGGTGGTCGACCGAACGAAGGAGCGGCGGGCGGCGGAGGGCCAGATCCGGTCGCTCGGCATCGTCTGCCAGGGGCCGAACGACCGGATCGGCACGCTGTCCGGCGGCAACCAGCAGAAGGTGGTGGTGGCGCGCTGGCTGGCGCAGCCGTCGAAGCTCCTGATCCTGGACGAGCCGTTCCAGGGCGTCGACATCGCCGCCCGACGCGACATCGGCCACAAGCTGCGCCAGACCGCGGCCGAGCGCGCGACCCTGGTGCTGGTCGCCGAACTGGACGAGGCGCTGGAGGTCGCCGACCGCATCCTCGTCATGTCCGAGCACACCCTGGTCGGCGAGCATGTGAACCGCGACATCGACATCGACCTCTTGCTGGCGCAGGTGGCGGGCCAGACCCGCGCCGCCGCGCCCGCCGCCTGAGCCGCCCCGCCGCCGCGATGACCGAGACCGAGGACCGGAGACCCGCCGTGGACCCCACCCTGGACAGCGCCCCGGCCGAGCGCCCCCGGATCGGTGCCGACGACCTGATCCATTGGGGCATCCGCTACGGGTTCCTGGTGCTGCTGGCCGGGTTGATCGTGTTCTTCACGATCGCCGCCGACGGCTTCGCCAGCCCGTTCAGCGCCGCCTTCATCTTCCAGTCGGTGGCGATCACCGCGATCCTGGCGCTCGGCGTCACCGCGACGCTGGTGGTCGGCGGCTTCGACCTCTCGATCGGCGCGGTCGCCACCTCGGCGATGATGATCAGCGCCTACGTCATGGTGGTGTGGGAGCAGAGCGCGCTGGCCGCCGTCGCCGCCTGCCTGGTGTTCGGCCTGATCGTCGGGCTGATCAACGGCGTGCTGGTCGTGCACATGAAGATCCCCGACCTGTTGGCGACGCTGGGCATGATGTTCCTGCTGGTCGGCCTGCAGCGGATCCCGACCGAGGGCCGGTCGATCGCCACCGGCATGACCCTGCCCGACGGCTCGACCGCCCAGGGAACCTTCTCGGAGGCCTTCATGTTCCTCGGCCGGCACCGCTTCGACCTGATCCAGGCGAACCTGATCCCGATCTCGGTCGTGTTCATGATCGCGCTCGGGATCCTGATCTGGTTCTTCCTGGAGTACACGCGCCACGGCCGGCTGATGTACGCGATCGGCAGCAACGCCCAGGCGGCGGCGCTGGCCGGCGTGCCGGTCAGGCGCTACCGGATCGTCGCCTATATGATCTCGGGCGTGTTCGCCTCGATCGGCGGCATCCTGCTGGCGGCGCGGCTGGGGCGCGGCGACATCGCGTCGGGCAACAACCTGCTGCTCGACGCGGTGGCGGCCGCGCTGATCGGCTTCGCGGTGCTCGGGGCGGCCAAGCCGAACGCCTTCGGCACGGCGGTCGGCGCGCTTTTCGTCGGCATCCTGCTGCAGGGGCTGACGATGATGAACGCGCCCTACTACACCCAGGACTTCATCAAGGGCTTCGTCCTGGTCATCGCCCTGATCTTCACCTTCGCCCTGTCGCACCGCAAGCGGGGCTGAGCCACCCGGCCGTCTCGCGGCAACCCGTTCAACAAGGGCCCGGCAACGGCCCGATCCCACCAGGACCGAGGAGGACTCGACCCATGAAGACCCTCAAGCGGCGGACTCTCGCCAGGCTCGGACTCGCGGCCGGCGCCGCGGCGCTGCTCGGCGCCGGCCAGGCGGCGGCCCAGGACATGCCGGCGCCGTTCGACACTCCGGAGGACGTGACGATCGCGCTGGTCCGCTACCTCTCTACCGGCGACTTCTTCCAGGCCTACCTCTCCGGCGTCGAGCGCCAGGCCGAGGCGCTGGGGGTCGAGCTGCGGGTGTTCGACAGCCGCCAGGACGCCGCGCTGCAGGCCGACATGGTCGACCAGGCGATCGCGCTGGGCGTCGACGGCATCATCATCCAGCACGGCCTGACCGAGAGCATGCAGGCGGCCGCCCAGCGGGCAGTCGACGCCGGGATCGACGTCGTCGCGTTCGACGTGGACGTGCAGAACGACGCCATCCCGCAGATCGAGCAGTCCGACCGCGACCTCGCCCGTCTCGCGCTCGAGCAGGCGATCGAGGACCACGGCGAGAGCTGGGTCGCCGGCTACGTCTACGTCCCCGGCATCGCCCCGCTCGACCGCCGCAACGAGACCTGGGAGGCGTTCAAGGAGCGCTATCCGGGGATCGAGGAGGTCGCCCAGTTCGGCACGCTCGACAACCCGATCGCCAACTCCAACGCCAACCAGGCGGCGGCGGTGCTGCGCGCCAACCCGAACATCACGGTGGTGTTCGCGCCCTATGACGAGTTCGCCAAGGGCGTCAAGATCGCGGTCGACGAGCTGGGCATGACCGACCAGGTCGACATCTACTCCGCCGATATTTCCACCGCCGACATCGCCGCGATGCGCGAGCCGGGCAGCGCCTGGGTCGCCACCGCCGCGACCAATCCGGCGGTGGTCGGCGAGGTCTCGGTCCGGGCGCTCGCCATGCAGATGGCCGGCGAGGATCCCGGCGCCAACGTCATCGTGCCGCCGACGCTGATCACCCAGGCGATGCTGCTGGAGCGCGAGATCACCAACATGGAGGAGCTGAGCGCCAAGCTGCCCCAGTTCGCCCATGCCGAGGTGGCCGTCCCGGACTGGATGCCCCTCCCGCCTCGGTGAGGGCACGGGTCGCGATTCCTTCCCGAGTCGTCCCGGACGCCGCGCCAGCGGCGATCCGGGACCTCGGCGAGCGAGGCGCGGGCGGCTTCCGCAGGGGCCCTTGCCATTGATGTCCTGGCCTTCGCCAGGACGACCGTTTGACGGGAAAGGCCGGCCGGCGGCCCGGCCGGGCGGCCTCCGGGAAGGCGGTCGCCCGTGTGCCACGTCACCGGGCCGCGTCGCCGGAACGGGCGAGGGCGCGGCCTTCGCCTCACCCGGCGTCCAGCCGCTCGACGAAGACCTTGCCCCGAAGCGGCACGCGGGCGCGCCAGTGGCGGGCCTGGACGACGTCGAGGATGCGCCGAGGGCGGTAGCTGACGAAGCACGCCCCGCCCGCATGGCGGACACTGTCATAGGCGATGCCCGCCCGGGGGGAGGCACGGACCGCCTCGCCGAACGCCTGTCCCGCGGCATGGCTCGCCGGATCGTGCAGGTCCGGGGCTGCGCCGCGGATGTCGACGAAGGTGCCGGTCAGGCGGGCCGTGTATTCCCGCCACTCGCCCGTCGCCTCGTTCAGGCCCGAGGCGGCGACCTCGCGCCGCACGCCGCTCAGCACCTCGACCAGCGCCGTGATGTTGGAGCCGGCGGCATACCAGGCGCCGAGGTCGGGAGAGGCGAAACGGGATCCCTCGACTCCGCCGTGCAGAAAGGCCGCCATCACCACGCTGGCGTTGGATCGGCCGAAGACCCACTCCGCCGGATCGAGCCGTCTCAGGCGATGGGCGACCAGCCGGTCATTGGTCCAGCCCTCCAGTTCCATCACGGCGGCCAGATCTTCCGCCTTGCCGACGGCCTCGAACGCCGACACGGGCGGAAAGCGGCTCGGGATGACGCGGTGGGTCGTGGCGGGCGCGGCGGCGACCGGGAAGGCGTCCGGCGCATGCGGCGTCATCCGAACACGAGATCGGAACCGGTCACCGGCTCGACATCCTCGCCCGGGAAGGACGGGGCAAACCGGCCGCCCCGCCATGCGTCGAGGTATCGGCGCACGGTCAACGGTCCGTCCTGCGTGCCGGAAGCGATCAGGTCGATCGGCGCCTGCCCCGCGAACGGAAGGCCGCGATGCGGGCCACGCAGCCACGCCGATGCCTCCTCCTCCCGCGGCAGGACGATCGTGAGCGCCTTGTGGATGCCCAGGATGGCCGAAATCCGCAGCAGGGTGTCCAGGCTCAGCGTCACCGGCTCCCCAGCCTCGGCCCTGCGCAGCCACTGGTAATAGGTCGACCGGGACGGCCGGCCGAGCGCCATCAGCCGTTCGGGTTCGGTCATGCCCCAGCGGTCGGCGATCGCCCTGAAGGTCCTGAGGCCCGGCCCGCTCAGCCGCCGCCGGGCGTCCGGCCCCATCGCGGCCGGCTCCACCACCGGCGGTCCGTCGTCCTTCGGCAGCCGGCGCTCCCGTCGCATGACTTCCTCCCGGCGAGTCCAGTTCTGGACATAATGTCCATATCCAGACTTTGGAAGCAAGGGAACCGCGTCGCGACCAAAAAAAAAAGGGGCGCCCCGGAGGGCGCCCCTTGCCGTTCGAGCCGGCGCGAGCGGATGGATCAGATCAGAAATCCATGCCGCCCATGTCGGGCATGCCGCCGCCGCCGGCTTCCTTCTTCTCCGGCTTCTCGGCGACCATCGCCTCGGTGGTCACCAGCAGGCCGGCGACCGAGGCGGCGTCCTGCAGGGCCGCGCGGACCACCTTGACCGGATCGATGATGCCGGCCTTGACCAGGTCCTCGTAC
>Ga0208623_100153_pt1 | contig 88429 bp, 94 predicted proteins | sample HotLakConsUCCL28_FD_184737 | JGI IMG/M metagenome (GOLD analysis project Ga0208623, IMG submission 184737) | Hypersaline microbial mat communities from Hot Lake, Washington, USA - Hot Lake Consortium UCC-L28 (SPAdes) (version 2) ...
AGCACCTACCCTCAAAAAGAGAGCGAAGCCGGTGGCCCCAGTCTACGGTCGGGCTACGCCCTCCCTTCGACTGGGGCCACCGGCCAACTTGGCTGACGTTGGCGGCCAACTTGCTTGTCGCCCATCAGATCACGGCGGGCACGCCCACATCCTCGATCACCGAACTTGCAAATGGGCACTCTATTTCCATCGTGCCCCTAAGCGGCCCGGCGGTTGCGGCCTTGCAGGAAGTGCAGCCATACTATGCCACCACGATTCTGCCGGCCGGCACCTATAACGGCGTGGATTCAGAGGTCGAAACCCTGGCCGTTCGGGCAATCTGGGCCACACATGCGGGCCTCGACGACGATCTGGCCTATGCCATGGTCAAGGCACTTTACGAAAACACCGCGACCTTGGCCCAAGTCCACGTGATGGGGGGGCAGATTTCCCTAGAAACGGCACTGGAATCGGTCTCGATCCCACTGCACCCCGGCGCAGAGCGGTTTTACCGCGAAATGGGCCTGATCGAGTGATCATGCGCGGCAAGTGCGGCTTTGCCTTGCTTGTCGCGGTTGGCTTGGCAGGCGCGCATGGCCCAAAACCCGCGCGCGCCTGCACGTCCTTGATGACAGTTACGGCGCTGCAGGATGAAGATGTCGTTCTCAGCATTCCGGCAGAGACCTTCACCCTATCGTGGCGCCACTCTGTCAGTCTGACCCAAGTTGAAGCAGATTATAAACTTGGTCCCGATGGCCAGATGTACCAGACCGAAGAGCGCTTCAGCACCCACGGTCCGGGAATGGAATACGGGGGCGAAGGCTGGCGGTTTGAGGCAGGGCAGATGATCCTGCAACTGGACCGGCCGATCCCCCGGCTTATCGTGCGAGCTGCGCCAGAACACAAAAACAGCGTGATCGTGGCGGGCCAGACCCACGACCTTACCCGCTGGCCAGCCATCCCACTGGAATTAGAACTGCGCCCCTGCAAGGAATGAACGGCATGACCCAGCCCGCCCCGCAACAGAAACTTTCGGATGCCGAACTAGAAGTGTTGGTCCGGAAATACGACAATGAAACGAATTTCCGGACGCTTGGTGGTGCGACAGGGTTGATTGCATCCTTGGCTTGCATCGCGCTTAGCCTGTTTCACATCTATACATCCGGTTTCGGCTTGTTGAACGAAGTCATGCATCGTTCATTGCACATGAGCTTCATCATGCCGCTGGTTTTCCTGCTGTTCCCTCGCCAGCGGGCAGAGCAACCGCTGCGCGCCTGGGTGTTCGGCCTGTCTTTTGCGGCATTCTACATCTTTCTTGGCATGCAGCTTGCAGAGGGCCTGTCCGGACAGATCCCGGATTCTGCCAAATACGGCCTGATGGCGCTAAGCCTGTTGCTGGGGCTAAGCGCGCTTCCCATCGACCGGCTTGGTGGTCATGGTGATCGCCTGTCGATCCTTGATTGGCCGCTTGCTGTGTTGGCCTGCGGATCGTCCTTATACCTGCTCGTGTTTTTTGACAGGATTTTCATCCAGAATGTCGGCTTTCCACAGCCTGTCGATTACATCATGGGCTTGCTCGCGATTGTCATGGTCCTGGAGGCGGCCCGCCGCACCATGGGCGAAGTCCTTCCGGTGATAGGCACGCTGGCCCTGCTATACGCCATTTTCGGCCCCTACCTGCCGGGCGATCTGGCGCATAGGGGCTACAATATCATCCGACTGGTCAACCATCTGTATCTGGGGACGGAAGGGATTTACGGCATTGCGATTGGTGTCGTGGCAACCTTTGTGTTCCATTTCGTTCTGTTCGGTGTCCTTGCGCAAAAATCCGGGCTTGGCCAATTGTTCATCGACCTCGCCAGTATTGTCGCCGGGCGGTATTCGGGCGGCCCCGCGAAAGTGGCCGTCGTGTCGTCGGGGTTTTTCGGCATGATCTCTGGCTCTCCGGTTGCGAATACGGTGACGACAGGGGCTTTCACGATTCCCATGATGATCTCGAAAGGATTTTCACCCCGTTTTGCTGCCGCGACAGAGGCATCGGCCAGTTGCGGCGGGCAGGTTACACCGCCGATCATGGGGGCCGCGGCCTTTGTCATGACAGAGATGCTGGGCGTACCCTATAACGAACTGATCCTGATTGCGATCATCCCCGCCGGCTTTCACTACTTGTCGACGCTGTTCATGGTCCACCTCGAAGCCAAGCGTCTGAACCTTCAGGGCATAGAACGCGACAAGCTGCCCCAATTCCTGGATGTGCTAGTCCGGTCGTGGCACCTATTCATTCCGCTGGTGACCATGGTCACACTGCTGCTGATGAAGTTTACCCCGTTTCTTGCAGCGTTTTGGGGCATCATCCTCACAATCATATGCTCGTTCATCCCGATGCTTATGCAGATGATCGGCCTGGGCAAGCGGATGGATGCCAGCAGCGCTCTTACACCGCTGAAGCTGAAGGCCGCGCTTGAAAGCGGCGCGCAGCAATCCATCGCGATCACGGCCGCATGCGCCTGTGTCGGGTTCATCTTGGGTGTCACCACCTTGACCGGAATGGGGTTCAAGTTTTCCGGGGCTGTTCTGGATGCCGCGGTCTGGTTCGGCAGCACCTTGTCCAGCATCGACCCGCTGGGCCTGTTGTCGCAGCATGAGGCCACCTTGTTCTTTGCGCTGATTTTTGTTGCCATCGCCTGTATCATCATGGGTGCAGGTATCCCGACCACACCGACCTACATCATCTTGGCCGCAATCGCCGCCCCTGCCTTGCAGCAATTGGGCATACCTTTGTTGGCAACGCATTTCTTCGTGTTCTATTATGGAGTTCTCGCGGATATCACGCCCCCGGTCGCACTGGCCGCCTATGCGGGTGCAGGCATTTCCGGTTCGGACCCGATGCGCACGGGGTTAACGGCGTTCCGCCTGTCGATGGGCAAGGCCTTGGTGCCCATGATGTTCATCTATGCCCCGTCGTTGCTGTTCATCGACTTCACATGGTGGGATTTCAGTTTGGCCCTGTCGTCGGGGGTGTTGTCCATCATTGCCTTGTCTGTCGCCTATATCGGTTACTTCAAGACCGATGTCGCGCGTTGGCAGAAATGGGTGCTCAGCATAGCTGGCCTGCTGCTGGTAGCGCATGATCCCATCGTGATCGCGATAGGCACGGTGGCAGTTCTGTCCATATTGTGGATGAATATACGCCGCGCAGGCGCAGAGCAATTGGCAAGGCCTGTCTAGGCTTTGTTCCCTCCTGCCAAATTCGGCCGGTGGGGTCCGCGATCAACTGTTGGCCCGGTCGCTGCATTCAGGGAGAGTGTGAACAGATAATCAGGTGGCCGGACAATGCCTTCGCGCGGCAGTGATGTTCCGCATCTAGGGAGAGTTCGAAAACTCCTTTCTGTGTCATTGTGGGGGCTGTCGTAAGCAGAGGAAGCCGCGACCAAGCTGCCTTACCTGGCGATCCGCGATGTCGAGAAAGGCAGTAGGAATGTCTGGGAATGGTTTGCAGCCCGCAATCAGCTCGCTATCAAGTTTTATGAGTGACTCAACGTGTAACCCGATCTGAAACCTGCATGGACCAAATCCCAGTTACACAGAAGATCGGACACTCTCGACTTTCTGAATAGCCGCGCGATTGCCTGTGACGAGGGTAGCACGACTCTATCAGCAGGTGAAACCTCCGCATTACAACCGCTCACTGGGTTTGGTGCGAACAGCTACACTGAAGAAGAAAAATCGCTGTCCGAGATTATCAAGTCGTCCAACGAAGGGCACGGCGCCCCGTTTTATCGGGAAGACTTTTTACGTTTTGAGCGCGTGACACGTGACGTCATGAACGAAGACATGTCTGAAATGGTCAAAAAAACACCCCAGCAGACGTGGTCTGCAACGCGTTCTCGCAGGCGTTCTTCCAAGGCGGGGTGAAGATGCCCCAGCAAGACAACGAGATGCGCAATATCTTAATGATAGGCATTGATGCGCACGAACAGACAACGCGGCACATTTTCAAACGCGTATAGCGTCAGCGGTGGGAGGTATGAAGCGAAGCAACCTCAGGTTATGCCAATATGTCGCGTAAGCCAACCGATTGCAAAAATGTATCCGCTTCTGACCCCAGAAGACGGAGATACATGAAAACAAACTCTAATGAAAGTAAGTTGGCGCACCCGAAAGGATTCGAACCTCTGACCCCTTGATTCGTAGTCAAGTGCTCTATCCAGCTGAGCTACGGGTGCGTTGAGGGCTGATTATCGCCCCGCTCCGCGGTTTGCAAGGGGGGGCGGGCAGGGTTTTTCTGCGATCACGTCAAAAAACCGTCACGCGTTATTCGGCAGCCAGATACGGAATTCGGTCCCGTCCGCGTCAGACCGTGCCAGTTCCAAGAATCCGCCATGACCCCGGACCAGTTCATCTGCAATCGCCAACCCCAGCCCCACGCCGCCTTTGCGCGCGCCCCCTTGGAACGCTTCGAACAGGTGTTCGCGAGCCTTGGGCGGAAGGCCCGGCCCGCTATCGCCGATTCGGATCGTGACGCCGGATTGCGACTCGTTGACGGTCTCGGACGCTGTTATCTCTATCACGCCGGGTTTGCGCGTTGCCTCCAGCGCCTGACGGGCATTGCGCACCAGATTGCTCAGAACGCGGAAAAGTTGTTCGCTGTCGGCGCGCAGATGCAGGGTCGGGCTGACCTCTGAGACAAAGGTGATCTCTGCATCGCCGCAAGCCAGCTTCTCGCTTTCGATCACGTCTTCTACAAGTGGGGCCAGCCGCAGCCGGTCCAGCCGGGGCGGCGGTTCTTCGGCCTTGCCGAAAGCGAGGGTGGATTCGCATAGGTTAATCGCGCGTGACAGAGAACCGACCAGCTTTGGCGCGGCACGTTTCACGCTGGGATCTTCGCTCATCTCTATGCGGTCGGCCAGCATCGAGGCCGTGGTCAGCATGTTGCGCAGATCGTGGCTGATGCGCGCGACCGAGCCGCCAAGCTGGGCCAGTCGCTCTTTTTGACGCAGCAACCCTGTCAGATCGTTTTGCAGCTTTTGCAGCGCATCCTCGGCTTGCCGCAGCTCTGCAATATTGGAACTGGGCGTGATGATGCGCCGCGCATCTTGGGGGGCTTCGGCATAGTCCGACATTGACCGGATGACGCGACTCATCGGTGCGACGACGAACAGGCGCACCGACAGATATAACAACAACGCGGTGAAAAGCGAAATCGCCAGCGACAGCGCAAGGATGCGCCCGCTGTATTCCCACAACTCGCGCTGCAATTGAGCGGTGTCGAGCGTAATCTCTATCAGCAGCCCGCCGCGCTGCACGGGGTTGCCGATAATGCGGATGATGCGCGGTTCGGTAAACGCCATTTCCTGCAATGCGTCACGGGTTAGCCTCAGCAGGCTTGCGTCGCGCAGATCGAAACTGGCATCCACCGGGCCGGGCAGGGGTGAGGCAAGCACCAGTTCGCGCACCTCGTCCCGGCGCAGCACCACATTGAACACGCCTGCATTGTCCAGCAACTCCGCTGCCAGTTCCCCGGCAATGGACCCATCAGAGGCCAGCAGCGCCAGCGAGGCGATTTGTGCGCGCTCCAGCCGCGCTTCCAGATAGTCGGCGCGATACCGCGCGACCGAGGGGCCGAAAATCAACACTTCGGCCACCATCACGAAGATGACGACCAACCACAGAAACCGTCCTGACAGCGTATTTGCAAACATATCCGCCCAAAATGCCCGCAGGTCGGGTTAGGGCAGCCATTTCTGCACCAACCGCACCACGCGCTTGACCGTAGCATTATCAAACAGTTTGTCAGAGAAATAGGCCCCTGCGCCGCGTTTGCCGATTTCCGCCAATGTCGGGTAGGGCAGAACCGTGTTGGCTATGGCCGAAAGTTTCATCCTGTTGGCAATCGCCAGCGCGTAGGGGGCGATCAACTCGCCCGCCTGACGGCCCACAATGGTGCAGCCCACGGGGCGGCCATTCGCGACCATCAACTTCAGAAAACCCTTGGTCGCGCCTTCGGCCTGTGCGCGGTCAATCTGGTCGTAGCCGACCTTGTGCACCGAGAGTTTCGCGCCGTGCTGTTTACGCGCTTCCGCCTCTGTCAGGCCGACATGCGCCAGTTCCGGGTCGGTGTAGGTAACATGTGGGATATGGTCGGTCCTGGCCTTTGCGGGCAGGCCGAACAGCATGGCGCGGATAATGATGCCCGCGTGATAGCCTGCCAGATGCGTAAACTGTCCTTTGCCCGCCACGTCGCCAATGGCATAGACGCGCTTATTGGTGCTGCGCAAATCAGCGCCGACCTTCACGCCCCCCCGGTCGGTTTTGACACCTGCGCGGTCCAGATCCAGCTTGTCGATATTCGGTTTGCGCCCAACCGCGACCAGCAGGTGCGTGCCGGTAAAAATGGTGCCACCCTTGACCTGCACCTCTATCGCGCCGGCACGACCCGACAGTTTTTCAACCTGAGCACCCTCGACAATGTCAATCCCTTCGGCCCGCAAGCTGGCCAGCACCACGGCTGCGGCGTCCGGGTCGTCGCGGCCCATGGCCTTTGCGCCCTCGATCACCGTCACCTCTGCCCCCAGCCGTCGATGCGCCAGCGCCAATTCCAACCCGATAGGGCCGCCGCCTATGACCAGCAAATGGCCGGGGCAGGCCTTTTGGTCGAACACGGTTTCATTTGTCATGTAGGGCACGGTGTCGATGCCGTCGATGGGCGGGACGAATGCGGTGGACCCGGTCGAAATTACAAACCGCCGTGCTTTGACCGTGGTGCCATTCACCTCAACGCGGTCTGGCCCGGTGAAGCGGCCATAGCCTTGCAGCACTTGCACGCCCAAGCCCTCGAAGCGTTCGACCGAATCATGCGGTTCAATCGTGGCGATAGTGGCTTTGACATGGTCCATAGCGGCGGTGAAATCGACCGCGCTGGGCTTGGTGCCGCGCGCTTTCACGTCCCGCGCTTGCGCCAGCAGCGCCTTGGACGGCACGCAGCCATAGTTCAGGCAGTCGCCACCCATCTTGTGTCCTTCGATCAGCACCACCCGCGCGCCCATCTGCACCGCACCCGCTGCCACCGACAGCCCGCCAGAGCCGCCACCGATAACGCAGATATCCGTTGTGATCGTGCTCATGTCTTGCGCTCCTTGCGGATGGATTTGACGACGGTGGGCAGGAAGGACAACGCCGCCAAGCCCAACAGCGGGCCGATGATATGCGGCTCGAATATAATGCCCAGATTGGGGGTTTCGCCGCGTGCGAACACTTCGCCCAGTCCCACACCGACCCAAGTGTATATAATTCCGCCGGGGATGATGCCGAAAAACGTCGTCGCGGCAAAGACCGACAGGCGCACGCCAATCAGCGCAGGGATGATATTGGCCACGAAAAACGGCAGCACCGGCACCAATCGCATCGAAAACAGCACCGAGGCACCATTGTCGCGGATGGCTTGCGTCATGCGTTTGACACGCCCGTCGCTGGAGTCGATCTTTTCGGTCAGCCCTTTACCCAAGCCGGTGCGCACCGCCAGAAATATCAACACAGCGCCGATGGTCGCGCCAAGGATGTTGAACAATGCTCCCGGAAACAGCCCGAACAGAAAGCCACCGGTCAGGGTGGCGGGGGTCGCGCCGGGCAGCGAAAAGGCCACAATGACAATGTAGGCCGCGACAAAGGCGAACGCCGTCAGGGTGTAATTGGCATCGCGGAAGGCCAGTAGTGCTTCGCGGTTGTCGCGCAGCGCGTCAAAGCTCAGGTAATCGCGCAGCGCGACGGCGCCGATGATTGCTACCAATATAACGGCGATAAGCGGCAGCCTTGCGCGCCATCTGGAGGGGGGCGGGTCGGGGAAGGTCACGGGATGATCCTTTTGGTCAGGGTTACAGGCTGCACTTCGCCCTGAATGCCGCATGTGTTGCGAATGTGACAGCCTTATCACGGCTGGTTGATCGGGCGTGACCACATCGGCCCGAGTGTTTCTATTCCGCACCGATTGCGGCACGTCACCCGGTTTTCCGAATTGACTTGGCCGGGCGGGCCTTGTAACCCGCGCATCTGAGATTGATTGGTCGCTGATTCCGGCAGGAAGCCCGCGTGCCATAACGACTGTATCATACTGACAAGGACGCCAAGCGATGAAACGCACATTCCAGCCCAGCAATCTGGTTCGCAAGCACCGTCACGGGTTCCGCGCGCGCATGGCCACCAAGGCTGGCCGCAAGATTATCAACGCGCGCCGCCGCATGGGCCGCAAGAAGCTGACGGCCTAAGCCGTCCGGCCCGGTTCGGGCCGCGCTATGGGTAACAGCATGAATGTGCCGGGTTCAGACAAGGTGAGGAAAGATGCCTCGCCTCGGTCTGGCCCGGCTTCGTCATGCGTGACTGTCGAAACTCTGAAACAGCGTGCGGATTTCCTGCGCGCCGCGAAAGCGAAACGCGCCCCATGCCCGGCGTTTTTGTTGCAGGCCCGGCACCGCGACGAGGCCGCGCTTATTCGCGTTGGCTACACCTGTTCCAAGAAAATCGGCAATGCTGTCGCGCGCAACCGTGCAAAGCGCCGCCTGCGCGCCATGGCGCGGCAGGTGATTCCTGAGCATGGTCGCGCGGGTTGGGATTATGTTTTGGTCGGTCGGCCTGGTGCGACTGTGGACCATGATTTCGCGGCCATGGTTGCAGATCTGGAACGCGCGCTGGGCAAGCTGCATGGGGGTGCGCAATGACCCCGATGGCATGGATCGTCTCGTTGCCCGTCCGGTTTTATCGCGTGGTGTTCAGCCCTTGGGTGGGGCATGGCTGCAGGTTCCAGCCGACATGCTCGGCCTATGCGATGGAAGCTCTGGCGCGTCACGGGGCGATCAAGGGCACATGGTTGACAATTCGCCGTATTGGTCGCTGTCAGCCCTTGGGCAGTTCGGGCTATGATCCGGTTCCGGGCGCAGACCCGAACCACGATGCCTGCCAATCTCATACCGGCCAGCACGGAAAGGACTGACATGTTCGACGATACCGACCTGCCGCCGCTGCTGCAAAACGCGCCTGACAGCACCGAATTTCGCAAGCTGCGCAAGCGCATCATCCGCGAAACCCGTGCGGCCATCGACCAATATGGCATGATAGAGCCGGGCGCGCGCTGGCTGATCTGCCTGTCGGGGGGCAAGGATAGCTACACGTTGCTGGCCGCGCTGGTCGAATTGCAATGGCGCGGCTTGTTGCCGGTCGAACTTCTGGCCTGCAATCTGGATCAGGGGCAACCGGGCTTTCCGGCGACCGTTTTGCCAGAGTTCCTGACGAAAATGCAGATACCGCACCGGATTGAATACCAAGACACCTATTCCATCGTGATGGACAAGGTGCCCGCGGGCCGCACCTATTGCGCGCTGTGCTCGCGGTTGCGACGCGGCAACCTGTATCGGGTCGCGCGGGAAGAAGGGTGCAGCGCCATCGTTCTGGGCCATCATCGCGACGATCTGCTGGAAACCTTCTTCATGAACCTGTTTCACGGCGGGCGCGTGGCCACGATGCCGCCTAAACTGCTAAATGAAGAAGGCGACCTGTTCGTTTATCGCCCCTTGGCCTTTATCGCCGAAGAGGATTGCGACCGGTTCGCCCGCGCCATGGATTACCCTATCATTCCCTGCGACCTGTGTGGGTCGCAAGACGGCTTGCAGCGGATGCAGGTCAAGGCGCTGCTGAATGAATGGGAAAAGCGCACGCCCGGACGGCGCAACAAGATGTTCCGCGCGCTGCTGAATGTGCGCCCCTCGCATATGCCCGACCCGGAGTTGTTCGACTTTCTTGGGCTTGCGCGCGAAAACGCCGCGCAGGATGACACTGTTTGACGGGCATGTGACGCTGCCTTTCCGGGAAAACCGCTTGACCTTTGCGCGCCCCTTCTGTTGAACCGGGCGCGATAGCCGCAATGATAGGAACGCCCCTTCCATGGACGATCAGAATCGCAATCTTCTACTGGCATTCGCGCTTTCATTGCTGGTTCTTGTCGGCTGGATGTATATGTTCCCGCCGCCCGAACCCGTGGAGACGACGGCGGAAGACGCCGCCGAGATGAGCCTGCCCCCCGCAGAGGGTGCGCAAGCCATGGCCGATGCCGATGCGCCTGCGGCGGAAGAATTGCCGCGTGTGACCATTGACACGCCGCGCCTGAAAGGCTCGATCAACATGCTCGGCGGGCGGATCGACGATCTGTCGTTGAAAGATTATTTCGAGACCACGGATCCGGGGTCCGACATTGTTCATCTGCTGACCCCAGAGGGGCGGAACGAGGCCTTCTACGCGCTGCAAGGTTGGCGCCCAGGCCGAGATATGGCGTGGGAAGAGGTGCCCGGTGCGAATACGCCGTGGCAGGTTGTGGAAGGAACTACGCTGGCTCCCGGAAGCCCGGTGACGATTGCATGGGAGAATGGCGCGGGTCTGCGCTTTACCCGTCGTTTCATGGTGGATGACAACTACATGTTCACCATCACGCAAGGCGTGGAAAACAGCGGCACCAACACTGCGCGCATGGCCCCTTACAGCCTGCTGTCGCGCCATGGCGAACCCTCGGACCTTGAGAATTTCTTCATCAGCCACGAAGGCTTTATCGAGGTTGCCGACGGCACCTTGAAAGAGGAAGACTACGGCAATGTTCGCGATTTCCGTGTCGATGAGCGTGAAGGCACCCATGCCCGCGTTGTCGAAGTGCAGGAAAACGGCTGGCTTGGCATTGCCGATAAATACTGGATGGCCACCATCATCCCGGTTCCGGGCGAAAGCTTCACAGCCGTCTCGCGTTATATCCCTGCGCGCGACGTCTATCAAACCCGCGCCGACCTGCCCACCGTGACAGTCGGACCGGGAGAGCGCGCCGAAGCGCAGACCATGCTCTTTGCCGGGGCCAAGGAATGGACCACGTTGCGCACCTACGAATCAGAGCTGGGCATTGATCGCTTCATCGACGCGATCGACTGGGGCTGGTTCTTCTTCCTGACCAAACCCATCTTCGCCACGCTTTATTTCATCGAAGGCCTGATCGGCAATATGGGCTGGTCGATCATCGCGCTGACCTTGCTTATCAAGGCGGTCTTGCTGCCTTTGGCGTGGAAATCCTATGTCAGCATGGCGCGGATGAAGGAACTTCAGCCAGAGATGCTGGCGCTGAAGGAGCGCGCGGGCGACGACCGCCAGAAACTTCAGCAAGAAATGATGAAGCTTTACAAGGAAAAGAAGGTCAACCCGGCGGCGGGGTGTCTGCCGATACTGCTGCAAATTCCGATCTTCTTCTCGTTGTATAAGGTGATCTTTGTCACCATCGACTTGCGCCATGCCGAATGGTTCGGGGTGTTCAACGATCTGTCAGCGCCCGACCCGACCTCGCTTTACAACCTGTTTGGTCTGCTGCCTTGGGCGGCGCCGGGGCCGGAAAGCATTTTGTCGTTGGTCTTTATCGGGATTTTGCCAATCTTCCTGGGCATTTCGATGTTCTTCCAGATGCGCCTGAACCCCGCGCCGACCGAACCCATTCAGCAAGCTGTCATGACATGGATGCCGTGGATTTTCATGTTCATGCTGGGTTGGTTCGCATCTGGGCTGGTTCTGTATTGGATCGCGAACAACACGATCACGTTTATCCAGCAATACTCGATCATGACCATGCACGGATCGCGACCGGACCTGCTGGGCAATATCGGCGTGAAAAAGAAGAAGAGCTAGGGCCTTGGGGTGGCGGCTGGCGCATATCTTCCGTCACCCCATCAAGGCGCATGGGCGAGAGCGGCTCGATGCGGTCGATTTGACCGAAGGCCGCTGTCTGCCGCTAGACCGGCACTGGGCCGTTGCGCATGATGCCGCCATGCTGATGCCGGGCTGGAACCCCTGCATGAATTTCACGCGCGGGGCCAAGACATCGGCCCTGCAAGCGATTGATGCAGCATGGGACGGCGCGAAGCTGACGCTGACCCATCCCGACCTTGCGCCGCTGACCTTCGAGCCGGACACCGCTGACGGCGAGGCGGCATTTCTGGACTGGGTTCGTCCTTTGCACGGGTCAGAGCGTGCCGGGCCTGCCAAGCTGGTCACAGCCGGACGCGGTATGACCGATACCGATTTCGAATCCGTGTCCATCCTGAACCTTGCGTCCAACGCCGCATTAAGCGCCCAGCTTGGCGCGGAACTTGGTCTTGACCGCTGGCGTGCGAATCTGTGGCTGAAGGGTCTGGAACCTTGGGCCGAATGCGAATTGATTGGCCGCGAGTTGGTCATTGGGGCCACATGTTTGCGGATCGTGGAACCCATTGGTCGTTGTCGTGCCACGATGGTGGATTGCGCCACAGGCCAGATCGACCACGACACGCTTAAAGCTCTGCGCATCGCGCGGGGCGATACGAATTTCGGCGTTTACGCCACCGTCATCCAATCCGGCCCGATCCGCGCGGGCGATGTTGTGGAGCTTGTCGCATGACTGTGCTGCCTTTCCCCTTGGCCCCAGAGGCCGATGACCAGAGTATTGAACAGGGCCGCAAGCTGCTGACCGGGCAGGTCGATTTCCTGAAAGGCGTGGTCGCAATGGACGGGTTGCCCCCCGCCGACCGGATGGAAGTGTGTTTTGCGGGGCGCTCGAACGTGGGCAAGTCCAGCCTTATCAACGCGCTGACAGGTCGCCGCGCCATTGCGCGCACGTCAAACACGCCGGGGCGCACGCAAGAGATCAATTTCTTCACTGCGGGTGACAGCCATTACCTTGTGGACCTGCCGGGCTATGGTTTTGCCAAAGCGCCCATCCCGGTGGTGGAAAAATGGCAACGCCTGCTGAAAGCCTATCTGTCGGGCCGTGCCACCTTGCGCCGTGCCTTTCTGCTGATCGACATGCGCCACGGCGTGAAGGATGTGGATGCAGAGATCATGCGGATGCTCGACACCTCTGCCGTGACCTTTCAGGTGGTGCTGACCAAAGCCGACAAGATTGGCGCCGCCGAGCGCGAAAAAACGCTGGCACAGGTGCGCGAAAAGCTGTCCAAACACGCCGCCGCCTACCCGGAACTTGTTGTCACCTCGTCCGAGACGGGTGACGGTATCGCAAACCTGCGCGCGATTATCGCGGGTCTGACCTGATGAAGAAGCAAAAGCCCATGTCCCAAGATTGGTTCGCCACCGCCCGCACCTTGTCAGAGGCGTTGCCCTATTTGCAACGCTATGCGGGCGCGATTGTCGTCATCAAATTCGGCGGTCATGCCATGGGCGATGCCGAGGAAATGGCCAGCTTTGCGCGTGATATCGTGCTGATGCGGCAAGTGGGCGTGAACCCGGTTATCGTGCATGGCGGCGGTCCCATGATTAACGAGATGCTGGGCAAGCTGAACATTCAATCCGACTTCGTGCGCGGCAAACGCGTGACCGATGCCGCGACCATGGAAGTGGTCGAAATGGTGCTGTCGGGTCTGGTCAACAAACGCATTGTGCAGGCCATTCAGGACGAAGGCGGGCGCGCCGTGGGGCTGTCGGGCAAGGATGGCGGCATGATCGCCTGCGAGGCGGACGACCCCGAACTGGGCCTTGTAGGCCGCCCGGTCGCGGTGAATACCGACCTGCTGCACCATCTGTTCACCGGTGGGTTCATCCCGGTGATTGCGCCTTTGGGCATGGGCCAAGAGGGCGAGACCTATAACATCAACGGCGACACTGTCGCAGGCACCATCGCCGCCGCGTTGAAAGCGGACCGGCTGTTGTTGCTGACCGACACGGCCGGGGTGAAAGACGCCAATGGCGACGTGGTCACGCAGCTTTCGCCCGCCCATGTGCGCGACCTGACCGACCAAGGCGTGATCGCGGGGGGCATGATCCCGAAAACCGAAACCGCGCTGACAGCCATTGCGGGCGGGGTGCGCGCGGCGGTTATCATGGATGGGCGCGCGCCCAATGCCTGTTTGTTGGAATTGTTCACAGATCATGGTGCGGGTAGCATTATCCGCGATAGCGACCCCCAGATCCTGCCAAAGGCATAGCCGGTGCCGGGCCTTGCAGAGATTGCAGAGGCGGCCCGCGCGCAGGCGCTGGATATTGCGGGGTTGGTCGCGCAAGGCTCCGCGCCGATGCCCGAAGGGGTGCGGACGATCTTGCTTCTGGCGCCGGACGAACCCAGCTTCTGGCCGCATTTCACCCAAAGCCCGGAATATCGCGATGGCGCGCCCGACCCGATGGACCGTTGGTCTTTACGGATCGTTGGCGCGCTGGCCAAGGAACTTGGCGCGCAACCGCTCTTTCCTTTCGCAACCCAGCCGCCGCACCCGTTCTACACATGGGCGCTGGCATCGGGCCGGGTGTGGTCCTCGCCCGTGCAGTTTCTGGTCGGGGCAAGATCGGGGCTGTGGGCGTCCTATCGCGGGGCGCTTGGCTTTGCAGACGCACTGGACCGATTGCCCAAGGTCGCCAAACCTTGCGACAGTTGCGCCCAGCCTTGTGCCACCGCTTGCCCGGTGGGCGCGTTGACCCCGGCGGGATACGACACCGATGCGTGCCATGCGTATCTTGACACCAAGGCGGGCCAAGACTGCATGACCAACGGTTGCGCCGTGCGCCGTGCATGTCCAGTCTCGGCGGCCTTCGGGCGTGACCCGGCCCAATCCGCATTCCATATGAGGCATTTTCACCGATGACATTGCGCCTGATCCTGACCCGCCATGCGAAATCCGACTGGGATAATCCGCTCGACAGCGACCATTCCCGTCCGCTCAGTGCCCGCGGATTGGATGCCGCGCCGCGCATCGGGCGCTGGCTGTCGGGCAAGGGCTATCTGCCGGGGCAAGCGCTGGTGTCCGACGCCACGCGCACCCGCCAGACATGGGATCTGATCGCGGCCGAATTGCCCGACGCGCCTGTGCCAGAGGTTGACCGGTATCTTTACCTTGCCGGGCCGGATGTGCTGCTTGGCCGCCTGAGCCGGGCGACGGCGCCCTGCGTTATGCTCGTCGCGCATAACCCCGGCATTGGCGAATTCGCGGCGGCTGTGCTGCAAAGCCCCGTGGCCCATGACGCTTTCAAACGCTATCCAACCTGCGCAACATTGGTCGCAGAGTTCGATCTGCCGGATTGGTCGTCGCTGGACTACAAGACGGGCCGCGCGGCAGATTTTACCGTGCCGCGCGACCTGGACTAATTGGTGTCAATGCACGCTGACCGGCTCAAAATCGTTCTGGCGGGCCATGACGAAGGCCATCGTGCGGTTTGAGACCAGCGCAAGCTGATCGCCTTCCTCGTGGTGGATGGCATACATTTGCGTAACGCCTTCAAGCTGTTCCTGAATATCATCAGGCAGGTCTGCAACCTGCACCGGGCGGACATAGGCAATGGGCCGCGTGCTGGTCAGATTCGGGAATTTGGTATCCATCAGTTCCCCCTTTACTTGCGTTCGATTCGAATGGTCTGGATGGTGTCCTCGTGCTCGTGTCGCTTCAGGTCTATATGCAGTAACCCATCACTTAGCGCGGCACCTGCCACGTCCACCCCGTCACCCAAGGCAAAGACGCGCTGGAACTGCCGCGCCGCGATGCCCCGGTGCAGGAACACACGCTCCTCTGCCCCGGTATCGGCCTGCTGACCGCGCACCACAAGCTGGCGGCCTTCCAGTGTGATCGACAGATCATCCTCCCGAAACCCGGCCAGCGCGAGGGTGATGCGGAAGCTATGCTCGCCCGTGACCTCTATGTTGAAAGGCGGGTAGCCCTCCGCTCCGCTGCGCGCGGTGCGTTCCACCAACCGTTCCAACTGGTCGAACCCCAGAAAAAGCGGGTGCGATGGAAAAGTAAGTTTGCTCATCAGCCATGTCCTTGTGCAAAAGCGACGGTGCTGCGGGCCCCGAACGTGGCGACCCGTTATGCAAGATATGGGGCTGGTGGCTTTATTCTGCAAGCGCGGGCATCAAAGGCTTTTGTCATATCGGGTTCCGGGCTAGTCTGGCAAAAAACAACGGTAGTCCCGCATATGAACGCCCCCCATGAACTCAGCCATGAAGAGGTGTTGCGCCTGAAGCTGGAAGTGCTGCGGCGCAAACACCGCGATCTGGACGATGCGATTGCCGCCTTGCAAGCGCAAGGACCGAACACGCAACTGACTGTGCAGCGATTCAAGAAAGAAAAGCTTGCCCTGAAAGACCAGATATCGCGCATAGAGGACGAGTTGACGCCCGACATTATCGCCTGAAGGAATTGCGCCCGTGCTTGCGCCTTGTATAAGGCCATCATTCAGCGGGACGGGGGTGTGCATGGCACAGGTCAAGGTCGGAATTATCATGGGCAGCCAGTCTGACTGGCCGACCATGCGCGATGCAGCGGATATTCTGGAAGAACTGGGCGTGGCTTATGAGGCGCGCATCGTTTCGGCCCATCGCACGCCGGACCGTCTTTGGGAGTATGGGCGCGACGCGGTCGCGCGCGGTTTGCAAGTGATTATAGCGGGTGCCGGTGGTGCGGCGCATCTTCCCGGCATGATGGCCTCTAAAACCCGTATTCCGGTTATCGGCGTCCCGGTTCAGACGAAAGCGCTGGCGGGTGTCGACAGCTTGTATTCCATCGTTCAGATGCCGCGCGGTTACCCGGTGGCGACCATGGCCATTGGCGGGGCCGCCAATGCTGGCCTCATGGCAGCGGGTATTCTGGCGTTGCAGGATTCGGATTTGGCGGAGCGGCTGGACGCGTGGCGCACCGCCCTTTCAGAGTCCATCCCGCAGGAGCCTCGCGATGAGTGATGCCCTGCCGCAAGGTGCAACCATCGGTATTCTGGGCGGTGGGCAACTGGGGCGTATGTTGTCCGTAGCGGCTGCCCGGTTGGGATATCGCTGCCACGTTTACGACCCCGGTGCGAACCCGCCCGCGGGTGATGTCTGCGCGCAAATCACGACCGCTCCTTGGGAGGATGAGGCCGCGCTGCGGGCCTTCGCAGCCTCTGTCGATGTGATTACCTTCGAGTTCGAGAATGTGCCGACTGCCACGCTGGACCTGTTGGAAGCCGCGCGCCCCATCCGCCCGGACCGTCGCGCGCTGGCGGTGTCGCAAGACCGGCTGACAGAAAAACAATTCCTGCGTGATCTGGGCCTGACGACTGCGCCCTTCGCGCCTGTGTCGGACGCCGACGCCATGGCACAGGCCGTGGCGCAGATCGGCACCCCTGCGATTCTGAAAACCCGCCGCATGGGCTATGACGGCAAGGGACAAGCGCGGATCATGGCTGCCAAGGATGCGCCTGCCGCCTTGGCTGCGATGGCTGGAGCTGACGCAATCCTTGAGGGATTTGTCAACTTCAGCCTTGAAGTGTCCGTTATCGCCGCGCGCGGGCTGGATGGCCGGGTTGCGGCCTATGATCCGGGGGAAAACCTGCACGAAGACGGCATCTTGCGTCGGACCACCGTGCCTGCGCGCTTGACCGGATCGCAGCGTGCCGATGCCGTTCTGCTCGCTGGCCACATTCTGAATGCGCTTGAATATGTCGGTGTGCTGGGGGTGGAGTTGTTCGTGACCCCGCAGGGGCTTGTCGTAAATGAGATCGCCCCGCGCGTGCATAATTCTGGCCATTGGACGCAGAATGGATGCGTGGTTGACCAGTTCGAACAGCATATCCGCGCGATCACCGGCTTGCCCTTGGGCGATGGCGGGCGTCATGCCGACGTGGTTATGGAAAACCTGATCGGAAATGACATGGACCGCGTGCCGGAATTGCTAGGCGCGCGCGATGTGGCGCTGCATCTGTATGGCAAACCAGAACGCCGCGACGGGCGCAAGATGGGGCATGTCAACCGGATCGTGGCGCAAGGGTAGGGGCATTGGGCGCGGAACACTGCGGCCCCGTCGCGTCACCGGGCGATTGTCTGGTCAGCGATCTTCCAACGCCCCCAGCACCTCGGCCAACAGTGCCTCTAGCTCTGAGCGCAAAGCCGGGTTCGTCGCCCCCTCGACCCCGCCAAGCCCTTCGCCAAGGCTTGCGGCATAGGCCACGCGATTGGCGATTTGGGTTTCGGCCAGATCGGCTGCCAGCCCCTGTGCTGCCTTGGAAATCTCGGCCCCCAGCTTGGTGCCCGCGCGCGCACGGTTCAGCACCAGCAGCACCTCTCGGTTTTCGCGGCGGGCAAGGTCCAAGACACCATCGGTCGCCCACAGATCGACATGGCTGGACGCAATCGGCACCAGAACCAGATCGGCCACCCGCAGGGCCGGGCGAAGGTCGCTGTCCGCCTTGGGCGGCGTGTCGATGACCACGAAATCGGCCATGTCGCGCAGCTTGCCAACCTCGTAACCCACGCCCCATGCGGATGACGTGGAAAACTCCATCCCCTCGGCGCGACCGGCCTCATGCCGGGTCATGAACCAGCGGCCCAGCGAGCCTTGCGGGTCCGTGTCCAGAAACGCAACCGAATGTCCCGCGCGTGCCAGCATCACGCCCAGATTGACCGCAAGCGTGGTCTTGCCGGACCCGCCCTTTTGCTGTGCGATGGTGATAACCTTGCCCTTGGCCATGTCACGCCCCTTTTGCTGCGGCGCAGCATAGCGGATGTGTGACAGCTTTGCACGCGCAAACTCAGGCGCGCTCATCCTTGGGTGATCCCATGACCACCATGGTCGTCAGCGTGTTCAGATAGGGAAAGGCCCCCAGATATTCGGTGTGGAAATGCTTGTAAGCGGGCAGGTCACGGGCTTCGACCCTCAGCAAATATTCAACCGTTCCGGTAATGTTGTGACATTCGCGCACTTGTGGCGCCGCGCGCATCAGGCGCTCGAATTCCGCCTGCGCGGCCTTGGTGTGCTGCGACAGACCGACGGTCACATAGGCAATAAACCCTGTGCCGGTTTTCGAGGGGTCCACCACCGCACGATAGCCGGTGATAATACCGCGCCGTTCCATATCCTGCACCCGGCGCAGACAGGCCGAGGGCGACAGGCCCACCCGGTCCGCCAGTTCCAGATTCGGGATGCGCCCCTCACGCTGCAAGATTCGCAATATATGTTGGGATTTTCCATCGATATCGGTCATGGATTACGAAAATACGTCAAAACGCAGCAATATTGCAAGCACGCTGCGGCGAAGTCGCGTTAAGTTGCGCGAAAAGGGACCACTTCCATGACCATCGAGATTTTCGCCGCTCTCGTCACCTTTGCGTTCGTCACCTCTGTCACGCCGGGGCCGAACAATGTGATGCTGCTGGCTTCGGGCGTGAATTTCGGGTTTCGGCGCACGGTTCCGCATATGGCCGGCGTGGCTTTGGGCCATGCGCTGATGGTCTTTCTGGTGGGCATCGGGCTGATGGGCGCGTTCATCGGGTATCCGCCGCTTCAGCTTGCGCTCAAAATCCTGTCCACAGTTTATATGCTGTGGCTGGCATGGAAGATCGCCACCGCCGTGCCGCCCTCTGGCACAAAGGTAGAGGGGCGACCTTTCACGTTTCTGCAAGCCGCCGCCTTCCAGTGGGTTAACCCGAAAGCCTGGATCATGTCGCTGGCTGCCGTGGCCATTTATGCGCCAGACCAACAGTTCGGGGCCGTTGCTTGGGTCGCGCTGGGGTTCCTGAGCGTCGGCTGGCTGACGACAGTGATCTGGACCGCGCTGGGGGTCAGCGTGCGCCGCTTGCTCAGTCGGCCAAGCTGGTTACGCGCGTTTAACTACACCATGGCCGCGCTGCTTTTGGCCTCGCTTTACCCTGTGGTGTTTCAGGGCTGAAAGACTTGCGTGGCAAGGGGTGCGCGGCTAGTCTTGGTCTCGGACCCGTCGGGGCCCCACGAAAAACACACATAATCCTTGGGAGGATACTATGACATTCAAAGCAACGGCCTTTGTGGCCGCAGCAGCGTTTATGGCGGCCCCGGTCGCGGCGCAGGAATTGTCCATCGCAACCGGCGGAACGGGGGGCGTGTATTTCCCCTACGGCGGCGGTTTGGCAGAGGTCATCAACACCCATGTCGAGGGCGCCAGCGCTAGCGCCGAAGTGACCGGCGCATCGGTGGAAAACGTGGCGCTGATCGCGCGCGGCGATAGCGACATTGCAATTGCTCTGGCTGACACGGTTTACGGCGCTTTCACGGGCACCGGCGCGTTCGAAGGCCGTCAGGTCGGCGAATTGCGCGCTTTGGCGTCGATTTATCCGAATGCGGTGCAGATCGTTACGCTGGCCGATAGCGGTATTTCCAGCCTTGATGACCTGCGCGGCAAGCGCGTGTCTGTCGGCGCGCCGGGGTCTGGCACAGAGGTCAGTGCGCAAACGCTGTTGGCTGCCAATGGCATCACCTATGATGATTTCGAGGAACAGCGCCTGAACTTCAACGAAACCGCCGATGCGCTGCGTGACGGCGATATTGACGCGGGGTTCTGGAGCGTTGGTCCGCCCACCAGTTCCATCCTGAACCTTGCCACCACGCGTGAGATCGCCTTGGTGCCGATGGCAAGCGACCAGATTGCCGCCGCGGTCGAGGTAGAGCCGACTTTTGCGCCCTACACGCTGCGCGAGGGCCTATATGAGGGCATGGACATGGCGGTGCCCACCATATCGACGCCCAATGTGCTGATTGTGCATGCGGATATGGACGAAGAGCTGGCCTATAACGTTACCAAGGCAATGTATGAAAACGTTGCCGAGTTGATCGCGATTCACCCGGCAGCGAATGACACCACGCTGGAATTCTCTGTCGCGGCAACGCCCATCCCCTTCCACCCTGGCGCGCTGCGCTACCTGGAAGAAGTGGGCGCGGCTGTGCAGGACCGTCAGCGTCCGTGACGAATTGGGGTATGGGGCGGCCTGCTTTGGCCGCCCTTTTCCTTGGCTTGGCCGCACCTGCGCAAGCCGCAGACGTCTTGCAGGTTGCCACGAAAGACGGCGACCCATTGGTGGCCATGCGCTTTGACGGTGCCGAAATTTGCCTGACATGGGCGCATTCTGTCACCGGCGGGGCCGTGGCCGATTGTTTTGCAGCGCAAGACGAACGGTTGATCCTGGTCCGCAGCTACCTGCATGATTATGCGGCGGGGCTAGGAGATGTCGCAGGCCGTGGCCGCGTTGTTCCAGCCGCGCGTGGTGGCTACTGGATTGTCGGGATAGATGAAACGCTCCCCCCCAACGGGTTGCCCCTGCGCGTTGGCCCTGCGCGCGTTGGGCATAAGCTGACCGGGGCGGCGGGGGTGATCGACCTGTCGGCCCTTGCTGCGAATAGTCTTGTCACCTTGCGGGTTCGTCCCGAGTAACCAAAGCGGAACCGCTCAGATGTCGCAAACAAACCCGCATGATGTGATCCCCGAAACCATGCGTTCGGCAGATGCAATTCAGCCGCGCTTTGTGCTTTGGGCGATCACGCTGACCGGGATCGCGCTGTCGCTGTTCCAGCTTTACACGGCGGGCATTCAGCCGCTGGGCCTGTTCTACCAACGCCCGGCGCATCTGGGCTTTATCCTGTTTCTGGCATTTCTGCTGTTTCCGCTGACCGGGCAGAACCGCCGCCGCACATGGTGGGCCTGGATCATCGATGGCGCGTTTCTGGTCGCGTCCTTCCTCAGCGGGTTCTACATTATCTGGTTTCTGGACGATATAATCGCCCGCGCGGGCTGGTGGTCGCAAGCTGACATCGTGGTGGGTATTATCTGCATTGTCGCGGTGCTGGAAGCCAGCCGCCGCGCGGTGGGGCTTGGCCTGACCATTATCGGGCTGATTGCGATCCTGTATGCGCTGGCCGGGTCACGCGGGGCGCTGCCGGGGCTGGGCGAGTGGATGCCGGGTCTCATGTCGCACCGCGGCGCCAGCATCGACCGCTTGGTGGGCCAGCTTTACCTTGGGCAAGAAGGCATCTTCGGCCTGCCGCTTGGGGTGGCCGCGACATATGTGTTCATGTTCGTCCTGTTCGGCGCGTTTCTGGAGAAAACCGGCGCGGGCAAGTTCTTCATTGACCTTGCCTTTGCCGCCACGGGGCGAAAACCCGGCGGGCCTGCCAAGGCGGCGGTGATTGCAAGCGCGGGCATGGGGTCCATTTCCGGGTCGGCCATTGCCAATGTTGTGACTACGGGCGCGTTTACCATCCCGCTGATGAAGAAGCTCGGCTACCGCCCGGCACAAGCGGGCGGGGTAGAGGCCGCAGCATCCACCGGCGGGCAGATCACGCCGCCCTTGATGGGGGCAGGGGCCTTTCTGATCTCGGAATACACCCAGATTCCTTATGTCGATATTGTTCTGGTCTCTATCTTCCCGGCGATCCTGTATCTTGGGACCGTCTACTTGTTCGTGCATATCGTGGCCATGAAGCAGGGCATGAAGGGTCTGCCTGCGTCAGAATTGCCTGTCGTGCGGCAGGTGCTTGCGGCGGGCTGGCAATTTATCGTGCCGCTGGTGGTTCTGATCTTTCTGCTGGTGAACAACATTTCGCCCATGCGGGTTGGGTTCTGGGCCATTCTGTCGGTGTTGGCCATGGCGGGCTTGCGCGGGATCTGGGCGCTTTACGCATCCGGCCCGCTGACAGGCGCGCGGGTGAAAGCGTCGGTTCTGCGCGGGGTTGACGTGGTCTTTGGCTCGCTGGAACTGGGCGCGCGCAACGCGGTTGCGGTGTCGATTGCCTGCGCGGTTGCGGGTATTATCGTGGGCGTTGTGGGCCTGACCGGGTTGGGGCTGAAATTCAGCTCCATGATGGTGTCGCTGTCGGGCGGCAATATTGTGATTGCACTCATCCTGGTGCTGATTGCATCGCTGATCCTTGGCTTGGGCCTGCCCGTCACGGCCAGCTATATCGTGCTGATCGTACTGGTCGGCCCGGCGCTTAACACCGAATTCGGCATCCCGCTGCTGATCGCACATTTGGTCGTGTTCTGGTATTCCCAAGACAGCAATGTCACGCCCCCGGTGGCGCTGGCGGGCTTTGCGGGCGCGGCGATTGCCGGGGCCAAGCCCATGGAAACCAGCTTGCAAGCGTGGAAATACGCCAAGGGGCTGTATCTGATCCCGGCTTTCATGGTGTTCAATCCAGAATTGATCCTTGGCGGGCCAGTGCCCTATGTCATCTGGACGGGCTTTAGCGCGGCGCTGGGGTTGGTTGCCTTTGCCGCCGCGATTGAGGGGTATTTGTTCGCGCCCATGAAGGCGTGGATGCGTCTGGCGCTGGTGCCGCCGATCATTGCCCTGTTCTGGCCCAGCTTTGCGGCGGAACTGGTCGGCGCGGCGGCTATTCTCGGGCTTCTGGGAATGAACTGGATGGTGGGGCGTCAGGACAGGACAGTTCTTGCGCCAGAAACCGCTCGAACGCGTCCAGATTGACGGCATCATATTGGCCGAAAGCCTGCATCCAGACCGACGCTTCGCGCAACGCGTCGGGCTCTAGTTTGCACCATTTCACCCGGCCCCGCTTTTCTTGGCTTATTAGCCCCGCTTTGGCTAGGATGACCAGATGCTTGGACACGGCGGCCAGCGACATCTCGAAGGGGTCGGCGACATCGGTCACGGCCATGTCGTCTTCCAAAAGCATGGCCAGAATGGCGCGCCGCGTTGGATCGGCCAGCGCGGTAAAGACCAGATCAAGCGAGGGAGCATCTGAGGCACTCATGGCCCCTTGTCCCGGTTGTGCGTTGAAAGGTCAACTGTTTGGTTGAATATGCTGCAAGCGCGAAATCTGGCGATTGCGTAACGGCGTGGAATCTTGCTTCAAATAAAGTATATTAAAAACAATTACCTACACCCTAACGGCTGCTGCGTTTGCCAGCTTGACTCTGAACGCCCCTCTGCATAGCTTGCGCGCAACTTGCAACCGGGAGAGGGCATGACCGACAGCGACGAGCGCGAGCGCCTCAAGGCACTCGAAACACGCATCTCGCAGGTTCGGGCCAAACATGACCCTAAGCCGGCCGCGCAGGATCATCATTCAATGGCCCAGGTCGGGTGGCGGATGGTGATTGAACTTGTTTCCGGTCTCTTTGTCGGGGCTGGCATCGGATACGGGCTGGATTGGGTGTTCGACACCATACCGCTCTTTCTGGTGATGTTTACTTTGCTTGGCTTCGCAGCCGGCGTGCAGACCATGATACGTTCGGCGCGCGAATTGGCCGTGACGACAGATCAATCGACCCCGCCCGGAGCGGGCGACCAGAAGAAGGACTAGACCTGTGGCAGAAGAGAGTGGCGGCCTTGTCATTAAGCCCATGGACCAGTTTCAGGTCGAATCGCTCTTTGGGGGTGACATCGCCTGGTACACGCCAACAAATGTTACGTTGTGGATGGCGCTGACCGTTTTGGCAGCGACTGCACTTATGGTGTTCGGTGCCCGTGGGCGTGCTTTGGTTCCCAGTCGTGCGCAATCGGCCGCAGAAATGACATACGGGTTCATCTACAAGATGGTAGAGGACGTGGCCGGCCATGATGCCGTGCGTTTCTTTCCTTATATCTTCACGCTGTTCCTGTTCGTGTTGTTTGCGAACTTGCTGGGCCTCATCCCGTTTGCCTTTACCACCACGTCGCATATCGCAGTTACGGCGGTCTTGGCCTTTACCGTTTTCTTTGTGGTGACGGCGCTTGGGTTCATTTTGCACGGGACCAAGTTCCTGAAGCTATTCTGGGTTGATAGTGCGCCATTGGCCCTGCGCCCTGTGCTGGCGCTGATCGAAGTGATCTCTTACTGCGTCCGCCCTGTCAGCCACTCCATTCGTCTTGCTGGCGCCATGATGGCCGGGCACGCCGTGGCGAAGGTGTTCGCAAGCTTTGCAGCCGCGCTGGGCGCGTTCTTCTTTGTCCCCATTCTGGCAGTGACCGCGCTCTATGCGCTGGAACTGCTCGTGGCCGTCATTCAGGCCTATGTTTTCACCATTCTGACCTGCGTCTACCTGAAAGATGCCCTGCATCCTGCGCACTAAGCGCGGCGCCGAGGTCCGGATAATCCATCTTGCCAATTCCAAATCAAGGAGAGACGACTATGGAAGGCGATATCGCAGAAATGGGTAAATACATCGGTGTTGGTCTGACCGCCATTGGTATGGGCGGCGCAGCAATCGGTGTGGGCAACATTGCAGGCAACTTCCTGTCGGGTGCTTTGCGCAACCCGTCGGCCGCTGCCGGCCAGACCGCTATGCTCTTCATCGGCATTGCGTTCGCAGAAGCACTGGGGATCTTCTCGTTCCTCGTCGCTCTGCTGCTGATGTTCGCAGTCTAAGAACGTCCCGACGTATCCTTACGGCTGGCGGGGCGCGGATGCGCCTCGCCGGTGTTTTTCGGGTTAGGGGGATGATATGGCAGAGACTGCTGCTTCGGGGCCGGGTATGCCCCAACTGGATATAACCACCTTCTCTAACCAGATATTCTGGTTGGTTATAGCGTTGGTGGTTCTATATTTCGTTATGTCGCGCGTGGCGTTGCCGCGTGTGGCGTCGGTACTGGCTGACCGTCGCGGTGCGATCACTGCCGACATCGCCGCCGCCGAGGAATACAAGCAAAAAGCGCAGGACGCCGAAGATGCCTACAAAAAGGCTGAAGCGGATGCCCGTGCGGAAGCGCAACGCATCGTCGAAGCTGCCAAGGCTGAAATGCAAGAGGCGTTGAACGCGCAGATCGCCAAGGCAGATGCGGAGATTGCCGCAAAGTCCGCCGAGTCCGAAAAACGCATTCGCGAAATCACGGCCAATGCGGTTGAAATGGTTGCCGAAGTGTCGAATGACGTGACCAAGGACATTGTTGCGGCCTTTGACATGAAAGCGGACGCGCGCAGCGTGACCGCAGCCGTCAAGGCCCAGATGAAGGGGGACGCATGATGTTGCGTATGGCCGTCATTGCCACGCTTCTGGCAAGCCCAGCCTTTGCTGCGGTTGAAGGCAAGCCCTTCTTCTCGCTCTACAACACCGACCTGATCGTTCTGGCAGCCTTCCTCGTCTTTTGCGGTGTGCTGGTGTACGCTAAGGTGCCCGGCAAGGTCAGCGGTTTGCTTGATGCGCGTTCCGAGACGATCAAGGCGGAACTGGAAGAGGCCCGCCGCCTGCGTGAAGAAGCGCTGGAACTGCACGCGTCATTTGAGCGCAAGCGTGCAGAGGTGAATGAACAAGCCGCACGGATTGTCGAGAAAGCCAAAGCCGATGCCCAGCTTGCTGCCGAGCAAACCAAGGCAGAGATTGAAGCCTCTATCGCTCGCCGATTGAAGGCCGCGGAAGACCAGATCGCCTCTGCCGAGGCGGGTGCCATTCGTCAAGTGCGTGACAAGGCAACCGCGGTCGCGATCGCGGCGGCAGGTAATGTCATCGCCAAAAACATGGACGACGCGCGCAGCGATGCCCTGATTGGTAACGCCATAAAAGCGGTCCACGACCGTCTGCACTGAAGACGAAACATTGCAAAATGTAAAAACCCGGCTGCACGGCCGGGTTTTTTTTATGTGCTTTCCTGTGTGTGCTCGAACCGAAGTCGCGCAATTGCTTCGTTATGCTCGCTGCGTTTATGGTCGTTCATGATCCGCTCTACGAAATCCAGATGGGCGGTTGCCGCCGCTTGGGCCTCTACCGGGTCGCGCGCTTGAATGGCCGCATTGATTGCTTTGTGCTGTGCCAGCAGGTCGCTGCGCGTGGCACGTTGACGAAAGATCATCTGCCGATTGTAGAAAACGCCCTTATGCAGCAAATCGAACATGGCACGCATCATGTGCAACATGATGATATTATGTGACGCTTCTACAATCGACAGATGAAATTCTGCATCAAGCTGCGCTTCCTCGGACGGGTCGCGTTTTTGGTGGGCGGCCTCCATCCGGTGATAGAGCGTGTCGATCACCTTCAGATCGGTATCAGACCCAAGTCGCGCGGCACGCTCGGCAGACATCCCCTCCATATCGCGGCGAAAACTGATGTAATCGAACAAGGCTTCGTCATGCTCGGCAAACAATCGCACCAGCGAATCCGAGAAGGCGCTGTCCAGAAGTTCTGCAACGAAAACCCCCGCGCCGGCGCGGCTTTCCAGCAGGCCGCGCAGCTGTAATTCGGCCAGCGCATCGCGCAAGCTGGGGCGTGAGACGCCCAACCGTTCGGCAAGATCACGTTCTGCGGGCAACCGCTCACCCGGCCGCAGGACACCGCGCAGCAGCAACAGTTCTATCTGGCGCACAACGGATTGGGACAGCTTTTCGGGCTGAATGCGTTGAAACGGCATTGGTCCTCCTCACCCCATCTAAACGGGGATGTTGGTAAAAAGATATGACCGAAGCTCGCCCTCCGCAACGGAAAAGGCTGACCGCCGCGGGCCAGCCTTTCGCGGAGGTTCGACAAGCTGCCTTAGCCCTGTTGGTGCGGTCGAATATAGATTTCCACCCGACGATTCTGCTGCCGCCCGGCCGCCGTGCTGTTATCGGCCACTGGCCGTGACAGGCCGCGCCCTTCGGTGCGCACACGCGCCGGAGCCACGCCGTTGTTAAACAACACCTGCGCCACGCTTGCAGCGCGCCGTTCGGACAAACCCTGATTATAGGCAGCCGAGCCGGTATTGTCGGTATGCCCAACCACGCGCACATCGCTGCGCGGATAGTTCACAAGGTTATTCGCGATGACGCGCAGATCGTTTTGCAGATCGGGCCGCACGCTTGCGCTGTCGGTGGCAAATAGCAGGTCTTGCGGCAGGGTCAGGATCAGCTCTTGCCCGGTGTTCTCGACGTTTACGTCACTGCCTAGCTGGCGCCGCAGTTCGGCGGCCTGACGGTCAAGCCGTTGCCCAATCAGGGCGCCTGCTGCGCCGCCGACAATAGCGCCAGCCACTGCGCGGTCGCCACCGCCATCGCCGGTTGCGGCCCCGAAAATGCCGCCGACCGCTGCCCCGGTCAGGGCACCTGTCAGCGTGCGGTTCTGTGGGGAGTTCGGGTCGGGCGCGCAGGCGGTCACTGCCAAAACCGAGATCGCGATAGGTGCAATGAGTTTCATAGAACACTCCTTCAGTGTATCTTGACCTGATATCACGTCGCTGGCCCGGCTGCTATTACAGCGTGGCGCGTTACGTGGGGTTTTGCCATCACGCTTGCGCTACAGCATCTGTCCGCGCAGCTTCCCAGCCCAGCATGGCACGTTTGCGGGCCAGCCCCCAATGATAGCCGCCAAGCGCGCCACCGCCTTGCAAAACCCGGTGGCAAGGGATCACGAAGCCAAGCGGGTTGCGCCCCACAGCTGTGCCCACGGCGCGCGCTGCCCGGCCGGAACAGACGGTTCTGGCAACTTCGCCATAGCTGGTCACATGGCCTGACGGCACCTGCAATAGCGCCTCCCAGACCTTTATCTGGAAGGGGGTTCCCATCATGTGCAACTGTGCCGCGCCCTTGCGGGTAAAAGCCGCCTCGACATGCGGCGCGGCGCCCCCCGGATCGCAAATATAGGATGCCTTGGGCCAACGCCGGGTCATATCGACCAATATGGCCGGATCTTTGGCGGTTTCGGCAAAGGCAAGTCCGCACAAGCCCCGATCTGTCGCCATGCCCAAAGCCGGGCCAAACGGGCTGTCGAACCAGCCATAGCGAATGTCCAGCCCCGCACCGCGCTTGGCGTAGTCGCCCGGAGTCATCGCTTCCCACCGCAAGAACAGGTCATGCAGCCGCGCCTGTCCTGACAAGCCAAGCTGCATGGCGGACTCGAAGGTCGAAAAACGTGCGCCCAGAAGGTGGCGCGCATGGCCAAGCGTCAGATATTGCTGGTAGCGTTTCGGCGAAACCCCGGCCCATGCGCTGAACACCCGCTGAAAATGCGCTGCGCTCATCCCCAGTTCTGCCGCCAGATCATCAAGACTGCGCCCGGTTCCGCCCGGCGCATCAATCAGCGCGATCGCACGTGCGATCAGCTTGTAATGATAGCTTTGCTCCATGGCGCACCTTGCTCTTGCGGGTGCTCCATTCATAGCCCGCACCAGCATGTCCTGCACCCCGAAAGCTGCGCATTGCACTTTGTTCACAGGTTCAATAAAGCATGCGCATCCTTTGGGAGGAGGGGCTTTCATGAAACTTGGTCTGGCCTGCCTTGTGCTGGGCTATCTGCTCAGCCAGTTCTATCGCGCGTTTCTGGCCGTATTGGCTGGGCCGCTGACGCAGGATCTGGGTGTGACACCGGATGATCTGGCGCTCTCCTCCGGCCTGTGGTTTCTGATTTTCGCGGTTGCACAAATCCCGCTGGGCATGGCTCTGGACCAGATCGGCCCGCGCCGCACCACGGCGCTGATGCTGGGGCTTGGAGGCACCGGGGGTGCTGCGCTCTTTGCGATGGCACAGAGTGCAACCCATATCCATCTGGCGATGATGCTTCTGGGTGTAGGCTGCGCACCCGTTCTGATGGCGTCGTATTACATTTTCGCCCGCAGCTTTCCGGCGGCTATGTTCGCCACGCTGGCAGGGGCGGTTATCGGCCTTGGGTCGCTGGGGAATATCCTTGGTGCCTGGCCCTTGGCCTGGGCGTCAGAGGTTTATGGCTGGCGTGCGGCCCTCTGGGCCATGGCGGGCATCACGGCGGCGGTGGCGGCGGTGCTGTGGGTGGTCATCCCCGATCCGCCGCGTGCGCAAGCCCCCGAAGGCACCAAACCCCGCTTGCGCGATGTGCTGCGCATTCGTGCGCTTTGGTGGATGATGCCGCTTTTATTCGTGAATTACGCCCCCGCAGCCGGATTGCGCGGGCTATGGGCCGGCCCTTATCTGACCGACCTGTATGATGCCAACGCCAATGTTGTGGGGCAGGTCACGCTGGTCATGGCCTTCGCGATGATCGCGGGCAATTTCGCTTACGGGCCGCTGGACCGTCTGTTGGGCACCCGCAAATGGGTCATCCTTGGCGGTAATCTTCTGGGCGCTTGCGCGCTTGGCATATTGGCGTTTTCCCCCGCTATGGGGCTTTGGGCAAGTGCCGCTCTATTGGCAGCGGTTGGGTTCTTTGGGGCGTCTTTCCCTATGCTTATGGCGCATGGCCGCAGCTTCATCCCGCCGCATCTGACAGGGCGGGGGGTCACGCTTATCAACCTGTTTTCCATTGGTGGTGTCGGGCTTTTGCAGGTCGCCAGTGGCCATGTTCACCGGCTGGGTGATGGTGGTGTTACGTCCTACAGCCTTTTGTTCGGGTTCTTTGCCGTGCTGATGCTTGCAGGCTGTGTGCTCTACCTTTTTGCCACGGACCGGACGGATTAACCGCCCAAAACCGTCCCCGGCGCAAAGCGATGCCCGTTCAAAAAGGCCGCAGTGTCGCTTGCGCGCTTGCCTTCGCGCTGCACGCTCAGCACCTGCACAGCGCCAGTGCCGCAGGCAATGGTCAACCCGTCCAGCACCTCGCCGGGCGCGCCTTTGCCTGCCACTGCCCGCGCATCCAGCAGCTTCAATCGCCCCGCAGGGCTGTCGCACCACGCGCCGGGAAACGGCGACAGCGCGCGAATATGCCGGGCAACCTCCTCGGCAGGCCGAGTCCAGTCGATCCGGGCCTCAGATTTGTTGATCTTGGCGGCATAGGTCACGCCGTCTTCGGGTTGGGGCTGTGGTGTCAGCGTATCGAGTCGCGCCAAGGCCTCTGCTATCAACCGCGCGCCCATCTGGGACAAACGGTCATGCAGGCTGGCTCCTGTGTCGCCATCATCAATTGGGGTCGCCTCGCGCAGTAGCACAGGTCCGGTGTCCAGCCCCGCCTCCATTTGCATAATACAAACGCCGGTTTCCACATCCCCGGCCATGATCGCGCGCTGAATTGGGGCCGCCCCGCGCCAGCGCGGCAACAGCGAGGCATGGATGTTCAGGCACCCATGGCGGGGCGCATCCAGAACCGGTTGCGGCAGGATCAGACCATATGCCACCACGACCGCAATATCAGCCCCAAGCGCGGCAAACTCTGCTTGTGCCTCAGCCCCCTTCAGGCTGACCGGATGGCGGACCGGCAGACCAAGCGCCTCGGCCTGCATCTGCACCGGCGAGGGGCGGTCCTTCTTTCCGCGCCCGGCAGGGCGCGGGGGTTGCGTATACACGCAAACCACCTCATGCGCCGCGTGGACAGCCTCCAGTGCCGAGACTGAAAACTCTGGCGTTCCCATAAAGATAACCCGCATCGCGTCTCCCTTCATCTTGCGAAAAATACTCCAGGGAGTGTGAGGGGCTGGCCCCTCACCGGCACCACGGCGGCCACTGGCCTAACGCTGTTTTACCGCGCGCCGCAGCAACATGTCCCGTCTCACCCGGCTCAGGCGATCAAAGAACATCCGCCCCTCCAGATGGTCAATCTGGTGTTGCACGCTCGTGGCCCAAAGCCCGACCATCTCACGCTCTTCTATCTCGCTCGCCGCATTCAAGAACCGCACCGTTACCGCGCGGGGGCGTTCTATCGTAGCATGGACGCCGGGCAAGTTGGGGCTGGCCTCGTCATGGGCGCGCATCACTGCGCTTGCGTGTAAAATTTCGGGGTTTGCCATGCGCACAGCGTCACTGCGTGCTTCGGACGCATCGACCACCGCCAGCCGCAGCCCGACCCCGATTTGCGGCGCGGCAAGGCCGACGCCCGGCATCGCTTCCATCGTGTCGATCATGTCGTCCCAGATGGCGCGGATCTCATCGGTGATTGCGTCTACCGGCGCGGCCTGGCGCCGGAGCACCGGGTCGGGCCATGGCAGGCAACGGCGCACCGTCACGCGCGGGCCTTCTCGCGTTTGTATTTCACCATCTTGCGGGTAATCATCTGCCGTTTGATCGCGCCCAGATGGTCGATGAACAGCTTGCCGTCCAGATGGTCCAGTTCATGCTGCGCGCAGGTGGCCCACAGCCCGTCGAACTCATCTTCATTGGTTTTGCCATCCAGCCCCAGCCAACGCATTGTCACCAGCTTGGGGCGAGTCACCTCGGCATATTGCTCGGGGATGGACAGGCAGCCCTCCTCGTAAGTGTTGGTTTCCTCGGACGTTGCGATGATTTCCGGGTTTATCAGCACCATCGGGCGCGGGGCTTCGCCATCTTCCTTGACGCAATCCATCACGAAAATGCGCTTGGTGATCCCCACCTGCGGCGCGGCCAGCCCCACGCCCGGCGCGTCATACATCGTCTCCAGCATATCCTCGGCCAGTTTGCCGATGTCGGACGTCACGGCAGACACCGGGTCACACAGCTTTTTCAGCCGCGGGTCAGGATGGATCAGGATAGGTCGAATGCTCATGTTAAGCGATTTATGCGATGCTCAACGCGCATTCAACGGCTTTTGGGCTTGAATGCAGTGCAAACACGCGACAGCTTGCCAGAAAACAGAGGGTAGCCCATGAATTTCGACGAGATCATCGACCGACGCGGCACGCATTGTTCGAAATGGGACATGATGGAGCCGCTTTACGGCGTGTCCCCGGATGACGGTTTGGCGATGTGGGTCGCGGATATGGATTTCCGGCCCCCGCAGGTTGTGCAGGACGCGCTGCAAGCCATGCTGGGTCACGGCGTTTACGGCTATTTCGGCGATGACAGCGCGTATCGCGCCGCGATCTGCTGGTGGATGGAGCACCGCCACGGCTGGCATGTGGACCCCGCGCATATTTCCACCACACATGGATTGGTTAACGCGGTGGGGCTGTGTCTGCACACATGGACCGCGCCGGGCGATGGGGTGATGCTGTTTACGCCTGTGTATCACGCTTTCGCACGCGTTATCCATTCGGCTGGGCGGCAGGTTGTCGAATGCCCGATGGTCGACTCGGACGGTCTTTACCAGATGGACCTAGAGGCCGCCGAGTCGTTGGTCGATGCGGGCACCCGGATGGTCATACTCTGCTCGCCGCACAATCCCGGCGGGCGGGTCTGGACGGTGGACGAGTTGCGCGCGGTTGCGGCATTTTGTGCGCGACATGATCTGATTCTGGTGTCGGATGAAATTCACCATGATCTGGTCATGCCCGGCCATAAGCACACCGTCATGCCCGTGGCCGCGCCCGAGCATATGGACCGCGTGGTCATGCTGACCGCACCATCAAAGACCTTCAATATCGCGGGCACGCATTGTGGGCAGGTCATTATCAGCGATGACCGGTTGCGCGCTCAATTCACAGCGAGCCTTGGTGCGCTTGGCATTTCGCCCAACAGCTTCGGTCTGCACGCGGTGACAGCCGCTTACTCGCCCCAAGGGGCAGAGTGGGTCGAGGCCCTGCTGGCCTATCTTGACGAAAATCGCCGCGTGTTCGACGCAGGCGTCAATGCCATTCCCGGCCTGCGCTCCATGCCGTTGCAATCCACCTATCTGGCATGGGTGGATTTTTCGGGCACCGGCATGGATATGGCCGAGTTCACCGCGCGGGTGCAAGAGAGCGCCAAGATCGTTGCCAATCATGGTCCGACATTCGGAACCGGCGGTGCAAGCTACCTGCGCTTTAACCTTGGCGCGCCGCGATCGGTGATTGTCGATGCCGTGGCGAGGCTGCAGCGCGCTTTCAGTGATTTGCAATAGCCTGCGTCACAATGTGGGCGCGCCCCGGCCTTGAGCCGGGGCCTCTGCCCGCAGGTTCCAAACAAGAGGCCCCGGCTCAAGGCCGGGGCGGGTCGTTTTGCAGGCAGCCTCAGCCCATCAATTGCCCGGCTTCGGGCACCCAACGGAACGCGGCTCCATCCCGCCCCGTATCGACATAGCCCACAGCGGGGAAGGGCATGTGATAGCCGATGGCCGGAATACGGTCGGCGGCGATCATGCCCAGCACACGGCGGCGGCTTTCGGCAGCCATGGCCTTGTCCGAGTCAAAGCGCACTTCCCAGTCGGGCCGTGCCAGCGACCAGACAGGGTGGTTGGCAAGGTCCGCAAAGATCACCAGCCCCGCGCCCTCGCTTTGCAGGCGATAGACCATATGCCCCGGCGTGTGACCGGGCGCGGCCATGCCGGTTATCCCCGTCACCACATCGCCACCATCGCTGATGAAGCTCATCATCTCGGCCATCGGGCGGACATTGGCGTCAAAGCCGTCATTGCCCGCTGCCGCCCAATGGTCGAATTCTGTTTGGCCGGTGACATAGCGTGCATTGGGGAAGGTGGCTTCGCCATCCGTCATCATGCCGCCGATATGGTCGCCATGCATATGCGTCAGCACCACGATGTCGATCTGGTCGGGTGTGTAACCGGCACTTGCCAGCGCGTCCGTGATCGCATCCCCGTTCAGCCCGGTGTCAAACAGAACCAGTTCCGACCCGGTATTGACCACTGTGGGTGTAAAGAAGAACTGCGATACATCGGTGGACAGGAAATTGGCCCGGCTGACTTCCGCAAATTCCTCTTCCGAGACGTTCATCCCGAAAATTCCTTGCGGGTTTTCGCGCGGGGTGGTGCCGGCCAGAATGGTCGTTACCTCGAACCCGCCAATGTTGAATCGGCGGTGACGAGCGAAACTGGCCCCCATCATCGGCGCTTCCGCGCGGGCGGAGTGGGGCACGGCCAATCCTGCCAGCGGCAGAGTCGCCCCGGCGGCCATCAGGCTGCGGCGGGTGAGTGCCGTCGTGTTGAGTGTGGTCATGGTGTCTCCTCCTGTTGATGTTGTCTTGCACTAGGTATCATGGCGGACGGAAAATCGTGTCACGGTCGCGTGAGGCCATATCAATGCGCTGCACATTGCCTGCGCATCCACGCAGATTGGTTCGCGTGGGATTGCACCTTAGCTAACTTGTAACAGCAAAAGGGATTCGACATGGGCGTTCTGATCGACGGCAAATGGTCTGACCAATGGTATGACACCAAGAAAACCGCAGGGGCGTTTCAGCGCGACACGTCGCGGTTTCGCAATTGGGTGACGGCGGATGGTGACGCGGGACCAACAGGTGACGCAGGCTTCAAGGCACAGGCGGGGCGCTATCACCTATACGTGTCCTATGCCTGCCCTTGGGCGCATCGCGCGTTGATCTTTCGCGCGTTGAAAGGGCTGAACGACCTGATCGACGTGTCCGTAGTCCATCCCGACATGTTGAACGATGGCTGGAGCTTTGCGACTGATTTTCCCGGCGCGACCGGCGACATGCTTTTCGGCAGCGACCATATCCGCGACATCTACATCCGGGCTGATCCCAAGGTGTCGGGTCGGGCCACGGTGCCCATTTTGTGGGATAAGGCGCAAGGCAAGATCGTCTCGAATGAAAGCTCGGAAATTATCCGTATGTTCAATTCGGCGTTCAATGCGCTGACCGGGAATACCGACGACTACTACCCCGAAGCCCTGCGCCCAGAGATCGACGCGGTCAATGACCGTATCTATGACACGCTGAACAACGGTGTCTATAAATCCGGGTTTGCCACCACGCAGGCGGCCTATGAGGATGCGGTTTATCCGCTGTTTGATACGCTTGACTGGTTGGAAGAGCGGCTGTCACACCAGCGCTACGTCGCTGGCGACAGGCTGACCGAAGCCGATTGGCGGCTGTTCCCGACCCTTGCGAGGTTTGATCTCGTGTACCACATGCATTTCAAATGCAACCGCGCGCGGATCGTGGATTACCCGGCGCTCTGGGCCTATACACGCGAACTATTCCAACACCCCGGCGTGGCGGAGACGGTGCATTTCGATCATATCGTGCGGCATTATCATTACAGCCATGACACGATTAATCCGTATCGTATCATCCCGATCAACCCACGCCCCGATTTCATGGCCCCGCACGGGCGGGGGATGGTCTAGGCCGGGGCGTGTCGGGGCCGGGCGTCAGCACGGCAACCCCGGAAACCGCTGGCGTCACCTGCGCCGCGGCTTGGAGCGGGACGGCTGTGCCGGTGCGTTCCAACTCTTGCTGCTTTGACGCGAAAATCGTGATCGGTGTGCCGTTGCGGACCATCGCGTAGATGTCTTCCATCTGCCGGTCGGTCACGGCAATGCACCCATCGGTCCAATCGCCGCGCGTGCGCTGAAACCGGGGACCGCGCCCGTGGATGAAAATATCGCCGCCCGGACGCCAGCCATTGGCCTGCGCATGGGCGCGGTCGGCCTCGTTCGGGTAATCAATGCCGATGGACAGATGAAAAGCGCTGTTGGGGTTGCGCCGGTCGATGATGTAATCGCCTTCAGGTGTGCGCCTGTCGCCTTCGCGCTCCTTGTGTCCGAAGGGCGTGCCACCAAGCTGCACTCGGTAGCTTTTCAGTACCGTGCCGTAATGTCGCAACTCCATCTGGCGTTCGGCTTTGTAAACCACCATGCGTGTCACGTCTGGCCCGCTATAGCTACGGAATTTGGTGGGTGCACAGGCGGTCAGGACCGCAAGCAAGGCCAAGGGCAGGAACAAGCGGGCAAACTGCATCGAATCCTCTGGGGTTTCTTGCTACTATGCCCGAAGCCGCGAAACCTGCCAAGCTGCGCCCCCGCTCACGTCCGCGTCATCTGTCGCGGTCGGCCAGTTTCTGTTCGATCTCGCGCAGTCGAGTGAGCACCTCATCGCGGTATTCGTCGGTTGCCTTGTTGCTTTCGGCGGCATGGGCGTCTTGCATCGAATTTACAATCAGACCGACCAGCAGGTTTACCACCGCAAAGGTCGTAACCATGATGAAGGGCACGAAAAACGCCCACGCATAGGGATACACTTCCATCACAGGCCGCACGATGCCCATGGACCAGGATTCCAGCGTCATGATCTGAAACAGCGAATAGGCTGAATTACCCAGATCGCCAAACCATTGCGGAAAACTGTTCTGGAACAGCTTGGTGGCCATCACGGCGCCAATGTAGAAAATCATCCCCATCAGCAAAAACACCGACCCCATGCCGGGCAGTGCCGAAATGAAGCCCTCTACCACGCGCCGCAGGCTGGGGCTGACCGACACCACGCGCAACAAGCGTAAGATACGAAGGGCGCGCAATACGCTGAACCCCTGTGTGGCGGGCATTAGCGCGATGGCAATGATGATGAAATCGAAGATATTCCAGCCGGACCGCCAGAATTGCGCGCGATGAGCGTAAAGTTTCAGCGCCAGTTCGACCACGAAAATACCAAGACAAATCTTGTCTAGGATCAGGATGACAGGGCCAATCGCGCCCATCACCGGGCGCGAGGTTTCCATGCCCAGCAACACGGCATTGAACAGGATCACCCCGATCACGCCATTGCGCACCCAAGACTGGTCCAGAAAGGCGGCGATAGTGGCGCGGCTGAACATGACATATCCCCGAAAATTAAGTTTGCGCAGATATGTTACCTTGCGAAGGCGGCTGCAAGCTCCACATGCGGGCTAAAGCGGAATTGATCGACCATCTGCACCCAATCTAGCCGGTAGCCCGCGTCACACAGAATTTTCGCGTCGCGCGCGAATGTAACCGGGTTGCAGGACACGGCGGCAATGCGCGGCACGGCGCTGTCGGCCAGCGCGCGCACCTGCGCTTCGGCGCCCGCGCGGGGCGGGTCGATCACGACGGCGTCAAAGCGCGCAAGGTCTTCGGGCAAAAGCGGGTTGCGGAACAGATCGCGGGTCTCATGGGTGACGCGTTTTAGCCCTGTTGCATGCCGCCATCCGTGGTCAAGGGCGGTCAGCATCTCGGCCACGCTTTCGACGGCATGAACCTCTGCCTGTTCGGCCAAGGGCAAAGCAAAGGTGCCACAGCCTGCAAAAAGATCGGCGACGCGCGGGGCGTCCCCCACGGCTTTGGCTACGGCCCATTGCAGAGCCGCTTGCGCGTCTGGCGTGGCTTGTAAAAACGCCCCCGGCGGCGGGGCGACCTTTGCGCGACCGAAGGTTTGCAGCGGCGGCGCTGCTTGGGCAATCACCTCGCCGTCCCATGCCAGCCGTGCCAACCCGTTCGCGCCCGCCCATTGCCCCAGCGTGGCCTGCAACGGCCCGTCCAGCGGCTTGCCGCCTGTCACGGACAGGTCCAGCCCAACGTCAGACAGGGTCAGCGACAGCGCCATTTCGCCTTTGCGAGAGCCCGCCATCATCACCAGCTCTTCCAGCAGCGGCAAAGCAGCGGTTAGTTCGGGCCGCAAGATCAGACAGTCGGGCACGGATGCCACCGTGTCGGACGCGCGCGCATGGAACCCCACAAGCGCGCCTTTCTTCAACCGCCGCCCGGAAAACGTGGCTCGCCTGCGGGTATGCAGGCCCGATATATGCGGCGCATGGAAGGGCGCGTCCAACCCTTGCGCGGCCAAGGCCTGCCGGATCACGCCTTCTTTCCAATCGGTGACAAAGCCTTCGCGCGCATGCTGAAGCGCGCATCCCCCGCAGGCTTTGTAATGCGGGCAGGGCGCGGCAACCCGTTCGGGCGACGGTGTCAGGATGCGCGGCGCGGCCATGCGTCCTTGCGCGATCTCGCCTTCAACCACCTCACCGGGCAGGGTGCGCGGCACAAAGACAGGCCCCTCGGCAATCCCATCGCCATGATGCCCCAAGCGTGTAATGGTCAGCGTCATGACATGGCCTTATGCGTGTTCTGCGTTATCATCCGTGCCCAGAAACCCGCCCGATTGCCGTGCCCAGAAACGGGCATAGGTGCCGCTGTTGGACAGCAATTCTGCATGCGTGCCTTGCTCGACAATGCGACCATCGTCAAGCACGATAATCCGGTCAAGCTGCGCAATGGTGCTCAGCCGGTGGGCAATCGCCAGCACGGTTTTACCCTGCATCAGCGGTTGCAGCGCGTCCTGCACGGCAGCCTCGACCTCGGAATCGAGCGCCGAAGTGGCCTCGTCCAGCACCAGAATGGGCGCATTTTTCAAAAAGGCGCGCGCCAAGGCAATGCGTTGGCGTTGCCCGCCTGACAGGCGCACGCCGCGCTCGCCCAGTTGCGCGTCATAGCCGCGGCGTCCTTCATGGTCCTGTAAATCCTTGATGAACTCATGCGCTTCGGCAGCTTTCGCGGCGGCCTCTATTTCGGCCCGCGTGGCATCGGGGCGGCCATAGCGGATATTCTCCAGTGCAGAGCGGTTGAACATGGCCGTTTCCTGCGTGACCATCGCAATGTTGCGACGCAGGCTTTCTTGTGTCAGCTTGCGAATGTCGCGCCCGTCCAGTGTGATGCGCCCGGCTTCTACGTCATAAAGGCGCAGCAACAACGCCACGAGCGTGGATTTCCCGGCACCGGATGCCCCGACGATCCCGATCTTCTCACCCTTGCCAATGCGCAGGGTCAGACGGTCCACCCCGCCCTTGTCTCGCCCATAGGCAAAGCCCACATCCTCGAACGCCACGGCGCCGTCGGCGCGGCCAATTTCGACCGCGTCTGGCGCATCGGTCAGGTCAGGACGCGGGGTCAGGGTTTTCATGCCGTCCTCGATCTCTCCGATGTTGGAGTAAATCGCCATCAGCACGAAACTGACCCAGCCGGTCATCTGCGCAATACGAATGGCCACGGCCCCGGCGGCAGCAATATCGCCGGTGCTGGCGGCCCCCATGGACCATAGCCACAGCGTGCCGCCAATCAGCAACACCGGCAGAATGCCCGCAACCACCATCAACGCAAAGCGGAACCAAGCCTGCACCTCGCCAAACTCGACAGAGCGGTCACGGAACACACCCATGGCGTTCAGCGCGGCGCGGTCCTCGAAATCGGCATGGGCGAACAGTTTGACGGTCTTGATGTTGCTGATCGTGTCGACAACCTGCCCGCTGACCTTGGCGCGGGCACCCGCCCGTTTGCCCGAACGCTCGCGCACTTGTGGCAGGAAATACCGGATCAGCGCCAGATAGGCCACCAGCCAGACCGCCAGCACCAGCGCCATGCGCGCATCGATGGTGAAGAGCAACACCACCGAGCCGATGATGGATGCCAGCGCAAAGGCCATGGTGTTGATGGTTTCATTCGCGACGTCGGTCAACGCGCGCGCGGTCTGCACCTGTTTTTGCGCAATGCGCCCGGCGAAATCATTGTCGAAAAAGGTGACGGGCTGGCCCAATGTCCAACGGTTCAGCCGCGATTGCACCAGAACGAAGATATTGGGCTGCACGACGATGCTGTTTGCCGCCGAGGATATGCCGAAGGCCAAGGGGCGCAGCACGATGAAAAACAGGATGAACCCGGCGATCAGCCATCCATGCGCGGCGATGAAACCCTGCGCGCCGGTCCCCACAGCGGCGTCGATGATCTGGCCAAGCAGCAGCGCCGAGATGACCTCGGTCGAGCCGACGATGGCCGAAATGACCGTGGCCAGCGCCAGCACCGGCCAAGACCCCTTGACTGACCACAGCATAAACCGCAGCAGGCTTTGCGGTGGTGGCCCATCGGCATGTGCAAAGCCGTCGATCAGCCCGGCCAAACGAAAGGCAAGGGTCGGTTTTTGGGTGGGGTCTGTCTTTTGCAGCATGAAGCGTCCTTTGGTCAGGACATAGGGCGTTGCCCGCCTTTGCGCCAGTCAGCCCAGCAGATCATTGCGCGTGGCGCTGAAATCCGAGGCGATCCAGCGGGCTTCCAATGCTTTTAGGTGTTGCCCCAAATCCGCGCCTTGCAGCCCGGCCAGGTCCGCCGCGCGGATGGGGAAACGCGCATTTGCGCCGCGCGTGACCTCTGCCTGCCAATCCGGGGGCAGGGGGCTTTCCAGAACCGCTGCGCGCGCCAGAACCGCATCCGCGCCCAACTCCGCGCCCAAACGGTAGCCGAGCACGGCAGGCGCGGTCATGTCGCCCATCGCATCGCGCAGGCGTGTCAGGTTGCGGGTTTCGGCCTTGGTGAGCCGCAGATGGTCGATGGATGGGCCAAGAACCGCGAGGCGCCGCATCCAGTGCGGCGCGCGACCCCCTTCCAGATGCACCAAGGGGGCCAGCGCACGCGGGTCAGCCCCCGGCAAGACCCGCGCCAACACGCCCGCATGATCCATTGCCGCGACTGAAGGCGCAGGGTCACGCGCAGACAAGAGTTTGCGCAGTTCCGATGTGACCCGCTCTGCGGACAACCGTGCCAGACCACCGACACCCGCCGCACATGCGGCCAGACCATCGGCGTCAAGCCCATGCTCCGGGTCGCCATACTGCGCATGAAACCGGAAAAAGCGCAGAATACGCAGGTAATCTTCGGCAATGCGCTGGGCAGGGTCGCCCACGAAGCGCAAGCGCCGCGCGCGCAGGTCGTCCATGCCACCAAGCGGGTCCAGAACATGCCCCGCCGCATCGGCATAAAGCGCGTTCATGGTGAAATCGCGGCGCGCTGCGTCATCCTCGATCCGGTCGGAAAAGGCGACCTCGGCATGACGCCCATCGGTCGCCACGTCGCGGCGAAAGGTTGTCACCTCGAACCCCTCGCCCCCTGCGACCAGTGTGACCGTGCCATGCGCGAGCCCCGTGGGCACGGCGCGCAAACCCGCGCTTGTCGCCAGCGCAATCACGGTTTCGGGCCGGGCCGATGTGGCAATGTCCACATCCGTCACCGCCTCGCCCAGTGCAGCGTTGCGCACGCAGCCGCCGACCGCATAGGCCGCATGGCCCGCGCCGGTCAGCAGGCCCAGCACCGTCTGCGTGCGGTCATTGTTTAGCCAGTCGCCGCTTACCCGCATTGCGCCATCCGTTCCGCCAGCCCGCGCAAGATGCGCGCACTCGCGCCCCATGTGTAATACGGCCCCCATGGCACTGCATAGAAATGCCGCCATTGCCCGCGCCATATACGCCGCTCTATCACAAAGCGCGCGGGGTCGGTGACATGCGCCAAGGGCACACGAAACACTTCGGCCACCTCGCCCGGTTCGGGGCGGGGCGTGAACGCACCGTCCAGTCGCGCGACAAAGGGCGTGATTAGAAAACCCGTTACCGTTTCATGCGTGGGCAGCGTGCCCAGAATGCGCACCTGCGACGGCTCCAGCCCGATTTCTTCCTGTGCCTCTCGCAAGGCGGTGGCGGCAAGATCGGGGTCACCCGCATCCTGCCGCCCACCGGGAAAGGCGATCTGGCCGGGATGATGGCGCAGATGCGAGGCGCGCTTGGTCAGCACAACGCCGCCCGCATCATCGACAGCAAGCAGAACCGCGGCAGGCCGCAACTTGCGGGCCGGATCGGTCGGCACGAGAATTGGATTCAGGTCAAAATCGCTCGACGCATCGGCAGGGAGTGCCAAGGCTGCGCGCAAGCGGTCATCCATCCTTACCCTCGAAGCCTAGCGTGGCTGGGTCCATGACATAATGCGCGCCGCAAAACTGGCAGTCGGCGGTCACTGTGCCCTCTGGCGTGGTCATTGTGCCGATATCCTTGGCGGAATAAATCGACAACGTGCTGCGCACTTTTTCCTCTGAACAGGAGCAGCCAAAATGCACTGGCTGCGGGTCATAGACGCGTGGCGCTTCCTCGTGGAACAGGCGGGCCAGCAATTCGGGCGGGCCGACATGCGGGCCTATCAGTTCCAGTTCCTCGACTGTGTCCAGCAGCATATTGGCGCGGGTCCAGTTTTCGGCCTGTTCTGCGGTGTCGCGCTTGGGCGCTTCTGAATTGCCAGGCATGTGCTGCAACATCACGCCACCCGCGCGCCAGGCTTGCGGCTGTCCGGGCAGGGTGGCACGGCCAAAGGACAGCGCGAACCGGGTGGGCAACTGTTCGGATTGGGCGAAATAGGTTTCCGCGCAGGCGCTTAAGGATTTTCCCGCAAGCGGGGTGATCCCCTGATACGGCGTCATGTCCGGCCCCTGGTCGATCAGGATGGCGAAATAGCCCTTGCCGATCTGGCTGTAAGGCTCTGCCTGCGTGTCCAGACGATCGCGGTCGAAACTGGCATAGGCCCGGATGCGCGCGGGCGCGCCTTCGGCTTCGGGGGCGTAATAGTCGGTTGCGATCAGCCGCACCGGCCCGTCGCCGCGAATTTGCAACGACAGCTTCCAGCGCAGTTTTATGGTCTGCCCTATCATCGCGGTCAGCAGCGTGGCCTCGGCAATCAGGGCTTCGACCACAGGCGGATAGGCGTGTTTTTCCAACACGTTTTCCAGCGCGCCATCCAGCCGTGCGACACGGCCGCGAATGTCGCTATTGTCCAGTTGGAACGGCAGAACCGTGTCGTCCCAGGCGATCTGTTCGCCAATGCTCATGGTAGATATCCTTGCTGGTGTAGCGCGCCACGCGCGCTTAGGCTTGCCCCCACATATAGGAACCAGACCGGAAGGGCCAAGGATGATCCGCAGATTCGGCGATGCCCGCGTTGACGGGCAGCACTACACGCGCCGCCACGGGGCGTATGCGATCGTTTTGCAGGGCGACCACATTTTGCTGACGCACCAAAGCTGGCCCGAAAACGACTGGCAACTGCCGGGTGGCGGGATCGACGCGACGGAAAGCGCGGCCCAGGCTTTGCGGCGCGAGGTGCGCGAAGAAACCGGCTGGCGCGTGCGGCCTTTGCGGCGGCTGGGTGCGTTCCGGCGCTTTTGCTACATGCCCGATTACGATCTCTGGGCGGAAAAACTGTGCAGCATTTATCTGGCGCAACCGTTGCGGGCGGTCGGCCCGCCGTCCGAGCCGGGGCATCGTGCGGCATGGCGACCACTGCCAGAGGCCGTGGCGCTGCTGGGAAATGACGGCGACCGCAGTTTCCTGGCTTCACTGTTGCGATGATCCGACCCGCCACCATGGCCGATGCGGATGTGATCCGGGCCTGCACCCGCGCGGCGTTCGGGCGGTATGTCGTGCGGATGAACCGTGAACCAGCCCCGATGCAGGCCGATTTGGCCCCAGCAATCGCGCGCGGCGAGGTGCATGTCGCCACCGGCCCAGACGGGTGCATTCTGGGCCATGTCATCTGCCGCAGGGTGGGGCGCGACATGGCGCTCGACATTTTGGCGGTCTGGCCGGACCATGCGGGGCGCGGTTTGGGCAAGCGTCTGGTTGCGCATGTCGAAACCTTGGCGCGGCAACAGGGGCTAGAGACCGTGACCTTGTATACCAATGCAGCAATGGTGGAAAACCTGCCATTCTATGCGGGGCTTGGGTATAGTTGCACAGGTCGCAACCGACAGGATGGGTTCGACCGGGTTTTCTTTCGAAAGCCGCTGGGTTAGACGCCTTACGGTTGCGTAGGTTGGCCGCGATAGTAGCGCGGCTTGCATGGTGTGCCCGGCTTGTAGGCGCTGAACTCCAGCAGCGCGCCAGAGATGTCGTCGCTGAACTCGTCCCGGCCGGACCACAGCGCCAATTCCCATTTCAACGCATCCAGAAAAGACAGGCCGCGCAGCTTGGCCAGTTTGACGAACAGATTGCGCAAGCCGTCTTCGCCAAATTCAAAGCCCGTGCCATCTGCGCATTCGGTAATCCCGTCGGAATACAGGAACAGGCGGTCGCCGGGGCGCAGTTCGGCTTCGAAACTGCTGTATTGCGCGCCCTCTATCAGCCCGATGGGCAGCCCGCCTTCGCCCAAAAATTCCACCTCGCCATCCAGCCGCTGGATAACGGGGTGAGGGTGGCCCGCCTGCACCATGACCAAACGCCCGGTGGTCAGGTCCAGATCGGCATAGGCGACAGTCAGATACGCCTCGGTGTCGATTTCTTGCAACATCAGCGTGTTCATGCGGGCCGCCACGTCATGCGGGGCGACCGCTTCCATCTGCCCGGTCATGTAATTGCGCGACAGTGCGATATTTTGCGACTGTGCACCGCCGAACATGCCGCCGATCCTGGCCCCCAGCAGCGCCGCTGCCACGCCATGGCCCGACACGTCCAGCGAATAGATGCCGATTCGCTGCGCGTTGATCGGAAATGTGCCGACCATGTCCCCCCCGACATGGCCCGAAGAATGCAGCAATAGCGACAATTGGCTGCCACCGAAATCATGGAACCGGTCGCGGATCAGCGATTGTTGCAACTTGCGGGCTTCCATCAGGTCGCGATCAACCGCGTCATACAATGCCTGAAGCGTGCGAAGTGCAGCCTGAAGCTCTTCGTTGCGGGCCTTGACCTGCCGCTCCATCGCCAGCAACCGCTCGCCCGCGCGTATCCGCGCCCGCAATTCGGGTGTGCTGACGGGTTTTGACAGGAAATCATCTGCGCCCACATTCAACCCTTCGGCCACGGCACTTTTATCATTCTTCGAGGTCAGCAGAATGAAGTAGCTGTAACTTTCCTGGTCGAGCGCGCGAAAGGCGCGGCAAAAATCCAGCCCGTTCATGCCCGGCATCATCCAGTCGGACAGAATCAGGTCGAACCGACCGGTCGCGCACAGATCCATCGCCGCATCGCCTGACGCGGCTTGTGTCACCTGATACCCCCATCGTTGCAGGTTCTTGGCCAATACAAGCCGTTGCGCTGCACTGTCATCCACCACCAACGCTTGTTTTGCGCGGAGTGTCGCGATCATAGGGGCATCTTGCGGTGTCACACTGGTATCCACGTCAATCATCCATACGGTCCAACCCGCAGAGCTTCCGGGCAGCGTTAGTATTGCAGTGCTGGATTAATACCCGATGAAAACAGGCGGTCGTGCGCGGCGACCTGCCACTTCCTTACGAATCTTTAGGGGCTTTGCCGCAGAGTCGCCGATGAAAGATTATTTGGGGGTCAAACGTGATAGATTGGTCAAGAGTGTCTGAACTCTACGAAGAAGTCGGCGATGAAGCGCTGGGCGAGGTGCTGGACCTGTTTGCCTCGGAAGTTGCCGAAGGGCTGGAGCGGTTGGCCCAAGCCACCGGCCCGATGTCGATTGCGGCAGAATTCCATTTTCTGAAAGGGGCGGCCCTGAACCTGGGGCTGGATAACGTGGCGCGGATCTGCGCCACGGGGGAGGAGAATGCCCGCAGCGGTGCCCCGACCGAAGAACAACGTCTTGCCGTTGCAAAGAAATTCCCGGCCTGCTGCCGCGAATTGTCAACGCAGTGGCGTGACCGGATCAGCACCGGATAGGCCCGCTGTCAGATTACGAAATTCGCCATAATCTCGTCCTCAGTAATGTCGGAATAGGCAAAGCCCGCATCATCGAGACGCGCAAAAAGCCCGTTGAAATTGTCGGGGTTCGTGGTTTCGATTCCAAGCAACACCGTGCCGAAATTGCGCGCGGTTTTCTTCAGGTATTCGAAGCGCGCAATGTCGTCCTCTGGGCCCAGGGTGCCAAGGAAATCACGCAATGCGCCGGGGCGCTGGGGTAAGCGCAAAAGCAGGTATTTCTTGCTGCCCGCGAATCGCATCGCGCGTTCCTTCACCTCTGGCAGACGCTCGAAATCGAAATTTCCGCCAGAAACGACACAGACCACCGTTTTGCCGGCGATCTGGCCGCGCAGGCTCTCCAGCACATCCAGCGACAGCGCGCCCGCGGGTTCCAGCACCAGCCCTTCCACATTCAGCAGGTCCAGCATGGTAATGCAGATGCGGTTTTCGGGCGCGATCAGCACATGGTCGGGGTTCACATGTTTCAGCCGTGCGAAGGTCCGTGCGCCGATCCGCGCCACCGATGCGCCATCCACGAAACTGTCGATGCGCGGCAGGGTCACAGGTTCGCCCGCGCGCAACGCGGCCTGCAAAGATGCACCCCCTGCGGGTTCCACATAACGCAAGGCGCTGTCCGGCGCGTCCTGTGCCAGATAGCTGGTCATCCCGGCGCTCAGGCCACCGCCGCCCACCGGCAGCACCACCATGTCGGGCGCGTGGTCCAGTTGCTCCAGCATTTCCACCGCGACACTGGCCTGTCCTTCGATCACGTCCTCGTCGTCGAAGGGTGACAGGAAATGCGCGCCGCGTTCCGTGCAAAACGCCTGCGCCGCGGCCAGCGACTGGTCGAACGTGTCGCCAATGAGCTGAATGGTCACATGCTCTGCGCCAAAGCTGCGGGTTTTCATGATCTTCTGTTGCGGCGTCGTCACCGGCATGAAGATCGTGCCCTGCACCCCGAAGTGACGGCAGGCAAAGGCCACGCCCTGCGCATGGTTCCCCGCACTGGCGCAAACGAACGCGCGCCCCTCTGGCACGCGGTCCAACTGCTTGCGCATGGCGTTGAACGCGCCGCGAATCTTGTAGCTGCGCACCGGGCTTAAATCTTCGCGCTTCAGCCAGATATCGGCCCCGAATTTCTGCGATAGATAATCGTTGCGCAATAGCGGCGTGGGCGGGAACAATTCGCGCATGGGCTGACAGGCGGCGCGGGCGCGGGCGGCAAAATCGCTCATGCCAGCGCCGCCTCCAGCCTGGTGCGCACGGCGTCAGGCATCGCGGTCGATCCGCGCTTGGCCGGGTCGAAAAACACCTCGACCACTTCATAGGTTGCGTGCAATGCGCTGGTATCGGCATGGCGCATCTCGAACAGGAACACGCAGCTTTTCGTGCCGATCCTGGTCACAACGCCCGAAACGACAATCAGATCACCCGCCTGCAATTCGGCCACAAAGCGGGTGGTCGCCTGAGCGGTCACCGTATGCACGCCATGCGTGGCCAGCATGTCGCGATAGGCCAGCCCCAGCTTGGTCCACATGTGGTAACAGGCATCATCAAAAAACGGCGCGTAATGGCGCACGTTCATATGCCCGAAATGGTCGTGGTGCCACGGGTGGATCACCCCGCGCAAAAGCTCTAGCGCCATATCGCTCCTCCATCGCGTCACACCTTGCCATAGCATATCCACGCCGGGTGCAAACCCCGCGCGGCCTCTTGCAGCAGGGTCGCAAAGCCAATAGACCGCTTTGCAACCGCGATCCTTGCAATGTTCGGAGCCACCATGCCCAGCCATGCCCCCAAGAAAATCGTGCTCGCCTATTCGGGCGGGCTGGATACATCCATCATTTTGAAATGGTTGCAGACCGAATACGGCTGCGAGGTCGTGACCTTCACCGCCGATCTGGGGCAGGGCGAGGAGTTGGACCCCGCCCGCAAAAAGGCCGAATTGCTGGGCATCGCGCCCGAAAACATCTTCATCGAAGACCTGCGCGAGGAATTCGTGCGTGATTTCGTCTTCCCGATGTTCCGCGCCAATGCGCTGTATGAGGGGCTGTATCTGCTCGGCACATCCATTGCGCGTCCGCTGATTTCCAAGCGGCTGGTCGAAATTGCCGCCGCCACCGGGGCCGATGCGGTCGCCCATGGCGCCACCGGCAAGGGCAATGACCAAGTGCGGTTCGAACTTAGCGCCTATGCGCTGAACCCCGATATCAAGGTCATTGCACCGTGGCGCGAATGGGATCTGACCTCGCGCACCAAGCTGCTGGAATTTGCTGAGGCGCACCAAATCCCCATCGCCAAGGACAAACGCGGCGAAGCGCCGTTTTCGGTCGATGCGAACCTGTTGCACACCTCGTCAGAGGGCAAGGTGCTGGAAGACCCGGCAGAAGATGCACCCGATTACGTCTATCAGCGCACCGTCGCGCCCGAATCCGCGCCCGATACGCCCGAATATGTCGAAATCAGCTTCGAACGTGGCGACGCCACCGCGATCAATGGCGAAGCGCTGTCGCCCGCGACCATCCTGACCAAGCTCAATGAGCTTGGCGGCAAGCATGGCATCGGGCGGCTGGATTTCGTGGAAAACCGCTTCGTGGGCATGAAATCGCGCGGTATCTATGAAACGCCGGGCGGCACGCTGCTGCTGGAAGCGCATCGCGGGATTGAACAGATCACGCTTGATTCTGGCGCGGGGCACCTGAAAGACAGCATCATGCCGCGTTATGCCGAACTGATCTATAACGGCTTCTGGTTCTCGCCAGAGCGCGAGATGCTGCAAGCCCTGATCGACGAAAGCCAAAAGCATGTCACCGGCACCGTGCGCCTTAAACTCTACAAGGGGTCCGTGCGCTGCGTCGGCCGCTGGTCGGATCACTCGCTCTATTCCGAAGCGCATGTCACGTTTGAAGACGACGCAGGCGCCTACGACCAGAAAGACGCGGCAGGCTTTATTCAACTCAACGCGCTGCGCCTGAAACTGCTGGCCGCGCGTGACCGCAGGTTGAAGGGCTGATCCTCTTCATCTTGCCTAAAATACTCCCGCCGGAGGCGCATATCCGCCTCTGGCGATCCCGCCAAAGGAAGGCCGCGCCATGACCAAACCTGTCGTTTTGTGCATCCTTGATGGTTGGGGGCTGAACCCGTCGCCCGAGGGCAACGCGGTTGCCCAGGCCAACACCCCCAATTTCGACCGGATCATGGCCGAGTGCCCCAATGCAACGCTCGTCACCCACGGCCCCGATGTGGGCCTGCCGCGCGGGCAGATGGGCAATTCCGAAGTTGGGCATACCAATATTGGCGCGGGTCGCGTGGTGGCGATGGATCTGGGGCAGATCGACCTTGCCATTGAAGATGGCAGCTTCGCCACCAACCCCGCCTTGGGCGACTTTATTGCTTCGCTGAAAACCACCGGCGGCACGGCGCATGTCTTTGGTGTGGTGTCCGATGGCGGCGTGCATGGCCATATCACCCACATGAAGGCGGCGGTCGCGGCGCTGGTGAATGCGGGCGTTCCGGTGGCAATTCACGCCATCACCGATGGGCGCGACGTGGCGCCCAAAAGTGCCGAAGGCTTCATGGCCGATCTGCAAGCCAGCCTGCCCAAAGGTGCGCGCATTGCCACCGTCATTGGCCGCTACTGGGCCATGGACCGCGACAACCGATGGGAGCGGGTGGAACGTGCTTGGCGTGCGATCATGCTGGGCGAGGGCGAAAAGACCGCCAATCCTGCGCAAGCCATCGCCCAAGCCTATGCGCGCGGTGAGACGGATGAATTCATCGCGCCCACCGTGATCGGCGATTACACCGGCGCGCGGGGGGGTGACGGTCTGTTCTGTCTGAATTTCCGCGCCGACCGCGCGCGCGAAATTTTGGCCGCCCTTGGAGCGCCAAGTTTTGCCGGGTTTAACCGGGGCCAGCCGCCGCATTGGGTGGCGATGTTGGGAATGGTCGATTACTCGACCGCGCATAACGCCTTTATGACAACCGCGTACCCCAAGCAACAGGTCAAGAACGGCTTGGGCGAATGGGTTGCCGCGCATGGATTGCGCCAGTTCCGGCTGGCAGAAACCGAAAAATACCCCCATGTCACCTTCTTCTTGAACGGTGGGACAGAGAAGCGAGCCGAGGGCGAAGACCGCGCCATGCCCAATAGCCCGAAGGTCGCCACCTACGATCTGCAACCCGAAATGTCGGCAGGCGAGGTCACAGAGAAGCTGGTTGCTGCGATCGGCGGGGGCTATGATCTGATCGTGGTCAATTATGCCAACCCGGACATGGTTGGCCATACCGGCGACCTGCACGCGGCAATGCATGCTTGCGAAGCGGTGGATGCAGGGCTTGGTGACGTGCTTGCGGCACTTGAGCAGGCGGGTGGAGCCATGCTGGTTTGTGCCGATCACGGCAATTGCGAAACCATGATCGACCCGGAAACCGGTGGGCCACATACCGCGCATACGCTCAACCCCGTCCCGGCGGTGCTGGTGGGCGGGCCTGCGGGGGCCAAGCTGCGCTCCGGCCGGCTGGCCGATGTCGCGCCAACACTCCTTGCGTTGATGGGCCTTGCCCAACCGCCCGAGATGACCGGCGAAAGCCTGATCCAGAAATGACGCTCTGGCGCGCGACCTTGCTGGCGGTTGCGCTTTACGGCTCGCCCGCGCTGGCGGACCCGGCGGAACGCGCGCTGGAAGCGGCACGCGCGCTGGAAGCGGCCACCGAAACTTTGCAAGCCGCGACCCGGCAGAGTGACAGGATCGACGCGCTGACCGAAACGGTGCAAGCCTACGAGGTCGGGCTTGCCGCGCTGCGCGAAGGTCTGCGCGAAGCCCAACTTGCAGAGGCCGCGCAAACCCGCGCGCTGTCGGAGCGCAGCGCCGATCTCAGTCGTTTGCTGGCGGTGTTGATGGGCACGGCCAACCTGGATGACGCGACGGTTCTGGTGCATCCCGAAGGCGCACTTGCGGCAGCGCGCGCAGGGTTGTCGTTGCGCGATGTGGCCCCCGCGCTTGGCGCCGAAGTGGCCGAGCTGCGGGAGGCGCTGGAGGATATTTCGGCTTTGCGGCGCGCGCGACAATACGGGCTTTTGGCCCTGGAACAGGGTCTGTCGGCTGCGCAACAGGCGCGGTTGGCCCTGACGCAGGCAATTGCTGAACGCGGCCCGCTGCCCAAACGTTTGTCCGAAGACCCGGATGCAATGGCTGCACTTGCGGCCAGCGCGGCCTCGCTCGACGCGTTCGCACAAGAACTGGCGTCGCGCGCCCCGCTTTCGTCGGATGCAGCGACAAGTGCGATCCGCGGGTTTCGCGATGCCAAGGGGCGTCTGACCTTGCCGGTGCGCGGCAATGTGGTGCGCGGATTTCAGCAGCCCGATGCAACCGGCGTTCTGCGCCCCGGACTGGATATTGCCACGCTTCAGCGCGCGCTTGTCAGCGCACCATGGGCAGGCACCGTGCGTTATGCCGGGCCGCTGGCAGGGCGTGGACAGGTCGTGATCCTGGAACCTGGCGAGGATATCTTGCTGATCCTTGTGGGGCTTGGAGAGGTGCTTGTCGAAACCGCGGCTATCGTGCCCAGTGGCGCCGCGCTGGGGATCATGCCGGGAAGCCAGGACGCAAATGGAGTCGGGTCAGAAGCTGGCGGTCGCGGCCAAACACTCTATTTTGAAATGCGAGAGCAGGGAAAGCCCATTGACCCGGCGATATGGTTCGCATTGACTGGCGCTCGACCCTAAGGCGAAAATCTTGGCCGTCCCCTGACCGGGTGGGCGACGAATGGAAAGCGAAATGATGAAGAAATTTGTTCTGGCAAGCCTCGGCGGCATTCTGGGCGGCGTGTTGATCGCAACGCAAGTGACCGGGCCGCTCTTGGCACAGGAACGCTCCGACACGCCGAATGTTTATGAACAGCTTGATCTGTTCGGCAACGTGTTCGAGCGTATTCGAAGCGAATATGTAGAGGACGTGGACACATCCGACCTGATCGCTGCTGCGATCAACGGCATGCTGACCTCGCTTGATCCGCATTCCAGCTATCTGCCGCCCGAAGATTTCGATGACATGCGCACCCAGACGCGCGGGTCTTTCGGGGGGCTGGGCATTGAAGTGACCCAGGAAGATGGCTTCATCAAGGTTGTTACCCCGATGGATGACACTCCGGCCGACATGGCGGGTGTGGAGCCCGGTGATCTGATTACTCATGTCGATGGCGAGCCGCTGCTGGGCCTGACATTGGCCGAAGCCGTCGAGTTGATGCGCGGCCCGGTCGGGTCCGAGATTATCGTGACAATCGCCCGCGAAGGTGTGGCCGAACCGTTCGACCTGTCCATCATCCGCGACACGATCCGCTTGCAGGCCGTGCGCGTGCGCAGCGAAGGGGATACCGTCATCCTGCGGCTGACCACCTTCAATGAACAGACCTATCCCAACTTGCGCGACGAGCTGGCCGAAGCCATTGAAGAGATGGGTGGCATCGACGAGCTTGGCGGGGTTGTGCTGGATCTGCGCAACAATCCCGGCGGTTTGCTGACCCAGGCGGTGAGCGTGTCCGACGCGTTCCTTGAGCAGGGCGAAATCGTGTCCACGCGGGGCCGTGCCGAAGGCGAGGGCGACCGCTATAACGCGCAATCCGGCGACTTGATCGACGGGAAACCCTTGGTCGTGCTGATCAACGGTGGTTCCGCGTCGGCGTCGGAAATCGTGGCGGGGGCGTTGCAGGACCACCGCCGCGCGATCGTCGTGGGCACGCGCAGCTTTGGGAAAGGGTCGGTTCAGACGGTCATGCCGCTGCGTGGTGACGGGGCGATCCGCTTGACGACGTCGCGCTACTACACGCCATCGGGCCGGTCCATTCAGACGCTGGGCGTGTCGCCCGATATCGTGGTCGAACAACCGGCGCGCGCGCCGATTGAAGAGGTCGACGACACGGCACGCTCCAGCCGCTCCGAAGCCAATCTGCGGGGGCGTTTGGACAATTCAGACAGCCTTTCGGAAGAAGAACTGCGCCAAATGGAAGACGAACGTGCCCGCGCAGAGGAGGTCGCGCGCCTGCGTGACGAAGATTATCAGCTTGCCTATGCACTGGACATCCTGCGCGGCCTGACGGCTCTGAACGGGCAGTAACACCATGACGCCCGAGCAGATTGCCGCTCTGCCTTATCGGCCTTGCGTGGGGGTGATGCTCATCAACGCGCAAGGGCTGATCTTCGGTGCGCAGCGCCTCGACAGTGACAGCCCGGCCTGGCAAATGCCGCAAGGCGGGATTGATCCGGGCGAAAACCCCGGTCTGGCCGCCTTGCGCGAGCTGGAGGAAGAGATTTCTGTCCCGCCCGCGCTGGTCGGACCGTTGGCGGAAACCCGCGACTGGTTGACCTACGATGTGCCGCATGACCTTGTGCCGCATATCTGGGGTGGCAAGTATCGAGGCCAGAAACAACGCTGGTTCCTGATGCGATATCTGGGCAATGACACCCAGATTGATCTTGCGACAGAGCATCCCGAGTTCAGCGCCTGGCGTTGGATGATGGCAGAGGACATGCTGGCTGCCATCGTGCCTTTCAAACGCGACATCTATGGCGCCGTGATGGATGAATTCCGCGACTGGTTGGCCTAGCACATGTCTTGCGAAAGCGACCGGGCGCGATAGGTGCTGCAAGCGCGAGTGGCCCGCCGGGTTCGGCGCTAACTTCATGTAAGCGCTGAACCGCGAGGCCCCGGCGCAAGGCCGGGGCACGAAGCGCATTGGACTTGTCTCGTGCCCCGGCCTTGCGCCGGGGCCTCTTGGCCAGAAACCCGCTCAATAAAAACTCTGCGGGTCGATATCGATGACCAGCCGCATATTTGCGCCCAGCTTGTGCGGGCGGGTCCAGTCCCGCAAAGCGACCTGCAAGGGTGCGCCTTTCGCGGCCTTGACCAGCAGCCGCACGCGGTGTTGCCCGCGAATACGCGCAATCGGGGCGGGGGCCGGGCCAAAGACCTGCGCCCCTATCCGGCGCAGCGGGGCATCGTTTTGTGCCAGCGCGTTGCCCAATGCAAATACCGGTTCCAGCTCTGGCCCTGACAGGATGATCCCGGCCAAGCGCCCGTAAGGCGGCATGGACAGCGCGCGCCGCGCCTCTGCCTCGGCTTGCCAGAAGGCTTCTTCGTCGCCCGACAGAATCGCGCGGATCACGGGGTGTTCGGGTTGGCTGGTCTGGATCAGTGCGCGGCCCGGTTTGTCGGCACGTCCCGCGCGGCCTGCGACCTGTCGCGTTAGCTGAAACACCCGTTCCGCCGCGCGCAGGTCTGACCCTGACAGCCCAAGGTCTGCGTCGATTACGCCGACCAGCGTCAGATGCGGAAAATTATGCCCCTTGGCCACGATTTGTGTGCCGATGATGATATCGGCCCCTCCTGCCGCGATTTCCTCTATCTGGGCTTTCAAGGCCCGTGCCGACCCGAAAAGGTCCGAGGACAGCACCGCCACGTGCGCGTCGGGCCAAAGCATGCGTGTCTCTTCCTCCAGACGTTCTACGCCCGGACCGACAGGGGCCATGCGGCCCTCTGCCCCGCATGCGGGGCATTTGGTGGGGATGGGCGCGGTCGCGCCGCATTGGTGGCAGACAAGGCGTTCCAGAAAGCGATGCTCGACCATGCGCGCGTCGCAATCGGTGCAGGCAACTTGATGACCACAGGCGCGGCAGACCGTCAGCGGCGCATAGCCGCGCCGGTTCAGGAACAAGAGGGCTTGTTCGCCGAGCCCCAGCCGCGCCGTGACCGCCGATTGCAGATCAGGCGAAATCCAGCGGTTGGCGGGCAGGTCTTGGCCGCGCAGGTCGATTGCAGCCATGTCCGGCAGGGCGTTGGGGCCGAAGCGCGTGGTCAGGTCCAGCCGCGTGTATTTGCCCGCGTCCGCATTTGCCCAAGTCTCCAGACTGGGCGTGGCCGATGCCAGCACCACCTGCGCCCCGTTCAGCATGCCGCGCAGCACCGCCATATCGCGGGCGTTGTAGAACACGCCCTCTTCCTGCTTGTAGGATGTGTCGTGTTCCTCATCGACCACGATCAGCCCAAGATTCTGGAACGGCAGGAACAGGGCGGACCGTGCGCCGACCACCATTTGCGCGCCGCCTTGGCCAACCATGCGCCACAAGCGGCGGCGTTCCGCTTGGGTCACGCCCGAATGCCATTCGGCAGGCTTTGCGCCGAACCGCTTTTCCACGCGCGTCAGGAATTCTGCGGACAAAGCGATTTCCGGCAACAGCACCAAAGCTTGCCGCCCCGCGCGCAGGCAGTCTGCGACGGCTTCCAGATAAACTTCGGTTTTGCCAGAGCCTGTCACGCCCTTCAGCAGCCATGTGCCATAGCCATCACGCCCCGCGCGCAACGCATTGGCCGCGCGTGCCTGATCGTCCGACAGGTTGGGGCCGGGGCGGGTCGGGTCCAGACGTGGGAAAGGTTGGTCGCGGGGGGCGGCGCGTTCTGCCAATGCCCCTGCCGCGACCAAGCCGCGCACAACCCCGGTGCCAACTCCCGCCGCCTGTGCCAACTCGCCCGGAGCCAGCCCGGCGCCGCCGAATTCATCGAGTGCGGCGATGACGCGGGCGCGCGCGTCGGTCATTCTGTCGGGTAGCGTGTCGCCGCGAAACAGCAGTTTGCGCGTGACGGGTCCATCAGCCAGCCCCGGCACGCGGGTCGCCAACCGCAGCACCATCGGCAATTGAGTCAGCGTATAGTCGGCCAACCGGGTCAGAAAGTCGCGCAGCTCTGTCCGCATGGGGGCGGCATCTAGCACGCGGATGATCTGTCGCAGCCTGGCTTGGTCGAACTTGCCTTCGGCCGGACCCCAGACAACGCCCAGAACGCGGCGCGGGCCAAGGGGCACTTGGACGAAAGCGCCCAGCCAGCAGCCCCCTTCGGGCGCGCGGTAATCCAGCACGCGGCCCAGCGGTTCGGTGGTCAAAACACCGCAGGGCATGCCTTCGTCATAGAATTCCGGGACATTTTGCATGGGTTTTCGGGGTTCCTTGGCGCAGCGTCATAAGGTATGACGCCCACGGAACAAGGTCGCAAGCCGAAGGGGACACCGATGAAATTCTTTGTAGATACCGCCGATGTTAGCGCTATCCGCGAGTTGAACGATCTGGGCATGGTGGACGGGGTCACGACGAACCCCTCGATCATCCTGAAATCGGGCCGCGACATTATGGAGGTCACGCGCGAGATTTGCGAGATCGTGGACGGCCCCGTCTCTGCCGAGGTGGTCGCGCTGGAAGCCGACGCCATGATCGCCGAAGGCCGCAAGCTGGCCGAGATCGCGCCCAACATCACCGTCAAGCTGCCGCTGACATGGGACGGGCTGAAAGCCTGTAAAGTGCTGACTGGCGAAGGCAAGATGGTCAATGTCACGCTATGTTTCAGCGCAAATCAGGCGCTTCTGGCCGCGAAAGCGGGCGCGACTTTCATTTCGCCCTTCATCGGGCGGCTGGATGACATGGCGCTGGACGGGATGGAACTGATCGAAGATATCCGCACCATCTACGACAATTACGGGTTTGAGACCCAGATCCTCGCGGCGTCGATCCGCTCGGTCAACCATGTGCTGGACGTGGCCCGCATTGGCGCTGACGTGATGACTGCACCGCCAGAGGTGATCCGCAAACTGGCCAGCCACCCGCTGACTGACGCAGGATTGGCACAATTCATGAAGGATTGGGAAAAAACAGGTCAAAAAATCCTGTAACCTTTGCTATAGTCTGACAAAGAGCACCAAAAACAGCAGTCAACGGACAGGCACATCATGTCATCAGCGGCCCTCGGCGCAGAGCTGGACCAGCTTCGCGCGCAAATCCTGTCGGACCCGGCGCTTATTCTGGATGACAAGGACGTCATGCGCGCCCTTGTCGCCGCGTCCGAGCGCGAGATGGGCACGAATATCGTGGACCTGCGCGGGCTGGCCATGGAACGGTTGGAAGCACGTCTTGACCGGCTGGAAGAAACCCATCGCGCGGTGATCGCGGCGGCCTATGAGAACCTGTCGGGCACCAATCAAGTGCACCGCGCCATCCTGCGGATGCTGGACCCCACGCAATTCGAGGATTTCCTGCGCAATCTTGGTTCTGACGTGGCCGAGATATTGCGCGTGGATGCGATCAAGCTGGTTCTGGAAAGCCCGGAAGCCGGGCCTGACCCGGCGCTGGAGCGGATTTCCGATGTGCTGGTCGTGGTCGAGCCGGGCTTTGTGGATGACTATATCAACCTTGGCCATGCGCCCACCACGCGGCAAGTGATCTTGCGCCAAGCCGTCCCCGCCACAACGCGCATCTATGGACAGCGCGCTGCCGATCTGCGGTCGGAAGCGTGCTTGCGGCTGGATCTCGGATCGCAGCGCATGGGGGGCATGTTGGTCATGGCATCGGATAACCCGCATACGTTCAAGCCTGGGCAGGGCACAGATCTACTGTCGTTCTTCGGGGGCATCTTCGAACGGTCCATGCGGCGCTGGCTGGCATGACGGCCCCAAGGGCGGCTTTTTTGGCGCCCGCTCTGGCTGATGCACTGGCGCGCTATCTTGCGCGTCAGAAAGGGTTGGCGGGCGCATCTGACAACACCATTGCTGCCTACACGACCGATCTGCTTAGCTTTCTGAGCTTCATGGCGCAGCATCTGGGCGGCATGACCAGCCCGCGCGCGCTGGCCGACATCACCCAATCCGATATGCGCGCCTGGATGGCAGACGCGCGCGGGCGCGATCTGTCGGCACGGGCTTTGGCACGGAAACTCTCTGCCCTGCGCGGCTTCGCGCGGTTCGTCGCGGATGAAACCGGTATCGATATTTCTCCCATCCTTGCCACCCGTGCGCCCAAACACGCGCGCGGGTTGCCGCGCCCCTTGTCGCCCACGGACGCCCGCGAGGTTCTGGACACGGTTGGCCTGCAAACTCGCACCGATTGGGCGGGGCTGCGCGATGTAGCGGTCGTGACGTTGCTATATGGCTGCGGGTTGCGCGTGTCAGAGGCGCTGTCGCTGACAGGCCGCGATGCCCCCTTGCCAGAGGTGCTGCGCATGACCGGCAAGGGCGGGCGCGAACGGCTGGTGCCGGTTCTTCCGGTCGCGCGTCGTGCTGTGGATGATTACCTGTGCGCCTGCCCGCACAGCATGGCTCCCGATCTGCCGCTGTTTCGCGCCATACGCGGCGGCGCGCTGGATCGCCGGCATGTCGCCCGCGTGATGGAAGCAACCCGTCTGCAACTGGGCCTGCCCGCCAGCGTCACGCCGCATGCGCTGCGCCATTCCTTTGCCACGCATCTGCTGGCCAGGGGTGGCGATCTGCGCGCTATTCAGGAATTGCTGGGCCATGCGTCGCTGCGGTCGACGCAGGTCTACACGGCGGTTGACTCCTCCCGCCTGATGGATGTTTACAACGCCGCACATCCGCGCGCGCGCGGCTAATCCGACAAAGGCTCGCCCGTGCTGCTGACCCTCAAGGCCTATTCCGTCCACCTGTTCACCGCGACCGGTGCCGTCTTTGCCATGTTGGCGCTTCTGGAAGCGGCCAAGGGCGAATGGGCGATGATGTTCCTGTGGCTGGTTGTGGCCTTTATCGTCGATGGAATCGACGGGCCGTTGGCGCGGCGCTACCACGTCAAGAAGAACGCTCAGGTCATTGATGGTGTTCTGCTGGACCTGATTATCGACTACCTGACCTATGTGTTCATCCCCGCTTTCGCGCTGTTTCAGTCGGATCTTCTGCCGGGCTGGACGGGCTGGGTGGCGATCATAGCAATCACCTTCACCTCGGCGCTGTATTTCGCGGATTCTCGGATGAAAACCGCCGATAACAGTTTTCAGGGGTTTCCGGGCTGCTGGAACATGGCGGCATTAGTCTTTTTCGCGGTGCAACCTGCAGCGGTCGTCATTCTGGTGGCCGTGGCATTCTTGGCACTCGCCATGTTTACCCCGTTGAAGTTCATTCACCCGGTGCGAACCGAACGCTGGCGCAGTCTGTCGTTGCCCGTAGCGCTGGTCTGGACAGCCCTGGCCGGATGGGCGGCCTGGACCGGGTTCGCCCAGCCATTGGCGGTGACATATGGGCTGATCGCAAGCAGTTTGTATTTGATGACAGTGGGAATCGTGCAGCAAGTGGTCCCGAAGCGTCAGAGCGTTTAGCCGCATGGTGTTCTGCGCAAAACCGCTTCCCAATTTGCGTGACATGCTCTTGGGCCTTTCGCGCTTGCGGCATACCCCGCCACGGCCCTATGTTAGCGTCAAAGCCAAACAGGAGCGGTAGATGGAGATCAAGACAGTCGGCATCGTGGGCGCGGGGCAGATGGGCAGCGGTATCGCCCATGTTTTTGCCCTCTCTGGACATGACGTGCTGCTAAGCGATATGTCCGCCGATGCGCTGTCCAATGCCCTTGCGCTGATCGACCGCAATATCGAACGACAGGTGTCGCGCGGCAAGGTTTCGGCAGAGGATAAAGCCGCCGCGATTGCGCGCATCCGCACCACGACCCGGCTGGCCGATCTGGGGCCGACCGACCTGATCGTAGAGGCCGCCACGGAACGCGAATCCGTCAAGGTCGCGATCTTCGAGGATCTTTTGCCGCATATCCAGCCGCACACCATCCTGACCTCGAACACCTCTTCCATTTCCATCACCCGGCTTGCCACGCGCACCGACAGGCCAGAAAAGTTCATGGGCCTGCATTTCATGAACCCGGTGCCGGTGATGCAGCTGGTGGAATTGATCCGCGGCATTGCCACCGATGAGGCGACCTATAAGACGCTTCTGGCCGTGGTGGAAAAGCTGGGCAAAACAGCGGCGAGCGCCGAGGATTTTCCGGCTTTCATCGTCAACCGCATTCTGGTGCCGATGATAAACGAGGCGGTGTATACGCTGTATGAAGGTGTCGGGTCGGTGCGGTCGATCGATGAATCGCTGAAGCTGGGCGCGAACCACCCGATGGGGCCGTTGGAACTGGCGGATTTCATCGGGCTGGACACCTGCCTTGCGATCATGAATGTGCTGCATGACGGGCTGGCCGATACCAAGTATCGGCCCTGCCCATTGCTGGTGAAATATGTCGAAGCGGGCTGGCTGGGGCGCAAGACGCAACGCGGGTTCTATGATTACCGGGGCGAAGTGCCGGTCCCGACCCGCTAGATCACGATATAGGCCATTATCAGAAGCGCGACGATCACGGCCCAGAAGTCATAATTGTTCCAAGCGGGCAGCTTGCGCCCACAAGAGCTGCAATGCGATCTTCGGAACTTGTTGGCGTGCCCGCAGGTCTTGCATTTTGCAGGACGAAAGCCGGCAGACGTCTCAGGGGTCATTGTCGCGCCTCCCGAACTTGTGGGGCCGGTGGCCCCGTGGCGGTTGTCGCCTTGTCCGCAACCGCACTCGATACACGTTTACGCCGGGCAACTTTGCATTGAATGTCTGTCAAATCTATGACCGAGCGCACAAAACCGAGTATCGCGCCGCCAACTGCCTGTTAATTGATGTAATTGGGGTGCTAGATAAACGTTTGGGGTGAGCGCCATTGTGTAGTTGTCAATCTAAAGGCGATTCGCGCGCCAGAACGGCACTGCACCGATTCGGCACGCAGGTGCGCTCTAATGGCTCGGGTGTCGGTGCAGGCGATAGGATCGGGCTTTGCTTTGGTTCAGGCCGAAGAACGTCGCTTGCCGATATGTTCGTTGTCTCCCGCTAAAAATAGGGCGCGCGCGTAGTTTGCGGGGTCAATACCCCCGCTCGGCCAACCACGCGCGCATCCATGCAATCTCGCGTTCCTGCGCGTCGATGATCTCGCGCGCAAGCTGGGCTGCTTCGGGGTCCGATCCGTGTTCCAGAACGATCTGCGCCATGGCGACCGCGCCTTCGTGGTGGGGGATCATGCCGCGAATGAAATCTACATCGGCATCGCCGGTGAAGTCTATCATCATGTCGGAATGCATGGCGTCATTCGCGGCCATATAGGCGGCGGTCGAGGGGGGCAGATCGGATGTGTCGCCATGGCCCATGGCGCTGTGGTCCATATTGGAATGGTCCATCTGGGCATAGGCAACGCCGCCGAGGGCGAGGGCGGCGAGTAGGGTGGCGGCAAGGGCTGTGCGTGTCATGGTATCCTCCGGTATTTTTGCTGTGATAACGGGTTCCAGTTGGGGGAAGGAAAGACACTTTGGCGTGAAGCGAGGGGCATGTTTCACGTGAAACGGTAAGGCGTTGATTTTAAACGTAAATAATTGGTTCAGTCGCCGCGCGGCAGGGTAAGGAGTATCAAGCCGCGCAAGGGCCGTCGCGCGCGGTGGCGCTTGGATGGTCGGGCTGCGGCGCTTTATGGCGGCAAGGAACGTCGAGAGGTCAGGCAATGCGCATGCGTCAGCAAAAGCGCCGCCGCTCGGGGGCGCGACGGCGCTTGCGCGGCGGGCCTGAAGGCCCTTGATTCCGCGCGTTTAAGATGGTGCCTAAATTCCTGCGAGGGCAGCGGCAGCCAGTATCACGGGTATTCCAAAATTCACACAGGCAAGTTTAAGTATTGATGCTGAAAGCTCATAAGTTTCAAAAATCTTGTCTATATCTTTTTTCTTTCGTTTGTAGTCATCTTCGATGCTCTGAGCGTCATCTTCTGGTGTATCTCTATACTCAGGTGGATCATTTAACCCCCACCGATCATTGAATAAATAAATTCGCCTCTCTCGCCAAGTCTCAAGTCGCTTTTGGTTAAGCTTGTATATTTCAGAGATGTAGCTTGGTGCAGACGCAACAAGAAATGCCAAGAGCAAAAATAATACAGTCCATTTAAGCGTTAAAACTAGGTCATCTCTCTGAAAAATAACCTCAGTTACAAAAAAGTTTAGGACGTTCTCAGTAAATTCAATCCTTTGTAGTGCAATCGAAAGTATACTGAAAGTTATAAGGCTCTTGCGTATTGTCTTGTCATCTTGCGCATCTATCGTTTCAAAGGGACTTTTCATTTGTGATTTCCTTGGTAGAAATTATCAAACATCCAACTCCTCCACAAACCGCGCATTCTCGGAAATATACTGGAATCGCAATTCCGGCTTCTTGCCCATCAGCCGTTCGACAAGGTCTGACGTCTCCCCCGGCAGGTCGTCATCCACCGACACGCGGATCAGGCGGCGCGATGCCGGATCCATCGTCGTTTCCTTCAAATCCTTCGCGTCCATCTCGCCCAAGCCCTTGAAGCGGGACACGTCGATCTTGCCTTTGCCGCCCAGCCCTTCGGCCAGAAGCCTATCCTTCTCAACCTCGTCCAGCGCATAAACCCGCTTGGCCCCCTGGGTCAGTCGGAACAGGGGCGGGCAGGCCAGATACAGGTGGCCCGCGTCGATCATCGGGCGCATCTGGGTGTAGAAGAAGGTCATCAGCAGTGCCGCGATATGCGCGCCGTCCACATCCGCGTCGGTCATGATGATGATCTTGTCATAGCGCAGATCATCTAGCCTGAACTTGTTGCCCAGCCCCACGCCCATGGCTTGGCACAGGTCGTTGATCTCGGCATTCGTGGTCAGCTTGTTCGACGCAGCCCCCAGCACGTTCAGGATTTTCCCACGCAAGGGCAGCAGCGCCTGGGTTTTGCGGTCGCGGCCCATCTTGGCAGAGCCGCCCGCCGAATCGCCCTCTACGATGAACAGTTCCGTCCCGATCTTGTTGGTGGCGGAACAATCGACTAGCTTGCCGGGCAGGCGCAGTTTTTTCGTGGCGGTCTTGCGCGAGGTTTCCTTTTCCTGTCGCCGCCGCAGCCGTTCTTCTGCGCGCAGCACAAGGAAATCGAGGATCGCGCCCGCCGATTTGGGGTCGGCGGCCAGCCAGTTGTCGAAATGGTCACGCACCGCCCCTTCGACCATGCGCGCGGCCTCTGTCGTGGCCAAGCGGTCCTTGGTCTGACCCACGAATTCGGGTTCGCGGATGAAGCAGGACACCAGCGCGCAGCCGCCTGCGGCCATGTCTTCGCGCGTGATCTGGGCGGCTTTCTTGTTGTTCGCCAATTCGCCATAGGCGCGGATGCCTTTCAGGATCGCGGCCCAGAAGCCCGCCTCATGCGTGCCGCCTTCGGGGGTGGGCACGGTGTTACAGTAGGATTGCACGAACCCATCGCGCGCTGGCGTCCAGTTGATGGCCCATTCGACGGAACCGGGTTGGTTGAATTTCTCCTGAAAGCCGACCTTCCCGGCGAAGGGTTTGTCGGAATAGGTGACATTGCCGGTCAGTTGTTCGTTCAGGTAATCGGCCAGCCCGCCGGGGAAATGGAAGGTCGCTTCCATTGGCGTGTCGCCATCCGGGATAGCGGATTTCCAGCGGATTTCCACGCCCGAAAACAGGTAGGCCTTGGAGCGCACCATGGACAAAAGGCGGGCAGGGCGGAATTTCAGCGCGCCAAAGATCTCTGCATCCGGGTGGAAAGTGAAGGTGGTGCCGCGCCGGTTCGGCGCAGGGCCGACCTTGGCCACCGGGCCTTGCGGAATGCCGCGCGAGAATTCCTGCGCGTAAAGCTCGCGGTTGCGGGCCACTTCCACGCGCAGCCGGTCCGACAGCGCGTTGACCACCGACGCCCCCACGCCGTGCAACCCGCCCGATGTGGCATAGGCTTTGCCGCTGAACTTGCCGCCCGCGTGCAGGGTGCAGAGGATCACCTCCAGCGCGGATTTGTCGGGGAATTTTGGGTGCGGGTCTACGGGGATGCCGCGGCCATTGTCGCGGATGGTGATGGAATAATCGGCGTGGAGTTCGACCTCTATGCGGTTGGCGTGGCCTGCGACCGCTTCGTCCATGGAGTTGTCGAGCACTTCGGCCACCAGATGGTGCAGCGCGCGCTCATCCGTGCCGCCGATATACATGCCGGGGCGTTTGCGGACGGGTTCCAGCCCTTCCAGCACCTCGATCGAAGATGCGTCGTAGCTGTCGGATTGCGGCAAAAGGTCGGACATGGGCGCGCGATTCCTGATTGGGGGAAGGACACCACCAATAGACCACCGCGCGGGGCAGGGCGCAAGGGATTGCGCCCGGCATGGGTCAGAGCGTTAGCCACAGTTGGAACAGAAGCCCGGATGCAAACGCCCCGCCCAGTGAAATGGCGATATACAGCGCAAAGACCCGTAGCTTGACCAGCGCCCAGACCGCTATGGCGGCGGGCAGCGAGGTCACGCCCCCCGCGATCAGGAACGCCATACCCGCGCCGCCCAACATGCCTTGGTCCATCAACCCGCCGATCAGGGGCAGTGCTGCGTAGCCGTTGAAATAGGCGGGCACGCCAACCAGCGTGGCAATTCCGATGGGGGCAAGCCCTGCGCCGCCCAAGGTCCGTGTGACCATTTCGGCGGGGATATAGGCCAGCATCAGGCTTTCCAGCAGAAAAGCCAGCGACATCCATTTCAGCAGGAACAGGAAGGTGCGCGTTCCTTCGGTGCGGAACTTGGTCAGGCGCGCAGGGTCATGCCAGAAGGCCCAGACCGGCGGCTTGGGGTTGCGTGCTTTCGCCCCACCGCAGCCGCCATTGCCAATGCCCGCGCGCAGCGGGTCACTCAGGCCGCCCGCGCGCACGACGAAGTGCACCACCGTGCCGCCCAGCACGCCCATTCCCAAGGCGATCAGGGTTTTTGCAATGGCAAATTCCAGTCCCAGCACCCCGGTGGTCAGCGCGAACATGGACGGGTCCATGAGTGGCGAGGCCAGCCAGAATGCCATGACCGGTGCCAGCGGCACGCCCATGGCCAGAAAGGCCGCGATCAGCGGGATCACGCCGCAGGAACAGAAAGGCGACAACCCGCCTGCCAGCGCGCCCATGGCGATCATCATCGCAGGCGCGCCGGTGAAGGCCTTGGCAATCAGGTTATCCGCGCCGGTCGCGCCCGCCCATGCGGCAATCAGGATGGATGCGGCAAGGAAGGGGACGACCGACAGAAGCGACGCCGCAACCTTGTCGAAGGATGGTGCAAGCTGTGCAGGGTCCAGAACCGCAAGAAGAGCGAGGATCAGCGCAAAGGCCAGCCAGACCCGTTCCTTGCGCCAGATATAACCACAGGCGCTGGCTATTGGGCCGGGACGGGGCAGGGTTTGATCTGTCATGGCTATATCTCCAGAAAAGTAGTTATTTTTGGCAAGCCTTGTCAGGCCGCATCCGTCACGGCGGGCAGGCCCGAGCAACAATCATTCAGCAGAAAATCCAGTACATTACGCAGCTCGACGGTGCAGGCGCTTGTGCGAACCTCGCGCCCTTGGCGAGTTTGCGTCACCAACCCGGCATCCTTCAAGCTGCGCAAGTGGTGCGCGAGCGTTGAGAGCGGCATGTCCAGATGCGCCGCAATCTCGCCCACCAGCAGCCCATCGGGCGCGGCGCGCACCAGCAGGCGAAACACGCTTAGCCGGGCGGGATGACCAAGGGCGGCAAGGGCGATTGCGGCGGAATCAGGTGTGATTTTCATGGCCGCTAAAATAACTAAAAATCTGGTTATGTAAAGATATTTGGCTTGCGTCAGGCCGATCGCGCCTGATCGCGCAAGAAATGCAAAGAAACTCCGGGCCTTTGCGCAAGTTTCCGGCCATTTTGGCATTGACCCGCCCTGCATGGGCGCTTACTTTCCGCCTACGTTAAAGCAACGGATGGCAGCAATGCGCTCAGCACTTGTAATTGTAGTAGGAAACACGCGCATGGGCCGGTAACGGACTTCCCAAACGGAACCCATGCGCCCCCGAAAGATCGGGGGCTTTTTTATTGCCGCAACCCGCGCTAAAGCGCTTTTGATATGACGGTGGATGGAGCAAGCGATGACACGTCAGATGACCGGAGCCAAGATGGTGATAGAAGCCCTGAAAGATCAGGGCGTGGAGGTGGTGTTCGGCTACCCCGGTGGTGCGGTCCTGCCCATCTATGACGAGATGTTCCAGCAAAACGACATCAAGCATATTCTGGTGCGTCACGAACAGGGCGCGATCCATGCCGCCGAAGGGTATGCCCGCTCGACCGGCAAACCCGGAGTGGTGCTGGTGACATCCGGCCCCGGCGCGACCAATACTGTCACCGGCATTGTCGATGCATTGATGGATTCGATCCCGATTGTCGTGCTGACGGGGCAGGTGCCGACCTTCATGATCGGGTCGGACGCGTTCCAAGAGGGTGACACGGTGGGTATCACCCGCCCCTGCACCAAGATGAACTGGCTGGTCAAGGAAACCGACAAGCTGGCGGGCACCATCCATGAGGCGTTCCATGTCGCCACGTCCGGTCGCCCCGGCCCGGTGCTGGTCGATATCCCGAAGGATGTTCAATTCGCCACAGGCACCTATACCGAAAAGACCGCCGCCCGCACCGCGCATTACAAGCCCCGCACCAAGGGCGACCCCGAAATGATCGCCCGCATGGTCGAGTTGATCGAGACTGCCGAGCGCCCGGTTTTCTACACTGGCGGCGGCGTCATCAATTCGGGCGACCGCGCCACCGAATTGCTGCGCGCTTGGGCAGAAGCGACGGGCTTTCCGGTCACCTCCACGCTGATGGGCCTAGGCTGTTACCCCGCTTCTGGCCCTGCATGGCTGGGAATGTTGGGCATGCACGGCACTTATCAGGCCAACTGGGCGATGCATGATTGCGACCTCATGTTGAATATCGGCGCGCGGTTTGATGACCGCATCACGGGCCGCATCAACGCGTTCAGCCCCGGCTCGACCAAGGTTCATATCGACATCGACCCGTCCTCGCTGAACAAGGTCATCCACACCCATGTGCCGATTGTCGGTGATATTGCCGAAGTGCTGGAAGAGGCGTTGGCTTTGTGGAAATCGCGCGGCAGCCGCGTGAACCGCGAGGCGCTGGCCAAATGGTGGAAGCAGATCGACGAATGGCGCGCAGTGGATTGTCTGGCCTACAAGCCCGGCGTGCACGCCATCCGCCCGCAGCACGCTGTTGCCCGTTTGGAAGCCTTGACCAAGGGCATGGACCGTTACATCACCACCGAAGTGGGCCAGCACCAGATGTGGGCGGCGCAATATCTGGGCTTTGAAGGGCCGAACCGCTGGATGACTTCTGGCGGCTTGGGGACCATGGGCTACGGCGTGCCTGCGTCCATCGGGGTGCAGATCGCGCACCCGGACTCGTTGGTCATCAATGTCGCGGGCGAGGCATCGTGGTTGATGAACATGCAGGAAATGGGCACGGCGGTGCAATATCGCGCGCCGGTCAAGCAGTTCATCCTGAACAACGAACGCTTGGGCATGGTGCGCCAGTGGCAGGAATTGCTGCATGGCGAGCGCTATTCCAGTTCCTGGTCCGAAGCGCTGCCCGATTTCGTCAAGCTGGCCGATGCCTTTGGCTGCAAGGGCATTCGCTGCGACAACGAGGCCGATCTGGATGACGCGATCCGCGAGATGCTGGCCTATGACGGCCCGGTGATCTTCGATTGCATCGTGGAAAAGCACGAAAACTGCTTCCCCATGATCCCGTCGGGCAATGCGCATAACCAGATGCTGCTGGGCGATGCAGACACCCAAGGCGTGATCGGCGCCAAGGGCGCGGTTTTGGTGTAAGGAAAAGCAATGTCCCCCCTCAATATCCAGAAAGGCGCGTCCAAACATAGCGCCTATGACCTGCGCGACCCGAATGCAGAGTTGATCGAAACGCATACGCTGGCCGTGATCGTTGACAACGAATCCGGTGTGCTGGCGCGGGTGATCGGGCTGTTTTCAGCCCGTGGCTACAATATCGACAGCCTGACCGTGGCAGAGGTGGACCATCTGGGCCACCGCTCACGCATCACTGTTGTCACCAGCGGCACGCCGCAGGTGATTGTCCAGATCAAGGCGCAGTTGGAACGCATGGTGGTTGTGCACCGCGTGCATGACCTGACGCTGGAAGGCCCGAATGTGCAGCGCGAACTTGCGCTGTTCAAAGTCAAAGGCAGCGGCGAGCACCGGATCGAAGCGCTGCGCCTGGCCGAGATTTTCCGCGCCAATGTGGTGGATTCGACGCTTGAATCCTTCGTGTTCGAGATGACCGGCACGCCGCAAAAGGTCGATGCCTTTGCCGAATTGATGCAGCCCTTGGGGCTGATCGAGGTGGCGCGCACCGGGATTGCGGCCATTTCGCGCGGCGTCTGAGGGTCTGACCCACGCAAAAGGCCGCCCCGATCTGGGGCGGCCTGTGTGACGTGGTAGCGGTTTACGCGACCGAGACCAGTTCGACCGCAAAGGTCAGGTCTTTGCCCGCCAGCGGGTGATTGGCGTCCAGCGTGACCGTGGTTTCTGTCACTTCGGCAACCTGCACCGGAACCTGCCGGCCATCGGGGGTTTGCATGTTCAGCATGGTGCCGGGGTCCAGCGGAATATCCGCCGGTATCTGGTCGCGCGGCACGTCTTGCTTGGCTTCCGCCTGATATTCGCCATAGGCTTCGGTGGCCGGGATGGTGACGGTTTTCTGCTCGCCCGCGGTCATGCCGTCGATGGCGCGGTCAAGACCGGGGATGATCTGGCCGGACCCAACGGTAAACTCCAGCGGGTCGCGCCCTTCGGAACTGTCAAAGACAGACCCGTCTTCCAGAGTGCCGGTGTAATGAATACGAACGGTGTTGCCCGCTGTCGCGTGCGTCATGGGATATCCTTCCGAATGTGGGGGAGTGGGTTGGGCGAGGCGCGCAATCTCGCGCGGTAACTCTGGCCCTAAGGGTGCCCGGTGTGGTCTAGAATGTAAACCCCGCGGCTTTGGGCGCTTGACCGCTTGGCCCACCCGCGCCATACCCCCGCCGCGACAAGGGGTGCAAGATGACAGACCAGACACGCAATTTCTACGGGCGGATTAAGGGCAAAACCCTGAAACCGGCGCAAAAGCGGTATCTGGAGCAGGATTTGCCCGCGCTGGAATTGCGCGGCGTCAGCCGTGAGGAGAACCCCTCTCGTGACCAGATCGCCCCGCAAATGATTTTTGGCGATGCGCGGCCGCTCTGGCTGGAAGTTGGCTTTGGCGGTGGCGAGCATCTGGTGCATCAGGCCCGGCGCAACCCAGAGGTCGGGATCATTGGCTGCGAGCCATATCTGAACGGCGTGGCCATGGCGTTGGGTAAAATTCGCGCGGCGGGCGTGTCTAATCTGCGCGTTTACCCTTGGGATGTGCGCGACCTGTTAGATGTGCTGCCTGACGCCTGCCTGGACCGTGCCTTTTTGTTATATCCCGACCCGTGGCCCAAGGTGCGCCACCATCGCCGCCGTTTCGTGACGCCAGAGCACTTGTGGCCACTTGCACGCGCCATGCGGCCCGGCGCGGTGTTTCGCGTGGCCACCGATATTCCCGATTATGTGCGCCAGACCATGGACGAAGTGCCGCAAGCCGGGTTCGACTGTCTGACGCCCGACCCGGAGGACCGGCATATCCCGTGGGAGGACTGGGTTTCTACCCGCTATGAGCAAAAGGCTTTGCGCGAGGGGCGCAGGCCGCATTACCTGACCTTCCGTCGGCAGAGCTAGCGGGGCCTACGGATTCGCCAGTTTGCGCAGCGCGCTGACAAAGGTGATGCCGTGATCGAATTGCCCGTAGCGCAAAAATTCCAGAACTTCGGCCATCACCACCGGGTTTGACATCATGAAGGTATGGCTGGCCGCCAGCACGATATGGTCGGTCATCCCGGCAAGCTTGGTGCTTTCTACGGACACTTTCCCGTCATCTTCGCCGTCGATCAACGCAGAAGAGACGGGGTTCAACGAGATATCCCCCGCCACGATGCCCAATTCGTAATCGGGAAATTCCGGCAACTGGTTGGGGGTTGCGTCTTTTGCCGTGCCCAGTTCCAACCCGGCGGGGCCGTTGAGCCACTCGAACGCCTCTATGTCAGCGAACGCATCGACCAGTTCCGACCCGTGATTGGGTGGGGCCAGCATGACCACGCGGCCCATTTCGGCAGGCCGGTACCGTGCCAGCCAGCCGCGTGCCAGAATACCCCCCATGGAATGGGTGACGAAATTCACGCGCGAATCGCCGCATTCCGCGACGCTGGTGCCGACATGGCCCAGCAATTCTGCGATTGGCTTGGCGGTCGAGGGGTAGCCGTGGTTCACGACCTTGAACCCGTGTAGCTGCAAGGTTTCTTCCAGCAACAGCATGGAGTTTTCAGTCCGTGCCAGCCCGTGCAGCAGCACCACGCAATCGGCCATGGCCGCCCCCGGTAGCAGGAATAATGACAGGATGATCGCTTTCATCTTGCACATATAGTAGGGCAGGGAACCGCTTACCAGACGGAGCCGCCATGCCACCTCCTCGCCTTGCCGTGCGTGCGCTGATCCTGCATCAGGGCCGTTTGTTGATCGTGAACGCATGGCCCGACGGCAAAAGCGATCTGTGGTGCGCGCCCGGTGGCGGGGTAGAGCGCGGAGCATCGTTGCCCGATAACCTGAAGCGCGAAATACACGAAGAATGCGGTTTGGAGATTGCTGTGGGTGCGCCTTGTCTGGTGAATGAATTTCACGACCCGAACAGCAGTTTTCATCAGGTCGACATCTATTTCCACACGACGATTACGGGCGGTCAGCTTGACCCGGCATGGCGTGATCCCGAAGGCGTGGTGACAACCCGCCGTTTTGTCACCGAAGATGAGTTGCGCGCGCTGCGATTCAAGCCAGACAGTCTGCCCGAATTGGCCTTTGGTGGGGGTGTTCATTCTGCGTTCTATGACCCGCTGGAGCCGATTGTCCTTTAGCCGGTGCAAAGCAGGGTGCATTGACATTCCCCCTGCCTGTCTCACATGTAAGCCGGCATCACTGGGGCAAACCCGCAAGACAGATTTGAGGAATTCATGGCCGTTGTCGTCGTCGAATCGCCTGCCAAGGCCAAGACAATCAACAAATATCTGGGTGCGGGGCATACGGTTCTGGCCTCTTACGGCCATGTGCGCGACCTGCCGCCCAAGGATGGCTCGGTCGACACAGACCATGAATTCGAGATGAAATGGGAGGTGGCGAGCGATTCGCGCAAGCACTTGAAAGCCATTTCCGATGCGCTGAAAGACGATAACGAGCTGATCCTGGCCACTGACCCCGACCGCGAGGGTGAGGCGATTTCGTGGCATCTGACAGAGGCTTTGACCAAATCGCGCGCGTTGAAGAAAGACACGCCGGTCAAGCGCGTTGTGTTCAACGCCATCACCAAATCGGCGGTGACAGAGGCGATGAAGAACCCGCGCGACGTGGATATGCCGCTGGTGCGCGCCTATCTGGCGCGGCGGGCCTTGGATTACCTTGTCGGCTTCAACCTGTCGCCCGTGCTGTGGCGCAAGCTGCCCGGCGCGAAATCTGCGGGGCGTGTGCAGTCGGTCTGCCTGCGCCTGATTGTCGAGCGCGAGATGGAGATAGAGGCATTCCGCGCGCAGGAATACTGGAGTGTCGAGGCTGAACTCGCGACCCCACGCGGTGCGACCTTCACCGCCAAGCTGGTCAACCTTGCGGGCAAGAAGCTGGACAAGTTCGATCTGAACAACCAAACCTCTGCCGAAATGGCCGTTCAGGCCGTGACCTCGCGCGATTTGACGGTGACATCGGTCGAGGCGAAACCGGCCAGCCGCAACCCGTCCGCGCCCTTCATGACATCCACCTTGCAGCAAGAAGCCAGCCGCAAATTCGGCATGGGCGCAAAGCACTGTATGAGCACCGCGCAGCGCCTGTATGAGGCGGGCCACATTACTTATATGCGGACCGATGGGATCGACATGGCCCCGGAGGCGGTGATGGCCGCGCGTGATGTCATCAAGGACCGCTACGGGGCTGAATATGTCCCGAAATCCCCGCGCATGTATAAGAACAAGGCCAAGAACGCGCAGGAAGCGCATGAATGTATCCGCCCGACCGATATGGCGGTCAGCCCCGACAAGCTGCGCGTCTCCGACACGGACCAACGCAAGCTGTATGACCTGATCTGGAAGCGCACGATAGCAGGCCAGATGGAAGCCGCGCGGTTGGAGCGCACAACCGTCGAGATTGGGTCCAGGGACGCGCAGGTCGGCTTGCGCGCCACAGGGCAGGTGGTGTTGTTCGAGGGTTTTCTGAAGGTCTATGAAGAAGGCCGCGATGACGTGGTCGATGACGACGACAAGCGCCTGCCGCAGATGTCGGAGGGTGACGCGATGGACAAGCGCGCCATCACGCCAGAGCAGCATTTCACCCAGCCGCCGCCGCGCTACACCGAAGCGACCTTGGTCAAGCGGATGGAAGAATTGGGCATCGGCCGCCCCTCGACCTATGCCAGCATTGTCACGACCATTCAGGATCGGGGCTATGTGCTGAAGGACAAGAACCGCCTGATGCCAGAGGATAAGGGCCGCTTGGTCACGATCTTTCTGGTCAATTACTTCAAACGCTATCTTGAATATGATTTCACCGCCGCCTTGGAGGGGCAGTTGGATGATATTTCGGCAGGCGAGGCCGACTATAAAGAGGTGCTCGAAAAGTTCTGGCGCGACTTCTCGGCGGCGATTGCCGAAACCTCGGAACTGCGCATCACTGAAGTTCTGGACAAGATTGACGAAGTCCTCGCGCCGCAGCTTTATCCTCCGCGCGAAGACGGGTCTGACCCGCGTGTTTGCCCCAAATGCGGCGAAGGCCGTTTGCATCTGAAAACCGCGCGCTCTGGCGGGGCGTTCATCGGCTGCGGCAACTACCCCGAATGTCGCTTCACCCGCCCCATTGGGGTGGTGGACGAAGCGCAGGCCGAATTGTCCGGCGATGGCAAGCTGTTGGGCCATGACGCAGGCGACCCGATCAGCCTGCGCACCGGGCGGTTCGGCCCTTATGTGCAGCGCGGAGAGGCGACTAAGGAAGACCCCAAGCCGCCCCGCGCGTCGCTGCCCAAAGGCTGGGAGGTGGACAGCATCGACCTTGAGAAAGCGCTGATGCTGCTGTCCCTGCCGCGCCCTGTTGGCCCCCATCCCGATGATGGAGAGATGATCGAGGCAGGGATCGGGCGCTACGGCCCCTTCGTCAAGCACGGCAAGAAATACGCCAACCTGCCAGAGGTTGATGAGGTCTTTACCATCGGCATGAACCGCGCGGTCGAGGTCTTGGCCGCCAAACCCATGCGCGGGCGCGTCGCTGCGGCCGAGCCGCTGAAAACGCTTGGCGATCATCCCGATGGTGGCGCCTTGGCCGTTATGAAAGGGCGCTACGGTCCTTATGTGAAGTGGGACAAGGTTAACGCCACGCTGCCCAAGGACATGGAGCCAGAGGCGATCACGCTGGAGCAGGCGATCGAGCTTGTGAACGCCAAGGCCGCCACAAAGGGCAAAAAGAAAGCCCCTGCCAAGAAAGCTGCGGCGAAAAAGCCCGCGGCCAAGAAACCGGCGGCGAAGAAGCCGACCACTGCCAAAAAGGCGCCACCAAAGGCAGAGTGAAGGTGCGCCCATCTGGTTGACTAAAGCCCGGCAGGCGGTCAATTGTATTCCTTGGTATATCGAAGCGAGGCATGGCATGAAAAAGATCTACGGCACCGCGTCAGAGGCGCTGGATGGACTTTTGTTCGATGGCATGACCATCGCGGCAGGCGGTTTTGGTTTGTGCGGCATTCCTGAACTGCTGATCGCCGCGATCCGGGAGGCGGGCACCAAGGATCTGAGCATCGCGTCCAATAATGCAGGTGTTGACGGGTTCGGGCTTGGCGTCCTGTTGGAATCGCGCCAGGTGAAGAAGATGATGTCGTCTTATGTCGGCGAGAATGCCGAATTCATGCGGCAATATCTGAGCGGCGAGCTGGAGCTGGAATTCAACCCGCAAGGCACTTTGGCCGAACGGATGCGCGCGGGTGGCGCAGGCATTGCCGGCTTTTACACGCGCACTGGCGTCGGCACCCAGATCGCCGAGGGCAAGGAGCACAAAGAGTTCAACGGCGAAACCTTCGTGCTGGAAACAGGCATTTTCGCCGATTTGTCGATCGTGAAAGCATGGAAGGCCGATACCACCGGCAATGCGATTTTCCGCAAGACCGCGCGCAACTTCAACCCGCCCGCCGCGAAATGCGGGCGCGTCTGTGTGCTGGAGGTGGAGGAAATCGTGGAACCGGGCACGCTGGACCCGGATGCCATCCATCTGCCGGGAATTTACGTGAACCGACTGATACAAGGCGATCACGAGAAGCGCATAGAGCAGCGCACCACGCGCGCGGCGTAACAAGGGGCTTTGTATGACAACCCAGCAAGTGAACGAGGCGATGGAGGCCAGCAAGGCCTTTGCTGGCTTTTCGCGGCTGAACGTGGCCATGGTGCTGAGCGACCCGAACCAGCCGGATAATCCGATCATTTACGTCAACAAGGCGTTCGAGCGGATGACAGGCTATACCAGCGAGGAGACGGTCGGACGCAACTGCAGATTCCTGCAAGGCGAGGAAACCGACAAGCGCGACGTTGACCAACTTCGCGCCGCAATTGGTGACGGGCATGAAGTGTCGGTTGATATTCTGAATTATCGCGCCAACGGCACGCCGTTCATGAACAGGATTTTGGTCGCCCCGATATTCGGTGATGACGGCAAACCTGCCTTTTTCTTCGGCATGCAAAAAGAGCTGGTCGAAGGCGATGATGGTGCCGAGCATCGCATTTCGGATGAGAATATCGGCATTTTACAGAACCTGGTGAAGCAGGATCTTGCGACCATCCTCACCAGTCTGCGCGAGCCTGATGCCAGCAATTTCTCGCGCAGCGTGAGGGAATCGAATGCCTTGCCACGGCGTCTGGAAACCTTGCAACTTGTGTATGAAGAAATGCGTCATGCGACCAACCGCAACACGCGCAATCGTTTCGATCTGGGCACCTTGATCGGGCGGGTCGCCGGGGCCATTGCGCATGAAGAGGGTCGCGCCGGTCTGCGCTTCGTCCAGATGGTGGAAAGCGCCGAAATGAAGCTGGATCAAAGCACGCGTGTTGCGATGATCGTGTCGGAAACGTTGCACAATACCTTCAACCACGCATTCAGCATGCAAGATGAGGGGCGGATCGAGTTGCGGGTCACGCGCCTGTCCAGCGGTGGCGTGCGGATCCTTATCAGCGATGATGGCGAGGGCTTCCCCCCCGGCGTGGAATGGCCGTCGGATAAATTTGTTGGCGGGCGGCTGGTTCGCAGCCTGCTGGACGGGTTGGATGCAACGCTGAATGTCGTGCGCGGAGCGGCTGGCACGGTCGTGCTGCTGGATGTGCCCGAAGATTTCGAAGATTGACCGGAAGGATCACGCTATGCCCTGGGACCGCAACCAGATGGCCGCACGCGCGGCGCAGGAACTGGAAGATGGGATGTATGTCAACCTTGGCATCGGGATTCCGACGCTGGTGGCAAATTACATCCCCGAAGGGGTGCAGGTCACGCTGCAATCGGAAAACGGGATGCTGGGCATCGGCCCGTTTCCAACCGAGGATGAGATCGACCCCGATCTTATCAATGCGGGCAAGCAAACCGTAACGGCGCTGCCGCACACCGCCTATTTCGATAGCGCCGAATCATTTGCGATGATCCGCGGTGGCAAAATCAACATGGCGATTCTGGGCGCGATGGAAGTGGCCGAAAACGGCGATATCGCGAATTGGATGATCCCTGGCAAGCTGGTCAAGGGCATGGGCGGCGCGATGGACCTGGTCGCGGGCGTGAAACGCGTGATTGTGGTGATGGACCACACCAACAAGGCGGGCGAATCGAAGCTGTTGCGCGCCTGCACCCTGCCGTTGACGGCGACCGGCGTGGTCAAGCGCATCATCACCAATCTGGGCGTGCTGGATGTGGTCGCGGGCGGGTTGAAGATCGTTGAATGCGCCGAGGGCGTCACCGAGGACGAGATTCGCGCCGCGACAGAGGCAGCGATCGTTGCCTGACCCGACCGCTACCCCGCTTGAGCGATCTTGAACACACACGGGTCGCTCGGCAACTCCGGCACGGTCGCGCATAGCCCGCGCGCGACCTGCCATGCCGCCAGCACTTTGGGCACGTAGTCGCGGGTTTCGGCAAAGGGCGGCACGCCGCCATTGCGGTCTACCGCGCCTTCGCCAGCGTTATATCCGGCCAAGACCAAAACCACGTCATTGTCGAATCGTTCCATCAGCCAATGCAGGTATCGCACACCGCCTGTGATGTTCTGACCGGTGTCGAACGGGTCGGTCACACCGAATCGTTCTGCGGTGGCGGGGATAAGCTGCATCAATCCCTGTGCATTTGCCGAGCTTATGGCATCTGCCCGCCCGGCTGATTCGACAGAAATGACCGCCAGCGCCAGCGCGGGGGATACACGGGTTCCGACTGTGGCCCGCAAGATCGAGGACGCGTGCGACTCGGCGATATTCTGCAAATCTTGCAGACGGGGCGCGCGTAAGTTGGTGCCCGCCGGGGGCGCGGTCAGCGCATCGCGCGCGGCCAGGAAACGGGACACATCCGGTCCGCCTTTTGGGGGCACACGTTCCCAGAACCATGCGAAATTGTCCGGTGATGCGCTGTCCGGTGCCCCTTCTGGCGCAGGGGGTGGGGTCTGTGGAACACGGGGCGCGGCGGCAATGCGCGCGGCTTGTTCTTCGGGGTCAATCTGCACCGTGATGCGCTTTCCGGCGCCCCCATCGCCTACGGCAATACGCCGAAAGCTGAAATCGCGGTCGCCCTGCTCTTGCGCAAAGGCAAGACCGGGCAGCGTGGCCATGCAAAGGGCCGCCATCAGGGCGCGGTTGGAATACATCGGATTAACTGCTTTTTTATACTTTTGTTCAACAATGCCGATAATGACACTATTAATCCAGCAGTTTCGGATGGTCCGCCCGTGGACGGGCGGCATGCCGATGATCGACTGGGCCTGAAATGGGTAAAACTCACGCGTCTCGGTGGCAATGTGGTCCAGGACGGGGATTTGCGGAAAATTCGCATGGGTCCAAAATGGTCAGAAACGCGCCCCAATGCTGCCACGGTTCGGGGGCTATATCGGTCTCAGCCAAGCGGTGAACGACCATACACCTTTAGAGTAGCCGGTTCGGCTGAGTAGAAACTGTTCAAAATGTTGGAGACTTGAAAATGAAACTGTTCGCAAACATCAAAACCTTCGCCGCTGACGAATCTGGTGCCGTGACCGTTGACTGGGTTGTTCTGACCGCAGCCATCGTGGGCCTGGGCATTGCCGTGATCGCTTCGGTTCGTACCGGCACCAGCGACCTGGCAACCGACATCCAGACGTCGCTGTCGGGTGCAACTGTTGCAACTTTGGGCGAACTGGGCGTCGACGGCGAATAAGCCTGCCGCTTGCTCAACAATTCGGGGCGCCCGCTTGGGCGCCCTTTTCTGTTTCGTCATCCGGTTTGCACGCCGTGAAAGGTCAGCAGCCTGCCTCTGATGGGGCAATGGCCAAATTCCAGTCCCGGCAGGAACAACAATCTGCCACATTCGGATGGCATCGTTTCCTGTAACCAGTTCCCGGCACATATCCGGGCTAATTTTGAAAGGATTTGGCAATGCGCATCGTTTTCGGAGCCGTCCTTGTCGCAGGTCTTGGCCTGGCCGGCACGGCCGCGTATCAAACTCAGGGCTACATTTCCAGGATGCAGGCGGAGCTTGCCCATGCCCGCGCCAACGCGAACACGGCTGAGATGGTTGATGTGTTCCTGGCTAAACGTCCGCTTACCTATGGCGAGCGTCTGACCCGCAATGATGTGCTGATTGCGCCCTTCCCGGAATATGCAGTCCCGGCGAATTCGCTGGGCTCGGTGGACGCATTATTCCCGAACGATATCGACCACCGCATCGTTTTGCGCTCGATGGATGCGCGCGAACCGATCTTGCTTAGCAAGCTGACCGCGCCGGGCAAAGAGGCGGGGATCACCTCGCATCTCAGCCCCGGCATGCGCGCCTTTACCATCCCGGTAAACCAGATCAGCGGCGTGGCCGGGTTCCTGCGCCCAGGCGACCATGTGGACGTATTCTGGTCCGGGCGCCGCAATGGCAACGAGGAATTCACCCAGCTGATTGAATCGCAACTGCGCATTATCGCTGTGGATCAGTCGGCGGATATGGATCGCTCTGAAAAGGTGCGCGTTGCAAGCAACGTCACGGTCGAGGCCAGCCCGGAACAGGCCGGTGCGCTGGCGCAGGCGCAGAATTCCGGTCGTCTGTCACTTGCGCTTGTCGGTGTCGATGACCGCGAACGCTCCGCCGCGGTGGAGATGACACAAGACCGCCTTCTGGGCGTTGTCCGCGAAGAGCGGGCTGTTCAGGAAACATGCCATATTCGAACCCGTCGCGGCAACGAGTTGGTTAATATTGAAATCCCCTGCACGAACTGACCACGCAAGGCTGACACGGCGCGAGGGGGGGCAGGCAGAAATCCGATCCGCCGCTCCGGTGTCGCCCACCCCCAGATGCGGTGGTTGGTTGAGAGCTGGCCGCGATATTTGCCTTGTTGCTTGGGGCTGTTGCAGGAAACACATAAAGAACGCCCCGCAACTATCTGGAATCTTGATAAGTTGTGAGGGATAGGGCATAGTCTTAAAAAATAATCGGCAACGTCCGAGCAGATTTCAGAGGCAGGCACCTTATGAGTATAAAGAGATTGGCAGTCGCGCTGCTGACCGTTTCCGGGCTGGCGCTTGCACAGGCAGCGCCTGCATTGGCCGAGAATGTTCGCGTCCTCAACGCCGATTCGGCATCGACTTTGCGGGTTCCCATGAACCGCGCCGTGGTTGTCGAAACCGAGCAACCCTTTGCTGAACTCTCCATTGCGAATCCGGGTATTGCCGATATCTCGACGTTGTCCGACCGCTCGATCTACGTTCTGGGCAAAATGCCCGGACGCACGACCTTGACCGTGCTGGGCGTGAATGGCGACCTTATGTCGAACGTAGAAGTGCAGGTCACACCCGATATTGCCGAGTTCCGCGAGCGCCTGCGGCAGATTTTGCCGAATGAGAAGATCGAGGTCCGCACTGCCAATGACGGCATTGTGCTATCTGGCACCGTATCGACCCCCGCCCGACTTGATGCCGCATTCCAGCTTGCACAGCGCTACGCGCCCGAGCGCGTGTCGAACCTGATGAGCGTGGGCGGCACGCAGCAAGTTATGTTGAAAGTGCGGTTCGCCGAGATGCAGCGCGGGATCAGCAAGTCCCTCGGCGGCAGTTTGCAGGTCACGGGCGGCACACATGGCACGCTGAGTTCCGGCAATTTTGCCACGCCCAGCGCATCGAACCCAGCCGGCACGCTTGGGTTTCGGGTTGGCGGTGGCAGCCTGACCGCACAGGTGCTGATTGAGGCGCTTGAAACGCAAGGCATGGCGCGCACCTTGGCAGAGCCCAACCTGACCACGCTATCGGGGCAACAGGCTTCGTTCCTGGCTGGCGGCGAATATCCTATCCCGATGCTCGTGGATGGAAATGTGTCCATCGACTACAGGCCGTTCGGGGTGGAGTTGACCTTCACGCCGCGCGTGCTGGAAGACAATGTCATCAATCTGGAACTGGAAGCAGCGGTCAGTTCGCTGGACGGGGCGAATACCGTGTCCGTCGGGGGCACTGTCGTCAACGCGTTCCGCCGCCGGTCCACAGAGACCACGGTCGAACTGCGGGACGGTGAGAGCTTTGCGATTGCCGGTCTGCTGGAAGACGACTTCCGCTCGGGCTCGACTGCGGTGCCGTGGATTTCGGAACTCCCCATCCTTGGAGCGTTGTTCCGCAGCGTGGACTATCAACGCAGCCAGACGGAACTTGTCATCATCATTACGGCGCATTTGGTCACGCCAACCCGTGGCGAGGCTTTGATGCTGCCCACCGACCGTGTCCGCCCGCCGAGCGAGCGCGAACTGTTTCTTGACGGGCGGTTGACGGCACGCGGTGGCGGGGCAGTTGGTGAAGTGGCCCGGCAGGATTTCGGTGGGTCTTACGGCTATGTGATGGAATGATCGTCACGCGTTTTCATTGGTGCAGGAGCCTGCCATGCCGGTAGACAGACGTTTTTTCTTGTTGGGTGCCGCTGGCTTCGGGCTGTCGGCTTGTAGCGGGTCTTTCAATCGCGAAGCCGGGATCAGCCTGGACGAAGGCGGTTTCGGCAACCCGAGCATGCATAATCACCTTGTCCAGACCGGTCGGATCAGTCTGGCCGAGATTATGACGCGGCGCTTCCATGACGAAGTGCCCTCGATGGTGAATTTCGATTTCGGCAGCGCCGCGCTATCCTCCGAGGCACAGGGCATCCTGCATGTCCAAGCCGATTGGATGAAGCGGTTCCCTGAACTGCGTTTCACTGTCTATGGGCATACGGACGCGGTGGGCAGCAATGCTTCCAACCATCGGCTTGGGTTGCGGCGCGCGCAGGCGGTGCGGCGGTTCCTTGTGGGGCGTGGCGTGCCACATCGCAGCATTATCGCGGTTGTGTCGCGCGGGGAAGAGCAGCCACTCATTGTCAGCGAGGGGCGCGAGCCTGCCAACCGGCGCACCGTAACAGAGATTTCCGGTGCTATGCGACGTCATCCCAACATCATGAACGGCGAGTATGCGCGAATCATTCACCGCGAATATGTTGCAGCTGCTACAGAACTGCCCTGACCACTTGCCGGAAAGCGGGAACCCGCTTGCTATTTAATTTTCAAGCCCGCGTCACAAGCGCGGGCTTTTTTCACAAAATGAGGGCCGTGCCGAACAATTCCGGTAGTTTAGCCCAAATCTTGCCAGATTTATCGACAATCTTGGTTTCAGAGAGCAGCCATATCTGTTTGCACCCACATGGTGGCACGCTGACAGAATGAGCTTTCACAGTGTTTTAGGATGAACGCCATGACCGCCGTTTCGCAGAACAAATCTCAGCTGATCCGTGCTTGCACGGTGTCTCGCGATGTGCAGAGTTTCGACCTTCTTATTGAAGATATGGAAACCGAATTTGGCGAGGACTGGGGAGATCTGACCTTTGCAGAGGCCTACGCCTACCTGTCCGAACCCGACGCCGGCGCGCTGGAAGTGATCGCCATCGCGCTAGACGATGCGGATGAATCGTCCATGCAGACCGTACGAGGCATCATCGAGAAAGCCTCGGCTCGAAGTATCCACATTTTGTTGATAGCCGAAGCGTTGTCGCCGATCTTGCTGCACCAGTTATTGCGGGCGGGGGCCGAAGATTTCGTGCCATATCCCCTGCCAGAGAACGCCTTGCATGACGCAATAGAGCGGCTTCATAAAGCTGACCAGGCCAAGCTGGACACGGCGGCGGCATTTGCCACACCCGGCGGCAAGCAAGGCGCTGTTCTTGCCGTGCAGGCGCTGTGCGGTGGGGCAGGTGCCACCAATTTCGTCGTTAACCTTGCTTGGGAACTTGCACAGGTTTCCAAGACGGAGGAGCGGAAGGTGTGCATTCTCGATTTTGACTTCCAATCCGGCTCGGTCGCGACTTATCTCGACCTTGCGCGCACCGAAAAGGTCTATGAGCTGCTGTCACAGACCGCATCGATGGACGCGGATGCGTTCTTTGCCGCTTTGCAGGTGTTTCAGGAAAAACTGTATGTGCTGACCGCGCCGTCAGACATGCTGCCGCTTGATCTGCTTGCTCCGGAAGAGATTGAACGCGTGGTCGCAATGGCGCGTGAACATTTCGATTATGTCATCATCGACTTGCCGCGCGCCGTCATGCACTGGACGGAAACGGTGCTGAACAAGTCCGACGCGTTCTTTGCCATGATGGAACTGGACATGCGATCGGCACAAAACACGCTGCGCATGATCCGCGCCTTGAAGGCCGATAGTATCGACTTGTCGAAGCACCGCTTCGTCCTGAATCGCGCCCCAAAATTCACGGACCTTGGTGGTAAATCGCGCGCCAAGCGCATGGCCGAAAGCCTTGGGATTGACCTTCATCTTTACCTGCCAGACGGCGGTATCCAGGTGCGAGACGCCAATGACCACGGGCTCCCTTTGGCTGAATTTGCGGGCAAGAACCCGCTGTTGAAGGAAATTCGCAAAACGGCAACTGAACTGCACAATACTGCCAGTGCCACAAAGCTGGCAGCAGAGTAACGAGGACCAAACATGTTTGCACGTTATCGCAAGAACGCAGAAAACTCTGCGCAGCCTGTACGCCCCTCTGCCGGGGGCACGACACGCTCGGCGCCTTCCGAGCTCCGAAAGGCACCTGTCGAGGCACAGCAAGATCCCAAACCGCGCGCGGTGGCCGCACCCGTCGCAAGCTCAAAGGAAGAGCAGCGCAAACTGCGCATGAACAAGATCAAGTCGGACTTGCATCGCCGCCTGCTGGACAACCTGAACCTGTCGGCATTGGAAAACGCCAGCGAATCGGAACTGCGCGAAGAGATCAATTCCATCGTGGTCGAAGCCTTGTCCGAAATGAATGTAGTGCTCAACAGTGAAGAGCGTAGCACGCTGAACCGCGATCTGTTCTTCGAGGTGATGGGCCTTGGGCCGCTGGAACCTCTTTTGCAGGATGATTCTGTCAACGATATTCTCGTAAACGGTCCAAAGCGGATATTTGTCGAACGCGCGGGCAAGCTGGAACTGACCGATGTCACCTTCCGCGACGAACGCCACTTGTTGCGCATTATCGACAAGATCGTGTCGGCCGTGGGCCGCCGGGTCGATGAATCGAACCCTTATGTGGACGCGCGACTTGCAGATGGCTCGCGCTTCAACGCCATGGTGCCACCGGTCGCGGTGGATGGCTCGCTGGTTTCTATCCGCAAGTTCAAGAAGGAAAAGCTGGGCACCGCCGACCTGGTGAATTTCGGAGCGTTTTCGCCCGAGATGGCACTTTATCTGGAAGCGGCGGTATCGACCCGGCTGAACGTGATCGTGTCGGGCGGCACCGGCTCGGGCAAGACAACCACGCTTAACGCATTATCCAGCTTTATCGGCAATACTGAGCGCGTCTTGACAATCGAGGATACGGCGGAATTGCAGCTACAGCAGGAACATGTCGGGCGCATGGAAAGCCGCCCGGCCAATATGGAAGGCAAGGGCGCGGTCACCCAGCGCGATTGTTTGCGCAACGCACTGCGGATGCGCCCTGACCGCATTATCGTGGGCGAAACCCGTGGCGAGGAAGTGATCGACATGTTGCAGGCCATGAACACTGGCCATGACGGGTCTATGACCACCATCCACGCCAACTCTGCGCGTGACGGCATCAGCCGCCTTGAAAACATGGTCGCCATGGCCGGGATCGAGATGCCGCTGAAAGCCGTGCGCAGCCAGATCGGCTCGGCTGTGAACCTGATTGTCCAGGTCTCGCGGCTGCAAGACGGGTCACGCCGCATGATGTCCATCACAGAGATTACGGGCATGGAAGGTGAAATCATCACCATGCAGGAAATTTTCCGGTTTGAACGCACCGGAATGGAACCCGACGGCACCATTCTGGGCCATTTCACCGGCACCGGTTTGCGCTCGCATTACGCGGACCGGTTCAAGCGCTGGGGCTATGACCTACCGTCTGCAATTTATGACCAAGTGAAGGCGAACTAAACATGGAACTCTCACTTAGCCCATTGATCTATATTGCGATATTTGGTGCCGTCCTGTTGATTATCCAGGGGCTCTATCTGCTTCTCTACGGCAAAAGTATCGAACATGATTCGAAGCTGAACCGTCGCCTGGAGCTGATGTCCAAGGGCAAGTCCAAGCAGGATATCATAGAGCAACTCCGCAAGGAGCGTTCGGTGCATGTCGCGCGCGATTCGATCCCTCTTTACGGCCTGCTCTCAGATCGTGCGCAGAAAGCCAATATTGCCTTTACTCCCCAAATGCTGCTGATGCTTATGGGCGGGCTCAGCCTGTTCAGCTTTGTTATGCTGACCTTTGGCACCAGCGCACCGCTTCCCGTGCGTCTGGTCATCGCGATCGCGATGGGCGTGGGAGGTGTGTTTTTCTGGGTGTCGCACAAGGCCAAAAAGCGCATCGGAGCAATCGAAGAGCAATTGGCGGAAGCGGTTGATCTTATGGTGCGCAGCCTGCGCGTGGGGCACCCGTTTAGTGCGGCCCTTGGCATTGCGGCCGATGAAATCGCGGACCCGCTTGGCACTGAATTGGGCTTGATCTCTGACGAGGTCGCCTATGGACGCGATGCAGGCGAAGCGCTTGCTGAATTCGGCAACCGGGTCGGCCTGCCAGATATCGGGTTCCTGTCGGTCGCTGTTTCCATTCAGCAGAAATCGGGGGGCAACCTGGCCGAGATTTTGGATGGTCTGTCCAAGGTCATTCGCTCGCGTTTCAAGCTGTTCCGGCGGGTGCGGGCGATTACAGCAGAAGCGAAATGGTCTGGGATGTTCCTGTCTGGCTTCCCGATTCTGGCTATGATCATGATTCAGGTCATCAAACCGGACTACTACGACCCCGTGAAGGGCACGCCGCTTTACATCCCGTTGGCCATTATCGTCGGCCTGTTTCTGGTTATCAATGTGCTCTACATGCGCAAGATGACCGACATCAAAGTCTGACCTGCACCAGCAATAAGGAAGTTTTCCGATGTTCGATATTTTCCAAGGTGGGTTTGGCACGATCCTGATACTGGGTCTGGTGGGCCTTGTGCTGGTTGCGATTGCAGGATTTGCCGCGGTTGGCGACAATTCCGGCGACCCCATGAACAAGCTTAAAGAGCAGATTGACGCGGCGGAGAGTGCAAAGGCCGACAAGTCCGGAAGCGCCAGCACTGCACTCCGCCTCAAGCAGAGCAACGGCCTTAAGGCTCTGGACAAATACGCAAAATTCCTTGAGCCAGAAGACGCAAAGGAGATGTCAGAGGCGCGCCAGCGCATGATTCAGGCGGGGTATCATGGTCGACACGCGGTGCGCGACTTTCAGGCGCTGCAATTCATTCTGGCTATCGGTCTGCTGCTTGTATCGCTTCTGGTGGTCTTTGTGATTGCGCCCGACAGCTTTGAAAGCACACAGATGAAGGCGGTGGGGATTATCCTTCCCATGCTGATCGGCTATTATGGACCGCGCAAGTGGATCGATGGTCGGGTCGAGGCGCGCAAGGAAGAGATCATCTCTGGTTTCCCCGATGCGCTTGACATGCTGCTGATCTGTGTCGAGGCGGGTCAGTCGCTCGACCAATCCATCCAGCGAGTCTCGATCGAAATCAAGAACGGCTATCCGGCGCTTGGTGAAGAACTGACCACCGTGGGCGAGCAGGTGAAGGCTGGTCGTGAGCGGAGCGAGGTGTTGAAGGACCTGGCCAAGCGGTGCGACATTTCCGACATTACAAGCTTCACCACGGTGATGATTCAGGCCGCCGCCTACGGTACCTCGATCACCGACGCACTTAGGGTCTTCGCATCTGAAATGCGCGACAAGCGAATCATGCGTGCCGAAGAAAAAGCGAATATCCTACCAACCAAGATGACGCTTGGTACCATGATGTTCACTGTCCCGCCTTTGCTGATTATCTTGATCGGGCCGTCTGTTGTCGGCATCATGACCGAATTAAGCACCAGCAACATAACGGGCATGTAATGCGGCACTTAGTCTGCCTTGTGCTCTCTCTCGCGCTCCTTGGCTGCGCGCCCTCTGCCGACAGGGGGCGCGACAGCACATCCGCTATGGGGGTCGGGCCTGACCAGATCGCATCGCGGGGCAACGATATCGCGGAAGCGGTCGACGGGTTGGTCGTTGGTCATCGGTTAATGGCGGCAGGAGAATACGAACTTGCGCTGCGGGCCTATTACCGCGCCTCTGCCGATCGGGGCGTCAATGCCGATATCCTGTCGGCCATAGGCTCTGCCAACCTACGTCTGGGCCGCGTTCAACAGGCAGAGCAGGTCTTGCGGCGCGCCCTTGAACAGGATGAAACTTTCGTGCCCGCACATAATAATCTGGGTGTCGCCCTCAGCGAGCAAGGCAAATGGGGCGAAGCAGGGCTACATTTTCGCAACGCTTTTGCGTTTGATGGCGGAAGATCGCGGGAAATTCGTGAAAATCTGCGTTTGGCAATCGAAAAAACCGAAGAAACCGGGTATGCTGAAACTGAGGCACACCGGCTATCGCTGGTGCGGCGTGGCGAAGGCAGGTTCCTGCTGCTGGACACGCCGTTGTAACGAGCAATGAGGACGCAAAAATGCGCCAACCCATATTGAGGACGCTGCTTTTGGGCAGTGCATTAGTGATATCCGCTTGTAGCGGTAGCAACCCGGCCAATGTCACGCGCGCGATTGATGCTGTGAACGCGGTTGATCAGAAGAATGTCGCTGAATTGATGCTGGCCTCGGGGAATCCCGAAGAGGCCGTGGCTTTTTTCGAGGCACAGGTAGAGCGCGACCCCGACAATGTAACCCTTCAGCGCGGGCTTGCCCGCTCATTGGTACGGGCGGGGCGCTTGGCCGAAGCCATCCCGGCATGGCGCACCGTGACGCAACATCCCGAAGGCACGCAGGACGACAAGGTCATGTTGGCCGAAGCCCATATGCGCGCCAATGACTGGGAATCGGCAGAAACGGTGCTCAACACCGTGCCGCCTACGCACGAAACCTTCGACCGCTACCGGCTGGAGGCGATGATTGCCGATGGTAAAAAAGACTGGAAGAAGGCGGATCACTTCTACGAAACTGCGGCCGGCCTGACCACACGGCCATCCGGCGTGTTCAACAACTGGGGGTTCTCTAAGCTGACGCGCGGCGCACCGCGCGACGCCGAACAACTTTTTTCCCAAGCGTTACAACATGATCCGCACCTGTTTACGGCCAAGACCAACATGGCGCTCGCACGGGCTGCGCAGGGCAATTACAGCCTGCCACTGGTGCGCATGACCCAGCAGGAACGCGCGATGCTGTTGCACACCATGGCGATTGCCGCAATTCGCAAGGGCGACGTGAATGTCGGACGCACCTTGTTGCAGGAAGCGATCGACACGCATCCGCAACATTTTGACGAAGCCGTGCGCGCCCTACGCGCGCTGGATGGAGGGGTTGGCTGATGGCACTGTCCGAAACCGCCGCGATCTGGTTTCTGCCCTTCGTGGCCCCGATTGCGCTTTGGGTCGCGTGGAGCGACCTGAAATGGATGAAAATCCACAATTACGCCGTGATCGCGTTGGTCGCGGTCTATATAATCATCGGCCCTTTGGCTTTGCCTTTGCAGGACTGGGCCTGGGGATGGGCCGGGCTGGCACTGGTGCTGGTTGTTGGGTTCGTGCTCAGTTCGGTGGGGTTGTTGGGCGCGGGTGATGCCAAATTCGCTGCGGCCATGGCGCCGTTCATTGCGCTTGCCGACCTTGGTAGCTTCATGCTTCTGCTGTCCGCCGTCATTGTAGTCAGCTTTCTCGCGCATCGGCTGGCGCGCAGCTCCACGGCGATTGTCGGGTTGGCGCCCGATTGGGAAAGTTGGCAGCGACGCGAGTTTCCGCTTGGTCTGGCACTTGGCCCGGCGCTGCTATTGTATCTGGTCGCATCGGCCCTTGGTGGCTGATCTGTCTGTGTCCCCGCGCTGCATGACGGGGTTGGAGTGTCTGTAATGAATGTCCATAGCCCCACCATCAACGCGCCGACCGTTCCGCGCAGCCTTGACGATACCGGCCTGACGCTGGTGATGATGCGCGATATCCTGTTGAAAACCATGTATCGCATGAGCCTGTCGCGCATTTCCGAAATTGCGCGCACGATATGCCTGCCGATCCCGCAAACAATTGAACTGATCGACCAGTGCCGTCAGGGCAAATTGCTGGAGGCGACGGCAAGCCTGACGGCGAACACGTCGAGCGAGGCCAGCTTCCAGTTGACGGAGGCGGGCAAAGGCCGCGCCATGGACGCGCTGTCGCAGTCGGAATATTATGGCGCGATGCCGGTGCCTCTGGTCACCTATGCTGAACAGATCAAGAAACAATCCATTCGAAATGTGCAGATCACGCGCCGCCAGTTGCAGATCGCGATGGGTGATCTGATCCTGCCGCAGAACTTGCTGAGTGAACTTGGCCCTGCGGTTAGTTCGGGGCGCTCCATTTTGATGTATGGGCCGCCGGGAAACGGGAAGTCCTCGATCTCGAACGGCATCCGCGCCGCAATGGGGGACCGCATCTATGTGCCTCGCGCGGTCACACATGCCGGTCAGATCATAAGCGTTTACGACCCGATTGTGCACACCATGGTAGAGACGTGGGAGGATGACCCGAACCTGCTGCGCCAGACTGGAAACCGCTTCGATGGACGTTACGTTTATTGCGAACGTCCAACCGTCATTACCGGGGGCGAGCTGACCTTGTCGATGCTGGACCTGACCTTTAACCCGGTGTCACGCACCTATCAGGCACCGTTGCAGTTCAAGGCGACAGGTGGGGTTTTCATCATCGACGACCTTGGCCGCCAAGAGGAACCGCCACAATCCATTGTGAACCGATGGATTGTCCCGATGGAGATGAATTACGACATTCTGGCCTTGCAATCGGGCGAGAAATTCGTCGTGCCTTTTGATACGCTGGTGATTTTCTCGACCAACTTTCATCCAAATGAGATTTTCGATCAGGCTGCGCTGCGGCGGATTTTCTACAAGATCAAGATCGACGGGCCAAGCCAGCAGGATTTCCTGAAGATTTTCGCGCTCGTCGCCAAAAAGCGCGGATTGCCGCTGGACGAGGATGCGATCATTCATCTGATAAAGAAGAAATACCCGTCGATCCACAACATTTATGCGAATTACCAGCCGGTTTTCCTTGTCGACCAGATGATCGCCATCTGCGATTTCGAAGGTAATACCAATCTGCATTGATCAGAACTCTTGTGCCCAGTCGCGGGTTCCAATGGAGGTGATTGTGTCGGGCATGCTGACCAATTTGTTCCAAGCCTTGCAGCAATGATCTACGATGTCTTCATAGGTTT
>Ga0208623_100161_pt1 | contig 84301 bp, 73 predicted proteins | sample HotLakConsUCCL28_FD_184737 | JGI IMG/M metagenome (GOLD analysis project Ga0208623, IMG submission 184737) | Hypersaline microbial mat communities from Hot Lake, Washington, USA - Hot Lake Consortium UCC-L28 (SPAdes) (version 2) ...
AAGACCCAATCATCGCTTTATCCGCCAAAACAGCGTGATTGGTTGCTTCCAGACTTCGCCATGGATGAGCAGGCTCGTCGTCTTGTTCCGCCGAATCGAGTTCGTCTCCTGCGGACCGCCAGTTCGCTTCCGGTTGCTTCCCACCCCGCCTCGCAGCGACGCAGTTACCTTCAGCTACGGGGCCTTGGCCAACCCCGGTTCGGACTTCCACCGAACTCAGTGAGCGCCCTCGCGGGCGCACAGATCCCGGATCGGGGTCCGGGATGACAGGTGAGGGGTCCGGGATGACAGGTGAGAGGTCCGGGATGACAGGTGAGGGGTCCGGGATGACAGGTGAGAGGTCCGGGATGATAGGTGAGGGGTCCGGGATGACAGGTGAGAGGTCCGGGTTGACAGGTGAGAGGTCCGGGTTGACAGGTGAGGTCGCCGACACCGGTGGTTTTGCTGTCATTTCTCGACCAGGGTGTTGTGCGCGTATTTGTGCGGAATGCTCGCCATCAGGGTTTGATAGGGGATTCCTTCTTTCAAGGCGCGCTCCTGGATCAGTTCCAGATCCTTGCCGGAGATTCTTGTATTGACCCGTTTGTCCTTTCGGAAGGTTGCGCTCGCCGCAGCCTGATAATGCGCTTTCAGGTCGTCGGAGATGACGGACTCCCACCCTCCTTTCTCGAAGGACTGCAGGTAGTCCTTGTCCTCGTGGTCTCGAATTTTGCTCATTATGACGTTCCCTGAGGGACGGGTTGCCGAAAGCATTCGAGAGCTTGTGCTCTTGCGGCCTGTTTCATGCACTGTACAAGGTCCAGATTCCGATCCCGATGAAGCCAATGCCGGCCGCGTAATGCAGGTACCTTTCGTTGATGTATTCCGCCACGAAACTACCGGCCAGAACACCGATGCCCGAAGCGACGATCAGCGCAGCGCTGGCCGCGAGAAACACGCCCATCTTACTGACCTCCTTGTCTGCTGCGAACAGCACGGTGGCCAGCTGGGTCTTGTCGCCGAGTTCGGCGAGAAAGATGGTTGCAAAGACAGTCAGAAAGATCTTCAGATCCATTCGATTCACCTGAGCGAAGGGTTTTCCGGGGTACGCTAGACCGCAAAAGCGACCAGCAACACGCCGAGCACCACTCTGTAGACCACGAACGGCAGCATTCCGATCTGCTTGATGAAGGCCAGGAAGTAGTGGATGCAGGCGTAGGTGCTGACCGCCGCGGCCAGAAACGCCATGAACAGCAGGCCGAAGCCCGACTCGAAGCCCGATTCGGCCAGATCCAGCGCGGCCAGCAGCCCCGCTGCGGCGATGATCGGAATCGACAGCAGGAAGGAAAAGCGCGAGGCCGACTCGCGATTGAGGCCGAGGAACAGGGCCGCGGTGATCGTGATGCCCGAGCGCGAGGTGCCCGGGATCAGCGCCAGGGCCTGGGCAAAGCCGACGATCAGCACGTCCTTCAGGCCCAGGCTGTATTCGTCGCGCTGACCGCGATGACGCCAGTCGGCCCAGCCGAGCAGCAGGCCGAAGCCGATCAGGGCGGCGGCCATGACCATCGGGCTGCGCAGGGCGGCTTCGGCCTGGTCCTTGAACAGCAGGCCCGCAACACCGGCCGGAATCGTCGCGAGGATGATCCACCAGGCCAGCTTCGAGTCCGGTGTCTTCGGGCCGCCGGCAACCGAGCGCAGCCAGTCGCCGGCCATCTTGATCAGTTCGGCTCGAAAGTACAGGACCACCGCGACCAGCGAGCCGGCGTGGAGAACGATGTCGAAGTCGATGCCCTGGTAGGTCTGTCCGGTGACCAGCGAATACAGCACCAGATGAGCCTGGCTGGAAACCGGCAGGAATTCGGTCAGGCCCTGGATCAGGGCGAGCAGGACAGCTTGGATCCAGTCCATGGCGACGGATAGGGCGGTGGCAGGCGGGTGCGAAGGTCGTCAGAGCCGCTGGGCCTGGAACGTATCGCAGAGCTCGTAGCGGCCGTTTTCGAAGCCGGTGCGGAACCAGCGCACGCGTTGTTCGGAGGTGCCGTGGGTGAACGAGTCCGGCACGACCGTGCCGCGCGATCGGCGCTGGAGGTTGTCGTCGCCGATCGCCGAGGCGGTGTTGAGCGCTTCCTCGATATCGCCGGGTTCGAGCCAGTCGTGTCGACGCTGCGCATGATGGGCCCAGACGCCGGAATAGCAATCGGCCTGGAGTTCCTGCCGGACCAGCAGACCGCCGTCGCCTTCGAGGTCGCCGCCGCGTCGCCGGATATCGTTGACGCGGGCGGTGGTGCCGGTCAGGGTCTGGATATGGTGGCCGACTTCATGCGCGATGACGTAGGCTTCGGCGAAGTCGCCACCGCCGCCGAGCTGGGTCTCCATCTGGCGGAAGAAGCTCAGGTCGATGTAGATCTGGCGGTCACCCGGGCAGTAGAACGGCCCGATCGCGGAGCTGGCCGAGCCGCAGGCCGATTGGACCCGGTCGGTAAACAGCACCAGCCTCGGTGGCTCGTAGGTCCGACCCATCTGAGCGAACAGGGCCGACCAGACGTCTTCGGTTTCGCCGAGGATGGCGGCGACGAAGCGCGAGGCCTCGTCGTCGACCGGGGCCGGGGCGGAGCTCGACGTCGGCGCCGGCGAGCCAGCCATCTGACTGACCAGCCCGAGCATTTCCATCGGATTCTTGCCCAGGGCCAGACCGATGACCACGATGATCGCGATGGCGCCCAGGCTCAGGCCGCCGCCTTTCGCGGCCATGCCGCGCCCGCGGCGGTCTTCGACGTTCCGGCTCCTGCGCGCTCGCTCCCACTTCATGACAAACCATCCCTTCGTTGGATCTCGGGTAGCATACCGGCAAATTACGCATGATTTCTGGAGGCTGTGATGCGAAGTGTTATCGCGCTGGTTGTGATCGCGCTGGCGGTGCTGACCGGATGCCAATCGATGACCTACAGCGCCCTCGAGGCGGTCGGGGTGGAAAAACGGGAAGTGCTGTCCGGGCGGGTCGACAAGGCCGCCGAAGCGCAGGACGAGGCGCGCGAGCAGTTCGCGTCCGCGCTCGAGCAGTTCCGGGCCACGGTCGAAGTCGATGGCGGTGACCTCGAGCAGACCTATGATCGTCTCAACCGCGAGTTCGAGCGCAGCCAGGCGCGTGCCGAAGAAGTCCGGGAGCGCATCGATTCGGTCGAACACGTGGCCGATGCGCTGTTCGACGAGTGGGAAGAGGAGCTCGAGCTGTTCTCGGATCCTGATCTGAAGCGCCGCAGCGAGAGCATCCTCGACGAAACCCGCGATCGATACGCTCAGATGATGGTCGCGATGCGCCGGGCCGAAACTTCGATGGATCCGGTTCTGGAGGTGTTCCAGGATCAGGTCCTGTTCCTGAAGCACAATCTGAATTCGCTGGCGATCGCGGCGATTCGCGATGAAATGGCCGATATCGAGCAGGCGACCGAGGAGCTGATGGTCGCGATGAATCAGGCCATCAGCGAGGCGCGCAGTTTCATCGAGACGCTGGAGTAGGCGTCTCGCCGGCGTCGGCCCCGGCGGCACCCCGGCGCAGCCGGTCGTTGATCGCGCGGCCGAGGCCGTGCTGCGGGATCGGCATCACCGCGATTCGCTCGTGGCCCTCGGCGTCGAGCGTGTCGAGCATCCGGAACAGGTTGGCCGCCGCCTCGGTCAGATCAGCGGTCGGACTCAGGTTCAGGCAGGCCTGATCGGGCGCCTCCCCGAGCCGGCGACCGCTGCTGGTGCGCAGCGATTCCGTGTCGCCGAAGGCGAGCAGCGCCTCGCCGCTTCGAAGATCGGTTGCCTCGAGCCGCAGGCGAGCTCGGGGCGCGTAATGGCGCAGGGTCAGGCCGGGAGAGCGCGGTCGCTTGTCGCCGCCGTCCTGTTCGGCGTAAGGGATCGCGACGCCGATCGCGGTCTCGATGGCTTCGGGCGTGATCGCTCCCGGGCGCAGGATCACCGGCGCTGGCCCGGACAGGTCGATCACCGTCGATTCGAGGCCGACCCTGCAGGCACCCCCGGCGAGGATGATCCCGACGCGCTGTCCGAGGCTGTCGGCGACCTGCTCGGGCGTGGTCGGGCTGATCCGCCCAGAGCGGTTGGCGCTGGGTGCCGCCAGCGGGAAACCGGTCCGCTCGATCAGTTCGCGCGCGACCGGATGATCGGGCACCCGCACGGCCAGAGTCGGCAGACCGGCCGAGGCCAGCCGGCTCACCGTACAGTCGGCCGCGCGCGGCAGGATAAGGGTCATCGGCCCGGGCCAGAAATGCCGGGCGAGTCTTGTGGCCAGGGCATTCGCGGCAATGTCCTCGAACGCCGATTCACTGCTCGCATAATGGATGATCAGAGGATTGAAGCGCGGCCGGCCCTTGGCCTCGAAAATCCGGGCCACGGCCCGATCGTCGCGAGCGTTCGCGCCGAGGCCGTAAACCGTTTCGCTCGGAAAGGCGACGAGTTCGCCCGAGCGCAGCGCCCGGGCCGCCTGTTCGAGGTGAGCGGGTTCGGGCGACAGCACAGGCGTCATCGATCAGGCACCGGCCTCGGCGGCCTGTTCGCCTGACGCTTCGCGGCGCGCGCTGTGATCGCGCGCGAGCAGGCAGTAGAAGGCCGGCAGCACGAAGACGGTCAGCACGGTCCCGATGCCGAGTCCGGTGGCGATGGTCAGGCCGATAGCGAAGCGGCTTTCCGCGCCGGGTCCGGTCGCCATCAGCAGCGGGATCATCGCGACGATCAGCGCGACCGAGGTCATCAGGATCGGCCGCAGCCGGATCGCGGCGGCCTCGATGACGGCCTCGTGCCGATTCAGACCCTTTTCGATCTGGAGCTGGTTGGCGAATTCGACGATCAGGATCCCGTTCTTCGAGACCACGCCGATCAGGGTGATCAGGCCGACCTGGGTGTAGATGTTCATGCTCGATGCACCGAGCATGATGAAGCTCATCGCTCCGGCGATCGACAGCGGCACCGAGATCAGGATGATCAGCGGATCGCGCCAGCTCTCGAACTGGGCCGCAAGGACCAGATAGATCACCAGCAGCGACAGGAAGAACGTGACCAGCAGCGCGCTGCCCTGTTGCTTGAACTGGCGCGATTCACCCTTGTAGTCGTAGGTGAATCCAAGCGGGAAAATCTCTTCGGCGCTACGCTCGAGAAACTCGATCGCTTCGCCCATCGAGGCACCGCCGACGATGACGCCTTCGAGCGCCAGGGCGTTGAGTTGATTGTGCTGGGTGCGCTGGGAGGGCTCGACCGTCTGTTCGAAGCTCACCACGCTGCCGAGCTGAACCAGTTCGCCGCTGTCGGCGCGCAGGTAGTAGTCGGCCAGCTGCTCGCGCGCCGCGCGCAGCTCCTGCTCGACCTGCGGAATGACTTCGTACGAGCGGCCCTGCATGTTGAAGCGGTTGATGAAGCCGCCTCCGAGCAGCGAAGACAGCTCCTGCCCGACATCGGCCATCGACAGTCCGAGATCGGCCACCCGCTCGCGATCGATGATGATGCGGGTCAGCGGCCGATCGAACTCGATGGACTTCTGCAGGAAGCCGAACAGGCCGGTCTGCATCGCACGATCGATCAGCTCATCGGCGACTTCATCGAGCTGTTCATAGGACTGCGCCGAAGTGATGACGAACTGCAGCGGCAGGCCCTGGCCCGACCCCGGAATCGCCGGCTGACTGAAAATCGAAGTCCGCAGGCCGGTCACGTCCGACACGGCCTCCTGCAGCATCGGCTGTACCTCGAACTGCGACACCTCGCGTTCGTCCCAGGGCTTGAGCTTGAAACCACCGAAAACCGAGTTCGGGCTGAACGAGCCGAGCAGCATGAAGCTCTCGTCATATCCGGGCAGCTGCTCGAAGCGGCTCTGCAGCTGACTGCCGTACTTTTCCATGTACTCCAGCGTCGCGGTCTGCGGCGCCTGACCCTGATAGAGCAGGATGCCCTGGTCTTCGGTCGGCGCGAGCTCGCTCTTGCTCAACTGGAGCATGGCGACGATCGATCCCAGAATCACGACCGCGAACAGCACCACCGCCGGAATCGATTGCAGAGTCCAGGCCAGCGCCGAGGAATAGCCCGAGGACAGTCGGTCGAAGCTGCGTTCCACAAAACCTTCGAAGCGGGTCGGGTTGCCGTGTGGCTTCAGGATCTTTCCCGACAGCATCGGGGAGAGAGTCAGTGCGACGACGCCGGAGACCAGCACGGCTCCGGCCAGGGTGAACGCGAACTCGGTGAACAGCGAGCCGACCAGGCCGCCCATGAAACCGATCGGCGCATAGACGGCGACCAGCGTCGTGGTCATCGCGATCACCGGCGTGGCCATCTCGCGGGCCCCGTTCAGGGCCGCCTCGAAGCGCGGTTCGCCCTGTTCGATATGTCGATGCACGTTCTCGACGATGATGATCGCATCATCCACCACCAGCCCGATGGCCAGCACCATTGCCAGGAGGGTGAGCAGATTGAGCGAGAAACCCAGCAGCAGCATGATCGTGGCACCGCCGATCAGCGACAGCGGAACCGCGACCGAGGGCACCACGGCCGCGCGCAGCGATCCGAGGGTCAGAAACACGACGACCAGCACGATCAGGACCGCTTCGACCAGGGTCTTGACCACCTCCTTGATCGAGCTTTCGATGAACTCCGAGGCATCATAGGCCAGCTCGACATTCATTCCCGACGGGAGGTGCTGGCGAATGCCGGGCAGTTCCTCGCGCACGCGCGCGGCCACGTCGAGCGGGTTGGCGCCGGGGGCCAGTTCGATCGCGACGTAGGTGGATACCTGTCCCTTGTACTTGTTGGTCTGCGAGTAGGTCTCCGAACCCAGTTCCGAGCGCGTGATATCGCCGAGCCGGATGATGCTGCCGTCGACCTGTTTGACGACGAGGTCTTCGAAGGCTTCCGGCGTCGATACGTCGGTCGAGGATTTCAGGTCGATGCGCACCATTTCATCGCGTATCCGACCGACGCCGGCCAGATAGTTGTTTTTGAGCAGCACGTCGACCAGCTCGCTGGCGGTCATGTCGATGGCCGCGAGACGCAGGGGGTCGATCCAGATCCGCTGGGCGAAGGCCCGACCCAGCAGCTCGGCCTTGCCGACCCCGGCCAGCGCCTGGAGGCGAGGTTGCACTTCGCGAGCGAGATAATCCGTGATGTTGGAGGCGGGGATCGACTCGCTGAAGAACGCGATGTACATGAGCGCCGTCGACTGTCCCGTGGTCGAAGTGATCACCGGGTCCCGGACGGCTTCCGGCAACACGTCGCGCTGGCTGGCGACCTTGGCCTGGATCTCGGACAGCGCGTCGTTGGCGTCGTAGTCGAGCACCATGCGCGCCTCGATCGTCGAAAGTCCGAGTGCGCTGGTCGACGAAAGATAGTCGATGCCTTCGGCTTCGGCGATGGCCTGCTGCAATGGCGTGGTGACGAAGCCCTTGACCAGGTCGGAATCCGCGCCCGGGTATGCGGTCGAGACCGTGACCGTCGTGCTCTCGAGCTCGGGGAACTGGCGCACTTCCAGCTGCAGCGCGGCCCGGGCGCCGATCAGCAGGATCAGCAGGCTGACCACGGTGGCGAGCACCGGGCGTTGAATGAACAGATCGGTGAAGCGCATCAGCTCTCGTCCGGGCTGGCTGAGACCTGCGTCCGGTCGATGACTTCAACCGGCTGCTGGTTGCGCAGGCGCAGCAGCCCCGCGCCAACGACCGTGGCACCCGCGTCGATGCCGTCGATGATGCGGACTTCGCCGTCGCGGGCCTCGCCGGTGGTGACCGCGACCCGCTCCACGATGGCCTGGCCCGCGTCGTTGTCGACCACCCGGAAGACGAAATCGCCGAAGGTGTTGTAGGAAATCGCGGTGCGCGGCACCGTCAGTACGTCGATGATCTCATCGCGCACCGTGCGCACTTTCGCGAACATGCCGGGGCGCAGGCGCTGATCGGGGTTGGCCAGCATCGCGCGCACCCGCACGGTGCGGCTTTCGGGCAGGACCGAGGAATCGATGGCCTGAACGGCACCGTCGAATGACTGATCGTCGTAGGCGGCTACTTCGACTTCGACCCGGTCGCCGACCGCGATTCTCGGCAGGTAGCGCTCGGAAATCGTGAAGTCGACCTGGATCGGGTCGAGCATGTTGATGCCGACAATCGGCGTTCCGATGGGAATGTATTCGCCGAGATCGACCTGACGCAGGCCAAGCACCCCGGAAAACGGTGCCCGGATGGTCTTCTTGTCGAGCAGGGCACGCTGTTCGTGGACCCGCGCCTCGGCCGCCTCGTAGTTCGCCCGCGCCTCATCGAAATCGGCCTGGGATACCGCATTCTGCTGGATCAGGTTCCGGAATCGCTCGAACTGCTGCATGGCGAGTCGGGATTCGGCCTCGCGGGTCTCGAGCGCGGCTTCGTCGGTTTCTGCTTCGATCCGGATCAGCACGGCGCCCGCCTCGACCGTCTGGCCGGACTCGAATTCCAGCGCGTCCACCACGCCGGCGACTTCGTTGGCCACGTTCACTCCGTTGACCGCCCGGATACTGCCGACGCTCTGGATCGACTGCGCCCAGCGGCGTTCGGCGACCTGCGCGACTTCGATCTTGACCGGGGGCTGTGGCTGCGACATCTGCGCGGCCTGCTCGCGAATCTGGGCGAAGCGCCAGGCAAACAATGCTCCAAGCACGACGACCAGCGCCAGGAGCATCATGCCCGTGCGCTTCAGATTGGTTTTGTTCATGAAAGATCTCTTCGATGACCGCCCCGGAATTGGCCGAGGCGGAACTTGACTGCCCCCGGGAGGGTAGCACCGCCGCAGTGAATCGTGTCCGGGCGAGCGCAAAATCGCACGGCGGCTCGGTCAGTCGTCGGGGTCGTCGAGAGCGGACGGGGTCGGGTCCGATCGCATTCGTGCGAGCAGTCGGGTCCGGGCATGCTCGGGTCCGTTACGCTCGCGGATCAAGCCGAAGACCTGATCGGCTTCCTCCACCCAGTCGCGTCCGTTGCCGTCCGCCCACTCCAGCCGCAGGCGGTCGAGCCGTGAGTCGAGGCTGTCGGAGTGTTCGGGACCGAGCACTGCCAATCGTCCACGAACGGATTCTTCAATCAGGGGTCGGGCCAGATCCAGTCGCCCTTCGCCAAGATACAGGACGCCGAGGTTGGAAATGCTGTTGAGTGTCTGGAGGTGGCTGGACCCCAGCACTTCCCGGCGTTGCTCGATCACCTCACGGTAGCGCGATTCGGCGACGTCATCGTGCCCCTGAACGCGGGCCAGATAGGCCAGGTTGTGGAGCACGCTCAGGGTGTTGGGATGCTGGGGTCCAAGATGCCGGCGATGGCCCGCGAGAATGCGCTCGAACAGCTCGGTGGCTTCGTCGTAGCGTTCCAGCATGGTCAGCCCGTGGGCGACGCTGCTCAGGGTCACCATGGCCTCTTCGCTATCGGGGCCGGCCAGTTGCTCGACCAGTTCGAGCTGGCGGCGATCCATCGCCAGCGCCCGCTCGATCTCGCCCAGCTCGGCCCAGGCATAGGCCAGATTGTGGAGCGTGCTGGCGGTGTCCATGTGCACACCCAGGACCCGCTCGCGGCCGGCCAGGGTCTTCTCCAGCAACTCGATCGCCTGCTCGAACTGCCCGAGGTAGATGTAGAAGCGCGCTTCCGCATGCTGGGCCGACAAGGTCAGCGGATGGTCGGTGCCGAGCGCGTCTCGTAGCCGCGCGCTTGCCGCCCGGGCCAGCGGCAATCCGTCTTCGGGCAGACCGAGACTGTTGTAGGTGGTGGCGAGTGTTTCTTCGACCGCAGCGCGCGCCTGCAGATCGAGGTCGGCGTCGGCGAGGTTGTCGCGACTGCGGTCGACCAGTTCCCGAACGGTCAGATTCTCGCCCTGTGCCTGCGCCGGGTCGGCGGAAGCGAGCATGTCTTGCAGAAACGAAAGCGTCGCTTCCGAACGCTGGGCCTCGATTCTCGCCCGATCGCGCTCGGTCGCCGCCAGGTCCGCCTGAATCCAGGCCACTACGGTCAGCGCGATCAGCCCGACGCTGGCGCCTGCCGCAAGCGCTACCGGCAGTCGATGTCGCCGAACGAACTTCCCCATCCGGTAGACCAGTCCAGGCGGTGCTGCGTCGACAGGCTGACAGTCCAGCACGCGTTGGAGGTCCTCGGCCAGGGCCAGTGGCGACGCGTAGCGTTGCTCGCGGTCCTTGGCGAGGGCCTTCAACACCACCAGGTCGAGATCTCCGCGCAAGGCTTTTCTGTCGACAGCGTCGTTCGGAGTCGAACTCAGACGGCTGGGAGCGGTAATCGTGTCTTCTCGCACGCGTCGACAGAGCTCGCCGAACGAGGCGTCCTGCAGCGTGGCGGGATCGATCGGCAGGCGACCGGTCAGAAGTTCGTGCAGCACGAGCCCGAGCGAGTAGACGTCGCTTCGAGTATCGATATCGACTTCGCCGAGACTGGCCTGCTCCGGGCTCATGTACTCGGGCGTTCCGATGACGTCCCCGACGCGCGTGGCCGCCGGGGGCGCGTCTTCGTCGGCCTCGAGCGCCTTGGCGATGCCGAAATCGATCACGCGCACCTGCGGACTCCCGTCCTGATCGACCACCAGCAGGTTCGACGGCTTGATGTCGCGGTGAATCAAGCCCTTCTGGTGGGCATGCTGAACCGCCCGGCAGATCGGTAGAAAAAGTTCGATTCGCTCGCGGACGGACAAGGCACGCCCGGACGCCCATTGCGTGATCGGCTCGCCGCGCACCATCTCCATAGCGAACCAGAGCTGGCCCGAATCGGTGCTACCGGCATCGAAGACCTTGGCGATGTTCGGATGATCGAGGACGGCGAGGGCCTGGCGCTCGGCCAGAAACCGGCTCCTCGCGGCGGTCGAAAGATGGGCGCCGCGGGCGATCTTGAGCGCCACTTCACGCCTGACCGGCTCGGTCTGTTCGGCGGCATAGACCTGGCCCATGCCGCCCTGCCCCAGCAGCCCGGTGATCCGGTAAGGACCGATCGACTCGGGCATCGTTTGACTGCCAAGAAAGACCTGGCTGGCTTCGGCGACCTGGTCGAGCACGTTGGTGTCGTCCTGGTCGGCTTCGAGCATGGCCAGGAGCTGGTCGTGCATTTCGGGGTCGGTGACGGCGGTTTCTTCGAGCCGCCGCCGCCGCTCCTCGGCCGGCAGCGAGTCGAGCTCGTGAAACAGGGACTCGAGTCGCTGAAACCTCGACCGTATGCTCATCCGAGCGGATTACTGGTCGGTCGCGGACAGGCGGGCACCGAGCCAGCGGCGGGAAAAGCGCCAGTCGCGCTCGGCCGTCGACTCGGAGATCTCGAGAATTTCCGCGATTTCCCGCATGCTCATCCCCCAGAAGACCCGGAGGTTGACCAGCTCGGCCTTGCGAGCATCCAGCTCGGCCAGCTCCTCGAGCACGGGCGGAACTTCGGCGAGGTCGTAGTCGGCCTTCGACGACAGTTCGGTCAGCGTCACCCGCAGGTGCTCACCGCCGCGCTTCTGGGCGTTGCGCCGCCGCTGGTAGTCGATCATCGCGCGCGACATCACGCTGGTGGCATAGGAAAAGAAATGACGCCGGTTCTCGAACTCCACCGGCCCGTCGAGGATTTTCAGCAGGGCGTCGTGCGCAAGCATCCGGGGTTCCATGGTGAGCCCGTCCAGCTGACCGTTGTTGCAGGCGGCCATCTGCCGCCCGGCGATCTGCTCCAGGCGCTGGACGACTGCGTCGACCAGGCGCGAGTCCGCTGCTCGGTCACCCTGCGCCGCCTCGGACAATAACTGCGTTATCGGTTCATCGTTCACTGGCGGAATTTCCGTTCCCTGCCCGGAAGGCTCGCACGCTCCAAGTGTAGCGAACCGCGCTTCAGTATGGGGAGCCGCGCCGGCCACGGTCAAGTCGGGATGCCGGCCGGTCGAGGCGGCGGTGACAATAGCGATCGAAGATCGGCTGCGCGGCCGTTTTGACGCGGATTTCACTGCTCGCGGCGAATCTGTGATTGTATAACGCCCACAACGCCGCTCAGTGGCAGGGAGAAGGGAGTCATGGGGATCATCAGAACGGTAGCCGCTCGTATTCTGGCGATTGGCTGGGTACTGCTCTTCCTCGGCCAGACGTCCACCGCATGGGGCAACCCGCTGATCGTTGCACCGGAGGTGCTCGACGCCGGTTCCCTGGGGCCCGGGGACGCGGTCGATGTCCCGTTCGAGATCGAAAATACAGGGTCCGAAGTCGTCTTGTTCTCCTTTCCGACCTTCGAAGAGGGTCGGAGCACGGGAACCGACTTCGACCTCGAGCTCGAGAGCGAATCCTTCGACGGTCTTGCGTTCCGCGCGGCCTCCAGCGGGCCGCTGTCGGGTGAGTGGACCGGGTTTGCGGGCAATCTGGATCTGGTGGCGGGCTCCGGCGGAACCTGGACCAATGATCTGGCGATACTCCTCACGACGACGCCGGAGCTGGATACGGCGAGCGTGGTGTTCCAGATCGGCGGGAATTCGAGTCACTTCGTCCCGATCAACCAGACTTTTCCCTGGCCGTCCGGTATCGATGACGCGCCGATCGACGAGCGCATCGATTTTTCCGAGCCGATCGCGGTCGACGGCCTTTACGCCTGGGTGGGCAATGCCTGGCCCGGTGGCGCGGGGACCTGGAGCGGCACCGTGTCGCTTTTCGGCCTCGGTAGCCAGACGGGTCTGGTCACTTCGGTAAACCCGTCCAACGGTCAATTGGCAGCCGGCGAAAGCGTAACCGTGAACGCCGTGTTCGATGCCGGAACGCGGGCGGCGGGTGAGTACGAAGCATTTCTGATGCTCACGACAGATCAGCCCGGACAGCAGGAGCTCGCCATACCGGTTCGCCTGACGGTCCTCGGGCAGGCGGCTCTGGCGCCTTTGCCTGCCGCGCTGGACTTCGGCGAGGTGGTGGTCGGCGTGATGGCGCGCGAGACGCTCGTCATCGAAAACACCGGCAACGAAGCGCTTGTAATCGACGTCATCAGCGTCGAGGGTAGCGGGTTCTCGGCCGATTCCGATTCGCTGCAGATCGCGCCGTTTTCCACGGCCGAACTGATCGTCGAGTTCGCGCCCGTCGCCAGCGGCACCGAAAGCGGTGCACTGACCCTGTCGAGCAACGCCACGACCACGCCCGAGGTGTCGATCGACCTGGCCGGCTGGGGTATCGCGGCTCCGGCGATCAGCCTGGATCCCGCTGCCGCCGAACTGGACCTCGAAGCCGGCGCGCAGACCAGCGTCAGCTTCGACATCGTCAATAACGGCGACGGGCCGCTCGAGTTCGCTTTGCCTGCTTTTTCCGACCAAGCGGTGTCCTCCGATCGTCCGGCCCGGGCCGCAGTGGTCCCCGGCGCGCTCGCCGGGCGCGGGGCAGGACGGGCCGAGCCGCCGATCGATCATCCCGACTGGCAGCGAACGGTCGAAGCACCCGGCCGGTCCGAATCGGGTTTTTCGGTCGAGTTCGAGAATCTCGAGGCCGAGGCCGGAACGTATGTGCTCGTCGCCGGCCCGCTGTCGGGCGAACTGACGAGCTTCATCGCCGATTTCGTGCTCGAGAGTTCGAGCGACGGGACGTTCGCCAATGATCTTGCGCTGCTGATCGCAACGACGCCGACCCCGGATTTGATTGGTGGAGAAGACGTCCTGATTCAGATCGGTGGCGCGGGCTTGCCGCTGGCGCCCGTTTTCGCCGGCTGGGGCAGCGGCGATAGCGCGGAACCGGGGACGGTCGTTCAGTCGACGCTCCAGGCCGCCTCTCCGATCCCCCTGGAAGACGTCTACGTTCTGCTCGGCAATGGCTGGTTCCAGGGCTCGGGCGTCTGGAGCGGCTCGATCGATATTCTCGACCTCGCGCCCGCCGTCGGCCCGATCGTCGGGGCGAGTCCGGGCACCGGAACGGTGGCGCCCGGTGAATCGGTCACGGTGCAGCTCGATGTCAGCGCCGCCGACCTTGTTCAGGGGACTTATCCCGGGCGGGTCGAGGTGGTCAGCAACGATCCGATCCGTCCGTCCGAGCTTTTCGAGCTGACCCTCGAGGTCTCCGGCACGCCGGCGCTGAATCTGACCGGGCCGACCGTCGACTTCGGCGAGCTGTTCATCGGCCAGATCCGGGCCGAGGAGCTGATCGTGACGAACCGCGGCAGCGCGCCGCTGAATCTGAGCGGATTCGCGGTGGATGACGACCGCTTCGAAATCGCGGTCGATCCGCTGCTTATCGAGGCGGGCGCGAGCGTCGCGTTGCCGATCGTTTTCACCGCGGACTCGGCCGGTATGGTCGCGGCCACGCTGAGCTTTGCCAGCGACGACCCGAACAATGCCTCCGTTACGGTGCCGTTGAGCGCCATGGTGCTGGAGACCCCGGCGCTGGTCGTCGAGCCTGCCAGCATCGAGGCCGCGCTGGCGGCCGGCAATACGGGGACCGTCAGTCTCGAGCTGTCGAATCCCGGCAGTGGTCTGCTCGAATTCGAATTCCCGGATTTCGCGGCGAGTGACGGGGCGGGGTCAGGCACCCTGGCCGGCGCGGCGGCCGATCACTCCGGCCGGGTCCGCGTCGAGACCGGCAATGCGGCCCATGCAGGGATCGCCGCTCGCGCCGCCGGCAGCTCAGGTCCGGAAGCCGAGCCGCTGGCCAATCGCTCGGCCAGTCTCGAGATCGCCATCGAGTCTTTCGAGGCCTTTGGCGGCGAGTTCGTGCCGGTGGCGACCGACCTGAGCGGCACCCTGGACCGTATCGACGCCGACTTCGTGCTCGAGCAGGCGACCGGCCTGACCTGGGCCAATGACCTGGCGCTCATCATCACCGAAGGCCCCGAATTGACGGCGGATTCGATCCTGCTGCAGATCGGCGGCACCTTCACGCTGGCCCACGGCGGGATGCGCCTGGAATGGGGCATGGGCAGCAGTTCCGAGCCGGGCACCCCGGTCCAGACCAGCATCGCGCTCGATCAGGCGCTGTTGCTCGAAGGCGCGCAGGCCTGGATCGGCAATGCCTGGGTTCCGGACGACAGTGGACAGTGGAGCGGCATGATCGGTCTGGACGGCGTGATCGACGGCACGCCGTTCATCACGGCGGTCAATCCGGCCGCCGGACAGATTGCCGGCGGTGAATCGCTCGGCGTCGAACTCACGCTGAGCGCGCTCGATCTGGTCGCCGGCACCTATCGTGACCGGCTGCGCCTGACCAGCAACGACCCGATCGCCCCGGATCGCGACCTTATCGCCGAGCTGACCGTCAGCGGAGAACCCGAGCTGAGCCTTTCGCCGGACGCGGTCGACTTCGGCACGGTATTCACGGGTGCGACCCAATCGGCCTCGATCGTTCTGTCCAATCCGGGCACCGACGTGCTGTTGATCGACCGGGTCGAGGCCAGTGGTGAAGGCTTCTCGGTCGACGGTGACGGTTTCTCGATCCTGCCGGGCGCAAGCGCCGTGCTGGCCATCGAGTTCTTCAGCGACAGCGCCGGTGATTTCACCGGCCAGCTGGAAGTCACGAACAATGCCAGCGATGCCACGGCCATCGTCGAATTGACGGCCACGGTCCGGGACCCGGGCATCCTGACGATCAGTGACACCGAAGTGACTGTGGAAGTACCGTCCGGCGCGACGGCTCAGACCACCCTGACGCTCGGCAATATCGGTGCGTCCCCGCTGGCCTTCGAGGCATCACCCTCGCGGGCCGGCGCTGCGGACGGTTCGAACCGGCCTTCGGCGCCAAGACCGTCCCTTTCGCTGGCGCCATCCCATCCGGTCGCCAAGCCGATACCGCTCGACGACGGGCCGCCGATCGGGCTGACCGAAGACCGGGATATCCTCCGGGATCAGGCACCTGACGGTTCATTCGGCATCATCAGCACGCGCAGCACCGAACTCGATGCCGGGTTCTATGCCGCGGACAGCTTCGAAATCGATGGTGCCGCACTGGTGCAGGGCCTGACGGTTCATGGATTCCGATTCGACGAAGCCGGGCGGTTCGACGAAGTGTTCGAAAGCGTCGTGTTCTACGTCTACGATGATGCCGACGGTCAGCCCGCCGGCAGCCCCGACGCAGCCGAGGCCGTCGAGCGCTTCCGCTTCGAGGCTGGCGTCGGAACGCCGGGCTTCAGCGTCGCTGAGGACGCGACCGCCGCCGGTCATCGCGCCGATGTGAGCCTGGATCTGGAAGCGGCCACGGGCGAGGGGCTGTTGCTGCCCGAGGGCCGCTACTGGCTCGTCGTCCACGCGGTGAGCGCGAGCCCGGATCTGATTTCGGATACCTGGGCGGTGGTTACCTCGCTCGAGGGCAGCCAGTCGGCGCGGATCATCGATAGCGAGAATATCTTCGACCTGGGCGCGACGACCTGGCAGCCGCTGGCCGATCTGATCGCCCCGGAGACATCGAATCTTGCCTTCCGTATCGAGGGCCAGGCCTTGAGCTTCCTGTCACTGGCCCCGACGCAGGGCGTGATCGATGTCGACCAGACCCGGGAGCTCCAGCTGCTGTTCGATGCCACCGATTTCCCGCCGGGCACCTACGCGACCATGCTCATGATTCGAACCGATTCTCCGGCGACACCGGAAGTCGCGATTCCGGTGACCCTGGTGGTCGGCGAGGGCGAACCCGGACTGAACTGGGTCAATCTCGCCGGGCCGTCCGAGGCGGAGATCATCGCCGGGCAGCCCCTCACCATTCATGGCAGCGCGCGCCTTGCGGCCGAGCGCGGTCATGATCTGACCGACGTCGAAATGTGGGTCGGCTTCCACGACCACGACAGTCATCCCGGGCTATGGCCCGAATCCGCCTGGGTCGCCGGGAGCATGCTGGCGGCCAACGGTGAACACGCCGATTTCGCGGTCGAGAGCGGCGCGCACCTGACACCCGGCCAGTATCGCTATGCGACGCGTTTCCGCCTGGCTGACGGGCGCTATGTCTACGGCGGCTACCACGAAACCGGCGGCGGCTTCTGGGACGGACTGCTGCACGTTTCCGGACGGCTCGAAGTGTTGAGCGTCGATGCCGACCGGCTGTTCCGAGACCGCTTCCGGGTATCCGAATAAAGGGTGCCCCGGGCCGGCCTGCAGCGCTCGCTCTTCGGGATCGAGGTTGCGGCGGACCGTGAGGATGATGTCTCTCCTGGCCCGTGGATGGTCGATCCAGGAGCGGTGGCCCCTGATATCGAAACCTCGACCTCGATCGGCGCGTTCAGATGGGAGTAACGCCCGGTCGGTTCCAGCGTCGGCCAGCGGCGAGAATCGGCTTCGTCTTGTTCGGCATTGGATTGCTCAAGCGCTGCTCGCGCGGCGATCGACGTGCGGCCTGGAGATTCCGGGCGGACGGAACCCGTCAGTCGTCCCGGCCTGGTTGGTCAATGTTCGTTCTGCTGAACAAACCTTGCCAATGGGGCCATGCGCGCGCGATTGAGCGATAGGAATCCCTCCTCGCTTACGCTGTAGTTGTCGGTCATCTTCAGCGCATCGACGAACTGGTCCTCGACTGTCATGTCCGGACAGGCCATCATGGTCATGGCGATATTCTCGCCAAACTCTATCCGTTGCCCGGACTTGATGGCATAGCTGCCGTTGAACGTGTTGCAGGCGGCGTTACCGTGCAGGCGGGATTCTTCTGGGCGCAGCAGCAGGAAGGCCTGCTGCTGATCTTCGCCGGTTAGGACCGGCTGGCCGCCCAATTCTGTCAATACCCAGCGAAGATCCTCGATTCGTGGATCGTTCAGGTGCTGATGCAGGATGTATTGGGCAGCGAGATCGCCGTCGATGCGTTGTCTTTGCTGATCGAGCATGAACAATCGGTGCTCGCCCACCTGGTAGTGCTGGACTTGCCCGTCTTCGGAATTCAGGGTAACGATACTTCCGGCATCATTCCAGACGAAACTGCCGCTGTCGGTGACCGGGATGGGGCTTTCGTCGATATAGCGCATGGAGCGCTGGAAAGTCTCGTCATCGTTCAGCGTGATTGTAGTCTCGATGCCCGGGCAACTGGCGCAAGGAACCACACCCGAATAGGTGCCGGCCCAGTCCAACGATAGCCGGCTGGAGGCGGCCGGCGTGGGCGATGCCGACCGTTCAAGTGCGCTGGCTACCGGTGCCGCCGACGGTTTGTCGGAGGCCGGGGGTGGGTCTTCAGCCGGCTGAAAACCGAAGGGCCGGGCCGGCACGAACTCCGCCGAGCTCTCTCCCGCCAGAACGCGCTGCATATCCACGCCCAGATCAAGTTTCATCACTTGCGCGCTTTCGTTGAAATCGAGGTTGGCGAGGTCGACCCAGAACACGCTGGGAGAAATCACCGACTCGACGTAGTACCGCAGATCCTTGTGGTCGGCCACGATCCGCCAGCGGGTGGTGGAGAGGTTGGGTTGATCGGCGATGCTGATGCCCCACGGCACGGAGGTTTGCCGGATCACGCTGAACACCGAAGCGGCCGCGCGGCGGGCATCGGCGGTCTGTTCGACGGCATTGATGTAAAAGCTCGCGCGCACGAAGCGGTCGGTGGCGCGCACGGTGCCGGGCAGGAATTCGCGCGGGTTGACGCCTTGCCAATACTCGCGAATGGCGAGCTGCCGCTCATACGTTGGCTCGTTGGTCATGATCTGGTAGCTGCGGTCATGCCAGATCGTCATCTCGCTGTCGACAAACTCGATGATCGCGCTGTCGCCGGTGGCGTCGGAGATCGACAGGTGAACCGTCGCGGCACGTCCGGGCGGTCCGACCGGTACTTCGCCGCCCTGGACGAGAATCGGGTTCTCGCCCAGATCGGCCACCGCTTCAGCCACGGTCGCGTAGCGGTCGAGCATGTACTGCGGGAGTACCGACAACGAGATGCGCGGGGTCTGGCCATCATCTGCCGGGTAGGTCGCTTCCACTTCCCAAAGAAGATTGACGACCAGACCGGCCTCGTTCATTCCGTCTGCCGTGGCGATGTCATAGCCCGATACGGCAAGGCTGCCGAAGCGTGAGGTCCACTCCACCGACCTGTCGCCGGCCGCGCCATCGCGTTCCATGCCTCTCGGAAAGACCCACAGGTTGCTGACCATCGGCAGCTTCCAGTCCATGCTGCGCCCCGTCAGTACGCGACCCTCCGGGCCTTGATAGACCGCCCGCGTGCAGCCCTCGGCGGGCGGTGCCTGGAAACCGGCCGCAGTGACGGCCAGAGCCGCGATGAACAGTGTCAATCGATGCATGGCGCAGCGCCCCTGAGAAAATGCAACGATATAACGGTTGCAACCCTTCCGCAACCGGGTCGGGACTTGAATTTCTGTCTGATCTCCAGGATCGCTTGTTGGGCATTACTTTATGAAGGTATTAGTATTGCCGGGATCTTCAGAGCCTGCCGCTTCGGACGAGCCTGACTCCCAACAGGCCGTCTGTGGAATCGGGCCTGACACCGCCGTGGTCAAAAATCCACCACCCAGACTGCGGCGGAAGGATCTGAGGCCGGTGAAGAGGTCCAGAATCCGGCGGACGGATGATCCGGGAAGATGGCCCCGTTGATGGCTGGCCCATGGGAGCGGGGCTCGACAATCGAGGCCAGTTCGTTGCGGTTGGGCGGCCGAGCTGGAGCCCGGTGCCAGCAGGCCTGCCAGTAGATGCTGTGCGATCGACTTGTTCATCAGCGTACCTCTCTGACCAATCTGATGCGGCCGGCGGTTGTCTTGGAAGCGGTCTCGATCGAGCCGGCGTCAAGGTCGACCACCCATGCCGAAGCCGGGTCCGCCGCCGACGGCGTGACCGTCCAGTAGACGCCCTCGGTCAGCGGGGGGTAGGTCACGTCGACTGCCGGCGCGGTCCTCCCGGCATGGGTGATGCTGTCGAGCTCCTGGCGCATCGGCATCCGCCAATCGGTCACGCCGCACATCCTCTGTTGGTTGAACGCCGCCACGTAGTCTTGCGTGTCGCAAACCAGCTCCGAGAATGCAAAGCTCATGACCGCAGCGACCCTGGCATTTTTCGCCGGTAGCGACGGTCTTCTTGCTGAGATACGGATTGGAGGTGATCAGTCCTTCATTTGAAGTGGGAGTTTTTCTTGACGGGGTGCGAGGCTCTGTTCTGTTTGTACGCTAATCCAAGGCGGTTTCGCCCCGCTTCGCTGAGGGCGAGGTACTTTTGTCAGACGATACAAAAGTACCCAAAAAATCTGGACGCCCGCGAAGGCGCCGGCCTGCGGCCGGTTCCCTGCGATGCTCGGTCCAGGCGGGGTCCACAGAACTCCCTGCGTTCGCTACGCTCTCTCCGGTCAGACATGCTGTGGCCCTTTTTCCGCCTGGCCCTGCGCTTCTCGGCGCCTTCCAGGGCTAATGCAAAGTCAACGGCTGACGGAGCATCGCGAAGCTCGCTCCACCCTAGTCGAGAGAAGGCTCCGATATAGGCAGAATCTCTTGGGCCGATCAGGCCCCGATACCCAAAGAATCAGGACATCGATGAACTCTCCGCCGTCGACGCAGCCGAGAAGCGCAGGATCAAGCGGATTTGAGGGAGCGTGTGTCTGAGCGGAGCGAGTTGAGCGACCGCCGCTTGATCCGAGCATCGGAGGGGACCCGAAGGGCAAGTCGCCCAGGCCCACCCATAAGCGCTTTTGGTTACTTTTGGCGCGCTGCGAAAAGTAACCCGCCCAGGTAGCGAAGCGTGGGCGGAACGCCTTTTGGTCTTCAATGACTGTCCGCGTATCACCACGTGGAGAATTCCGAACTTCAGACGCCAGAAAATTCGGTCAGTCTTGAAAGACCACTCAGTCGGATATGCGCTGCTGGGGTAGGGTCCCCTTTTGAATCGCCTCGGCGATAATACGCAAACGGCCAATTCCGAATCGGAGTCGAGGAATGACAATCAAGCCGGTAACGACGATAGTCCTGGCCAACGTGGCGACGCTGCTTGCGGCACTGATCCAGGGCTGGGGTCTGGGCCAGTTGCTGTGGCCGTTCTGGGCGCAGTCGGTGATCATCGGCTTGTATGCGATGCGGCGGCTGGCGCGGGCGGCCGGGCGTGACCTGCGCTACCCGCTGTTCTTTCTGGTCCACTACGGCGGCTTTCACTTCGGCTACGCCATGCTGCTTTACCTCATGGGAAGAGACGCCGATGCGCAGGGTTTCTTGCCGGTCACCAACAACAACACCGGGGAGGTCATGCAGCTCTACGTCGGCACCCAGGGCCCGCTCGATGTCGTGCTCTACGTCGGTCTGGCGGTCGCTTTCTGGCTCGCGCACCGCGCGTCTTTTCGCGAGAACGTCGATGCCGATCTGGCTCACTCACCCGAACCGGGCAAGCTCATGATGATGCCCTACCTTCGCATCGTGCCGATGCACCTGACGCTGATCTTCGGAGTGCTGCTCGGTGGCGCCGGCACGGTGATGTTCTTCATCCTGCTGAAGACCGGAGCGGATGTCGCGCTGCATCACCTGGAGCATCGCCTGCTGGGTCGATCCAGACCGATCGTGTGATGCCCTACAGCCAGCCCTGGTCGCGCGCGATGCGCCAGGCGTCGATGCGGTTCTCGGCGTGGAGCTTGCTGATCGCTTCGGACAGATAGTTGCGGACGGTGCCGTCGGCCAGGTGCAGCCGGCGGCCGATGTCGCCGTTGCTCAGGCCCTCGCCGGCCAGCTTGAGCACCTGTCGCTCGCGGTCGGTCAGCGGGTCCTTGCTGTCGAAGGCGGTCAGCGCCAGTTCGGGATCGATGACGCGCTGTCCGGCCTGAATGCGACGGATCGCGTCGGCCAGTTTTTCGGCCGGGGTTTCCTTGAGCAGATAGCCGCGCACGCCGACTTCGAGCGCGCGCCGGAGATAGCCGGGGCGGGCGAAGGTCGTCAGGATCGCGACGGTGGTCTCCGGCGAATGAGCGCGCACCCATTCGGCAAGGTCCAGGCCGGTGCTGCCCGGCATTTCGATGTCGGTCAGGACGAGATCGGGATGTTCCGATTCAATCAGCGCCCGTGCCTCGTCGCCGGTCGTGGCGCGGCCGATCACTTCGATGTCGGCTTCGAGCTCGAGCAGGGAGGCCAGCGCCCCGAGCAGCAGGGTCTGGTCTTCGGCCAGGATGATCCGGATCACGCCGCCTCCAGAGGAATCGAGGCGACCAGGCTGGACGGGCCGTTCGCTCCGACGCTGAGTGAACCGCCGAGCGATTCGATGCGGGCCCGAATCCCTTGAATTCCATTGCCGTCCATCCGGATTCGCCCGCCTCCGTCGTCATTGACGGCGAGGCTGAGTCTGCCCTGGCCCGCGGTCAGGCGAATCCGGCAGTTGCGTGCGGCGGAATGGCGAATGATATTGGTCACGGCCTCGCGGGCGACCAGGGCCAGCATGCTCTCGGTGCGTGCCGGGAGCTCGATGGCAGCGTCGATTTCGATGATCGGCTCGATATCGGCCGCCCGCAGGCTCAGGCGCAGGTGCTCGAAGGCCTCGTCCAGGCTCTGCTGCTGATAGCCGCTGATCGCACCGCGCACGTCGGCCAGGGCCTTGCGCGCGGTTTCGCCCATAGAGCGGATTTCCTCACGCGCCTTCCCGGCGTCGCGTTCGACCAGGCGTTCGGCCAGTTCGCTCTTGACCGCGATCATCGACAGGGTATGGCCGAGCACGTCGTGCAGATCGCGCGCGATTCGCTCGCGCTCGGCCACGCGCGCCAGGCGCTTGATCTCGGCCTGGCTGAGTTTGAGCTCGGCGTTCTTCCGGTCGCGTTCGGCGAAAAAGATATTGGCCATGCCGATGACGATGCTGACGAAAACGGCCGGCAACCAGTAAAAGGGCTCGGGCCTGGCGAGTGGCGCGATCAGCGCGGCTGTGACGGCAATCCCGATCACGACCCAGGCCGCCCGGCGCGGCGGCCCGGTCTGATGGGCGAAGGCCGCGGCAAGATGAACAGGACACTGGCACCGGCGTTGACCCAGCTCCAGGCGATGGCCAGAGCGACGATCGCGAGGATATGGCCGAGGGCCGCCCGGCCGCGCCGGCGGAAGGCGCTGAAGTAGAGGGCCAGAAAGACCGCGATGCTCGCGAGTCCCACGCTCAGTTCCAACGTACCGACCGGACGGAAATACCACTCTATGAAGAAAAAGAGCAGGTACGCCAGCCACAGGTAGGCCGTCCACCCATGGCCGCTGTCGGGCGGAACGAGAAACCGGTGGATCCTGGCCATTCGTTGTGAAAACGTCACCCCGGGCCTCTTGCAGCCGCGCGGTTTCGATGGCGAACGCTCGAAGTGCAGCGCCTTGGCGGTTGATGGCTTCGTCGTGCTCAATCCCGACCTCCCTCAGCGGCTGATCACCTGTATCAATCCCGCAAGTGCGACGGCCCCGCACAGAATATAGGCGAATTCGAGATCGGGGTAGGGGTTGGCGACGCCCGTCCTGATGAGCAGGGCGACCGTCGCGGACGCGCCAAGCGCCACAAGGCCGAAAGTCGGACGACGATGAGATCCGGTCGCATTGGTGTCTGAAGTTTGCATGAGCCCGCCTTCGTCAAGAGGCTTCGCCGAGGCGACGCCAGCCCAGAACCGTCAAAATGGCGAATGCCATGGTGAACACGGCCAGTATCGACAGGGAATGGCCCCAGTTCGCAGCTTTCGCCCCGACGATGTCCAGAGCCAGGGCGGCCAGATGGTAGGGCGGCAGCCATTCGGAGATCGACTGCAGCCAGCCTGGAAACATCGGCGCTGGAATCCACAGGCCGGACAGGAAACCCATCGGCAGGTAGATCAGGTTCAGCACCGCGGGCGCGGCGTTGGGTTTCAGCCAGAGCCCCAGGGCCAGACCCATCAGGCAGAAGGGCAGGGCGCCGGCGGTCAGCACGGCGGCCAGTCCCAGCCACTGGAGCGCTTCCAGCCGCACGTTCGCGAACGCGGCGGCGAGAATGCCCAGAATGACCACGGTGAGCAGCGCGAACAACAATGCTCCGAAGGCCTTGCCGGCGATCACGGCCTTGATCGGGGCCGGCGAGGCGCGGAGCAACAGCAGCCAACCCTGGGCGCGCTCGGTGGCGATCGATACGCCGAACGAGAACAGGGCCGCACCCATCACGCCGAAGGTCGCGAAGGTGCACAGGAACCACAGCGCCTGTCCGCGCATCATCAGCAGCGCGAAGAACACGTAGAACATGATCGGGAACAGCAGTGTGGGCAGGGTGTAATCAGGCGTGCGCAGCAGGTTCAGCCACTGCGCGCGGATCAGTGCGATCGATGGATTGGCGGTGGTCATGCGGCCTCCCGGTCGGCTTGGGTGGAATCGGTCGGATTGGAATCGGTTCTGCAATCGGTTCTGGAATCGGTTCTCGAAGCATCGGTCAGGGCGAGGAACGCGGTTTCCAGATCCGCCGCGGCGACTTCGAGCTCTTCGACCCCGTCATCGGCCGACAGCAAGGCGCGAACGGTTTCGATACCCCGGCGGCTCAGGATTTCGGTGCGATCCTCACCGACGGTCACGGACTGGACCGACGGTAGCCTGCGGATCGTTTCCACCGGCAGGCTCGTTCTTGCCCGGATACGCTCGCTGGCGACCCGGCGGCGGATAGCATCGGGTGAGCCCTGATCGAGCACGCGACCGCGGTTGAGGACAACGACATGATCGGCCAGCTTCTGCGCCTCGTCCATGAAATGCGTGCACAGCAGGATCGAGACACCGCGCCGGCGGCGCGCCTCGATCGCGCTCCAGATGATTCGCCGGGCGGCCGGGTCGAGTCCGGTGGTCGGCTCGTCGAGAATCAGCCAGTCCGGTCGGCCAACGACGGCCAGTGCGAACAGCACGCGCTGCTTCTGGCCGCCGGAGAGCTTGCTGAAGCGCCGCTCGGCCAGTTCGACCAGATCGAGTTCGTCCAGCAGCGGGCTCCGTGCCTCAGGCTGTGGGTAGAAGCTGGCGAACAGGTCCACCAGCTCGGCCACGGTCAGATTGTCCTGAACGCCGCTGGCCTGAAGCATGACGCCGATGCGCTGCTGGGCGGCCGGTCGACCCGGAGCGAGCGCGCCGAACAGTTCGATTCGACCCTTCTGGATCGGCAGCACGCCCATCAACAGATGGATCAGCGTGGTCTTGCCGGCACCATTCGGGCCGAGCAGGGCGGTGACCTGGCCGCGGTCGAACGTCAGGTCGATGCCGGCCAGAGCGGCGGTCGATCCGTACTGGTGATGCACGGCGCTGCATCGTGCGACGACTTGATTCATGGTTGCGGTTCCCGTTCCATCGTGGCCGCCAGTATCTCTCCGCACCGCGCTTCCGCCCAGTGACAGCGCTCAGCAACGGGCAGTGACAAATGTCACCTCATTGCTTCGGCGGTGATCCGGATTTGACCTTCCACCGCTGCTGGGGCATGCTTCGGTGCCAGGTGCAAGGGGAGACGTACGCATCCAGGAGATTCCGGTATGTCGAGGGAAAAATACGCGCAACTTGCTCCGTTGACGCTGGCCATCGGGTCGGCGCTCGCGGTTTCTTCAACCCATGCTGCCGTCATCACGGTTGATACGCTGGCCGATCCCGGCGCGCTCTCCGAATGTTCGCTGCGCTCGGCGATCACCGCAGTCAACACCCAGAGCCCGGTTGGCGGCTGCCCGGATCCCGGCGATCCGGCGGCTGATGTGATCGAGTTCGCCGACGGCCTGAGCGGAGTCATCGAGCTCGACGGCTCGCCGCTGCAGATCACCGAGTCGGTCACGATCGCCGGGCCGGGTGCCGGGCAGCTCAGTGTCGATGCGCTCGGCACTAGTTCGGTCTTCGAGGTCGCGAGCGGTCAGTCCGAGATCAGCGGCCTGACCATTACCAACGGAGATGCCAAGTACGGTGCCGGGGTCCGCGTGACCGGCGATACCTTCCTGCGTCTGACCGATTGCGTGATCACGGGTAACTCGGCGTCCTCCGCAGGGGGCGGGGTCTCGGTTGTCGCTCAGGCGCTGCAGATCGACAACTGCGACATTACCGACAACTCAGCCGGCCGATACGGGGGCGGAATTGCTGTTTTCGGGGGAGAGACCATCCTCCGGAATTCGATGATCGCGGATAACAATGCTACCGACATCGGCGGCGGCCTCTGGGTCGACCTGATCGTTCCGGACGAGGTCGGTCCGAACGGTCCAGGTCCCAGGACAGATGACGATGGCGCGCAGGGATCGCCGATGGTGCCACCGCCCTTGCTGGACATCGTGGATTCGGTGGTCAGCGGCAACCTCTCGATGCTGGGCGGCGGCGTGGGTGCGGGTCGCTATCCGGAGGTCATCAATGGCTACGGACTCGACCGGGAACTTCCCCAGGGTCTCGGTGACGCGTCGAACCTCAGGGTGGAAGGCAGCCTGATTTCCGGGAATACGGCCGAATTCGGCGGCGGTATCGGAATGAACGGTTATCTCGATTTCGGATCGGGCCCGCTGGGCACGATCTCCTGGCGGTATAACCGCGCGGAAATCACCGGTTCGACGATCGCGGGCAACGAGGCCTTCGATTCCGGCGGCGGAATCGCGTCGCGGGCCAGCGATCTTTTTCTCGATCTTTCCTCCGTTGCGGAAAACAGCGCCGCCTTGATCGGTGGCGGCATCTACAGTGATCGGCCGAACATTCTGCTGCGGAACGACCGGGATGCCGGGCGCGGATCGGACGCTCCCGGATTGACCTATCTGCTCGAGTCTTCGGTGTATGGCAATCAAGTCGAGGGGATCATCCTCCGCGGTGGTGTCGGAGGGCAAGGCTTCGGCGGCGGCATCGCCAGCATCAACGCTCCGGTGATCAGCATCGAATCGCAGATCAGTCAGAACTCGAGCTCGGGTAACGCGGGCGGGCTTCTGGCCGCCAACGATGCCGTCACCCTGATCGAAAGCGAGGTCAGCGGCAATATCGGTGGTGGCGTGGGCGTCTATGGCGGAGACTTTCTTTCGTTCGCGAGCCACATCAGCGGCAATTTCGGCGGCGCGGTCGGCGGCGTGAACTGCGAGGGTGTTCCTCAGTGTGACTTCAAGTATTCATCGGTCAGCAACAATGAGGGATCCAGCATCGGCGGAATCGCCGCTGCTTACCAGGACCCGGGGCCCCTCGAGGCGCTGAGTACTGATGCTGTGTCCCTGGGTCGTGGTGGGATGCCGCCGCCGGACCCAACCAATGTCAGTGTATTCAACAGCACGGTCAGCACGAACCAGGGCTCCGGCCCTGCCGGAGGCATCTACGCCGAGTTTCTGACTCTGGAGCATTCGACGGTCGCGTTCAATCAGCGGGCGCCAGGGCCACTGCGCCGCGGCGTCCTGGCCGCAGGTGGCGTGTTGACCAGCCAGGCCGGTTCCGTGATCAGCCACAGTATCATCGCCGGAAACGTCACGAATGTGGGCGAGGCCGACCTGCGCGTAAGCGATGGCAACATCGCGATGGACTACAGTCTGATCGGCAGCGATACCGGTTTCATCCCGATCGGCAGCGGCAATCTGCTCGCCACGGACCCCCAGCTTCAGCCCCTGGCGCTCAACGGCGGCATCCTCAGCCTGACCCATGCGATCCAGAGCGACAGCCCGGCGTTCAACGCGGGCAATCCGGCCCTGGCTGCGCCGGATCACGATCAGCGTGGACCGGGCTTCCCCCGGGTGGTCGTCGGCACCATCGACATCGGAGCGTATGAACTGCTGATCGACGATATCTTCGCCGACCGCTTTGAATCGGTGCCGCCGTGATCGGCAGCCGTGGCGAGATCATGGCGCTACCCGGAGAAGCTCCCAGAGGTCGTTGATCCAGGTCATCAGCTCGACGATGAACGGCTCGCGCACGCTGTCCGGATCGATCGCCCAGCGGTCGATGTCGGGGTGACCGACGGCGGCGTATTCCCAGTCGATCAGGTACAGCCGGTCCGAAGTGTCGAGAATATTGGCCGGGATGAGATCGTGGTGCGTCAGGCCCGCGGACCAGGGCGCTGCGTCGAACGCGACGAGTCGGGTCCGGAACTCTTCCCGGCGCTCTCGCAGGCGCGGCTCGATCCGCCCGGCCCGCTCGAGCTGGTGCCAGTAGTGGTCCAGGTAGTCGGTGTAGCGGCGGCGGGGGCGATCGATATCGATGTCGGCGAGCCGCTCGACCAGGGGCCAGAGGCGCTCGCGTTGTTCGGGCGAGTCCAGGTCGGCGCGGGTCCAGGGTCGCGCGTCGATCCACGGAAACAGGACGAAGTGTCCGGCCGGATCCCAGTGCCAGACCGGCTTGCTCAGATCGGCGTCCGCGGTCGCCCGCAGAATGTCGCGCTCCAGATCGCGGTCGATACCGAGCCGGCCGGGATCCGGGTGATTGAGTCGCAGCTGCAGATCGCTGCCGAGTCCAGGCGCCTTGAGGCGGAAGTTCGTGTTTGTTCGCCCGCCCGGCACCCGGCTGATTGGCACGGGCGGTGCCGTCAGCGCCAGCGGCCACTCCGTCCAGGTCGCCAGGGCGCGGTCCAGACGATCATCGAAGCCGCGCGCCATCAGGATACCGGAGCAGCCGCCGGCGACTGGCGACGATAGTCCAGCCACCAGCGGCGCCAGCCGAAGATCGAGATGAGCAGGTAAGCGCCGTGCAGGACGGCCGTCAGCACCAGCCCACGCTCCAGAAACAAGAAGACGGCCAGGCTGTTGATCAGCATCCACCAGGCCCAGTTCTCGAGCACTTTCCGCGCCACCATGAAGGTCGTGATGACGGCGCTCCAGGTGATCAGTGAGTCGAGATAAGGCCATGCCGCGTCGCTGTGCCAGCCCAGCAGGCTGCCGGACAGCGCGGTCAGGACCAGCGCCACCAGCAGCGCCAGCGCGTGCCTTGACCAGGACCAGCGATTGATCGGCAGCGGCGTGTGTTCCTCTCCGCCGCGACGCCACAGCCACCAGCCATAGACTGCCATCGCCAGATAGTAGGCGTTGAGGGCCGATTGCATCACGAGCTGCACCTGCCAGAACAGGGCGGTGTAGATGGCGGTACTGACGCCGGCGGCGAGCCAGCACAGCGGATTCTGGCGCACGGCCAGCAGCAGATAGGCCAGGGCCAGGCCCACGGCCAGCATCTCCCACGGCGATTGCGCCGCCCAGGCTCGGGCCAGGGCATCGAAGAAAGACAGCCCTTCAGAAGTCATAGCGAGCGCTGATGCCGACGGTCCGCGGCTCGCCGAACTGGAAATACGGCTCGACGATGTAGCCCTTGCGCGGATCGTTGCCGAAGCTGCCGAAGCCGCGAGTGCGGATGTCTTCGTCGCTCAGGTTTCGCGCCCACAGGGCCAGGTCCCAGTGGGTCGTGCGGTAACCGAGGCGCAGATGCACCTGCTCGTAAGCGTTCGATCGGACGTCGTGGCGGCTCGAGAAGAAGAAAGCGTCCTTGCCCTCGATTTCGGCGCGCAGATACCAATGGTCGGACCACTGGACCAGCGCGCCGACGGCGAACATGTAGTTCGGCGCGTGCGGCAGATCACGACCGTCGAGATCGACCGCCAGACCGGTGTCCGGGTCGGCATCGACGTGCGAGAAATTCAGGAAATCGTCGAAACGCGAGTCGAGCAGGCCGAGGCTGCCGAACAGGTGCAGCGAGCGGCTGACGGTCCAGTTCATCTCGGTCTCCAGGCCCCAGCTCCGACCGGCCGTTGCGTTGTCGATGAACTCGATGAAGCGGCATGGGCAGTTCTCGCCGTCGATCGGGACCACCAGCGACTGCTGGGTCTGCACGTCGTCGCGGTCCTGGTAGAACAGCGCGGCGCGAAGATCGAGGCGACCGTCGAGGAAGCGCCGCTTCAATCCGATTTCGTAGTTCCACAGCCCCTCGGTCGCGAATTGGCGCTGCGCATCCGGCACGGTCGAATCGCTGTTGACGCCGCCGGCCTTGTAGCCGCGCGAGGCCAGCGCGTAGAGCAGCTGGCCACCGGCGCCGCGGTATTCAAGCGCCAGCCGGCCGCCGACGAAATCCTCGTCGGGCGAAAACCGCGCGCCGTCGCTGTCGGCATAGTCGGCATCGCGCCGCTCGAGGCGCAGCCCGGTCTTGAGGGTCAGCGACTGGCCGAGCGGCAGATCGAGCTGGCCATAGAGCGCCGTGCTGGCGGTTTCGAAATCGCTCAGGAAGTCGTTCGCGAAAAAGGTGTAGATGCGCCGAAGTGACTGCGATTGATCGCGGTGATAGGCGCCAATCACCCAGGCCGGTTCATCCGGGCCCGAACGCGACAGCGCGCGCAGATCCAGGGTGGTGTTGCGATTGTCGCGCAGGTAGTTGTCGAAGGACACGTAGCCCGGCGCAAGACATTCGAAGACCTCGCACAGGCCGTCAAAGCTCCAGTCTTCATCGAAGCCGTACTCCAGGTCGGCCCGGGCATGGCTGACCAGCGCCTCGACATCAAGGTGCGTGCCGGCCTGCCAGCGCAGGCGAGCCGAGCCGGCCAGGGTCTGCTGGCGATCGTGGCCCGGTTCATCGGACAGGGTCGTGCGGGTATTGTCGAGCGAGAACCCGTCGTAGCCGTTATCGATGTCGAGATACAGGCCGGTCAGGTCAAGCGTCACGCGATCGCCGGGCTGCCAGCGCACTCGGGTTCTCAAGGTCTGTTCGTCGATGTTCTGGTTATCGTCGATGTTCAGAAACGCGTTGCGCTGGCTGCCGTCGCTGTGCACGTTGGCGTAGGCGATCCGGTAGCCGAGCGTTTCGCTGATCGGGCCGCCGAAGGCGCCTTCGAACTGCCGGGTGTCGCGCTCGCCAAGCCGCAGGCTTGCATGGCCCGCTGCCCTCTCTGTGGGCCCGGCCGAGACCAGATTGATCATGCCGGCCAGGGCGTTGGCGCCGAACAGGGTGCCCTGGGGGCCGCGCAGGATCTCGGCCTGGACGATGTCCAGGGTCGTGGCGGCACCCCCGATGCCGGTCAGATCGATGCCGTCGACGACCAGGGCGACCGACGGGTTGAGCGGCTCGACGAACTGACTTCGCTCGCCGATTCCGCGGATCTGGAAGAATCGCCCGCGAGAGGCACCGGTCGAGACATTGACGTTCGGAGCCAGGGCAAGAATCTGGTCGATATGGGTGGCGCCGCGCTGGTCGACCGTCTCGCCGTCGATCACCGTGGTGCTGCCGCCGAGTTCGAACAGCTCGATCGGTCTGAAGTCGGCCGTGACGACGATCGGGTCGCCGAGGTCGAGCGAGTCGCGGTCGGGATCGTCGGATTGCGCGGACAGGCCGAGCGGGATGCCCAGCAGCAGGCCGGCGAGGGGGATTGCATGTCTCATGAGTGGTCTCCTGTCGTCAAGCCATGGGAGACCCGGAATGCTCGTGGGGTAGTCGAAGACACCGGCTTCGAGCCGAAGCGGGGCCGGTTCGTTCCTTCCCTACGCCGGCATTAACCGGATCAGGTTCAACGGGTCCACGCTGATCGTTCATGCGTGTCTCAGGCGAAGTCGCCGCCCCGAGGAATGCCGACGATTATAACGCCCGTGCGATGCCGCGCAGGGGGTCGGCTACAATCGCGAATCCCAAATCCGGATTCGGTGCGCTTGGCCAGTATCTACTCCCTCAAGCCGGCTTTTCAGTCGCTGCTGCGGCCGCTGGTGATCGGGCTCGCGCGCGCCGGCGTCAGCGCCAACGCGGTCACGGTGGCCGCCGCGCTGGGCTCGATCGCGGTCGGGGCCGCCATCCTGATCTGGCCATCGGCGGCCTGGACCCTACTGCTGTTGCCGGGCTTTCTGTTCCTGCGCATGGCCATGAATGCGATCGACGGTATGCTGGCCCGCGAACACGACCAGCAGAGTCGTCTCGGCGGCTTGCTCAACGAGTTGGGCGATGGTGTGTCGGATGCCGCGCTCTATCTGCCGCTGGCTCTGGTGCCGGGCTTCGATCCGGTGCTCGTGGTCCTGATCGTGGTCTGCGCTCTGCTCGCCGAAATGGCCGGTGTCCTCGGTGTGATCGCAGGGGGCGGCCGGCGCTACGACGGGCCGATGGGCAAGAGCGACCGGGCATTCGTTTTCGGCGCGCTCGCGCTCTGGGCCGGTCTGGGCGGCGCGATGCAGCCCGGAGCCGACTGGATTCTCATCCTGGTGCTGGCCCTGTCGGTGGTGACGATCATCAATCGTTCGCGTCGCGCCGTCCGGGGCGAGGACGCGGAATGACGCTGTTCGGCCTGGCCCCCGCCGTGTTCCAGGCCCTGGCCGGCATTCTCGGCCTGCTGCTGCTGGCTTCGATTCTGGTCGCCCTGCTGGGCCCTAGGCTCGCCCCGGCGCTTCGCGCCGAACTCGTTCAGCGCATCCAGTCCTGGTGGCTGATGTTCTTCGTCTTCGCGGTCGCGCTGGCCCTGAGCCGGAATATCTCCCTGGCGTTCTTCGGCTTCGTTTCCTTCATGGCGCTGAAGGAGTATTTCTCGCTCATACCGACCCGGCGCGTCGATCGTCGCGTTCTGTTCTGGGCCTATCTGACCATTCCGGCCCAGTACATCCTGGTGGGTATGGAGTGGTACGGGATGTTCATCATCCTGATCCCGGTCTATGCCTTCCTGCTGCTGCCGATGCGCATGGTTCTTGTCGGCGAGCCGCGCAATTTCCTGCGCGCCGCCGGCACCCTGCACTGGGGGCTCATGGCGATGGTCTTCAGCATCAGCCACGTGGCTTATCTTCTGGTGCTGCCCGAATCAGTCAATCCGGGTGCCGGCGGAGCCGGCCTAGTGCTGTTTCTCGTCGTCCTGACCCAGCTCAATGACGTGGCCCAGTATTGCTGGGGCAAGCTGCTCGGTCGTCACAAGGCCCTGCCGACGGTCAGCCCCGGCAAGACCACGGAAGGTCTGATCGGCGGCGTACTGACGACCACCACGCTGGCCTGGCTGCTGGCACCCTGGCTGACCCCTCTGGGCGCGGTCGAGTCTCTGGCGGCCGGGCTGTTGATCGGTCTGGGTGGCTTCATCGGTGATGTGACGATCTCGGCGCTCAAGCGCGACCTCGGAGTCAAGGATTCCGGCAGCCTGCTGCCCGGCCACGGTGGCATTCTGGATCGCATCGACAGCCTGATCTACACCGCGCCGCTGTTCTTCCACTTCGTTCACTATCTTCACTACTGATGCTCGCCCTGTTGCGCTGGGTCTTCTTCGCGCTGATGGTCCGGCCGCTGCTGGCGATCGTGCTCGGCATGAACGTGCGTGGACGCGAGCATTTGCCGATGACCGGGCCGGCGATCATGGTGGCCAACCACAATTCGCATCTCGACGCGATGGTGATGATGTCGCTGCTGCCGCATCGCCTGCTGCATCGGGTTCGGCCGGTAGCGGCGCAGGACTATTTTCTGAGCGGTCGGCTGCTGGCCTGGTTCTCGACCCGGATCGTCGGTATTCTGCCGATCGCCCGCAAGCGTTCCGACCCCGAGAATGGTCGCGATCACGACCCTCTGGCGGGCTGCTGCGAAGCGCTCGATCGGAAGGAGATCCTGATCCTGTTTCCCGAAGGCACGCGCGGCGAGCCCGAGGTGATGGCACCGTTTCGGGGTGGCGTGGCCAAGCTCGCTCAACGCTATCCGGACGTCCCGGTCATCCCGATCCACATGCGCGGCCTGGGCAAGGCCCTGCCGCGCGGAGAAGCGCTGCTCGTGCCGTTCATGCTCGATATCAACGTCGGCGCGGCGCTGCGTGGTCGTGACATCGAAGCCGACTTTCTGGAAGTATTGCGCCAGCGCATCGAAGATCTCGATCGCCAGCACCCGGGCGCCGATTGGGACTGACCCCGGTTGTCAACCGATCGGCGACGGCCGCGTTATAGTCGATCGGACAGCAGACGAAAGCAGGCTCGTGAAAGCGGGAACCCTTACTCTGGACAGCGAGGCGCGACCACCGATTGCCGAGTCTCTCGACGACTTCCTCAAGCAGGTTCAGCAACGCGCCCTCGGCATGGCTCGACTGGCCACCGGCTCGACCGACGACGCTCTGGACCTGGTTCAGGACGCGATGTGCGCATTCGTGCGGGCCTATCGCGACAAACCGGCCGAGGATCGCAAGCCGCTGTTCTATCGCTGCCTGAACAACCGGATTCTCGACTGGCATCGCAAGCGGCAGCGGCGGGGACGCTGGATGCTGCCCTGGCAATCCGGCGCGGAACAGCACGTCGACGGACCGGACGCCGGTGCGGTCGCGGCGTCGGCCCTGCGGCCCGACAACGTCCAGGCCGATGCCGACTTTGCCCGGGCCCTGGACCAGGCGCTGCAGGCACTGCCGCCCCGTCAGCGCCAGGTGTTCCTGCTGCGGGCCTGGGAAGGGCTCGATGTGGCCGAGACGGCAACGGCACTGCGCATTTCGGGCGGCAGTGTGAAAACGCACTATTTCCGTGCAATGAACGCGCTCAGACAGGCGCTGGAGGCTTTCGATGAGTGAATCGAAAATGACGAACAATCGGTCGGGAGACGACGCAGTGCAGCGCTTCGAGCAGCGCATCGTGTCCGCGCTGGACCAGGCTTCGCAGCCGGAGCCGATGGTCGCCAGCCGCCTGAGTCGGGCGCGCGCCGCCGCCCTCGATGCCGCCCCCCGAAAGCGCCAATGGCTGTGGCTGGGGCTGCCGACCGCGGCGACCGCGGCCGTCGCGGTGTTGACCCTGAGCGTCGTTTTGCGGCAGCCGGATCTGCCGGAGCCGATGCCGATGACCGCCGACGCCGATCTGCTGACCCTGCCCGAGTTCGACTGGATGCTCGAAGAACCCGAGCTGGCCAGCTGGCTTCTGGACAACGAGCCCGCCGTCGCCCCGGAGGAGCAATCCGGATGAGCGTCATGAGCCGCCTGTTGATGCTGCTGACGATGCTGCTGCTGTTGGCAGCCGGTGCTCGGGCCCAGACCTGGGAGGAACTGGACGAGGTTCAGCGCGCCGTGCTCGCGCCCTGGAGCGAGCGCTGGGATGATCTGAGCCAGCCAGAGCGTCAGCGACTGCTCGAGGGCGCCGAGCGCTGGCAGAACATGGACAGCGACGAACGTTCGCGCGTGCGCGACCGGCTCGAGGCCTGGCGGGCCATGACGCCGGAGGAACGTGCCCGCATTCGCCAGCGCCTGGAGCGCATGCGCGAACTTCCGGATGCTCGCCGGCGGGCGTTGCGCGAAGCCATGCAGTATTTCCGCGTTCTGCCACCCGAGGAGCGCCAGCGCCTGCGCCGCAACTGGCAATCCATGTCGCCCGATGAGCGCCGCGCTTTCATCGATGGAATCCGGGCGCAACGCAGTGCCGATCGCTGGCAGTGGCTACGAGCACTTGAACCCGGGCAGCGTCGGCAACTCCGGCCCATGGTCGAAGCCCTCAGCCCGGACGAACGAAGGATGCTGCGGCAGCGGATGTCCGAGCTCGACAACGGCGACCGCGCCGAACTGGCTCGACGGCTCCTCGAAGCCGAGCCGGATGAACGCCCCGGCATCATCGCTGGCAAAGATGACTGACTTGATCAGATCAGGGTATGCTGCGCCGGCTCGCGGCGTGGCTGCATTCAGGACTGCACGGGCCGCACGCCCCGGATCGGGGACGGTTTCACCCACACTCTGCCTGCCGGAATCTCGCTTGCCGCGGCCCTGATCCGTCGTTGCTGTCGTTGCCCTGGCTGCGGATCCCGACTGTAAGGCCCCGGGCAGGACAAGCGCGCTCGTTCAATCAGCCGGCTGCTGACCGATCCATCCGATTTCAGCGGCGGTGATCGGCCCGATGGTGGTTTCGTCCAGCGAGCGGGGCTGGCGGGCGATGCTGGCGCTCAAGGGGACTCTCCCGCCCATGATTTCGGCTTTGTGCTGGGGATACAGCGGTTGCTGCAGCGGTCTGGCGTACCCGTCGGGAAACCGGGGATGACCGGTGCCGGTACGATAGCGGTCGTTGGCGCCGATGGCGTGCAGAATCTCGTGGGCGATGACGACATTATTGCGCTCGGCCAGATCCGGGTGAGCGGTCAGATCGACCAGGGCCAGACGCGGTTCGGGCATGCCGATCGAGTGCAGCAGCCGCGGATCCTCGGTGACCGGGCCGTAACGGGTAATCACGATCACATCGGGATCGAGCCTCTGGGAATCGTGATGCCAGTGCCACCAGCGTAGCCCGAGGGCCCAGAACAACCGGTCGGTCCCGCTTCCATGCCGTGGGGGAAGACCCGGAGGGCGCTCGATCGGCCGACCGGTGCGGATTTCTATCGCCGTGTCGACCGGCAGCCCGAATCCACGCGCCTGTTCATTGAGAAAACGCTCGATGCTCCGGTACCGGTCATCGGACAAGGCCTCCAGTTGGGCGGCATCGATGCCGGCCGCGGCCGGATAGATGGCGACGACCAGCGGCTCCTGCCAGTCCGGGGCCACCTCCGGTTCGGCCTGATAGGCGTAGACCAATGGCGTCAGGATCAGGAGCAGCAGAAGGATGCGCAGCGATCGCCTGTGCCTGCAAGTTGTTTGCTGGACGGACAAGATGGGAAGGACTTGAACCCTGGCACGGAAATACGCCGAAGCGCAGTATCGCAGCCCCGGGGTCGATCGATGTGAATCATGACGACGGCGTGGCGATCGGCACGGCATGAACTGCGGTTGGAGCAGGGGAGTGGTGGGCGCGGGTGATTCGTCCGTGACGACAATGGTGTGGTGGGAATCCGCGATCAGCGGGGTCGTCAGAAACCTGCGCTCGTTGCCCCTTGATTGTCTATAGTAGCCGGCCTGTCGCATCCCGATTCGTCTCTGGTGAAGCAACTGCCTGTTTCGTGATCTTGTCCCGCTGCACCTGCGCACCTACGCCTGGCCACGAACGCTGAGAGACACTCTGAATGTCGGCTGCTTGACGAGCTCTGGAGTCTTCGAGGATGTGAATATGTTGCGACAGTCCCAGACACCGAGATGGATCTACAGTGGTCTGCTGGCTGCGACCGCCTATGTTTTCCTTGGGGAGGTCCATGGAATCTTCGAGGTTCTGGCCCGGCGTGATGAATTGAATCATATCGTGCCCGCCGCCTATGGGCAGAGGATGCTGCTGCGACCCTTTGTCATCTCGGCCTTGGCACTGTTCGGCTGGTGGCGGTTCTTTCGGCATGAACGAGAGGGTGCGCGAGCTTACGCCCTGGTCGGTGCGCTGTTTCTGCTCATGACGTCGATCGTGATGTGGTTGAGTATGCAGGTCAGCGACTGGCACTATCCGCTTTACTACAGAATCGGCTATCCAGTCTGTGCCCTCGCGTACCTCCTGTACGTGATCGGCGGTCGGGAACAGTAGGGAAGGCCTGAACCGCTTTCGGCCGGTCGCTTCAGTCACCCATATCTCATCCCGAGCGCTGCGGGGCTCGCCCGGTGGGAGCGACCCTCTGGTCGCGGATTCCCCGGGGGCAGGCAATCGCGACCAGAGGGCCGCTCCCACAGGGCCGCTTCCGCAGGGCAGGGCAGGGATGTGCTACATCTGGTCTTTCCAGCGGCGGATGACGCCGAAGACCGTGGCGGGGTCGTCGCCGGTTCCCGGCTCGCGCTGATTGGCTGCCTCGATGATGGAGGCTTCGCGGGTTCGGAGGAAGGGGTTGCCCAGGCGCTCGTCGGCCAGGGTCGAAGGCAGGGTGATGCGATCCTGCCGGCGCAACCTGGATGCCTCCGTGGCGCGAGCCTGAAGCGCTTCATTCTCCGGCTCGACGTTCAGGGCGAATCGGCAGTTGTCGAGGGTGTACTCGTGCGCGCAGTAGACCTTCAGGCTTCCGGGCAGCCGAGCCAGCTTGTCGAGGGAATCCTGCATCTGCGCCGGCGTGCCTTCGAACAGCCGGCCGCAGCCGATCGAGAACAGGGTATCGCCGGCCAGCATCAGTTCGTCGTTGAAGTAGATGATGTGGCTGGTCGTGTGCCCGGGCGTTTCGAGCACTTCGAGCTCGAGGCCTAGCTCGGGAACGCGGGCGATGTCACCTTCGCTCAACGGCTGGTCGACCTGTGGGATGCGCTCGTCCACCGGGCCCCAGACCGGGACTGCCTTGCGCGCGAGAATGTCGTCGACGCCGCCGATATGGTCGTAGTGGTGATGAGTCAGGATCAGAGCACACAGATCCAGGCCGCGCCCACGCAGGAACTCGAGCGGCTCGTCGGCGCTGCCCGGGTCCACGAGCGCACAGTCACGACCGTTATGAATGGCCCAGATGTAGTTGGTTTCGAAGGCGGGGATCGGCTCAACGGTCAGCGGCATCGGCTCATCCTTCTGGTATCCTTCGCAAGTGATGATCGCCATTCTAACGCGCCCATGAGCAGTGCCGGTTTTGCCCGCCTGCAGACTGCCGAAAGCCGGCTGCTGGCCGCCGCGCTGGTCGGCCAGTCGCCGCAGTGGGTACTCGAGATCGCACCGATTACCGGTCCCTCGCCAGCCCTCGACTGCCAGCGATCGAGGCTGTTGTTCGATGATCATCGACTGTGCTGGCCGTTCTCCGCCAACCTCGATGCGCTGCCGCTCGATACCGATTCGGTGCCCGCGGTACTGCTTCGCCATGTCTGGCAGCCAGGCGTCGACTGCGATCCGCTCAGCGAGGCGCTGCGCGTTCTCCGCCCCGGCGGGCTGCTGATTTCGATCTCGGCCAACCCCTGGCATCAGCAGGCCTGGCAGGAGCTGGGTCGCTCGGCGCTGCGTCTGCCGAGCTGGCCTCATCTGCAGTTGCTGCACGTTCGCCATTCGCTGAAGCTGTCGGTGCCGTCCCCGGTCCGCTGGCGCGGCCTGGTTCCGGGCCTGAGTCCGTTGCTCGGTCTGGTCTCGTTCAAGCCCTCGCGGCCGGCGCGGATCAAGCCCCTGAAGTTCCGCCAACCGCAGCTGGCGACGGCGCGGGCCGCCGTCAGCCTGTGTCGCGCGGCATGAGCAAGCAGGTTCGGGTCTGGACCGACGGTGCCTGTCTCGGCAACCCCGGCCCCGGCGGCTGGGGCGCATTGCTGCGCTGGAACGGCCATGAAAAGGAGCTTTCCGGCAGCGAGCCCGAAACCACCAACAATCGAATGGAGCTGATGGCCGCGATTCAGGCGCTCGAGTCCCTGAAGCGCCCGTGCTCCGTGGTCCTGGTTACCGATTCCCAGTACGTGCGCAAGGGCATCAGCGAATGGATGAACAACTGGAAACGCAACGGCTGGAGAACCGCATCCAGAAAGCCGGTCAAGAATGACGATCTCTGGCGTCGACTGGACCGGGCGGTAGGACGTCACGATGTCGACTGGCAGTGGGTGAAAGGGCATAGCGGCCATCCGGAGAACGAACGCGCGGATGAACTCGCAACCACGGCAGCCCGCCGAAACGCAAGCTGAACCCGGAACCCGGAACCCGGAGCCCGGAACCCGGAACCCGGAACCCGGAACCCGGAACCCGGAACCCGGAACCCGGAACCCGGAACCCGGAACCCGGAACCCGGAACCCGGAACCCTTGAACCTTGAACCTTGAACCTTGAACCTTGAACCTTGAACCTTGAACCTTGAACCTTGAACCGAACAGATGAGACAAATCGTCCTTGATACCGAAACAACCGGCCTCGAGCATCGCGAGGGGCATCGAATCATCGAGATTGGCTGCGTCGAGCTGATCGAAAGGCGTCTGACCGAGCGGCACTTCCATGTCTTTCTGAATCCCGAGCGGGCGGTCGAAGGGGATGCGCTGCTAGTTCACGGTATCAGCGATGAATTCCTGGCCGACAAACCGCGCTTTGCCGACGTCGCTGACGAGTTCCTGGAGTTCATCCGCGGCGCTGAATTGATCATTCATAACGCCTCGTTCGACGTCGGATTCCTCAATGCCGAGCTCGAGCGCCTCGAGCGCTCACCCCTGGAGCGTATCGAGGACCTTGCGAGCGTGCTCGATACCCTGGCGCTGGCCCGCGAGCTGCATCCGGGCCAGCGGGTGGGGCTCGACGCCTTGTGCAAGCGCTACGACATCGATAATTCCAGCCGCGAGCTCCACGGGGCCCTGCTCGACGCCGAACTGCTGGCCGATGTCTATCTGGCGATGACCGGAGGCCAGGTCGATCTCTGTCTGGATCTGGCCACCGAGCCCGATCAGACCGGCTCGGAAGCCGTCGAACGGGTCGATGCCTCGCTCCTCAGAGTCGTCCATGCCAGCAGCGAAGAAAAGGCCGCGCATCAGGCCCGGCTCCTGGCGATTCAGAATGAGACCGGACATTGCGTCTGGCTGGAAATGGATGCTACCGCACGATAGGAGCGACCCGGATTCCGAATTTGTTGTTCTGCGCTTTCGCGACCAGAGGGCCGCTCCCACAGATCGATCGGGATGCTCAAGGAAGCCCTACAGGCTTGTTTTGTAGCCCGGAACCCGGAACCCGGAACCCGGAACCCGGAACCCGGAACCCGGAACCCGGAAATCTGAACCCGACGCGAAGCGTCGTCCCGGGCCTGACCCGGGAACTCCAGAATCAAACATCCTCTCGTTGCTCGGCCTGCACCAGCAGGGGATGGTCGCGGCTTTCCATCCACATCAGGATTTCATAGAACGTGCGGATGTTTTCGACGAACTGGACCGGTTCGTAGCCGCGGGCGTAGCCGAAGCGGGTCTGGGAGTACCAGCGTTCCTGGGTCAGCAGCGGCAGATGGTCCCTGACGTCGAGCCAGCGGTCGGGGTCGCCACCGAGGCGTTCGGTCAGCACCCTGGCATCCTCGAGGTGGCCGAATCCGACGTTGTAGGCGGCCAGAGCCAGCCAGATTCGATCAGGGGGCCGGATTCGAGCGGGCATGCGGTCGATCATGCTGCGCAGGTAGCGGGCACCACCGTCGATGCTCTGCCGGGGGTCGGTCCGGTTCTCGATGCCAAGCTGGCGCGCGGTGCGCTGGGTCAACATCATCACGCCACGAACCCCGGTGCGTGATACCGCCTGCGGGTCCCAGTGGGATTCCTGGTAGCCGATCGCTGCGAGAAGGCGCCAGTCCAGATCATTGGCTTGCGCGGCTTCCTCGAACAGCGGGCGAAGTCCAGGCAGACGTTCGCCGATGCGCCGCATGAACGTGAAGCTGCCGACCGGTTGATAGCTTTCGACGTGGTCGTAGTGACGCTGGCGCAGCTCGGCCAGGCGACCGTCGGCCTTGGCCAGCGCGAAATATTCCCGCATTTTCTGAACCAGGCTGTCGTCATCGTCGCGCACGGCCGCCCAGGCCAGGTCCTGAGAATCATCCAGGGTGAATCCGGGCCGGATCGCGGGGAAGAAACGGCGATTGAGTGCCAGGATGTTCGAATCGACGATGGTCGCGTCGATTTCCTCGTTCGTGATCGCCTCGAACAGGTCTTCGATGCTCGCGTCGCTGTCCACTGTCCAGGTCAGATCCGGCGCCGCCTGGCGCAGCAGCGGTTCGTAGCTCGTGCCGGCGATCAGGGTCAGGCGCAGATCCTCGAGATCGTCGAAGTTGTAGGGTCGTCGGCTGCCGCGGCGATAGACCACGACCGGTGAGACGGTTTCGTAGACCGGTCCGAAACGAAGGTCGGTGCGACGCTCGACGGTCCGGGACAGATTGCCGGCCACGAAGTCACCGCGGCCACGCTTGAGGGCGTCTGTGAGGTCGTTCAGCGTCGGTAGCGTGATGACCTCGAGGGGCAGGTCGACAAAATCGGCGAAAGCGCTCGCCAGCTCGTACTCGAAGCCGGTCTCACCCTCGGCTCCGATGTAGTAGGTGGTTGCGCCGTTCAGGGTCAGCATGACGAGGCTGCCGCGTTCCTGAATGCGTTCAAGACGGGTACTCCCATCGACGCCCGAGGTGGCGAAAAGGACCAGTGCCGCAGCCATGACGATCAGGCGCCAGCCGGGGCGACGGGGCCGAAACACCGGTTCCGGCTCCGGGTCGGGTCTGGCCATCGCAAGGGTCATGGTCGGGTTTCGTATTCCATGCGTTGTATGACAGGCGTCCGGCCGGGCTCCAAGTCTGGTTCGGAAGTTCTTATAGCCGAATTGGCCGGCGGTCACACCTACAGGCTTCTGATATGCTAGACAACTTTTTTCCGACTCCCTGTAATCATGCCGCAAACGACTTCCCCCGTGCGCTCCCGATTCGCGCCTTCCCCGACCGGTTTCCTGCACATTGGCGGCGCCCGGACGGCGCTTTTCGCGTGGCTGGCGGCCCGCGCCAGCGGTGGATGCTTCGTGCTTCGGATCGAAGACACCGACCGCGAGCGCTCCACACCGGCGTCGGTTCAGGCGATCCTCGATGGCATGCGCTGGCTCGATCTCGATTACGACGAGGGGCCGTACTATCAGAGTCAGCGGCTGGATCGCTATCGCAAAGTCGCCGATCGCCTTCTGGCCGAGGGTCGGGCTTACCGCTGCTACTGCTCTCGCGAACGTCTCGATAAGCTTCGCGAAGAGGCGATGGCGGCGGGCCGGAAACCCCGCTATGACGGTCTTTGCCGGAACCGCCATGAGGCACCGGAGGGTGTGGCCCCGGTCATTCGCTTTCGCAACCCGGACGAAGGCAAGGTGGTCTTCGAGGATCGGGTTCGCGGTTCGATCGAGGTCGCCAACGACGAGCTCGACGACCTGGTCATCATGCGCGCCGACGGGACGCCCACCTACAACTTCGCCGTGGTCGTTGATGATCTCGACATGGACATCAATCTGGTCATTCGTGGTGATGATCACATCAACAACACGCCGCGCCAGATCAATATCTATCGCGCCCTCGGGGCCGAGCCGCCCGCGTTTGCGCATGTGCCGATGATTCTTGGTGATGACGGCCAGCGATTGTCGAAGCGCCACGGTGCCGTCGGCGTTCTGGCGTGGCGCGAGCAGGGTTATCTGCCCGACGCCATGGTCAACTATCTCGCCCGGCTGGGTTGGTCGCACGGTGATCAGGAAGTATTTTCCCGCCGCGATCTGATCGATCTGTTTCGAATCGACGACGTCAACCGAAAGCCTTCACGTTTCGATACGGAGAAGCTCGACTGGCTGAATCAGCATTACCTGCGCGCCGGTGACCCCGAGCAGGTAACGGCCGAGCTGGTCTGGCACATGGAGCGGGCCGGGATCGACCCCGACCGGGGGCCGGAAGTCGCCGCGCTTCTTGCCGTCCAGGCGGATCGCTTCGCGACCCTGAACGAGCTGGTCGAGCAGAGCCGTCCGTTCTACGAGGATTTCGAGTCTTTCGACCCGGCCGCGGCCAGGAAGCATCTGCGGCCCGTCGCGGCGGAACCGCTGCAGGCCCTGAAGGCGCGTTTGGCCGATCTGGAGGAATGGCAGCCCGAAGCGCTGCAGGCGGCGGTTCAGGACACGGCGGATGCCCTGGAGGTCGGGTTCGGCAAGATCGGCATGCCGCTGCGCGTCGCGCTGATGGGCAGCGGCCAGTCACCGAGCATCAACCAGACCCTTTGGCTGGTCGGACGGGAGCGGGCGCTGGCGCGGATCGATCAGGCCCTGGCCTTCATCGCGGCTCGGGCTCAATAGGCAATCGGAAGCGGCCCCTGGCCGCGAATTCGGAAGTTTCGGTGGGAGCGACCCTCTGGTCGCGAATTCTCTGGGCCGGTCAATCGCGGCCGGATTCAGGCGCCTTGCAAAGCGCGGTCAGGGCCTGTCCGGGTGGTAGACTTGGCGCCATGGAATCGACCCGGGTCATGAATGAAATCGAGCAGCACTGTCGGCGGCAGGGGTTGCGGTTGACGCCGACGCGCCGGCGGGTGCTGGAAATGGTGCTGGCAGCCGAGGGGCCGGTCAAGGCCTACGACCTGCTCGATCAGCTCAAGTCCGAGCAGCCCGGAGCGGCGCCGCCGACGATCTATCGAGCGCTCGATTTTCTGCTCGACAACCATTTCATCCACCGGCTCGAGAGCCTCAATGCTTTCGTCAGCTGTTTCCATCCGAACGAATCCCATCACGGTCAGTTTCTGATCTGCGAGCGCTGCGAACACGTGACCGAGATGCACCAGGCCGAAATCGAGCGGCTGCTCGACGATGCCGCGCATCGCAATCACTTCCAGCCAAAGCGGCAAGTGCTCGAAATCTACGGGATCTGCGAGGACTGCGGCGGCCAGAACTGACCCATGTCTCGGCGGGACCGGCTTTATCAGCTCCACGACATTCTGCGCCAGCGCCGGAGCCCGATCGACCGGCACCGACTCATGGAGGCGCTCGGTTGCAGTCAGGCCACCCTGTATCGTCTGATCAACGAGCTGCGTGATCAGCTCGGTGCGCCGCTCTCGCAGGCGCCCGAAGGCCTCGGCTACTACTACGACCGCAGCCTCGCCGGTCATTTCGAGCTCCCGGGGCTGTGGATCAGCCCGGAAGAGCTGCAGGCTTTGCTGACCGCCCGCCACGTGCTCGGCAACGTGCAGCCGGGCCTGCTGGTCGATGAGCTCGACGGCGTCCAGCAGCGCATCAATCAGCTGCTCGACCGCCAGGGCCTGGACGTTTCGGCCCAGCCCGAGCGCATCCAGATTCGTCACGATGCCGGCAGGCCCGTGCCGGGCGAACTGTTCGAAAACGTCCTCAAGGCCCTGTTCAAGCGCCGCCAGCTCGAGCTCACCTACCACGGTCGCCGCCGCGACGACGTCAGCGAGCGACGCGTATCACCGCAGCGATTGATCGCCTACCGTGACCGCTGGTATCTCGCCGCCTGGTGTCACCGGGCCGAAGGTCTGCGCAGCTTCGCGCTCGAGCGCATCCGGGCCATGCGTCTGCTGGACGATGAATGCGAGGAAATCGCGGCAGACGAGATCAGCCGTCATTTCGATGCCGCGTTCGGGATCTTTTCCGGCCCGGCGGAGCATCGTGCCCGCCTGGTTTTCAGCCCGGAAGCGGCGCGCTGGGCGTCCGACGAGGTCTGGCATCCGGCGCAGGTCGGACGGTGGCGAAAGGACGGGGCCTGGGAGCTTGAGTTGCCCTACGGGCATCCGCGCGAACTCCTGATGACGATCCTGAGCTACGGTTCCGACGTCGAGGTGCTCGAGCCCCCCGAACTGCGCCAGGCCATTCGCGCTCGACTGTCGGCGGCCTGTGACCTGTACGGCTGAGAACCAGGCCGCCACACTCAGGGCATTGGGCGGTTCATGACGACGTTATATACTGGTAATCGTTTTGTCATGTGTCACTGGTGCAATGTCCGGTGGATATGACGACCCGGGCGGAGTGAATGAGTGCGCAACGTATTCTCGTAGTGGAAGACGACGAGGGTATTCGTCGAATGATCATGTTCAATCTCGAACGAGCCGGTTTTGAAGCGATCGAGGCCGCGGATTGCCATTCGGCCCGCGTCGCGGTCATGGATCAGCGACCCGACCTGGTCCTGCTCGACTGGATGCTGCCCGACCAGAACGGCCCCGAGTTCGCCCGCTCCCTGCGCCGCGACGAGCTGACCCGCGATATCCCGATCATCATGCTGACGGCACGAACCCTCGAAGACGACAAGATTCGGGGCTTTGACAGCGGTGTCGATGACTACATCACCAAGCCGTTTGCCTCGCGCGAGATGATCGCGCGGATTCACGCCGTGCTGCGGCGCGCTTCCCCGGCCGGCACCGATGATGAAGTCGTGGCCGACGGCCTGGCGCTCAACGTCGCCAGTCACCGCGTGCTGGCCAAGGGTCGCCCGGTCGAGCTGGGTCCGACCGAATATCGCATGCTCAAGTTCTTCATGACCCATCAGGATCGTGTCTACTCGCGCGCGCAGCTTCTCGACCATGTCTGGGGGGGCGGTGTCTATGTCGAAGAACGCACGGTCGATGTTCACATCCTCAGGCTGCGCAAGGCGCTGGCCCCGCACGGTCACGACGGCTGTGTGCAAACGGTCCGGGGTGCCGGCTACCGCTTCTCGGTCACCGGAAATGGCTGACGCTCCGACCCGGCCAAATGCCTGATGCGCGAGGCCTGGACACGGGAATTGCTGCTGCTGGCCCTGCTACTGGCAGTCGCCGGCCTGACTGGACTGCTGGTCGGGAACTACGGCTGGCTGATGTTGTTGGCCGTCGTCGTTTTCCTGGCTCGACACCTGTTCCAGCTCCATCGACTCGATCACTGGCTGCGCGCCGGCCGGAAACGGAATCCGCCGCAGTCATGGGGTGTCTGGGGCGAGGTGTTCGAGCAGTACTATCAGATTCAACGCCGTCACTACAAGCGAAAGAAGCGTCTCGGAAAGGTCATTCGTGAGTTTCGCGAGTCGACCGCGGCCATGCCGGACGGGACCCTCGTGCTGGATGGCGAATTCCGGATCGTGTGGTTCAACGACGCCGCGCGGCAGCTGCTGCGCCTGAACAAGGCGCGCGACCTTCGCCAGCCGATCGGCAATCTCGTTCGATCGCCGGGATTCAATGCTTATCTTCGAGGGCGGCAATATGATCATCCGACCCAGATCAGCTCGCCGATCGACGACAGCCGGGAGCTGTCGGCGCGCCTGATCCCTTACGGCACCGATCAGTACCTCGCGCTGTTCCGGGACGTCACCCGACTGCACCGTCTGCAGGCGATGCGGCGCGATTTTGTCGCCAATGCCTCGCACGAGCTCCGGTCACCGATCACGGTGCTGGCCGGTTACCTCGAGTCGCTGGCGCAGGAGCAGGCGCTCGGGCCGGAATGGGCGACTCCGCTGGAAGAAATGCAGGCCCAGTGCCTGCGCATGACCAGTCTCATCAACGAGCTGATGGAACTCTCGCGACTCGAAACCGAGGAATCGGAGGCACCCGACAGTGTAACGGTCGACGTACCCGGGCTGATCCGGCGCATCATCCAGTACGCACGCGCCGAGGAGGTCGGCGACGGAGCGCGCGAGCTTGACATCGAACTCGTGAACTGCCAGAGCACACACCTGGTCGGCTCCGAGCAGGAGTTGCACAGCGCTTTTTCCAATCTGATCATCAACGCCGTGCGCTACACCGGTGAGCGCGGCAGGATCGCGGTTCGCTGGGAGATCGACGAGACCGGACGACCGGTCTTCGAAGTCCGCGACAACGGAATCGGGATCGACGAAAAGCACTTGCCGTTCATTACCCAGCGCTTCTACCGGGTCAACAGTTCCCACAGCCGGAAGAAGGGCGGCACCGGCTTGGGGCTCGCGATCGTCAAGCATGTCCTTCAGCGCCACGGGGCCGAGCTCGAAGTCGATTCAAAGCTCGGTGAAGGGAGCGTTTTCCGCTGCCGCTTTCCGGCTGGTCGGGCGCGTGAGGTCGCCGGTTCCAGGGACGTGATCACGGCCGCCCAGGGACTGTGACCGTTCCGTCACATAACTGAAATGTTCGCGTCATCTGGGTGAAACCCCGGCCCTCTACAGTATCTCTCTTCAGATAGCTCTAGTCCGTCGACCCGTTGGAGGTTTCATGTCAAGGCTAGCCGGTCGGTGCGGATTGATTGCCGCGCTGGCGCTTTGTTCGATGCCGGTTCCGGCGCAGGACTCGCTCGAGAACCTGGGTGCCGAGTTGGCCCGCATGCGCGGCGAGGTCGAGTCGCTCAACGCGGAACTCAACAGTCTCACCGAGCAGCACCGCGCGGAAATGAATTCGCTGGCTGCCCAGAAGGGCGATCTCGAGGCGACCCGCCGGCGCGAGGAGCTGCGGATCCGGCAGCTCGAGGAAGATCTTCAGACCAACCGCGAACGCGCCGAACAGGCGGGCGTGGCCGGCGAGGCATTGATCCCGGTCGCGCGGCAGGTCATCGCCGACCTGACCGGGCACATCGAACTCGGATTGCCGTTCAAGGTCGACGAGCGCCTCGAGGCGCTGGGCGAAATCGAGTCGCAGCTCGAATCCGGCGCGCTGCCGCCGCCGCGGGTGATCAATCGCCTGTGGAGCTTCTACGAGGACGAGCTTCGCCTGGCGCGCGACAACGGCCTTTACAGTCAGATCATCCCGCTTGGTGGTGATCGTGTGCTGGCCGATATCGCCAAACTCGGCACCGTCGCCCTCTACTTCAGGACCCGCGACGGTCGCTCCGGTTACGCGACCCGGCGAGGCACCAGCTGGAGCTATGAGATCGCTGAAGAGCGGATCGACCGCCAGCAGATCGACGCGCTGTTCGATTCCCTTACCAAGCAGATCCGCACAGGATATTTCGTCCTGCCCAACGGCAGCATCCAGGCGGAGCCACGCTCATGATCCCGATATTTCAGATATGGCGCCGGGCGGCGCTTCTGGCCGTTCTCTTCAGCACGCCGCTCTGGGCCCAGGATCCTCAGGCCGAAGGAGCCGAGGCTGAGCAATCGAGCCCGTCGGAGACCGCCGCAACCACGGCGTCGAGTGCACAGGACGAGGTTCCGGCTGCGCAGCCGCAGGCGCCGTCTCTCGAGCAGGCCTACCAGCGCGAATTCGCGTTCCTGCAGGGCCAGAAAGCCGACCTCGAACGTCGTCTCGAAGCCCTGCGGCAGCGCAGCGCCAGCGAAAAGGCTTCGCTGCAGCGCGAGATCGAGACCCTTGAGGCGGACGTGGTTGACATGCGCGGTCGCGCCGACCGGCTCGACGAGCTCGTCTTCGAGTCCGAGCGCTCGGTCGAGACGGCGCGCGACAATACGGACCTGCTGGCGTCGACCTTCATGCAGGCGGACTTCACCCTCGGTGAACGCTTCTCGCCCGAGCTTGGCGAGGCGGCTCCCGGTGACGAAGACGTGGCCGACCTGTTCGCCGCCGCTCTCGAACAGGTGCGGGAATTCGGTCAGACCCGCCGCGTCGACGGCGAGTTCTTCCTCGCCGACGGTGCGCGGGTCGACGGAGAGATCATTCACGTCGGCCAGATCGCCGCGTACGGCTTGAGCGATCGTGGGAACGGCGTTCTTGCGCCGGCAGGCGACGGTGGGCTCAAGGTCTGGGAGTCCGAAGAGGCGGCTGCGGCGGTCGGCGAACTGGCGGCGGGCGGCCGACCTGAGACGCTGCCGATGTTCATTTTCGAATCGCTGGCCACCGAGGTCGAACGCGGCGCCGCGAAGGGCGTGTTCGACGTCGTGCAGAGTGGTGGCGTGATCGGCTGGATCATCTTCGCGCTCGGCATTCTCGGGGCGTTGCTGGTTGTCCTGCGGATGATCTTCCTGCAGCAGGCCAGCGCCTCGACGCCGAAGACCATCGACATGGTGGGGTCCCACGTTCGCCGGAGCGACCGCGACGCCGCGCTGGAAGTCCTCAAGCGGCGCAAGAGCGCGACCTCCCGAGTAATGGCCGCGGCGATCCGCAATCTCGACCGTGACCGCGATCATCTCGAGGACATCGTGTCCGAGGCTATCCTGCACGAGTCCAGCCACCTCAACCGCTTCGGTGCGATCATCATGGTCATCGCGGCGGTCTCGCCCCTGCTGGGCCTGCTCGGGACGGTCACGGGGATGATTTCGACGTTCGATGTGATCACCGAATTCGGAACCGGCGACCCGAAGTTGCTGTCCGGCGGGATTTCCATCGCCCTGGTGACGACCCAGCTCGGGCTGATCGTCGCGATCCCGCTGCTGCTGCTCGGAAACGTGCTGTCCGGATGGGCCGAGCGCATCAAGGACGACATGGAAAAGGCGACGCTCCGGGTCATCAACCAGTATTTCGAAGCCAATGCGAACCGGGCGGAGGAGCCAGCCTAGGTGATTGAGGTTCTCCTCTCTGACCTGGCGTTCTACTTCGACGTCGGCGGCTATGTGATGCCGCCGCTGTTTCTGTTCGCTTTTCTGCTCTGGTTCGCGATCGGCTTCCGGATCGCCGAATTACGTCGCGGCTCGACGCGTTCGGTTCGCCATTTGCTACGCCGCAATCGGAAGGGAATGAAGCACCCGCCGCGCGGCCTGATCGAGGAAGCCGTTGCGACCGGGCTCGAAGTCGCGGCCCGCAAGCCGCCGGATCTTCGTCGCTGGCTCGACGACGCGTTCGCTGAATTCGAGCGTTCGACCCGCCATTACCACACATTGATCATTTCGATCGTCGCGGCGTCGCCGGTGCTCGGCCTGCTCGGCACGGTCAACGGCATGATCGAGACCTTCGACTCCCTCGGGGATATGTCGCTTTTTGCCCAGTCGGGCGGCATCGCCGGCGGGATTTCCCAGGCGCTGTTCACCACCCAGATGGGACTGGCCGTGGCCATCCCCGGCCTGGTCGTCGGCGGGCTGCTGGATCGTAAAGCGCTGCGGCTGCGCCAGGAGCTGGCCCAGGTCAAGGATCTCCTGTGCGCGGAGGAAGAACGCGCGCGACGGAAAAAGAGGAAGCGATGAGATTTCGTGAGCGTACCGACAACGAGCAGCGGGTCGATATTTCGCCGCTGATCGACATGGTCTTCATCCTGCTGATCTTCTTCATGGTCTCGACGACCTTCGTCAAGGACATGAAGCTCGATCTCAACCGGCCCAGCGCGTCGAGCGCGACGACGGCCTCCACCAAGGCCGTGCGCCTGTACATCGACAATGCCGGCGACACCTACCTCGACGGCCAGCCGATCCAGGTCTGGGTGATCCAGAGCCGGCTGCGTGAGCTGCTGAGCGGGTCGCCCGAGGCCTCGGTTCTGGTCGTGACGGACGATCAGGTGCCGGCCGGCCGCCTGGTCGAAGTGGTCGATCAGGCCCGGCGCGCCGGCGCCGAGGATGTCGGTGTTGCGACGGTAGCAGAAGCCGGGGCCGGCTAGGGCACAAGCCAGTGATTGCTTTGGAGTGATTCGATATGGCGATTGAAAAACGTAAGAAATGGTTGCCGATGGCATCCGGACTGGCGTTCATGATCGTGGGTTCAGCAGGCGTCATAGGAACGCTGCTGATGATCAACCGGCTCGCGGAAGGTCCCGATCGCCAGGAAGTCACGACCACCAGTACCTTCTCGGTCGAGAAGCGGCCCGAGCCACCGCCCAAGCGCGTCGAGCGCCGTCAGCGCCCCGAGCCGCGCCGCAGTCGCCAGGAAGCGCCGCCAATGGTCAGCCTCGACTCCTCGCTGTCGGGGATCGATTTCGGCATTCCGGGCCTCGAGGCCGACGACTTCGGCAGCCTCCAGGACCAGCTTCTTGGTGATACCAGCAATGTGGTCATGACCGATGATTCGGTCGACTCGCCGCCGCGGCCGACCTATCAGGCGCCGGTGGATTATCCCAGCTCCGCCCGGGCACGAGGCGTTCAGGGTTACGTCGTCCTGTCGCTGCTGATCAGCGCCGCCGGCGAAATCGAAAAGGTCCAGGTGCTCGAAGCCGAGCCGGCCGGTATCTTCGAGGACTACGCCATTCAGGGGGTGCGCAACTGGCGCTTCGAACCGGCCCAGTACCAGGGCCGCAGCGTCAAGGTCTGGGCGCGCCAGCGCATCCGCTTCGACCTGACCTGATCGAGCCCCGGAAGCTGAATTCATGAAATCGCTCGTCCGTATGCTGCTTGCGCTGGCCCTGTTCGGCCTCGCCGGGCCGGTCGTGTCTCAGGATACATCCGACGAGGATTTGGAGCGTCTGCCGCTGGCTGCTCTGCTGGTTGGCGACGGCAATTACGAACGTGCGCGTCAGGTGCTGGCGGGCGTGGATACCGATGACCCGGAACTGGATCGGGTGCGCTACCACACGCTCAGCGGCCTGGTCGCGTTGAACCTGGACGAGTTGCCCATGGCGGTGCGCGAGTTTCGCGCGGCCATCGATGCCGGTCAGACCGAACCGCTGATCTGGCTGTACCTGGCGCAGGCCTATTTCGGGCAGGAAATGTACACCGAAACCCTGGCCGCCCTGGACGCCGCCGGCGCCGAGGCGACGCGCGTGCCCTCGGTGTTTCTGATGCGCGCTCAAGCACACTGGGAGCTGGAAGAGTACCAGGACGCCTGGCATGTGCTCAGCCGCGGCCGCTCGCTGTTTCCAGATCGCGCCAGTGACTTCGCCCGGCGCCAGGTGTTCTTGCTGGTCGACCAGGAGTTGTACCAGGAAGCGGCTGATCAAGGGCGGCAGTTTCTGGCCACCGAAGCCGCTACCACCGACGATGCCATCGCCATCGGCAATGCCCTGCGCCAGGCCGGTCAGCTCGACGAGGCCGCGGCGATTCTCGAGCAGGTGCGCTTGAGTGCGCCGGACAATGTCACCGTGGCCCGGGTTCTGGCCCACACCTACCTGGGTCAGGACAAGACTCTGGCCGCGGCGAACCTGCTGCGCGAGGCCGCGATTCACGACCCCGAGCTGGTTGGTGAGGCTGCCGAACTGTTTCGCCGCGCGGGCTGGCTGATGCAGGCGCTGACGCTCAACTCGCAGATCATCGACCAGACGGCAAAGCTCAAGCAGCGCCTGGCGATCCTGATTGCCCTGAAGCGCTACGAGCAGGCTGCCGGCATGCATCAGGACCTCGCCCGCGTCGGTCTGATCGAGGACGAGGACATTCGTTACGCCGTCGCTTACGCCTACTTCAAGGTCGGCGATTTCGATCGCGCGGAAGATCAGCTCAGCCGCCTCGAGCGTAGTGATCTGTTCCGCAAGGCGACCGAGCTCAGGCGGGTGATGAGCCAGTGTGCGGATGAGCCCTGGCTATGCGGTTGAAGTCGATGAAACGAGGGTTTGCAGGAGCGGGCGCCGCACTGGCGCTTTTCTTTTGGCTGCTGCCTGGTCTGGCCATTGCCCAGTCGAGTGAGCGCGAGGCCGCACCAGCAGCGAACCTGAGCCTGCTGGTGTTCGAGCAGGGTCGGCCGGTCGAGGGTTTGACCGTCCGCTTCGCCGACCGCATCGGACGCACCGATGCCAACGGGGCCTGGCGGGTCGAACTGCCGGCGGTGCAGGACCGGCTGACCGTGGTCGACGTCGCGCAGCCCCTGACCGCATTTCCGCTTACCTTGCGCTCGGGCGAGATCGTTCAGATCATCGTCACTCTCAGGGGAGAGCAGCGCCAGGCCTACGTCAGCATCGAGAGTTCACACTCGTTGCAGGCACCCGGCGGCATGACGCCCGCGGGCGCATCCGACGAGGCCGACGAAGCGCGCGGCGAGGGCGTTCTGGTGGGGCGCGTGGTGTCTTCCGAGGACGGAACGCCGGTGGCCGGCGCCAGGATCTTCGTCTCCGGCACCCCCGTCGAGGCGCGAACCGACGACGACGGTCGCTACCGGATCGAGCTCGCAAGCGGCGACTATTCCATTTCGGTGCTTCAGAGCGATTTCGCCACGCGCACGGTCGAGAACGTACCGGTGCGCCGCGACGAAGAGACGCGCCGCGACTTCGAGCTTCCGCCGGCCGGGCTGGAGCTGGCCGAGTATGTCGTGGTCGAACCGTTCATAGAGGGCAGCCTGTCGTCGGTGATTGACGAGCAAAGGCGGGTGGCCGGCGTGACCAACGTTATCGGATCCGAGCAATTTTCGCGCTCGGGAGACGGCGATGCCGGCAGCGCCCTGGCCCGGGTTACCGGCCTGACTCTGGTGGGTGGTGAATTCGTATATATCCGTGGTCTTGGCGAGCGCTACTCTTCAACCCTGCTCAACGGGACCAACGTGCCAAGCCCGGACCCGACGCGCAAAGTGGTCCCGCTGGATCTGTTTCCGACCGGAGTGATCGAATCCATCCTGGTGCAGAAAAGCTATCAGCCGGACATGCCGGGTGATTTCGGCGGTGGAGTGGTCGAGATCCGCACGCGTGGAATTCCGGAAGCCTCGTTTTTCAGCATCGGCTTTTCCACAAACGCCCGGGAGGGTTCGACCTTCAACAAGGGGTTGACCTACGGTGGCGGTGATCGCGATTTCTTCGGCATTGATGACGGCACCCGGGATCTGCCCGATCCGGTGCGCGAGGCCACGGCTGACAACACCCCGTTGCGCGCGGCGAATCCGTTCTTCCCGGAGGGCATTCCGCCGGATGAACTGGAGGTACTCGGGGAGTCGTTCCCGGTCAATTACGACGCCAATCCGAAGAACCTGGAGCCGGGTCTGGGCTTGTCCATCGAAGGAGGACAGCTTTTCGAGTTGGGCTCGCGCTGGACTGCGGGCTACACTGCGGCGGTCTTGTGGGATGACGAGTGGCAGACCCGCCTTGAAGATCGTCGCTCCTTCACTCCGCTTGGCGATGGGTCGCTTCAGTCCAACGACGACTTCGAGATCGATCGCACCGTTCGCGATATCTCGTTGTCCGGATTTCTGACCGCCGGGCTGAATTTCGATGACCAGCACCGCCTGGACGTGACCAGCATGATTCTGCGCCAGACCGAAGATGAAGTATCCGTGCAAGAGGGCTTCAACCTGGATGAGGACGGAATCATCCGTATCACCGAGCTGGAATGGGAAGAACGCCAACTGATCTCGAACCAGGTCCGGGGAGAGCACGTCTTTTCATGGCTGAACGACCTCGAACTGGCCTGGGATTACTCCGACTCCCGGGCCAGTCGCTTCGTACCGGATCAGCGCCGCTACCGTTTCGATCCGGACAACGTGACCGAATTCATTTTTTCACGCCGGTCAGACAACAACGTGCGCCGGTTTTCCGACCTTGACGACAGCGCCGAGGACTGGGGGGTCGATCTCGATCTGCCGTTCGATACCGGCCCGTTCAGCACCATCCTGTCGGCCGGTTATCGCGAACTCGACAAAGCGCGCGAGTCCTCCATTCGTCGCTTCCAGTTCGGCAACGTCAACCGGCTCGGTCAGGACGTTTTGCGGTCGCCCTCCCTGGAAGACATCCTGAACGAGGACACCATCGGGCCGAACGGTGCGGTGCTTTCAGAGACCACCCGCTCGACCGACAACTACACCGCCTCGCTGGACATCGAGGCCTGGTATGGGAATCTGGACGTTACGCTTTTTGAAACCGTGCGACTATCGGGCGGTGCGCGCGTCGAGGACTGGAGCCAGCAGGCGACCACCTTCGCCTTGGTCGATCCCAACGCTACTCCCATCATCTCCGAGCTCAGCAACAAGGACGTGTTGCCGGCGGCCTCGGCCACTTGGTTCCTGACCGAGCGTCAGCAGATTCGGGCGAGTTTCGCCGAAACCATCATCCGTCCGGACTTCAAGGAAGTCTCACCGGCGGTGTTCACCGACCCCGTGCTGGATCGCGAAGTGATCGGGAACGCCTTGCTGCAGCCATCGGAGGTGACGCACTACGATCTGCGCTGGGAGTTCTATCCGTCGCCCGACGAGATGATATCGCTGGGGGCGTTCTACAAGCAGATTGACCGCCCCATCGAAGCGACCGTGAGACCCGGCGTTGAGCAGCAGTTGACCTTTGCCAACGCGGTCGAAGCCGAAAATTTCGGGGTCGAGCTGGAATTGCGCAAGACACTGGATTTTCTGGCCGATCGCTGGGACAGCATGGGCTGGCTGGACAGGTTCTATGTCGCCGGCAACCTGACCTGGATCGAGTCCGAAATCAAGATCGACGAACAGGGCATTCTCACTTCCTCGTCGCGCGCGCTTCAGGGCCAGGCACCCTATATCGGCAATCTGCAGATCGGTTATGACGACGCGGATCGCGGGCTGACCGCCACGCTACTGTTCAATGTGGTTGGTCCGAGTATTGCGGAGGTTGGTGTACTGGGAGCGCCCGACAAGACGGAATCGCCGTCGCCACAGCTTGATTTCATTCTCCAGTACCGGGTCCGGGACTGGCTCGGTCTGAAAGCCAAGTTCGGTAATCTGCTTGACTCCAAGTTCGAGATCACCCAGGGCGATGAAGTCACTCAGTCATACCGGACTGGTCGCACCTTGAGCCTGGGCGTCGACCTCGACTTTTGAATGAGGTCTGCTCCGGGCTCGGGCGGCAAAGGGTTGTCAAATTGTCTTCATATATCCGTCACTGACCTGAAACCCTTGAGCCGTACCCTGCCGTTGATGGCGGTAGTGAAAATGCCGTCGGTTCTTAAACCCACAAAGTTCTAAAACGAGGTCTCATCCATGTTCAAACAAATTTCGCGCAATGCGTTGACGTTTGCGGTTGGAGCCGCCCTGGTAGGGTCGGCCAACGCGTTCGTTGTCAACGAAGAATTCAGCGGCAACTACTTCGAGGAGGGCAAGGGCGGTCGAGGATTCATCCTGGACGTGGTCGAGTCCGATTCCCAGGAGTTCGGCAACGGTATCCTCGCGCAGTGGTTCACTTACCGGGATGGATCGCCGATCTGGCTTTTCGCGCAGGGCGATATCGATCAAAACACGAACGTGGCCGAGTTCGACATTCTTGAGTTTGCGGGCGGTACCTTCGGTCCTGACTTCGTTCAGGGCGACGCCGCCAGTTCCATCTGGGGCTCGGGTTCGCTGACCATCAATAGTTGCAACAGCATCACCCTTGAATACGACGGCGTTGATGGTACCGGCACGCAGGATCTGGTTCCGGTCACCAACGGCGAAAACTGCGTGATCGAGAACGAGTTCGACGGCTGTCCTGCGTTTTCCGGAGGTCCTGGTCTGATCGACGGAACCTGCATCATCGGCGGTGAACTCGAGGGCGACGCGACCCTGACCAACGAAACCACCTGGCTGATTCAGGGGCAGTTGTTCGTGGACGAGGGCGATCGCCTGTTCATCGAGCCGGGAACCGAGCTGATTGGTGGCACGCTGGGTGATACCGATACGCTGATCGTGCGCCAGGGTGGCCAGATTTTCGCCGAGGGAACGGCCGATAATCCGATCATTATGCGTGGCCCCAATGCGCTGGATCGCGCTGAGTGGGGTGGAGTGGTGATCAATGGTTTTGCCCCGATCAATGGCTGCGCGGAAGGCGTGGATGTCTGCACCGCTCAGGGTGAAGGCAATTCCGGCACCTACGGCGGGAATGACCCGGCCGACAACAGCGGTGTGTTGCGCTACGTGATCGTGTCCAATGCCGGGCGCCAGTTCAGCGAGGAAAACGAGCTCAACGGGATCGCCTTTCAGGGCGTTGGCAACGGCACCACGGTCGAGTACGTTCAGGTTCACCTGAACGAAGACGACGGCGTCGAATTCTTCGGTGGCACCGTTAACGCCAGGTATTTGGTTCTCACCGGTATCGGCGATGACAGCCTGGACTGGACGCAGGGCTGGACCGGTAATGTTCAGTACGTGGTGGCCAAGCAATATGGTGATGGCAGTGGTGACCAAGGCATCGAGGCCGACAACAACGGAGACGCCAACGACTCCCTGCCGCGGGCTCGGCCGACGCTGGCCAATATGACGTTTGTCGGTCAGTCCACTACGGATATTGGCTGGCTGCTCCGTGAAGGCACGGGTGCACGAATCGCCAACTCCATCGCGACCGGCTTTGGTGAATTCTGTGTCGATATCGATGGCTCGTCCACGTTCGCCAACGTCGATAACCTGACAGTGGTCAATTCGGTCGTCGGAGGATGTGCTACGACGTTCTCCATTGAAGAGGGTGACGCGTTCTCGGTCGCTGACTGGTTTCTTAATCAGGAAGGCAACGTCGAAGCCGATCCGATGCTGAACAACTATATTCCGATGGCTGGTTCTCCGGCGTTTGGAGTCGGCAATGTGCCCTTCCAGGACGCGTTCTTCGACAATGTCGATTTTGCCGGCGCGGTGCGGGACGAGAAGAGCGATTGGACCCGCGGCTGGACCGTTGGTCTAGATCGGGACGCCCCCATCGGTCAGTAATGTTGGGCTAGAGCGGGATCGGAATATTCTGCTTTCGCCCCGCTCGAATGCCTTTCGCAAGCGCCGCCCGACTGGGCGGCGTTTTTGCGGAAGGGTAACACTCAGTTGTAACCGCACTGTCATGGGTCGGTAATATAGTCCCCGCCTGACACTGCCCCGGGCCATGAAAAGGATTCGAAGAATGTTCAAGAACGTTTTCCAATTATTAGTCATTTCAGTTTTTGTCGGTAGTGCCGCCGCGCAGGTTGAGGTGGATCCGGCGCTTCCGGACTACGAGCCGGTCTCCGGCATTTCCGGCAACCTGTCCTCGATCGGCTCGGACTCGTTGAACAACCTGATGACGCTGTGGGCCGAGGAGTTTCAGAATATCTACCCCAACGTCAACATCCAGATCCAGGGCGCGGGTTCGTCGACCGCGCCGCCCGCGATCACCGAGGGAACCGCGAATTTCGGTCCCATGAGCCGCCTGATGCGCTCGTCCGAAGTTCAGGCCTTCGAGGAGCGCCACGGCTATCCCCCGACGCCGGTCGGCACCTCGATCGACCTGCTCGCGGTCTTCGTCAACCGCGACAATCCGGTGCAGTGTCTGGGTATCGAACAGATCGATGCGATCTTCTCGGTCGGCCGCCGATGCGGCGGTGCCGAGGACATCACCCGCTGGGGCCAGCTCGGACTGGAAGGGGCCTGGGCCAATCGCGACTTTGCCCTGTACAGCCGCAACGCGGTGTCCGGAACCTACGGATTCTTCAAGGAAAACGCGCTCTGCGGCGGCGACTTCAAGCCGTCGATCAACGAACAGCCCGGGTCAGCTTCGGTGGTTCAGGGCGTCAACGAGTCGCTCAACGGCATCGGCTATTCCGGGATCGCGTACATGACTTCGGGCGTCAAGCCGATCAGCGTGTCGGCGGTCGGCAGCGATGAATGCATCGAGCCCAACAAGGACACCGCGGCGACCGGCGACTATCCGCTGGCGCGCCTGCTCTACGTTTACGTCAACAAGAACCCGAATCGGGAGCTGCCGCCGCTGGAGCGGGAGTTCTTCCGCATGGTCCTGTCGCGTCAGGGCCAGGAAGTCGTGGTTCGCGACGGATACATCCCGCTTCCGGCTTCGGCTGCACATCGGATCCGGGAGCAGCTGGATCTCTGACCCGAAAGAGCCACCAGCCGGTCTGCAATGGGCAAGGGTCTCGAGCGGCCCGGCCTGACCGGTGAGGTTGAGCCGCCCGGATCATGACAGCCAACGGAAAACCACCGATCGCGATGGACAACAAGGTCGAGCCGAGATCGCCACTTTCGCATCTGCCCAGTGCCGATGCGATGGCCCAGCGTCGTCGTCGTCGCTACCTGGCCGATGGTGCGGCCCGCTGGATGGTTCGGGCGGGCGGCGGCGGTGTGGTCATCGCGCTGACGCTGATCTTCGTTTACCTGTTCAGCGAAGTCTTTCCGCTCCTGCGCGGGGCTTCGATCGAGTCGACTCGCACTCTCCAGGTTGATATCCCGGACGCAGGAAGCGGAATCTATCTGGGCCTCGAGCGCTACCGCGAGATCGGCATGCGCTACACCGCGACCGGCGAGCTGCAGTATTTCCGGCTGATCGACGGAGAACTGCTTCGGACGGTTGAGCTGGACCTCGGACCCGGGGTATCGATCACCAGCGTCGGCAACGGTGAGCCGCGCGCCCGTCTGGTCGCCTTCGGCCTCAGCGACGGTCGGGCAATGTTGATCCGGCATGAATCCGAGCTGACCTTTCCGTCGGAAGGCGTGCGCGAAATTCTTCCGGCGCCTGAATTCCCGGTCGGTCGCGATCCGGTCGTGGTCGATGACCAGGGCCGGGCCCTGATGGCGATTGCCGTTCAGGAGGCCGGAAACGACACCGGCGTTGCTGCGGTAACTGACGACGGCGCCGTGACCCTGGTCCGCTATCGCGTCCGCACGGCCCTGTTGACCGGTGCGCAGGAAGTTCAGCGCCAGAGCTGGTCCCTGCCTCGTCATGACCGGTCGCTCCGCCATCTTCAGCTCAGCGCCAATCTCTGGAATCTGATCGGTGCCGATGAGGCCGGCAATCTGGTCTACTGGGATATCGCGCGCCCGAACAATGCCGTGCTTCGCGACGTCACTTCGGCTGTCGAGCCTGGAGAAGAGATCACCGACCTCGAATACCTGAACGGGACCTTTTCGGCTGTGGTCGGCACGTCCGAGGGGCGCCTGTCGCAGTGGTTCCTCGTTCGTGACGAAAGCGAGGGTGCCGGTGACAACGTGTTCTATCTGGCCAGGGCGCGCGATTTTCGTCAGCACCCGGGAGCGATCACCGACGTGCGGCCCGAGTACAACCGCAAGGGCTTTGTCGTCGTCGACGACGCCGGATACCTCGGAATTCACTATGGCACTTCTTCGCGCACTCTGGCTCTGAAATCGATCGCCGACGAGCCGCTGACGGCGGTGACGGTATCGCCGGTCAACAATCAGATCATGGCCGAGACGGCGAGCGGCGAGATCAAGTTGCTCGACATCTGGAACGAGCATCCGGAGGCCTCACTCGGCGCGTTCTGGAACAAGGTGTGGTACGAGGGTCGCTCCGACCCGGAGTACGTCTGGCAGGCCTCATCCGGTTCGGACAGCTTCGAACCGAAGTACTCGATGGTGCCGCTCACGATCGGCACGCTCAAGGCGGCGTTTTTCGCGATGCTGTTCGCGATGCCGCTGGCGATTGCCGGAGCGATCTACACTGCTTATTTCATGTCGCCAAGCATCCGCGGCTACGTCAAGCCGACGATCGAAGTCATGGAGGCGCTGCCGACGGTCATTCTCGGCTTTCTCGCCGGGCTCTGGCTCGCCCCGTTCATCGAAGACCACCTTCCGGTGGTGTTCACGACCCTGGTCGGCCTGCCCCTGGCCTTTCTGGCGATCGCTTTCGCCTATGCCCAGCTTCCACGGGCCTGGCGCGTGCTGGTTCCTGCCGGTTGGGAAGCGATCATTCTCATGCCGGTCATCGCCGTTCTGGTCTGGGCTCTCGTTTCCATTTCGCCGATGATCGAGATCGCCTTCTTCAACGGGTCCATGCGGCAGTGGTTTACCGATGTCGGCATCACCTATGACCAGCGTAACGCCCTGGTGGTCGGTATCGCGATGGGTTTCGCCGTGATTCCCACGATCTTCTCGATTGCCGAGGATGCGGTTTTCACCGTGCCGAAGCATCTGACCCAGGGATCGCTTGCGCTTGGAGCCACGCCCTGGCAGACCGTCACCCGGGTGGTTCTGCTGACCGCCAGCCCCGGTATCTTTTCGGCCGTGATGATCGGTTTCGGTCGGGCCGTGGGCGAAACCATGATCGTCCTCATGGCGACCGGCAATTCGCCGGTGCTCAACTTCAACATCTTCGAAGGCATGCGGACCCTGTCGGCCAATATCGCGGTCGAGCTGCCGGAAACAGCGGTCAACTCGACGCATTTCCGGATCCTGTTCATGGCAGGACTGGTGTTGTTCGCGATGACCTTCCTCGTCAACACGATCGCCGAGGTCGTTCGTCAGCGCCTGCGCGCGCGCTACAGTAATCTCTGATGGGCTCGCAATGAAAACCAGGGCGTGGGTGAAGTCGGGCGAGCCCTGGATCTGGATGATCGGCGGTGCCCTGGGTCTGTCCCTGATCATGGTGATCGGGCTGTTGACCTTGATCGCGGTCCGGGGTTTCGCCCATTTCTGGCCGGCGGCTCTGGTCGAGACCACCGCGACGCTCGAAGACGGCGGCATGACGCGGGTTCTGGGTGAGGTGGTCGAGCAGGAGACGCTGCCGGCGCAGCGAATCCGCGAAGCCGGTATCGACGTACCGGAAGACGCCGTTCTGGTCACTCGCTACCTGTTCAATATCGGCAACCGCGAGATCAACTCCCGCGACTTCGTCTGGCACGTCGAAACGGCGCTGGGAGAGTGGACCTATCCTGAAGATGCGATGATGCTGGAGCGGCGCAAGGGCGGGAGCTTCTTCGGGTTTCCGCTGCGCCTGGAATACGACGGCGAAACGATCGCCACAGGCGATGAGCTATGGCCCGAACTGCAGGCCATGATCGCGTCCAAGTCCGCGCTCGCCGACCGGATCAAGCGGATCGAGGATCGGGACATCGGACGGATCAACAAGGGGCTGGAAGACCTTCGTCTGAGAGAGCGCGGGCTGGACTACAACAACGTCGTCGGGCAGCAGCGCGCCGAGGCGATGGCCGAGATCGAGGCCCGCCGCGCCGAACTCGATGAAGAATACGACGTTCTGCGCGAGCAGCGCAATGAACTGCAGCAGGAGTCGCGCCGCGGCGTCCTCGTTGCACGAACGGTCAATGACCGCGAAGCGGCCATCGCGGTCGTCGATATCATCAAGGCGTCGCGCAACAACGCGATGGGCGTGGGTGGAAAGCTGGCATTCTATGCCGGCAACATCAAGGACTTCCTGACCGGCTTTCCGCGCGAAGCCAATACCGAGGGCGGTATTTTCCCGGCGATCTTCGGAACCGTGACGATGGTTCTGATCATGTCGATCCTGGTCACGCCGTTCGGCGTTCTCGCGGCGATCTATCTGCGCGAATACGCGACCCAGGGTCCGATTCTGAAGGCGATTCGGGTGTCGGTGTACAACCTGGCGGGTGTACCCTCGATCGTGTTCGGCGTTTTCGGCCTCGGATTCTTCGTCTACCTCATGGGCGGCAGCATCGATGCGCTGTTTTTTCCGGAACGCCTGCCCGCGCCGACCTTCGGAACGCCCGGCCTGTTCTGGGCCTCATTGACGCTGGCCCTGCTGACACTGCCCGTCGTCATCGTCTCGACCGAGGAAGGTCTCGCCCGGATTCCGCGAACGATCCGCGAGGGCTCACTGGCGCTTGGCGCGACCAAATGGGAAACGCTCTGGAAGGTCGTGATACCGCTGTCGGCGCCGGCCATGATGACCGGTCTGATCCTCGCGATCGCCAGAGCCGCAGGCGAGGTCGCGCCGCTGATGCTGGTCGGCGTCGTCAAGCTCGCACCGAGCCTGCCGGTCGACGGGGAGTTCCCCTACGTTCATCTGGAGCGCAAGATCATGCATCTGGGCTTCCATATCTACGACGTGGGCTTCCAGAGTCCGAACGTCGAGGCGGCTCGTCCGCTGGTCTACGCCACGGCCTTGACCCTGGTCCTGCTGATCCTGATCCTGAACCTGACCGCCATCGCGATCCGCAACCGACTGCGTGAGAAATATCGATCCCAAGGCGACTGACGAAGAAACGGCATGAAACCATCCACTGACTCCAAGGATCCTATCCCCGTCCGCTCCGGCTCGTTCAAGACCGGTCGCAAGAACCTGCACATCGATAACGAGGACATCTGCATCGAGACCCGGAATCTCAATCTGTTCTACGGCAAGGATCAGGCGCTCAAGAACATCAGCATGAAGATTCCGCATAACCGCGTGACGGCCTTCATCGGCCCGAGTGGCTGTGGTAAATCGACCCTGCTGCGCTGTTTCAACCGCATGAATGATCTGATCGATATCTGCCGAATCGAGGGTGAGATCCTGATCGACGGGCAGGATATCCAGGCCCGCGAGGTCGATGTGGCAGAGCACCGCCGTCGTGTTGGGATGGTGTTCCAGAAGCCCAATCCTTTTCCGAAATCGATCTTCGAAAACGTAGCCTACGGACTCCGCCTGCAGGGCGTCAACGACAAGCGCCGCCTGGCCGAGGTGGTCGAGAACTCGCTGAGGGCGGCGGCGCTCTGGGACGAGGTCAAGGATCGGCTCGACGAAAACGCGTTCGGACTGTCGGGTGGCCAGCAGCAGCGACTGGTGATTGCCCGGGCCATCGCGATCGAGCCCGAAGTCGTCCTGCTCGACGAGCCCTGCTCCGCTCTGGACCCGATCTCGACCGCCAAGGTCGAGGAGTTGATCATCGAGCTCAAGGAAAACTACACGATCGTGATCGTGACGCACAATATGCAGCAGGCCGCCCGCGTTTCGGATTTCACGGCGTACATGTACATGGGGGAGCTGATCGAGTTCGAGGACACCGCCCAGTTGTTCACGAACCCGAAAGAACAGGCGACGGAGGACTACATCACGGGCCGCTACGGCTGATCGATCAGGTCGTGAGCCAATCCGCAGCGACGCTCGCCTGCCTCCCTCTTGGAGTATAGTCAAGTGATGGACAAGCACTTCGATCAACACATCTCGCGCCAGTTCAACCAGGAACTGGAAATGCTGCGCCAGGACGTGCTGGCCATGGGCGGCGTCGCCGAAGAGATGCTTCGCGATGCGATCGCCGCCCTGCTCGATGGCGATTCTCTGCGGGCGCAGACGGTCATTGACATGGATGACCAGGTCAATGAAATGGAAAAGGAAATCGACGAGCAGAGCACGATGATCCTGGCGCGGCGCCATCCGACCGCCAGCGATCTGCGCCTCGTGATCGTCATTCTCAAGACCGTCAATGACCTGGAGCGCATCGGCGACGAGGCCGAGAAGATCGCTCGTATCGCGATCCGTCTGGCCGACGCCGATCGGCCGCGCGGCAACTACCACGAGCTCGAAACGATGTCGGGCACCGTTCGCGCCATGCTGCATGACGCGCTGGACGGCTTCGCGCGGCTGGTTCCCGAAACGGCCGTCGAGCTGATCCGGGCCGACGAGAAGGTCGATATCGAGTACGAGGGTCTCCTGCGCCAGTACTACACCTACCTGGTCGAGGAGCCTCGCAACACCCGACGCGTTCTCGATTCGATCTGGATCGCCCGCTCGCTCGAGCGAATCGGCGACCACGCGAAAAACATCGGCGAGTACATCATCTACCTGGTCGAAGGCAAGGACATGCGCCACGCCGGCCTGCGCGAGCTCGAACGGACCGTGATGGACGACTCGAAGTCGAGTTGAGCTCGAGAAGGTTCAAGGCGAAAGGCTCAAGGCCACTAGGCTGAGCCCAGCCAGGTTTTCAGGAACAGGAGGCCGGCGGCCAGGGCGGTGATCATGCTGGTCAGGGCAGCGAGTTCGGTGGCCAGAGTGCCGAGTAGCGCGATTTTCCTGCCGAGCGAGTCGAGTGCGCAGCGCGCGCCGCGGGGTGCGTCGTTTCGAATAGCCTGTTGCATCGTGATTCTCCGTCTCGTCCAGTCGAGATGAGATTGCAACACGGCCCATTCTCAAAACCTGAGAACTACTTTATTCGTTTCTCCTTGAGCCTTTCGCCTTGAGCCTTGTTCCTGCTTTTCCTAGGCTGCTTCTTCCACTGCTCGAACCGGACCATTGACCAGGGCATCCCGGGTCGCATCGACGATCAGGTCGATCTCGGCGCTGGTGATGCCGAAAGTGGGGGTGTATCGCAGCGAGTTCTCGCCGCCGTGGATGACGTTGATGCCGTTCAGGCGCAGGTATTCCTCGGTGGAATTCTCGCCGTAGGCCTTGTAGCGGCGCTTGTCGAGTTCGATCGAAAACAGCAGGCCGGTGCCCTGGACCTGGGTAATGCATCCGTCGAGCTCACTCTTGAGCTGTTCGAATTTCGCGACGACTTCCCGCCCGCGCTCGACGATGTTCGTGCGCAGTTCGGGGGTGATGCCGAGCAGAACGGTCGTTCCAACGTCGAGGGCTCTCGGGTTGGCCGTCATCGTATTGCCGTAGACGCCCTTGCGATAGATCGTCGCGGCGCGCTCGTTCATGGCGAGCACGGACAGCGGGTACTGTCCGGCGTTGAGGGCCTTGGAGTAGGTTTCCATGTCCGGCGCCGGGAGTTGCTCGAAGCCGGGGTAATCGACGATCGACAGGACGCCCTGGGTGCGCAGGCCGGCCTGGATCGAGTCCATCAGCAGCAGGGTGCCGTGGCTTTCGGTCAATTCACGCGCGAGCGCGTAGAAGGCCGGCTCGATGGCCGCACCGGGGTTGCCTTCACCCATCACCGGTTCCATGAACATGGCTTCGATGAAGACCCGGTGGTCATCGGCCCATTGAAACATCGCGCGGAGCTGATCGGTATTGTTCGGCTCGACGGTCAGCAGGCTTTCATCATCGCGATACGAGGCCAGATGCTTGATGTAGGTCTTGCGGGTCGAGTCGGAGTAACGCGCCGGGCGTTCGGTGCGCCCATGGAAGCCGCCGGCCAGGGACAGGCGCTTGATCGCATAACCGGCCTTGGCCCCGCCCGGATCGGTCATGTGCTTGGCGTTGATGTCGGCGATGCGGCCGGCCACGGTGACCGACTCCGAGCCTGAATTCATGCACAGGAAACGGTGAAAAGGGCAGCCGTCCGTCCGCCGGTGGCCGAGCTCGGCGCGCAGGGTCTCGACGAAACGCAGATGGGAAAAGGACGGTGTCATGACGTTGGCCATGACCTGCGGTTGGGCCATGGCCCGGAGGACTTGCTCGGGCGCATGTCCGAAGCCGAGCATTCCGTAGCCCCCGGAGTCGTGCAGCACCGCGCCCTTGGCGGTAATGATCCAGGGCCCGCGACCGGCCAGCGCCACATAAGGGTTGACCGCGTCGTCGGCGTAGAAATTGACGTAGCCTGCCTGCAGAGCATCCTTCTGCACCGCCTCATCGGCCTTGATCAGTTCCGGATAGGCCGCTTGCCAGCACTCGACCACGCCCAGCGCGTCGTCCACGGCCTGCTCGAGACGCGCATCGCGCGCCGCGAAGCGCTCGACGACATCGTCGGTCAGACCCTTGGTCAACGGCTTGCCGCCGATCCGGCGCAGGGTGGCGAGCTTGGTGAGAATGGACATGTCAGAGGCTCCTGAAGAGGACATCCGGCTAAGCCAATCATTGTATCAGGCTGACCATGTGCGGAGCCAGAGGGGTGGGAGGGGCAAGGGGCAAGGAACAAGGAACAAGGAACAAGGAACAAGGAACAAGGAACAAGGCTTCAGGCTTTTCCCTTGATCCTTGAACCTTGGTCCTTGATCCTTCTGACCTTCCCTCCGTGTTGTGCCAGCGCCCATTCGACGTGTTCCCGGACCAGGGGGGAGGGGTGATCGGCGCGCATCCGGAGGGCCTCGATGACCGGCGCGCGGCTCGGCGCGTTGCCGAGGGCGACGGCAATGTTTCTCAGCCAGCGCTCGTGGCCGATGCGGCGGATCGCGGTTCCCTCGGTGCGGGCGAGGAAGGTTGCTTCGTCCCAGGCGAACAAATCGACCAGGTCGCCGGCGTCGAGGTCCTTGCGCGGGCGGAAGTCGTCGATGCGGCTGTGCTGCGCGTAGCGGTTCCACGGACAGACCATCTGGCAGTCGTCGCAGCCGTAGATGCGGTTGCCGATCGGGCGACGGAATTCTTCCGGGATCGTGCCCTTGAGTTCGATCGTCAGATAGGAAATGCAGCGCCGGGCGTCGAGCTGGTAGGGCGCCGTGATGGCCCGGGTCGGGCAGATATCGATACAGCGACGGCAGCTGCCGCAGTGATCGCTGACGGGTTCATCGGGGGGTAGTTCGAGATCGGTGTAGATCTCACCGAGGAAGAACCAGGAGCCGGCGTGCCGGTTGAGCAGGTTGGTGTGCTTGCCGATCCAGCCGAGCCCGGCCTTCTCGGCCAGCGGCTTTTCGAGCACCGGCGCCGAGTCGGTAAACACCCGATACCCGAACGGCCCGATCTCCTCCTCGACCCGCAGGGCCAGCTTCTTGAGGCGACTGCGCAGGACCTTGTGGTAGTCGCGACCGACCGCGTAGCGCGAGATGCAGGCTTTTTCGGGATCGCCGAGCAGGTCTTCGACGGCGGTGGCGTCGGCCGGCCAGTAGTCCATTCGCGCGGCGATGACCGAGCGGGTTCCGGGCCGCAGCAGCGCGGGCCGGCTGCGCTTTCGCCCGTGCTGGGCCATCCATTCCATCTCGCCGTGATTTCCGGCGTCCAGCCAGGCCTCGAGCCGCGTCTCGTAGTCGACCAGGTCGGTGTCGGCGATGCCGATCTGATCGAAGCCCAGTTCAAGACCCCAGCGCCGGATTCGTTCGGCCAGCGGCCCGAGCCCATCGTCGCCTTGCCTATAATCCGCAGGATGATGGTTGGAATGATCGAACGAAGACGCCATGCCCGACGATTATATCGGGCCGAGCAGGTGCGCGAGCTCGACCGCCAGGCGATCGAGGTCCATGGCATTGCGGGCTACGAGTTGATGAGCCGGGCCGGTGGCCGGGTTTTCGAGGTGCTGCGGGCGCGCTGGCCCGAGGCCGATAGTGTGACCGTCTGCTGCGGCGGCGGGAACAACGGCGGCGACGGCTATATCGTGGCCCGACGCGCGCGACAGGCCGGTCTGAGCGTCCAGGTGATCGCCTTGAAAGCCCCGGCGGACCTGGGCGGAGACGCTGGCCGGGCGGCGCGCGCCTGGCTGGACAACGGCGGCGATGTCGCTGAACCCGATGCCGCTCTGCGCGGCGAGGTGATCGTCGATGCGATGCTCGGGACCGGTCTCGACCGCGCGGCCGAGGGCGCGTATGCCAGCCTGATCGAGCGTGTCAATCTCGGCGAGCGCCCGATCATTGCAGTCGACGTTCCCTCGGGCCTGAGCGCCGACACCGGGATGCCGACCGGCCCCTGCGTGCGCGCGGCCTGCACGGTCAGCTTCATCGGGGTCAAGCGCGGACTTCATACCGGTGAAGCCGGTGGCTGGTGCGGCCATATCGTGTTCGACGATCTCGGCGTGCCCGACGATATCCTGTCGGCCGTCGAGTCCGATGCCTGGCTGTTGGATACCGACGATCTGAGCGGCTGGCTGCCACCGCGGCTGCCGGCCACCCACAAGGGTGCGCTCGGCCATGTGCTGGTCGTCGGCGGCGATCGTGGCATGGTGGGCGCGCCGGTGCTATCCGGCATGGCCGCGCTTCGCGCGGGCAGCGGTCTGGTCAGTCTGGCCACGCGCGCCGAGCATGCCTTGAGCGCGATTGCCCTGCAGCCGGAACTGATGGTTCACGCGGTCGAAGAACCCGATCGCCTGGAAGCGCTGCTGGAGCGCGCCGACGTCATCGCTCTGGGTCCGGGCCTGGGTCAGTCGTCCTGGTCGCGTCTGGTCTGGAAAAAGGCGCTGGCATCGGAGCGGCCGGTCGTTCTGGACGCCGACGGTCTGAATCTCCTGGCTTCCGAGCCGGTGCGCCACGAAGACCTCATCATTACGCCGCATCCGGGCGAGGCGGCCCGTCTGCTGGACTGTCGCGCCGCCGACATCCAGTCGGATCGATTCGCTGCGGTCCGCGCATTGGCGCGCCGTTATGGCTGCACGGCCGTGCTCAAGGGTCACGGCAGTCTGATCGCCGATCCGACCGGCCGCGTCAGCCTCTGTCGTTTCGGCAATCCGGCCATGGCGACGGCCGGCATGGGAGATGCCCTGACCGGCATCATCGCCAGCGTTCGCGGGCAGGGCCTGCCGGATTTCGACGCGGCCTGCTGCGGCACGCTGCTTCACGCCCTGGCTGGCGACCGGGCCGCGCGCGGCGTTCGCCAGATCCTGGCGAGTGATCTGATCGGCAGGCTGGCCGCCGTTCTGCCAGCGTGAGCGAACGCTTCGAGGCGGCGACCGAAGCCGAAATGCTCGAGCTGGGCCGCATGCTGGCGGAGCGTTTCCGGGATGGCGGGGTGGTCTATCTTTCGGGCGATCTGGGTGTCGGCAAGACCACCCTGGTCCGCGGCATTCTGCGTGCCCTTGGCTTTTCAGGGCGGGTCAAGAGCCCCAGCTACGGCCTGATCGAAAGCTATGAGCTCGACGGCCTGAGCGTCCATCACCTCGACCTGTATCGCCTGGGCCACGGCGAAGAAATCATCTACCTGGGCCTGGAAGACCTTTTCGCCGGGCCCACCCTCCTGATGATCGAATGGCCGGAAAAGGGCAAGGGCTACCTCCCGAAAGCCGACTGGCGCATCACCATCACCGACCACCCGGACGGCCGCCGAGATATCGGTCTGAATTGACCGGCCCGACCATCCCCTGTCTCTGTCATCCCGGCCCGACCATCCCCTGTCGCTGTCATCCCGGCCCGACCATCTCCCTGATGCCTGTCACCCGGCCGAACCATCCCCCATTTCTGTCACCCCGGCCGGACCATCCCCTACCGCTGTCATCCCGGCCGGAGCGAAGCGGAGAGCCGGGATCCCGGAACCGACGCTTTCGACCAGGCAATGGCGACCCCCGAACCTGGAGATCCCGGAGCAAGTCCGGGATGACAACCACCAAACCGGAGTCCTGGCCCGACTCGCGCTTTTCGCCTTGAACCTTGGACCTTGGACCTTGGACCTGTAACCCTGAACCCTGAACCCTGAACCCTGAACCCTGAACCCTGAACCCTGAACCCTGAACCCTGAACCCTGAACCCTGAACCCTGAACCCTGAACCCTGAACCCTGAACCCTGAACCCTGAACCCTGAACCCTGAACCCTGAACCCTGAACCCTGAACCTCCGATTTCGACTTCTGTCATCCCGGCCGGAGCGCAGCGGAGAGCCGGGATCCCAGAACCGACGCTTTCGACCCGGCAGCGGCGACTCCCGAACCTGGAGATCCCGGAGCAAGTCCGGGATGACAGCCATCAAACCGGGGTCGTGGCCCGTCTCCTGTTTTTCGCCTTGAACCTTGAACCTTGAGCCTTGTACCTGAAACCTGAAACCTGAAACCGGAAACCGTTCCTGATCAGTTAACCCGATCTTCCAACGCGTCGAGAAACCGCCGAATCCGCGCCGCGTTCGCCCCGACATCGCTCATCCCGACGCGCGACTTGGAGCGTACATCGACGATGCTGCCGCCGTTGTTGCCCTGGATCCGGATCACGACGTCATCCTTGAAACCGAACCAGAACGTCGTGTCGGTGGCCTCGATGCGTCCCGCATCCGGTTCGGCGGCGACGATTTCCCAACCCATGTTCCGGGCCGTGGCAACGGCGTGCTCGAACAGAATGGCTGGATAGACATCGCTGGAAAAGCTCGTGATGTCGGGATAGGCCTCGCGCTGCTGCCGCGCAACCTCATCGCCCGCGTACTCGACCGGGTTCGGTGCGTCGGCCCGAAGCGGCGCGATCGCGACGAACGGCGGCGGGTTGACGGTATCGGTACTGATGTCGTGGATGGGCGGCACGGACCGGGCCTCTCGTACCTGTAGATAGGGCACCGCCGCGACCGCCAGCCCGATCACCAGGGCGCTGGCCAGTTTCAGGAAATTACCCCTGCGGGTGACCGGGATCAGCGCCAGCAACAGGGCAACCGCCGCAGTGCCCGCGCCGACGTAAAGGGCCCAGCGCATCAGGGTGAAACCGAAACGGAAGTCCCAGAGATCCAGACGCGCGCCCGGCCCGGCAATCAGCAGCAGAATGGCCCCGATCACGACCAGCAGGGGTAGTAGTCCAACAATTTTCATGGTACGAGATTTCTCAAGATTGGCAGGTCTGGTGCACGATTTCAGCGAAGGCAAGCAAGTCATCCAGGTTCCGCTCAATCACCGAGACGACGATTTCAGGGTCGAGTTGGCGATATTGGTGAACGGCCACATTGCGAAATCCCACCATACGCTGCAGCTGGCCGGCAAGGGCGGGCTCGATGAGTCCTTCTCGCTGCAGTATGGTGAAGGAGTCGCGGCTTTCGGTCGGCACACCAAGACGCTGCTGACGGATCACCATATTGGCCAGGTCAATGCTGATTTCGCACGCCCGCAGCGCGTTGAGTACGGCCACATCCTGCATGTCGAAGTCCTGACTGAGACCACCTACGGCCCGGGCTCGCGCATCCCGGGCCCGGCGGACGCAACGCTGCAGACTGGTGATCTTCTGGACGAGAATATCATTCACGAGCGATAGCCTTGAGCACTGGCGCGAAAGTCTTCCAGCAATTCAGTGACTTCGTGGCGATAATGGCCATATCGCGTCAGTGCCTGGGCTTCCCACTCCAGGACCTGATCGGGTTGGGCGTTATGGATGCGCATGCCCGTGGCCAGCACTTCCCGGCGCAGGATGTCGCTGGATCGCCGAAGGTCAACCATGTCGACTTCCGTTTTCAGCCGGGACGCCAGGCTGCTGGCCAGCGTGAGTCGGTCGGGCAGCTGACTCTCCGGCGGCAGGAGAACAGCCACGTCCAGATCGCTATCGGGGCGAGCCTGACCTCCGGCCCGGCTGCCATAGATGTAGATCGCCAGGCAGTTCGGCACTTCGGCGAGAACGGCCTTCCGGATTCGCTCTGGTTCTATATGCTGTTCCGAGCTGCCCATGCCGGCATTATCCATGCCCGACCGGGTCCGGTCCACCGGGCGGGGCTGGCTGGAACTTCTCGACCTGCACCTGTCCGTCGGCCACGGTCACGAAGCTGCCGGAGGGGACTTCGACCCAGTTGCCCGGACAGTCGTCGATCGGTTCGGAAAGAAGGACCGTTCCGCCGCGCGGTGTGTCGCGGGCTTCGTTGATGACGTCGTCGAGACAGTCATCGGTCTTGTTGTAGTAGAGGGTCTTGGCTTTCGCGTCGGTGGCATAGCGAATGCCGTACAGGGTGGTTCCGTCGGAGAACGCGCAAGTCAGGCGGAACGGCTGATCGATACCGGCCTGGCGTTGATGGCGTTCGACGAAACCGACCATCCGCTCCATCGCACCCTTGGGGTCCTCGTTCAATCCGAAGCTCAGGGCGAGGAAAAACGCCGTTTCGGAATCGGTGGTGCCCTGGATCCGGGGAAACAGTTCCTCGTCGACCGCGAACTGGAGGGTCCGCTTGATGTGCACGAAGCCGCTGATCTCGCCGTTGTGCTGGAACGTCCAGCGCCTATGGCGAAAAGGATGGGAGTTCGTGCGCTGGACGAGGCCGTGATAGGCCGCGCGCAGATGCGCCAGGAACAGCCCCGACTTGATCTGCTCGGCCAGATTGACCAGGTTGCGGTCCGACCAGGCCGGGCGCAGATCGCGGTAGAGCCCCGGTTGCTCCCGGTCCCCGTACCAGGCCACGCCGAACCCGTCACCGTTGGTCGGAAACGCACCGTCGGGCAGGCCGGGCATGTTCTCGACGTAGTTCTCGCGGGCGAAGCGGCTCTGGACCAGCAGCGATCGCGAGGGTTTGATGATCAGATCTTCGAGATAGATTTCAGGGCCCGAGTAGGCCAGCCAGCGGCACATGGCGATTTCCTTTCCTTGTTGTCATCCCGGACTTGATCCGGAATCTCCGAAGCGATCAACAGCGATCCGGCAAGCGACTCATCGGCCCAGAAGCCAGGCATTGACGATGCCCGGGCCGGCCTGGTGGTAGAGGTAGCGAATCCGCAGACGCTCCAGCAGGCCGGGCTTTTCGCTGTGGTTGAAGATTTCCCAGGAACTGGCGTGCTCGAGGATCCTGAGTCCGGCGGCAGCGAATGACTCGTGCATCAGGGCGCGCGGCAGGGGGCGTTCGTCGGGCTCTTCCGGCTCCTCGCTGTAGGTGTTTTTCAGCGTCAGCGATCGCTGATTCCAGCGCTGGACCGCAACCGGTTCAGCCTGTCCTTCCGGGTCGACGGGGTCGGCGATCACGATTCTGCCGTCTTGCGAGAGGCTTTGAGCCATGGAGCCGATGACGCTGCGAACCTGGTCGTCGTCGAGGTGGTGAAGAAATCCGATGGCGGTGATCAGATCGAAGCGCTGGTCGCGCGTCTCGCTCAGCCACTGCAGGACATCGACTTGCTCGAATCGTACGTCCGTGACGCCTGCCCGGGCCACATTTCGCCGGGCCGATTCGAGCATGCCCGAGCTGTGATCGAGGGCCACGATGTGCTCGAAGCGCGCCGGCGGCGAGGCGAACCGGCACAGGGCCTGGCCGGTGCCGCAACCGATATCGAGCATTCGACCTGACTTCGGCAGTCGTTTGGCGATTCGGGCAAAGAGCAGGTCGGAGGCGGTCCGGCGCGGATCGAGAATCACCTTGTCGTATTCGCCACCGATCACATCATGGTAGTGGCGATCCATTTCGCGGCGCTGTTCGGGGCTGAGCCTCATGAATTCGGATTCCGCCTATTGCAGCAGGGTCATGCCGGCACGCTGGGCGGCCGCCTGGTCGAAACTGTAGATTCTTTCACAGCCAGCGTCGCGGGCGAGTTCCGTAACCAGCGCATCCGGAAAGGACCCTCGGCCCTTCCTGAAGCGACGCAACGCGCGCCAGACAACTTCGACGCGTTCGAGCTGGATGGTTTCGGTTCGCAACAAGGTTTCGATCACCTGGCCGATCTTTGCCGCATCGGCTGCGTAGCACGATCGCAAGACCCAGACGGTTTCCACCAGCACGATCTGCGATATGAAGGCGGGCGAGTCCGAGCTGAGCGATTCGAACAAACGCGTGGCAAGCGCTGCCTGCCGCGGATCATCCTGAGCGAGATAGCGCACCAGTATGTTGGTATCGACGCCGATCACTCTCGACAGGCACCTGTCGCTTGCTCGGCGATCGCGGCATCCATGTCATCGATACTGACGGCTTTGTCCGGCCTGGGAATGATGCCCTTCAGGGCCGTGACGGGTAAGGTCGCAGCGACAAGCTTGTACTGTCCGGGTTTCACTTCGATGAACTCGACCCGATCGCCGGTTTCGACGCCGAGGCCGCGTCGCACTTCTGCAGGTATCGTGATCTGCCCCTTGGAAGTCAGGGTCGCCGTAGTCATCATCCTGGTCTCCGTTCATTCCTTACGCAATTGTAAGGAAATCCTGCGTCGCAGGCAAAAGAACCCGAAAACGAGTTCCCGACATTCCTGTCAACGCTCATCTGCCGGCTTTCTTCAATCGATACAGCCAGTCCAGTGCCTCGCGCGGGCTCAGCTCATCCGGATCGATGTCGTCGATCAGCTCGCGCAGCGGGTCCGGATCCGACGTTACGGCGCTTTCCGCCGGTTGACTGAACAGGCCGAGCTGCGGCGAAGCGGCCTTGGCCGCCTCGGTTTCGAGCCGGTTCAGGTGTTTTCGGGCCTGCGCGATGACCGGCTTGGGTACGCCGGCCAGCTTCGCGACCTGGATGCCGTAGGACTGGCTGGCCGGCCCGTCGCGAACGGAGTGCAGGAAAACGATCTGGTCGCGGTGCTCGCGCGCGTCGAGATGGACATTGGCGATGCCTTCGTGATCCTCGGCCAGGCGCGTCAGCTCGAAGTAATGGGTCGCGAACAGGGTCAGGGCCCGGATGTTCAGGGCCAGCTCGGTGGCCACCGCCCAGGCGAGGGCCAGGCCGTCGAAGGTCGATGTGCCGCGACCGATCTCGTCCATCAGCACCAGAGAGCGCTCGTTGGCGTTGTGCAGGATATTGGCGGTTTCGACCATTTCGACCATGAAGGTCGAGCGGCCGCGCGTCAGGTCGTCACCGGCCCCGATGCGGGAGAAGATCCGGTCGATCGGTCCGATTCTGGCCGTGGACGCGGGCACGAAACTGCCGGCGTGGGCGAGGATGACGATCAACGCGATCTGGCGCATGTAGGTTGATTTGCCGCCCATGTTCGGCCCGGTGATGACCAGCATGCGCCGCTCGGGGCCGAGTCGACAATCGTTCGGCACGAACGCTTCGTCCTGAACCTGCTCGACGACCGGATGCCGTCCTTCGCCGAGTTCGAGGCCCGGTTCGTCGTCCAGGGTCGGTGGAGCGAGGTTCAGAGTTTCGGCGCGCTCGGCAAAGGTCACCAGCACATCGAGGGTGGCCAGGCTCGAGGCGACTTCGGACAGGCGTCGATGCTCGGCGGCCAGGTCCTCGATCAGCTGTTCATAAAGGGCCTTTTCCCGTGCCAGTGCCCGCTCTCGAGCCGAGAGGATCTTGTCCTCGAAGCCCTTGAGCTCCTCGGTGATGTAGCGTTCCGCGTTCTTGAGGGTCTGGCGGCGGGTGTAGGCGGTCGGCACCTTGTCGGCGTGCAGCCTGGAGAGCTCGATGTAGTAACCGTGGACGCGGTTGTAGCCGACCTTGAGATTCGGGATGCCGGTTCGTTCCTTCTCCTGTTCCTCGTACCGGACCAGGAAATCGCCGGCATTGCGACTCAGGTTCCGCAGTTCGTCGAGTTCGGCATCGAAGCCGTCGGCGACAACGCCGCCGTCGCGGATGACCATCGGCGGTTGCTCGACCACCGCACTTTCCAAGAGCTGGCTCAGGTCGGGGCAGGGTGCGAGACGTTCGGTCAGCTCGAGCAGCAGCGGATCATTGAACTCGGAGAGCGTCTCACTGAGCCCGGGCAGGCGGTTCAGGCCCTCGCGCAGGGTCGACAGATCGCGCGGACGGGCCGATTTGAGCGCGACTCGCGTCAGGACGCGCTCCAGATCGCCGATCCCGCTGAGGCATTCGTGCAGGCCTGGATGAGCGTGCTGTTCCAGCAGGGTGCCGACTGCGCGATGCCGCTCGGTCAGGGTCCTGCGCGAACGCAGCGGATGGGTCAGCCAGCGTTTGAGCTTGCGGCTGCCCATCGGCGTGGCCGCCCGGTCCATCAGCCCGACCAGGGTATGCTCGCTGCGACCGTCCGGATGCACGTCGATTTCCAGGTGGCGACGGGTCGCGGCATCCAGCACGAGGTGTTCGCTGGCCTTGACGGCCCGAACGCCGGTCAGATGGGTCAGTTCGCCCGCCAGCATTTCGCGCGCGTAGCTCAGCAGTGCCCCGGCCGCACCCAGGCCCGGACCGCGGTCTTCGATGCCGAAACCGGACAGGTCCTGCACGCCGAGCTGACGGCAGAGCTCGCGTTCGCCGGACTCGCTGTCGAACTGCCACGGCGGGCTGCGGCGCAGGGCCGTGCCGGCCAGAGCCACCGGTGGTTCGTCGTCTTCCGGCAGCAGGATTTCGGCCGGGCGCAGGCGCTCGAGTTCGGCGCCGAGCTCGGCCGCGCTCTGGGGTTCGGAGAATCGGAGGCGGCCGCCGGCCAGGTCCAGCCAGGCCAGACCGAAACCCTTTCTGGTCCGTGAAATTGCGGCCAGCAGTCGATCCTGACGGTCCTCGAGCAGGGCGTCGTCGGTCACCGTTCCCGGGGTGACGATCCGGACGACCTTGCGCTCGACCGGTCCCTTGGCGGCCTCGGGATCCCCGATCTGTTCACAGATCGCGACCGACTCGCCCTTCTTGATCAGTCGGGCCAGATAGCTGTCGACGGCGTGGTAGGGCACCCCGGCCATCGGAATCGGCTGCCCGGCCGACTGGCCGCGCGTGGTCAGCGTGATGTCCAGCAGCGCCGCGGCGCGCCTGGCGTCGTCATAGAACAGCTCGTAGAAATCGCCCATCCGGAAAAACAGCAGAATGTCCGGATAATCCGCCTTGATCCGGAGGTACTGCTGCATCAGGGGGGTGTGTTGGGAGGCGTTTTCCGGCATCTCTGCGGATCGGCTGGGGTTCGGGGTGGTCGCGGGTTAGGGTATTCGGTTTCCGGTTTCCGGTTTCCGGTTTCCGGTTTCCGGTTTAAGGGGATCGAAATCGAAATCGCAATCGAAATCGGCCCCCCGAATCTTCCTCGGACCATCGACGGTCTGCGCGCTCTGCCGAATGCCTTCGGTGAATGCCCGTTGCCTCGGGCTGAAACCCGAAAGCCGATTTCGATTGCGATTTCGAGTCTCGGAACCCGGAACCCGGAACCCGGAACCCGGAACCCGGAACCCGGAACCCGTTTTCCCGCATTATAGAACCCATGAAAACCCGAAACGACGATGACGCACTCGCGATGCTGGCTGCCGCAGTCGCGGCCGAGCTGAAGGCTCACGGGCGGCGGCTGGTCACGGCAGAATCCTGCACCGGCGGATGGATTGCCAAGGTCTGCACGGACCTTGCCGGCAGTTCGGACTGGTTCGAGCGCGGGCTGGTGACCTACAGCAACGAGGCCAAGCAATCCCTGCTCGGGGTCCGGGCGGCGGACATCGCTCGCCACGGTGCGGTGAGTGAAACAGTGGCGGCCGCAATGGCGCTTGGTGCCGTGGCCAGCAGCCATGCCGACTACAGCGTAGCCGTGACCGGCATCGCGGGCCCCGGCGGCGGCTCGCCGGACAAACCGGTCGGCACGGTCTGTTTCGGCTGGGCGCTTCCCGAGGAGCGCATCGAAACCGAACGGCGGTTGTTTTCCGGGGATCGTGACGAGATCCGGCGGGCGAGCGTCGCTGCGGCACTGAGCGGCCTGCTCGAGCGCCTTGCCGGCTCCTGATCCGGGCGCTGTTCGAGTTGTCGCCGTCTGACGCGGACCCGGGGAAGACCCGCCGCCTGTTCTTCGCCGCCTGGCCGGATGCTGACATCCGCTCGGCGATCGTCGCGCGGCGCGCTCGGCTTGGGGAACTCACCCGGCGGCGGATCCCGGACCATGACCTCCATCTGACGCTGTTGTTTCTGGGTAATCAGCCAGCCAATCGAATCGATCAAATTCAGAGTTTTACTGAAGGAATCTCGACAGAATCTCTTACCCTTGTCCTGGACCGGTTGGGCTGGTTTGCCCGGGCGCAGGTGGCCTGGCTGGGTGGCCCTGCACCCCCTTCGGCACTGGCCCTGGTCGATCGCCTGGAAGCACGAATGAACGCGCTTGGCCTGCGTTTCGACCGGCGTCCGTTCCGTCCGCACGTGACCCTGTTCCGCCGGGTCCGACAGCGTCCGGAATTTCCCGCGCTCGAGCCTCTTCACTGGCCGGTGAACGAGATTTCGCTGATCGAGTCGATTCCCGGGCGGCCTTATCAGGTTTTGAGAATCTGGTCGTTATCATCCGGTTCGTAGGAAATCGCCGCGAATACGGCTAGGAAATCAACCCGACCCGCGCCGTACGCCTTGGCGGCTACCACGGCTGTGAGATACTTTCGGGCATCTCAGCCATCAACAGAAAAATCTTCGAGAGGTATGACCAGTGGATGACAATCGGAAGCGGGCGCTGGCGGCAGCGCTGGGGCAGATCGAGAAGCAGTACGGCAAGGGCGCGATCATGCGCATGGGAGACGATACCGGGCGCAAGGATGTGCCGGTGGTCTCAACCGGATCGCTGGCCCTGGATGTGGCGCTGGGCGTCGGCGGTCTGCCGCGCGGCCGCGTTATCGAGATTTACGGGCCCGAGTCGTCGGGCAAGACGACCCTGACCCTGCATGCGGTGGCCGAAGCCCAGAAGGCCGGCGGTACCGCGGCATTCGTCGACGCCGAGCACGCCCTCGATCCGAGTTATGCCGAAAAGCTTGGCGTCAACATCGACGACCTTCTGATTTCACAGCCGGACACCGGCGAGCAGGCCCTCGAAATCACCGACATGCTGGTGCGCTCCGGGGCGGTCGATATCGTGGTCGTCGATTCGGTCGCCGCGCTGACGCCCAAGGCCGAAATCGAGGGCGAAATGGGCGATTCCCACGTCGGTCTGCAGGCCCGCTTGATGAGCCAGGCTCTGAGGAAACTGACCGGCAACATCAAGCGCACCAACTGCATGGTCATCTTCATCAACCAGATTCGCATGAAGATCGGCGTGATGTTCGGCTCGCCGGAAACCACCACGGGCGGTAACGCGCTCAAGTTCTACTGTTCGGTCCGGCTGGATATCCGGCGGATCGGTGCGCTCAAGCGCGGCGATGAGGTCATCGGCAACGAGACCCGGGTAAAGGTCGTCAAGAACAAGATGGCGCCGCCCTTCCGGCAGGCGGTGTTCGAGATTCACTACGGCGAGGGCATTTCGCGCGAGGGCGAATTGATCGAGCTGGGCGTGGAGCACGGTCTCGTGAAGAAATCGGGTGCCTGGTACAGCTATGGCGATGATCGGATCGGGCAGGGCAAGGACAACGCGCGCCAGTTCCTCAAGGACAATCCCGATATCGCCGCCGATATCGAGCAGCAGCTCCGGGCCAAATTGCTGCCGAAGTCGTCGGCCGGGTCCGAAGTGGCCGAGCCGGTCGAAGCCGAATAGGCCGGGGCGCATGGGTGGCGCGGGCGACTCGGCGCGCGAAGCGGCGTTGCGCCTGCTTGCTCGTCGTGAGCATGGTCATCGCGAGCTGATCGACAAGCTGGTTCGCAAAGGCTGGAACAAGGCCGACGTCCTGCCGGCGGTCGAGCAGCTGGCCGATAGGGAACTGCAGTCGGACTCTCGATATACCGAGAGTTTTGTCCGCAGTCGCGCGCGCAAGGCCTACGGTCCGGTCCGGATCCGCGCGGAGCTTGCCGAGCGCGGCATCGATCGGGCGCTCGTCGAAAAGACGCTGGCGGAGGCCGAAGTCGACTGGCTGGCAAGCGCTGCCGACTGGTATGAACGCCGGTACGGCACGGAAAGACCGCGAGACATCAAGGAAAAGGCGCGTCGCCAGCAGGCGCTGGCACGGCGCGGCTTCGATCATGCGATCGTGCGCGAGCTGGTCGATTGATCAGGCCGCGTCCTTGATCGGCCGAGACGCCCTGCAGCAGTTCTTGCCGGCGCGCTTCGCCTGCCTGAGCGCATGGTCGGCGCGACTCAGCCAGGACGCGACGGACTGCCCGGGTATCCGTTGGGCGACCCCGGCGGAGAAAGTCGGCCTGGGTTGAAGGTCGGCGACCGCGCGCTCGAACTCGCGACCGAGATTCGCGACAGCGACTTTGCCGCCGACGATCGAGGTATCGGGCAGGAGCAGAACGAACTCTTCGCCGCCGTAGCGGTAGAACCGATCTCCCCTGCGTGTACTCTGCCTGGCCGCATCGGCGAGTGCTCTGAGTACCCGATCCCCGGCTTCATGACCGAGTTCATCATTGAGACGTTTGAAATCGTCCAGGTCAAGAAGCGCCAGGGTATGGGTTGTCTTGCTGTCGGTACCGTTCAGTTGCTGGAGGTCGTGGTCCAGCATCCGGCGGTTGAGCACGCCGGTCAGCCCGTCCCGGATCGCGAGCTCCGAGAGTTCGTTGTGATGAGACTGCATGCGCGTGACGAAGATCGCGCTGAACAGGCTGGTCATGATCGCGACCGCGACAAACGTGGCGTGCTCGGCGCTGCTCTCGAAAGTGCCGGGCTGTGAGGCAATGACGATGATCAGTGTGCTGTTGATGGCCAGCGCCAGGCGTCGTTCGGCCATGAGGAAGTTGCCGACCAGTGTGCTGAACACCCACATCGGGCTGAGTCCGAGAGCGAGAATCACAAAGCCGGTTCCGACCGCCGCAACGCCCGCCAGCAGGCCGGTCACTCGATGCGTCCAAGCCGGATGCCAGGCCAGTGCCGCGAGCGCGATGAAGCTCAGCATGATCAGGCTGTCGACGATCGCGATGGTCAGCTCACCGCTGGCGAAGCGGAAGGCGGCGAAGGGTCCGATGATCACGAGCGCGAAAAGCGAGTAGAGGGTCACGATCGCCAGGCGCAGGTCACTTCGGATGCGCTGTAGCCATCGGCCAGAACGCTTTGAAGAGGCAGTCGTTTTCATCGCTGATTCCGAAGAATCCGATTTCAGGTCGGGTAGCAGCGTCAAGCGCATGACATCTCCAGGTTCCCATCGGATGGACCGGGAACGTTCAAGGTGAGAATAGATGTGCAACAAATATGCCAAAAGAGGCTGAAGGCCCCGGAAACGGGGGCTTCCGATCAGCCAAGAGCCCGTCCGATGACCACGCGCGTCGATCAGCGACGGTTCACGAACCACCGGGGCACCCATCGATCCACCCCTTGCCCCGGTAGACTTTAGACTATAGGTACTCGTATCTCCGCCGGATCGCACCACCCGCAATGAAATCCACCGCAGACATCCGTAAGGCCTTTCTCGACTTCTTCGCCGATCGCGGCCATCGTATCGTGCCGTCCAGTCCACTGGTACCGGGCAATGACCCGACCCTGCTGTTCACCAACGCCGGGATGGTCCAGTTCAAGGATGTCTTCCTGGGTTCGGAAAAACGATCCTATGTCCGTGCGGCCTCATCGCAGCGCTGCGTCCGGGCCGGCGGCAAGCACAACGATCTCGAGAATGTCGGCTACACGGCCCGGCACCACACCTTTTTCGAGATGCTCGGCAACTTCAGTTTCGGTGATTACTTCAAGCGAGAAGCCATTGAATATGCTTGGGAATTTCTTACCGGGACCTGCGGCCTTCCGCCCGACAAGCTGTGGGTGACCGTTTATGAGGAGGACGAAGAGGCGGCCGCGATCTGGCTCGACGAGATCGGTGTGGATCCTGACCGGTTTTCGCGAATCGGCGACAAGCCGGGCCGGCGTTACGAGAGCGACAACTTCTGGGCCATGGGAGACACCGGGCCGTGCGGCCCGTGTACCGAGATCTTCTACGACCACGGTCCGGACATCGAGGGTGGACCGCCGGGTACGCCGGAGGAGGACGGTGATCGCTACATCGAAATCTGGAATCTGGTGTTCATGCAGTTCGACCGGTTGGCCGACGGCACGATGCGCCCGCTGCCAGCACCTTGCGTGGACACCGGCATGGGCCTCGAGCGCCTGGCGGCCATCCTGCAGGACGTCCATGCCAACTATGACATCGACCTGTTCCGGCATCTGATCGCCGCGGCCGCCCGGCTGACCCGCACGGACGATCCGGGCTCGCCGTCCCTCAGGGTCATTGCCGACCATATCCGCGCCTGCGCCTTTCTGATCGTCGATGGGGTATTGCCGTCGAACGAGGGCCGCGGCTACGTCCTGCGCCGCATCATCCGCCGCGCCATTCGCCATGGCTACAAGCTGGGCTGCAAGGATCTGTTCTTCGGTCAGATGGTCGAGCCGCTGGCCGAAGTCATGGGTGAGGCCTATCCCGAACTGGTTCACAAGCGAGCGTTCGCGACCGATGTCCTCGAACGTGAAGAAAAGCGGTTCGGAGAGACCCTGGATCAGGGCATGAAACTGCTCGAGCAGGCCATTGCGGAAATGCCCGGGCAGCAGATCCCCGGAGAGGTCGCGTTCAAACTCTACGATACCTACGGATTCCCGATCGATCTGACGCGGGATATCGCCCGCGAGCGTGATTTGACGGTCGATGAAGACGGCTTCGAGCGAGCCATGGGGCAGCAGCGCGAGCGCGCTCGCGCGGCCGGCAGCTTCGGCGGTAGCGATGGGCTCTCCGCTGAATTGATCGCGAGTCTGCCGAAGACCGCGTTCCTGGGCTACGACGCGAATTCGGTCGAGTCGGCCGAAGTCGTCGCGATCGTCGTCGATGGGGAAGCGGTCGATTCGATCAGCGTGGGCCAGCGGGCGCTCGTGATTCTCGATCGCACGCCGTTCTACGCCGAGTCGGGGGGGCAGATCGGGGATACCGGCCAACTGCAGGCCGACGGCGTGCGTTTCCGGGTCACCGATACCCGCAAGCTGGCCGGCGTCTTCCATGGTCACGACGGCGAGCTGGTCGAGGGAAAACTCGGAATCGGGGATCGCATCGGCGGGCGGATCGACGAGGCGCGTCGTGCCGATGTCGTCCGCCACCATTCGGCGACCCATCTGCTGCACGCGGCGCTGCGAAGCGTTCTCGGTGACCATGTGCAGCAGAAGGGGTCACTGGTTGCCCCTGATCGCCTGCGCTTCGATTTTTCGCATCATGAGCCGGTCGGTGAAGCGCAGCTCGCGACGATCGAGCGCATGGTCAACGAACAGATTCAGGCCAACGTGCAGGCCGAAGCGCGCGAGATGTCGTTCGATGCGGCGATGGAGGCGGGTGCGCTGGCCTTTTTCGGTGACAAGTACGGCGACGAGGTCCGGGTGCTCAAGTTCGGGGATTTCTCGATCGAACTCTGCGGCGGAACGCACGTGAATCGCATGGGCGACATCGGCGTGTTCAAGATCATCGGCGAAACCGGCATTTCATCCGGCGTGCGTCGGATCGAGGCCGTGGCCGGCCAGGTCGCTGTCGAGTGGCTGCAGCGTCAGGACCGCACGCTGAAATCCGTGGCCGGCCATCTGAAGGCTTCGCCCGAACAGATCGAAGAGCGCGTCGAGCACCTTCTGCAGCGCTCGCGTGATCTGGAAAAGGAACTCGAACGCCTCAAATCCCGGCTGGCATCGGCTGCCGGGTCCGACCTGGCGTCATCGGCCGTCGACTTCGGTGATTTCAAGCTGATCGCGGCCCATCTTGACGGCGTCGACCCGAACGGCCTGCGCGATACGGTCGACCAGCTCAAGAACAAGCTGGGCAGCGGCATCATCGTTCTCGGTACGCTCGTGGGCGATGGCGTCCGACTGGTCGCCGGCGTCACCCAGGACCTCACGCATCGATTCAAGGCCGGCGAGGTGGTCAATCACGTCGCCTCGCAGGTCGGCGGGCGGGGCGGTGGTCGCCCGGATTTCGCCCAGGCCGGCGGAAGCGAGCCGGATCAGCTGCCGCGAGCGCTGCAATCGGTTGCCGACTGGGTCCGCCAAAAGGGCGAGCAGGCCGGGTAGAGGCGATCGGGGCCGGCCGCAACCCGATGACGGTCATGCCGGACTTGCTCCGGGATCTCGAAAGCGAGGCATTCTCGAGGTCTATCCGAAGCTTCGGCCCCGAGATCCCGGCTCTTCGGCCGGGATGACATTGGGATGCGGGGCAGGTGGGTGCTGAATGATCAATGGCGGAGAGGGAGGGATTGCTGCACCCGCTGCGCGGGCTGGCCCTCCGGGCTGTCGCTTCGCTCCAGCGAGCTCGCTATGCTCGGTTCGAACCCTCTGTTCGGGTCCGAATTCCTCCTGAGTCAGGTCTTGGTCGCCAATCGCCTCAGGTGTTTCAGGTGCCTGCATCAGATGGCGGAGAGGGAGGGATTCGAACCCTCGAACGGGCGTTCACCCGTTAACGGTTTTCGAGACCGCCGCATTCGACCACTCTGCCACCTCTCCGTTGTTTTCGAATTGTACGCCAGCCGCCGCGAAGCGGTGACTGGATTGATCACAATCCAAGTGGCGATTCTGATCGCTGCCTCCCCGTGTCATCCCGGACTTGCTCCGGGATCTTCAAAGCAAGGCCTTCTCGAGGTCTCTCCGCAGTCTTCAGACCTGAGATCCCGGCGCTCCGGCCGGGATGACAAGGTCGGGCGGTATTGCCCGGGGAGACCTGCCATCGCACTGTGTCACCCCGGACTTGCTCCGGGATCTGTGCGCCCGCGAGGGCGCTCACTGAGTTCGGTGGAAGTCCGAACCGGGGTTGGCCAAGGCCCCGTAGCTGAAGGTAACTGCGTCGCTGCGAGGCGGGGTGGGAAGCAACCGGAAGCGAACTGGCGGTCCGCAGGAGACGAACTCGATTCGGCGGAACAAGACGACGAGCCTGCTCATCCATGGCGAAGTCTGGAAGCAACCAATCACGCTGTTTTGGCGGATAAAGCGATGATTGGGTCTT